>ERZ773054.1562-NODE-1562-length-13536-cov-18.215043_pt1 | contig 13536 bp, 15 predicted proteins | sample MGYA00580630_ERZ773054 | MGnify/ENA primary metagenome ERZ773054 (study PRJEB29015, sample SAMEA2737994) | human oral metagenome | biome: human oral; feature: human-associated habitat; material: dental | place: China | collected 2115 ... | reverse complement strand
TAAAATCGCAATGATACGGCGTTGGCTCGCCTTGACGTACTACCTGTACGCCTTGTCTCATTTTTATTTTAATCAACTATAATTCACATAGAAAGCAGCCTGCACATGCTTATCGCCCTCAACAAACCTTATGGCGTGATTTGCCAATTCAGCCCGCACGAAAAACACCGCTCGCTCAAAGATTTCGTGCCTGTGCCCAACGTTTACCCCGCCGGCCGGCTGGACACCGACAGCGAAGGCCTGCTGCTGCTCACCGACGACGGGCGGCAGCAGGCGCGCATTGCCAATCCGCGCTTCAAACTAACCAAAACCTACTGGGCACAACTGGAAGGCAACCCCGACGACGAACAACTGGCGTTGTTGCAGCGGCCTTTGGATTTGGGCGATTTCGTTGCGCAGCCTGCACGCATCCGCCTGCTGGACGAACAGGAAACCGCGCGACTCTGGCAGCGCGACCCGCCCATCCGCGTGCGCAAAAGTGTGCCCGATTTCTGGCTGCAAATTCAAATCTGCGAAGGAAAAAACCGCCAAGTGCGGCGGATGACGGCCAAAGCGGGTTATCCCTGCCTGCGGCTGATTCGCGTGGGTATCGGCAGGGTAAACCTGTTTGATTTGGGCATAGAATTAGGGCAATGGAGAGAATGTCCCACATTGCCCTGATAAGGTCGAACAAATTATAAATACACGATTTCGCCCGAACGGCCACGGCTTTCCGCACTGGCCCACCACACGAATTGCGGCGTGATGTCGCTCATATTTTTGCGCTCCTCTGCCGCTTCGCCGGGATGGGTTTTGATGCGCTGCGGCGAATTGATGGAACCGGGCACCAGCACATTGGCACGCAAATGCTCGAAACGCTCCCATTCGTCGGCCGCCACGCGGCACAGATAATTCAACGCGGCCTTCGATGCGCCGAATCCGCCCCAATAGGCCTGCGGTGTTTCGCCGTGGCTCTCGCCGACAAAAATCACCGAAGCATCGGGCGACGCTTTCAGCATGGGCAGCATGGCGCGCGTCAAAGCCATCGGTGCCACGGTGTTGATGCGGTATTGGTTCACCCATTCGTTCACTGTTTGGAAATCCAGCGGCGACAAGGCATAAAAATAGCTGGCGCAATGAATGATGCCGTCCAAACGGCCTTCGGTGGCGGCGGCCACTGTCTGCGCCAGCTGCTCGAATTCTTTTTCCTGCGCCGGCATCATGTCAAACACGATGGCATAAGGCTCCGGGCCGCCGGCCGACACAATCTCGTCATACACGGCTTCCAATTTTTTCTGACTGCGCGCCAATAACACCACGGTGGCACCGGCCGCGGCACAGGCTTTGGCCACTTCCGCACCCAATCCCTGCGATGCGCCTGTAACGAGCAAGACTTTTTCTTTTAACGAGGCTTGATTCATTTTCACATTCCTTATTCTGTGGGAAAGGCTGCCTTCGAAAAGCAGCCTGCACCCCGTGATATTTACGAAATCCCCTGCTTCATGCGGGTCAGTTCGTTCTCATGCTCTTCTTCCCATTCCACTTTTTCGCCGCGCAGCAACGCTTGCAGCATATTTTTGGTTTCCGTATCCGTTTCTTTGAATACTTCAATCATTTTTTCATTGGCAAACAGCGGGATATTCGGGTCATACACATCCGCCACACGGTCGGACAGATAGCGGTCGCGCGCCGCATAAAACTTGCTCAATTCGCGCGCCTGTTCGGGCGACAAACCCATTTTTTCCAATGCGATACGCCCGCCACGCATGGCCGAATCCACCAGCTCGCGGATGATATAGTTCGCGCCTGCATGGTGCAAATCATAAGCATGCATACGGTCATACGCACGCGCCATAATCGGCAGCTTGGGATAATGGCGGCGCACATATTCCACAATTTCCGTGCTTTTCTTTTTATCGCCCAGCGTGACCACCAGCAGTTTTGCGCGCCCCAACCCGATGCTGCCCAGCAATTCGGGGCGCGAAGCATCGCCGTAATACGTTTTAATGCCGATTTTGGCCAAGCCTTCCACCATTTCGGCGTGGTTGTCAATCACCGTGGTGTGATAACCGCAGGACGTCAGCATGCTGTTGATGTGCTGGCCGAAGCGCCCGTGCCCCAGTACGATAACGGGATTTTCTTCGTGGATTTCGTCTTGCTCACGCTCTTCGTTTTCCGCCACAATGGAACGCGGCACAAACACTTTGTCATACAGGATAAACAGAAGCGGCGTCAGCACCATCGACAACGCCACCACCAGGCTGATGCGGTCGTTCACCGCCTTTGGCAAAACGTGGTTTTGTTTCGCGATAGACAGCAGCACGAAACCGAATTCGCCCGCCTGTGCCAAGCTCAAGCCGAACAGTTTGGCGGCCAACGGCGGCAGGCGGAACAGTTTTCCCAAGCACCACAGAATCACGCCTTTCACCAACAGCAAACCCAGCGTCATGCCGATGATGGGGAAAAACTGGTTCTTCAGCAGGGTGAAATTCATGCCTGCGCCCACCGTGATAAAAAACAGCCCCAAAAACAAACCTTTGAACGGTTCCAGATGGCTTTCCATTTCGTGGCGGTAATTGCTGTTGGCCAGTGCGACGCCGGCAATGAACGCGCCCAAGGCAGGCGACAATCCCACCAGCGACATGAGCGTGGCAATGCCGACCACCAACGCCAGCGTGAACACCATAAACATTTCATGCACATGGCGCTTGCTGATGAAGCGGAACACCAAGGGCACGATATAGCGCACCGCCACGATAATCACGGCAATGGCGGCAACGCTGACCAGCGCCACCACCCAACCGGGCTGATGCTCAAGCAAGTCGATACCGGCATGGCCGGCGGCCGCATTTTTGGCATGGGGCGATGTAGCCAGCAAAGGCAGCAAGGCCAACATGGGAATGGCGGCAACGTCTTGAAACAGCAAAACGGCAAAACCCGCCTGGCCGCCCTGCGTGGACAATAATTGTTTTTCGTTGAATGTTTGCAGCACGATGGCGGTGGACGACAAGGCCAAAATACAGCCGACAGCGACGCCAACCTGCCATGAATAACCCAGTGCATAAGCAATGCCTGCCACGGCCGCCAAAGACAGGCCGACCTGCAACCCACCCAACCCCAAAAGTTTATGGCGCAGCTGCCACAGCATTTTCGGCGCGAGTTCCAAACCGACCAAGAACAGCATCATCACCACGCCGAATTCGGCAATATGCTGAATCGACTCGGTTTCCTTGCCCACCAAACCCAGCATCGGACCAATCATGATGCCCGCCATCAAATAACCCAATACGGAACCCAAACCTAATTTTTGGGACAGCAACACAGCGGTAACTGCAAATGCGAGATAGGTAAATGCGGCAAGTAAAATCGTGGTCATGGCGTTTCTTTGGCAGCGGTGGTTTATATAAGGTTTATATTTGGGGAATTATATCATAAATCATACTGTTATCCTAGTATTTTCCGCCGAAGCAATGCTGATTCCATACTATTTCTCCTGCTGTTTTATAGACGGTTTTGCCCTATTTTCTTTTGAAAAAAGCAGCCTGCACTTTCCATACGGATTAAAAGTGCAGGCTGCTTTCAAAGATGGTGCGTTGCATTCTATACACACACAAATTGCCCGACAAAACACATCTGCCCCGCAAGCCGACGATAGTTGGCAAAAGCAGCCTGCACTTTGTTCGGGCGCAAAAAAATGGTGTGGAAACCAATCCACACCAAAACACACACACATCAAGAGGAAAATCTAAACAAACAACTACATGGAGAAACCGTGCAGACTGCTTATTCGATGGCTGGATTATAAAGTAATCTCTCGAATGCGTATTGATACAAATCAATTCCATGCCAGTTATCCCCTTTTTTCCGCTGCCGTAGTGAAAGCCGTGCGAATTCGCTATAATCCGCCATTTGAACATTCACCACAAGGCGAACCTTATGCTGCTCGGCGTTAATATCGACCATGTTGCCACTTTACGCAATGCGCGTGGCGTTTCCTATCCCAGTCCGCTGGAAGCCGCTTTGATTGCGGAAACGCACGGTGCGGATTTGATTACCCTGCATTTGCGCGAAGACCGCCGCCACATCAAAGATGCTGATGTGGCACTGATTAAACAGGCCATCCGCACGCGCATGAACCTGGAAATGGCGATGACAGAGGAAATGCTGGCACACGCGCTGCGTATTCGGCCGGAAGACGTGTGCATTGTGCCGGAAAAGCGTGCCGAAGTAACGACCGAAGGCGGATTGGATGTGATTGGGCAGGCGGGCAAGGTGCGCCATTATGTTTACGAATTGCAGGCTGCCTCGATTCGCGTTTCTATTTTTATTGCGCCGGATAAGCCACAGATTCAAAAGGCATTCGATATGGGCGCGCGCGTGGTGGAACTGCACACTGGTGCGTATGCGGATGCCGAATCGCCCGAACAGCGGCAGCATGAATTACAGCGTATCCGCGAAGCGGCGCAATTTGCCGCGCAACTGGGCATGACCGTAAACGCTGGGCACGGCCTGACCATTCACAACGTTGCGCCCATCGCCCAAATTCCCGAAATTGCGGAGCTGAACATCGGGCATTCGCTCATCGCGCAGGCGGTGTTCTTGGGGCTGCCGAAAGCCATCGCGCAAATGAAAGAAGTGATGTATCGGGCGCGTAACGGATTGGCCGTATGATTTACGGCATCGGCACGGATATTGTGGCGGTTGCGCGGATTGCCCTGCTGCACCAAAAATACAGCAATGCACTAGCCCGCCGCGTTTTAAGCCGTCTGGAACTGGAACAATGTGCAGGCTGCCCGGACGAGGTGCGCTTCATTGCCAAACGTTTTGCCGCCAAAGAAGCATTATCCAAAGCCTTGGGCACAGGCATCCGCGAACCGGTGAGCCTGCGCCATATCAGCATCGTGCATAACGATTTGGGGCGGCCGGAATTTGCCTGCGCCCCCGAATTGCAGGCCTGGTTGGAACAACGGCACATCTGCCGCCTTCATTTGAGTCTGAGCGATGAAGCGGAATATATACAGGCTTTTGCCGTAGCCGAAATGTAAATACCATTCAAAAGCAGCCTGCACATGAATATCAACATGCAGGCTGCTTTTCTAAATGCCGCCGCCAAAATAAAACCGCACTTCTCTTCATCGAAAAGTGCGGTTCTTTTTATTGAAGTATTGGCTGTTTAAACGTTATCAACACGTTCGCGCAGCTCTTTGCCGGGCTTGAAATGCGGTACTTTTTTGGCAGGAACTTGAACGCGCTCGCCCGTTTTGGGGTTACGGCCCGTGCGTGCGGGACGCTCGTTCAAATCAAAACTGCCAAAACCGCGGATTTCAATGCGCTGACCTTTTGCCAAAGCGCGCGTCATGGTATCCACCAAAACTTTCACGCTATACTCGACATCTTTGGCCTGCAATGCGCTATCGCCGTGTTTTTCGGCAAACACCTCGGCCAAGCGGGCCATGAGTTCCGATTTGGTCATAGCAATAATACCTTAGTTTTTGTTCAGAGAAGCTTTCAGCAAGTCGCCCAAGCTGGTTGTACCTGCATTGGCAGGAGCAGCAGATTGTGCGGCTTTCAGAACTTCATCGTTCGCTTTCGCATCTTTGGCTTTAACAGACAATTTGATGCTGCGGTTTTTGCGGTCCACGTTTGTGATGATGGCTTCAACTTCGTCGCCTTCTTTCAGTTTGGTGGTCAAATCTTCAACGCGCTCGCTATCAAATTCGGAAGCAGGCAGGTAACCTTCCACTTCGTCGCCCAATGCAATCACGGCACCTTTGGCTTCAACGGATTTCACAGAACCTTTCACCAACGCGCCTTTGTCGTTTACAGACAGGTAGTTGTTGAACGGGTCGCCTTCCAGTTGTTTGATGCCCAAAGAGATGCGCTCTTTTTCCACGTCAATGGCCAATACAACGGCTTCCACTTCTTCGCCTTTTTTGTATTTGCGAACGGCTTCTTCGCCGCTTTCGGTCCAAGACAGGTCAGACAAGTGCACCAAACCGTCGATATTGCCGGGCAGGCCGACAAACACACCGAAATCGGTAATGGATTTAACCGCGCCTTTAATTTTGTCGCCTTTTTTGAAGTTGGCTTCAAAATCTTGCCATGGGTTAGGCTGGCATTGTTTCATGCCCAAGCTGATGCGGCGTTTGTCTTCGTCGATGTCCAAAATCATCACTTCCACTTCGTCGCCCAGTTGAACGACTTTGCTTGGGTGTACGTTTTTGTTGGTCCAATCCATTTCGGAAACGTGTACCAAACCTTCAATACCTTGTTCGATTTCGACAAATGCGCCGTAATCGGTCAGGTTGGACACTTTGCCGAATAAGCGGTGGCCTTGCGGATAGCGGCGGGCCAAACCGTCCCATGGGTCTTCGCCCAGCTGTTTCAAGCCCAGAGACACGCGTTGTTTGTCTTGGTCGAAGCGCAATACTTTGGCTTCCACTTCTTGACCCACTTCCAATACTTCGCTTGGGTGTTTCACACGGCGCCAAGCCAAGTCGGTGATGTGCAGCAGGCCGTCGATACCGCCCAAATCCACAAACGCACCGTAATCGGTGATGTTTTTCACGATACCTTTAACCAATGTGCCTTCTTGCAGGTTTTCCATCAGTGCTTTGCGCTCTTCGCCCAAAGTAGCTTCCAGTACGGCACGACGTGATACGACAACATTGTTGCGTTTGCGGTCGAGTTTGATGACTTTGAACTCAACTTCTTTGCCTTCGAAGTGCGAAGTGTCTTTGATTGGGCGGACATCCACCAAAGAACCCGGCAGGAACGCGCGGATGCTGTTGATCATAACGGTCAGGCCGCCTTTGACTTTGCCGTTGATCACGCCGGACAGGATAACGCCGTCTTCCATAGCTTCTTCGAGTGTGATCCAGTCTGCGGCGCGTTTGGCTTTTTCGCGCGACAGTTTGGTTTCGCCAAAGCCGTTTTCCACAGATTCGATGGTAACGGTAACGAAATCGCCGACTTTTACTTCCAAGTCGCCGTGCGCGTTTTTGAATTCTGCAATATCAATCAGAGACTCTGATTTCAAACCTGCGTTGACGATAACGAATTTATCGGTAATGTCCACCACTTCGGCAGTAATCACTTCGCCGTGGTTCATTTCCTGGGTTGCAGAGTACTCTTCCAATAATTGGGCAAAATTTTCCATGTTTGGGTTTGCTTTCATTGCACCGCCAAGGGATGCGGGGTAAGGGTTGGTTGATGCGCCGCTATCCCTGGCATATCGGCGCGTGGTGTTACAAATCAAAATCTATCGTGTGCAGGCTGCTTTTTCTGCGCGGCGCTGAACACAAAGTGGCGGATTATAATGCAGTTTCAAAAATTTGCACAGTTTTATTTGCACGCAGCGGCGCAATCTTTCCGATACCAGTCCAAAACCTGCCGCACGGCTTCGTCAATCGTGCGGTGGGACGTATCCAGCAAATGCGCGTCGGGCAGCTGCTGCAACGGGGCGACGCTGCGGCGGCGGTCGGCTTCGTCGCGCGCCATGATGTCGGACAGGATGCGCTCGAACGCCACGCCTTCGCAGGCGATGCCGATTTGCTTAGCACGGCGCTCGGCACGGATTTGTGCGCTGGCGGTCAAAAAGATTTTGCAGGCTGCCTGTGGAAAAACGATCGACCCCATATCGCGACCGTCTGCCACCAAGCCTTGTTCCGTGAGGAAATCGCGTTGGCGTTGCAACAGGGCGGCGCGTACTTTCGGCAGCGCGGCAATGGCAGATGCGCCCATGCCCACGGCTTCGGTGCGGATGGCCTGCGCCACATCTTCGCCGTCCAGTAAAACGCGTCCGCCGTCAAACACCACGGGCAGGCAGCCTGCACATTGCGCCACTGCGGCTTCGTCATTCCAATCAATGTGTTGCTTTTGCGCAAACAGTGCCGTCAGCCGGTACAGCGCACCCGAATCCAAATATGCCCAACCCAGCTCTGCCGCCACGCGTGCCGCCACCGTGCCTTTGCCCGATGCGGACGGGCCGTCAATCGCAATCACTTTCTGCATCTTCCGCTCCGTTTTGCTTGAAAATAAAGCCGCCATTTTATCATCAGTCGGGTGCAGGCTGCTTTTTGATTGCCGCAAAAGCAGCCTGCACACATCCAATCAACTGAATTTTAATCATTTTCGGAATATGCCAGCCGCATGGCGATTTTACATTCGCCGCACGCCGAACCCCTACCCAACCCACGCCGAAATAGATTAAAATCAGCACATTTTATTCGGCCGCCACGCCCTGATTTTTCCGCCATGAAAACACCGTCCGCATCATTATTGACCACCCTGTTCGCCGCCACAACGCTGGCACTCCCCGCCACCAGCCAAGCCAACGATGCCGGCCTGACCTGCACCACGCTGACCGACAATGCCGCACGGCTCGCCTGCTTCGACCGCGTTTACGCCGCCCAACTGCCGCCGCAACGCGCCATCGAAACACCGACCGAACCGCCCAAAAGCGTGGATTTGGTGAAGAGCTACGAAGCCACCGTTGCCGAAAAGCAGCCTGCAGTGGTGTTTGCCCACGAGCCGCAGCCGGAAGCATTGTCCGCGCCGACCGATGCCTACACGCCGCTGGCACAGCTGTTTGATTTGGAGAAAAACCACGAAAGCGGCATTTTGAGCCTGCGCGAGCACGAAGAAATGTACATCCTGCCCGTCTGGTACCGCAACAGCCCGAACTACACGCCGTACACCCCGTCGCGCGGTTATGCGGTAAACGACATCCAGCAAAACCAGCTGCGCACCGAAGCCAAACTGCAAATTTCCTTAAAAACCAAAGTGATGGAAGATTTGTTCCGCACGCGCGCCGATTTGTGGGTGGGCTATACGCAACAATCCAACTGGCAGGTGTATAACCAAGGCTCGAATTCCGCCCCCTTCCGCAATACCGACTACGCCCCCGAAATTTTCCTGACGCAGCCGGTGAAAGCATGGCTGCCGGGCGACGGCAAGCTGCGAATGCTGGGCGCGGGCTATATCCACCAGTCCAACGGCCAATCGCGGCCGCTGTCGCGCTCGTGGAACCGCCTTTACCTGATGGCCGGTATGGAATGGGGCAAACTCTCGGTGATGCCGCGCCTGTGGCTGCGTATTGACCCGAAAGGTAAAGACAACGACAACCCCGATATTTCCGACTATATGGGCTACGGCGATGTGCGCCTGGCGTATCAGTTCAACGAAAAACACACGCTTACCTCCACCCTTCGCTACAATCCGTTCACCGGACGCGGCGCCGTCAAAGTCGGCTACACCTTCCCGATACGCGGCCGCCTGAAAGCCTATGTTCAAGGCTTCCACGGCTACGGCGAAAGCATGATCGACTACAACCACAAACAAACAGGTATCGGCATCGGCATCATGTTCAACGGCTGGGACGGCCTGTAAAAGCAGCCTGCACTCTTCCTGCCCCAGGTTTTTTGCCGTTTTGCGACACAATCCGGAGTTCCCAGCATTGCAGGAAAAGATATGCCGAAAGCAGCCTGCACTTTTAACGCAAACCGCGTATAATGTCGCGCCACACAACACAAACAGACTGCTCACCACACAACACCATTATGGGTAATTTATTAAAAAAATATCTGATTACAGGCTTGCTGGTTTGGTTACCCATCGTCGTCACCATCTGGGTCATTACCTATATCATCGGTGCGACCGACAAACTCATCAACCTGATTCCCGAACAATGGCGGCTGGAAAACCAACTGGGGCTGCAAATTCCGGGTCAGGGCTTCGTCATCGCCATCGTGATTCTGTTCATTACCGGCGTGCTGACGGCCAACGTATTGGGCAGAAAATTCCTGGAAGGATGGGACAGCCTGCTCGGGCGCATCCCCGTGGTCAAATCCATCTATTCCGGCGCGAAAAAAATTTCCGAAAGCCTGTTTTCCGATAACGGGCGATCCTTCAAAACTCCCGTGCTCGTGCCCTTCCCGCAGCCCGATATCTGGACGGTCGCCTTTGTATCGGGTGACGTGCCGCAAGCCCTGCGCGAAGCTCTGCCGGACGGCGGCGAATATATCGCCGTCTATGTGCCGACCACGCCCAACCCCACCGGCGGCTATTACATCATGGTGCGCCAAAGCGACATCCGCATACTGGACATGAGCGTGGACGAAGCATTGAAATATGTGATTTCACTGGGCATGGTGATGCCCGACGATGCGCTGGCGCAAAAGCAGCCTGCACCTTAGAATACCAGACAGGAAACACCATGCCATACGTAAACATTAAAGTAACCGGCGGCCGCGAAGCCCCAAGCACAGAGCAAAAAGCCGAACTCATCGCCGGCGTAACCGATTTGCTGGCGCGCGTGCTGAACAAAAACCCCGAAACCACCGTGGTCGTGATTGACGAAGTGGACATGGACAACTGGGGCATAGGCGGCAAAAGCGTTACCGAGCGGCGAAAGCAAAATTGAAGTGCAGGCTGCCTGAGCAAAGGAAATCCGTGTCCGACCACCACTACATCCAATGCCGAAATGCCGCCACGGCACAACTCGAACAATGGCTCGACAGCGATGACGAAGCACTGCGCCAAGCCGCCGTGATGCGGCTTCATTTTGCCCCGACCGGTGAATTGGCCGATATTTGGCGGCGCAAATTAACGGATGGTTCGCGTTACGGACAGGAAACTGCCGCCGCACTGATGGCGCAGCCGCAGCACCCGTTTCAGGCATATCTGCCCGAAATAAAAGCCAACCTGACCCGGTTGCTGCACGAAGGAAACGATACGGTGCGAAGTTGTGCACTGGCGGCATTGGGACACCTGTTCGGCAACGGCCATCTGACCGAAAACGATTTTTCAGGCAGCCTGCAAACAGACATACTCGCTGCCGCGCACGGCAGCCCGCCATTGCAAAACGCATTATGTCAAAGCGCATGGCGTTTCCCCGCGCATGATGAAATAAAACAATTCCTTATCCGCCAACTGGATAAACCTGACACGGCACAGGCATCGTGGGCATTGTTTTCGCTCGACAATCACGAACCGCGTTACGAAGCCGCCGCCATTACCCCGCTGCTGCTTCGCCTGCTTGACCGAACACCCGTGCACGACCCCTTCCGTAGCGACATCGCCGCCAGCCTTATCCGCCGTGGCGAAACCGCCGTAATACCCGAACTGAAACGCCTGTTGTGCCAACAAGAAATCGACAGCGAAATCTGCCTTGCGTTGGAAGACAGCACGCAACCCGAATTTGCCGAATGCAGGACAATATTAGCGGCGCGGTTCGAATAAACAACCGTTCAAAAGCAGCCTGCACATTTAATTTATCGGGAAACACCATGAAAACCATCCCTACCCTGCTCCTCGCCCTCACCCTATCCGCCACCGCCTTCGCCGCACCCGTCACCAATGCGAAAGGCGAAGAAGTATTCCTGTTCGACTGGCACAAGCAGCCTGCATTCAGAAAACAGTGGAACGAACAAATCGGCAAACATGCACCCAAAGCCCCCATGCACAACTGGGTGCGCCAAATGGCCGGCCCCATGCCGCCGCTGGAGCGCGTGAACATCGGCGGCAAAACCTATTACTACACCAATATGTGCCAGCCGCATAACTGTGCGGGCAACCGAATGCATATCCTGACCGACAGGCAGCGCATCGTTGCCTATCAAGTCGTCCAAAGCTTCGCTGCAGGAACACCCGAAAAAACCTATGTGTACGGCAAACCCAACGCAGCGGAGCTGGCTTATTTGAAAGCTGAATGGCGCAAAGAGCAGTCGCAATAACGGCCTTCGCCGCTTGGATTTTCAGGCAGCCTGCAACAGATTTTAAACAGAATGAACCATCATGAAAAAACTATTCCTGTCACTTGCCATGATATTGCTCGGCACCCATGCGGCGGCTGAAAATTTCGCACCGCAGTTAAAAGGCAAACGCTTAATTTTGGAAAATGCAGCCTGCGCAGGCTGGACGTTTGACCCGTCCGGCAGATTTGCCGACTGGCGCAACGAAGGAGATTGTGCCGGCACGGCAGGCGATTACAAAAGCCGCTGGCGCGTGCAATGGCTGGACAACGACAATCTTGTCCTGACCGAAACCGAACGCAGCGATGAAAAAATGCCACCGCGGAATTTTGTTTACCAAGTGGTGAGCATCAACGGCAGAACCGTGAAACTCAAAGAATTTTGGACAGGTTGGGGAGAACACCGCCCTAGCATCACCACCTTCACCATCCGATAAGCTGCTTCGGACGATGACCTTTCAGACGCCTGACAACAAATAAGATTGCCGATCTAACACAAAACCAAATTTGAGATTTGATTTAAAAAATATATAGGATTGAATATGAATAAGAAATTTTCCCCCGTGTTTTGGAAATTATCACAAAGCCGCATTAACAACGGTTTTTTGTTTAAAGATATATTAGAGTGTATTAATGAGAAAGTAGTGTATATAGGTATAAATACTGGGGGAATAGGTAACTCTTCCGTTACACAAGCTGAACATTTTGTTAATGCAAAAATTGGCGATTATTTTTATCTGACGCACGGTAATGAGGGTATTTATTTGCTTGGTCAATTTACTGGGGCAGCAAATTATTTCAATAAATTTTCTGATGATGGCTATATCGAACGTTCTTTCCGCTTAATTAAATTCGCAAAAAACCTAGTTAAAGAATACACGGGTCCAAAACATGGCTGGACACCTAATCAGAACTCAACTTTTTTCCAAGTCCCAGCCCATGAGTATGACCTTTTTGAACAAGAAATTTTGAAGCCTTATTTTGATATTGACTTAACCCACTTCAAATAAAATATAAACTATACCCAAATAACCCGAAATCAATTCTCAACAAGGAAACCAGTAATATGCGTACCAACTACTGCGGCCTAATCAGCGAGCAATACTTAGACCAAACCGTAACCGTCAAAGGCTGGGTGCACCGCCGGCGCGACCACGGCGGCGTGATTTTTATCGACCTGCGCGACCGCGAAGGCATCGTCCAAGTCGTCATCGACCCCGATACGCCCGAAGCGTTCAAGCTGGCCGATTCCGCCCGCAACGAATACGTTTTGAGCATCACCGGCCGCGTGCGCAACCGCCCCGAAGGCACCACCAACGACAAAATGGTGTCCGGCAAAATCGAAATCTTGGCCAAAGAAATCGAAATCCTGAACCCCGCCGCCACGCCGCCGTTCATGATTGACGACGAAAACATCAGCGAAACCGTGCGCCTGCAAAACCGCGTCATCGACCTGCGCCGCCCCGTGATGCAGCGCAATCTGCGCCTGCGTTATCAGGTAGCCATGGGCGTGCGCCGTTATTTGGACGCACAGGGCTTTATCGACATCGAAACGCCGATGCTGACCCGCTCCACCCCTGAAGGCGCACGCGATTACCTCGTTCCGAGCCGTGTGCATCCGGGCGAATTTTTCGCGCTGCCGCAATCGCCGCAGCTGTTCAAACAACTGCTGATGGTGGCCGGTTTCGACCGCTACTACCAAATAACCAAATGCTTCCGCGACGAAGATTTGCGTGCCGACCGCCAGCCTGAATTTACCCAAATCGACTTGGAAACCTCGTTCTTGAACGAGGATGAAATCATGG
>ERZ773054.1559-NODE-1559-length-13562-cov-4.433257_pt1 | contig 13562 bp, 12 predicted proteins | sample MGYA00580630_ERZ773054 | MGnify/ENA primary metagenome ERZ773054 (study PRJEB29015, sample SAMEA2737994) | human oral metagenome | biome: human oral; feature: human-associated habitat; material: dental | place: China | collected 2115 ... | reverse complement strand
GCAACCACTGCCGCTCCGTAAGGTTCGTATCTTTGCCGTTAGGGGCTTTCATAAACGTACCGTCCGATATAGCCTTAGCCTTTATGTCGGCGGTCTCCTCGGCAATTGCTCGCTTATAGGCTTCAGTATCTTGCTTGCCTATCATAAAGCGACTACCTTCTTTATCTTCTATCTCTGCCAAAGCATTATAAAAGTCCTCACCTGTCTTTACGTCGGCAAAGCCTGTCTTTTTTAGCAACGTTACAAGCTCTTCGAACTTCTCGGTAGTTGCTCCTCGTGCTTTACGTTTCGAGGCTTTCAAACGTGCTCTTTCATTTTTCTCACCCGAAAGTGTCGGATTGTCGAAATCTTTTATTACCTTTGCAATACGTTTGAATATGTTTCTAACCTCAGCGGGTTTACTGCTGTTTAGATAACTTTCAGACGAAGTGCTTTGGGCATTATCTCCGCCTGCAAGATAATTGGGCTCTTGGGTTGAGATAAAGTTCAGAGCTTTTTCTTTATCCACCCATCTCAATAGATTATCCTTGCTGTTAAACCAATCGATTATACCCCGTATGTGAGTTTTCGGGTACAGACTTCTGATAGAGTTTACTTCGACATCTATTTTTCTTTGTTTGTCGCTCTGTCTAACTCCAAGTACGGCAACAAAGTTGCTGTCGCCGTGTTTGAGTTCTGTCAATATCACGCTGCTACCGTCCTTTTTCGTACTGTCAAAGATAGCTATGGGGTGTTGGATTGCAGCGGGCAAACCCTCTGTCTCACTCAGCTCGAATGGGTGATTTGCCTGTTGGCTCTTGCCTGCCAATCTCTCCGCACTCATCTCAATAGGCAGATTAGGTAAACCCGCACTTCTCAGTATATCGTTAGGCATACCCAAACTATACACGTGCCCCTTCGGCAGTGTGCCGTCTATCTGCTGTTGTAGCTCCTCGTTAAAGCGGTCGTTTATATCCTTTATAGAACGGAAACGGATATTACTATACTCTCCGAACGGTTTACGTTGTTTTGCCCCGTCATATAGCCAATCTCTGAATGTGTCTATATCTACATACGTAATATCCTTAAACCCTTTCCAGTCTTTTGAGTAGTTCGAAAGGTACGCTTTTTTAGCCTCATCTTCCGTATCGAAGCCAAGCATAACTTTACTTTCGTCAAACTCTTTTGTCTTCGGGTTTATTTGGTCTACTACAAATATTCTTTTGCTATTGGGATTGTCTCCGATAAAAACATCTATATGGTCGCCATCTTTGCCCTCTGTATTTTTGAAATATCCATAGTGGTTTTTCATTTCGGTGCTCCACGCCTTGCCATTGTCGTCTACCCCTTTACGTATAGCACCCTTAGGGTTTTCTATCGTTATATCAAAACCCTGTATTTTTACGTGTCCTTTTTTGTAGTTACCGGCTTTCTTCTGTGCTTCGGTCGGCTCAACATCTATATCTTTTACCGCTTCTGCAATATCTGCCTCAGTTCTTCCTCTATCGTCGGCTGCTGCTGTTCCTGCCTCAGATTGTTCTCCGATGCTAAGTTCGCTTTCGCTGCCTCGTCGCCCTGCTCGGCTCGCTTCACCTCTGCTGCCCAAAGTATTGCGCTCATTCTGTCTAATGGGTACATAATCTATATTGAAATTTTCGTTAATACTTTCTTGTAAACTCTTTTTCTCGCCTGCCGTAAACAAGTCTCCCTTACCTTCCAATAAATTATAAAAGTCATCCCATATATTATACAGGCCTCTTCCTTTATCTTTCGACGAACGTAAGTTGGTCGACTTATACAGTATAGCAAGTTCCGCTGCAAAGTTACTGAATTTCTTCCGCATATCTACCAATGGGTATGTGCCGTCTTCATTCAGCGTATTGAAGTCGGGTTGTGCTGTCATCAACCAACTCATCACTTCTCTACGTGATTCGTCTATTCCAATCTTGCCTTTATTGTTATTGCCAAATACCAATGTGTATAGCAATATACTGTTTTGTATATCATTCAAAATAGTCGGTCCGTATTGTTTATTAAGTACCGCTCTGTATGTTTGTAGGTACAGAGCAGTTTTCGCACTATCAGGCAAATTCAAAAAGTCGCTATTGATATTGGCATATCCTCCCTCTGTTATAAGGCTTGTTAGTATACCCTTGAAGTCATCAATAGCTCCGCTCGTTACATCGCCTCTCTCATCAAAGAAGCCCTGTCGTTGCGTCATCGATATAGCTCCTGTCTTGTCTAATATAGGCAATACTCCCCGTAAGTTAGACAATATAACGTCCGACACGGTGTTATCTTCATCGACTCCATTTAGTAGTGTTGTTATAAATCTATCGAGCATATTGTGCGATTTCAAGTGTTTTACCACTCCGCTCGGGTTTATCCTATGCACCCCGCCACTCTCTACATCTTGCTGTGTGTATTGACCCAATAATATAGCATTGCCGTCTGTACCCTCGTATATATCCACTGCTATTGGCTCTTTCATCGTCCGTACCTCATCTGCCGACATACCATAATTCTCTGCATTGTCTATTAGATATTGCTTGTACGTCTCTGCAGACTGCGGATACTCTTCGTACATCAGGCGTAATGCTTCTGCCCTGTTATTACCCTGTATGACCTCCAGTCTGTTATTGGCTATCGGGCTACCGTTATATGCAGTTATGCCACCCGTTATTTCTTCGGGGTTTATATTTGCCGCTATCTGTGCTGCCGATACTCTGCTCGCTTTGTCAGTGCGTTCTTTCGGCTGTGCTTCTGTGATAAAGTGATATATATTTGCCCGTCCTCCCCTATGCGATGGCTGCAATCTCGTTTGTGCGTTGTCTATTATAGTACGCTTCACCGTCGGTCGTCCCTCTTCGACCGCCCCCGTATCGTTGGTAAACTTACGACGTGCCATATTATATTTGCTCACCTCGATAGGCTCTTGCCTGTCTATGCGTTCACCTGTACGCAACCTGAAACCTCTCAGACGAGCGTCCTCCGGCGTATCTTGCAAGAAATCGGGTACTCCTTCTCGCTCCTCTTTCTCTCGTACCATTTGTTCTCGTTGTGCCTGCTCTTCACGTCGAGACTCTTCACGTTTAGCCGCTGCCTCCTCTACAGTCTGTCTCGGCATAGAGTCTTCTTGCATATCTCTGAGGGAATGTAAGTAGTCGACAAAGACATTTTTGTCAGCTTTCAAGGCTGCAAGCTCTTTGTATTCTGCCACACTCTTACCCGTCTTATTCGTCAGCTTCGCTATCTTTTCACTCAGTGCCTTAGATTGCTCTGTTATATAGTCCTTCACCAAGTCCAAATCTTCTCCAAACTCTATCTGTGCGTACCTTATCTTCTGCTCCGCACTCATACGATTCTCGTCTATCTCGCCCTTCTTGTTTCTCGGTAAAGAATTATAAAATTCTTCTTGTCTGTTCAAATTATTTGTTGTACCTTTGTCGGTAGAAGTAGTATCGGATACAGTTCTGTTTGGGTCGCCTTGATTATCGGCTTCATCTTGCGACCGCAAAGTATCGGGGGTAGCCGATTTTAACCTTCTCTGCACTTCGGAGGCAGACCATACTACTTTATTTTTTTCTCCATACCCTTTTCTGAACACTCCACCGCTATTGATATTCCAATAACTGCCGTCATTAGACAGTTCTACGTATAGTGTATTGTTGTGCTTGTCCTTCGCTTGCAACAGATATGTACCATTAGGTTCTCCTGATGTATCTACACCTTCGGTTATAGTGTCGTAATTGCCCGCCACATACTCTACGAAGTCCACCACATTGTCAAAACCTGCTTTTGCTATCTGTTCTCCGTGTCTATCTACTATGTGTTGCAACCCCGTACGCTCATCTCCTATACTTAATCTTATCGGAGCGGGCGTAAGTCCTGTGTCTTCGGGGATATATCCGAAGTCTGTTACACCGTTGCTCGTCTTAACAAAAGGTAAACCGTTTTCGTCCGTAACTTCCTGATATTCATCTGTACTTACACTTCCCGTAGCACTACTTTGTTCGGTCTCGTCTTGTGGATATAACTCATTGTCTACATATTCCTCGATAGGTGTATCACTCAGCACCTTGCCAAACTCTGTCCGATGTGTTTTCAAATGTAACGGTCTCGGAGTACCTCCGTCTACTTCGTTGCCATCCTTATCATATACTTTGTAATATATTGTGTCATCGCTCTTGTCATAGTCTATATTGCCCTCTTCATCATACACTACTCTTCCCTTTACCACGTACGCAATATTATCATTATCAGCGGTGCTACTCAGCTGTATTATATTACCTGTGTCTACATTCATCACAGGGCGATACTTCTCATATATTTCCTGCCTTCTACTCTCTATACCATTGTCTTTGTCCTCCGCGTATAAGTCGGCAGTGCTTTCAAGTATTCGTATTCCGTTTCCGTCTGCCTCAAACATCAAGACGTTGCCCTTTTTCAGCGGTATGCTTTCATCTCCAAACGTATATTCGCCATCCTCTTCGGCTACATCACCTACTATCCATCGTGCATTATCATATTCCACTTCGTCGCCTTGCTGTACTTGTGGTATCGTTTGCTCCGTATCATCTACTCTATCATCTACCGTATCATCTATTGTTCTTTTTGATACTGTATTCACATTGTCTTCTGCCTCTTGCTCTTGTATATACCTATCCCATTCATTGGCAATATCTCTTTCCGTACTACTTCTCAGTACCTCGGCTGCAAGTCTATTAAATTCTATTCCATTATCGTTAAGTTCGCCATTCGTATATCCGCCTATCTCTTGAGTATATTTGTGCATTTTTTTACCCAAGTCCTCTATTGGAGTACTGATAATCTCTTCTGCCATATCTACTCCGTTCTTGCTACCTATATCTCTGGTGAAATTTACAAAACGACGCTTAGACCTCAGAGCCGATACTCTTTTGTTAGCTGCCGTAGCACCATTCATACCGAGCCCCAATATGCTCATCGGAGCAAATCCGCCTACCATCTGTAGCATATTGTCTTTGCTCCAAAAAGCTTTCCACTCTTCGTCGCTACTTGCCCCGATAGCCCTATCGAAAACAGCTCCTGCTACCTCTTCGCCAGTCTCGCCAATAAGTCCATTAACTCCTGCTTGTGCCAGATGCTTATTCGCAGTACCGCCTGCTTTCACCAATGCTCCTATAGCTCCTTTTGTCGATAGTTTTCCCCAACTCTTTGGCACTATATTCTTCAATATCTTACCTCCTGCCCCTGCAAATGCACCTCCAAGACGCTCTGTCTGGGTCTCCTTCATCGAGCTTACCCAAGCCTGCAAACCACTTATATCTGGAGGTTCTATGCTATACTCTCCTTCTTTCTCGCCGTGCATAACTGTACCCGACATCTTTTCCATATATCCGCTGTATGTGTTAGGCATAGCCACAGACTGTACTGCACCGCCTGCCACTACGTCGACCGCTCCTTTGCCCGCAAACTTAGCACCACGCAATACCGTACCAACAGCTCCTTTTGCACCCATCTTCGATACCAATTTCGGTAGTATCTTCTGCATCGTCTTCCCTATAGCTTTCGATACTACCTTCGACGCACCTGTGCCAATACCTCCCGTAAGTAAAAATTGTCCCATTATTTCTACCATATCACCGGTTATCTCTCCCGACCGATACCAACCGCTAACATCGCCTGCACGTAAGCCTGCTACTGCAGTATTCATAGCAAGAGCCTCCAATAGATTAGTCTCCTCGTCGGTCAATGCCTCTCCTTTGGTGTATCGGTTACATATATCATATACCTTACCCGTTTTGGCAAAAGTACTCATACCGAGACTCAAGAAACTTTTCATATCGGCATTATCCCTAAACCCTGCCCATATACTGCCTGCCCAATTGCTACCTTTTGTTGGAGCTTCGAGCAACTCTTTAGTATCTTCCAATATATCCAATGTATAGGCGGGGACTGTCCACTGCACAGCCATCTTTGCCTGTGGAAACAACGCCAAAGCACGAGAGCCTTGCGGTATGGTTTTGTTTATCTCTTCTTCTTTTGCTCTCTTATCTGCTTTTGCCCTCTCTATATCTGTATCCAATCGAGATGTTATTGCAGCTCTATATGCTGCCTCTTCTCTCTTGTATGTATTATACGCCTCAATGCCTGCATTAGCATCTATGTGCTCAGCTATCTTAGCCTGCCGTTCCTGCCGCTTCTCCTGAGGCGTTAGTTCCATATTGTTCGCTTTCTTTATCCCTACGGCAGCCTCATCTATATCTTTAGGTGGATTACCGAAATACTGCTTTTGCTTATCAACCCAATCGGGATAATCCTCTCTCGGATCATAATACTTTTTCTTCTCGTAAGGTACGGGGGTAGCATAGGCTGTGTTATTCTTTGGCTCTCTAAAACCATCAACAAACGCCTTGCGCGTCTCCTCTATATCAGAGAACAGAGGCTTCACATAGTCGTAAACCCTCTGCGAAAAAGCACTATCGTTCAAAAATCCGTCCTTAAACTCTTCTTCGCTGCCAAGTCCCTGTACCTTCCTTGATTGAAGGTATTTGTATAATTTCTTTATGTCGCCCATATATGATTATTTACTACTGTCTTTGTTATTAAAATGGTTTCTTGGGTTTCTTTCCTTGATTATTCCCTCCTTGTGTACCCGCTTTCGGATTATCGAGGTTTACCGTACCTCCATAGTATTCTTTCGTTGCTCCCATCTGTCCGCTGTTCATATTAGCCATATTTTCCGACTTTTTTGTATCGACTTCGGTTTTCGTTGGACTTACCCATTTACCGCTACGCTTATCATAAATAGGGTGTGGTAGCCCCATCTCAGTAATATATATATCCTTTAAAGTATTATAGAAAGGTAAATCTTTAATGGGAACATCGACTGGTTTGGTTTCACCCGGAAACCATACTCCTACCATCTGTTCTTTTTTGTATCTGTATAGGTCTTTTTTTAGATTATTCTTGTAGTCTTCCAGAGCTTTTTTTGCCTTTTGTGCTCTTTCTTGTCTCTCTAAAGCATTCTTCTGTTTTTCTGCCTCAAGCTCCAATCTATTGTCTTGTCGCAACATCTCCTTATCCAGACTCGTATATGCAGGGTATATAGTCCTGAATATATCAATGGTACGGTCTCTGTCTTCTTGGCTTGCGTCGCCTATAACCTTAGCGTATGCTTCTTGCCACCTCGATAGGTTTCTCCGATAACTATCCATCAACGCCTCACGCCTACCTTTACTATCCAATACAGCCTGTAGGGCGTGTGGCTCTCTTTTATACACATTACCACCACCGACTGCACTACCTATATCTACCAATAAATGCAATGCCTCGCTAAGCATTGCAAAGTTAGCTCGCCGTCTCTCCGCTTTTATATCATCTTCGGGTAGAGTAGGCTGAGGATTATTCCGCAAATAGTAATCCGCTATTGTCTTGTAATCTCTGGGATTGTTACGTCGTATCTCCTTATCCCTATCTTTTGCCCACTGCCAATACGTATCTGCTGCCTCTGTACTTGGAGGCAGTGTATTTGTACGTTTATAGGTATTGTCTTGTCTTGTACTTTGCAGCTGATTATCGCCTATATCCGACACATTGCCGATAGGCTGCTGCTCATCGCCTTGCATAGCTTCCCACTCTTCCAGTGTCGACGGCTCTTTATCGGCGTTATAATTCTCCTCGTCCTTATAGTCGTGATAGTTGTCAGGATATTCTTTCGTCCCTACAACATTTTTCTTATTGTCAATATCAAGTATCATTGTCGTAATGTTAGGCTATATATGTATTCTTGTTTGGATTATTTATGTCCTGTATATCTCCGCTGTTATATGCAGGTGTATCTACGTTTTGTGTACCGATATTTATCTTGGGTGCTTTACTCCCTCCACCGATACCAATCCCTTTGCCCGAATATCCACCCATAGCCGTAGCGGCGGCATTACCTATATTACTCGCAAGATTGGCATAGTTTTGCATCTCCGCTCGCTGCAAATCTGCCTGCTGAGCATATATTCCCTGTCTACTTCTCTCGTATGCGTTCAATATACCATCTCTACGCAATGAGGCATTAGTTGCTATACGGCTATACATATTCTGCATAGCTTGTGCGTTCTGGTCTTTCATCATATTGGTAGTGTCCAACTCACCTGTTATCTTACGTCTCGCTCGCTCCTGCTCTATACGAGCATTTGCCGCACGACGCATTTCCCCTATCAATGCCCTATTGTGAAATTGGTCGAGAGGGTTCTCGTTCAGCTGCCCCTCATAAAACTGCTTCTGTCTATTTGCCTCCTTATCGAGAGCATCTCGGTGTTTTTTATTTGCTCTTGCAGTTAGTACTGCACTTGTTATCGCTCCTGCTGCCGCAATAGCCCCTAATATTATTGGTATTGGCATACTTATATCTCCTATATGTTTTTAAAGTAAACGCCCAAAAATATTCATATTATTCTGAATACTTGGGCGTTTTATGTGCCTCCAGTTATTTTAGGCGTTTTCTACACCATTTTAGGCGTTTTGCGTAAGAATTTGGCTTCTTTTCAAATCCACCCCTTGTATTTTTCATAGAACTGCTCCCAATACAAGTCCGACGGGTTCGGCAGAGCGATACCCAAATCTGCAAGGGCAAACTGCTGTATGCGGTCAAGGTAATGCGTCATCTCTTTCGTGTCGAGCTTCGTCGTGCTCGCCGACATCTGCACATCTATCCCGAAAACCTCCACTGTGCTAACGCCCAAATACCTCGCCTTAAAGTACTCGTGCAGCCTCTCCTTATCTTCGCCTGTCTCGTCTTGTAGGCACTTTAACCACAACCAATAGAGACTGTTTTGGTCTATCGTGCGGCGTTGCCGTATCTGCTTTATCTCAGCAAGGTACGGTCTGTCCGTCGGTAGCTTCTCAAGGTACGACATCACCGCTTGTTTATCGTCCTGTCTCCTTATCGTGAATTTCATACGGAAATAACCTTTCTAATAGATATATCAAATTTTTGTATCCCGATTTTAAAATCCTAACATCTTCTGGGGTCGCATTATTATCAGGTATTGAGTCTATTAATCTTATCAACTCTTTGGTATTTCTCTTCATTTCTATATTATATAATTCCTAATTCTTTATTCGTATCGGCAGCCCCGCATACTCCCAAGCGAGCAGGGCAGCGTCTCTTGTCTCCTGATTAGTCTTGCCCGTTATACCGGTGAAGTGTTGCAGCTCCTCGTATGTTATCTTGCCGTCCTTGCCTTTCCACATTTTACGCAGTGGTGGCTGTTCCACTACCTCTATGCCGTAATGTCGGCACATCTCTACTATCTTACGTCCGACCTCGTGGTTGCGTCCGGTATGGTTACCTATTGCAGCCGAACGTGCCGCACTGCCTCCTTTACCTACATGCCAATGTGCTTTATTCAACCAACCAGCCTCTACGACTACTACAAAGGATTTACCTCGTTCAGTAAGTACCTCGCCTGCCTCTCGCAAATAGTCGAGCAGTTCGGCAAACGTAAGACACGTCGCTTCCAACATTCTACTCTCTGTTTCCACATAGGCAATCCCCGATTTGTCTACATCGGGGTCTATCCCTATCACTACATCATACTTCTTCATTTTTCTTTACTCTTTTTTTTCGTCTCACATTTCGCCTTTTTTGAGGTACAAAGCTTTTTGCTTCTAATCTGTGAGTTGCAACGCTTATTTTTCCGCAAGTCCTCGAAACGCAGCCCTTGGGCGTAGGAATGTAGGTTTATCGTCTGGCGCGTAGGATTCTTGCTATCATCAATACTATCTTCTGCCCATTGCAATATCAACCCTTTCGGCAAGTCGCGGTCTATATCGTACACCACATCGGTCGCATTGAAGACATACACATCGCCAAAGTCAAGTATCCCCATTATATCATCATTGATAATATACTGTAAATCCACATCGTGCTTCTCCTCAAATAGCCGAATGTACGCCATTAGTATCTCCTCCAACTCCTTACGAAGTTGGTCATTTGTCAATTCCCTTTTATCTTGCTCCTTTCTCATTGTCGTCCTCCTTTTGCTCTTTTACGTCCTCACGAATACTTTCACCTATTCCTATCAAAGTACCTGCAACATTATCCGCCAAATAGGAATATGGTTTATCGGCAAAAATTTTTGCTTCTATATAGATTTGCGTTTCATCTTTTTCGTCTACCAATGCAGACACAACGACTATCATCTCTCTATGTTTTTTTTACTTCTATATCTTTCATCTTCTTTTTAATTAATTATTTACTATTTATTTCTGTGTTTCAATTAAAATTACCATCTGCGTCTTTTGTCCAGATAGTACCATATCTGTTAAACCATATCGGTCATCAAATGTTATTTGTTTCATTTCTCAGTCTTCTTAAATGCACTTGTCTTAAATGTGTATAAAAACATAATCCAAGAATCTTCGAATGTATCAAGTTCTTCTGCTTTATCCATTAAATCCAAATATGCCTTTTGTGCTGATTTGAATTTTCCACCATTATGATATGTATAAAAATCACACATCTTAATAACCCCCATAGATAAGTAATCTGATTCTTGTAGATTGCATAATTCATTTATTGTTATGAATTTAACATCAGTTATCTCTATATTCGTGGCGGTTCCTTCTATGTTTATAATATCTCCAACAAAAAATCTGGGTTTATACTGATGGTTTTCCTTGAATATGACATTTTTGTTATCATCAAACTCTTCTTGAATACCCTTGTATACTTTTTCATAAGGTATTTCAACGAATTTTGTCATTTTTCCAGATGTAGCAGCATCAACCAAACGAAAATATTCATTAAAACATACCTTTCTATTTCTATTTCTATTGATTCTGATAACATCAATGTCATACAGAAATACGGTATCGTTCCTTTTTAAGGAATATTCTCCATACATTCTTGAATACATTTCCATAAAGGCTATTTTGGGTGAATCACCGAAGAACCCATCACTACCCGAAAAAGTATATTTTCCTCCTTCCTTGTAAATTCCTAATTGTAAACATTCTTCGTGTGATATATCTTTTATATCGATTAGCTTGGCATTTTTTATTTCCACTGCATAATCAAGAAATTTGGTCATTTTGGCCTTTCCTTCATCATTGGCTAAATTACGATTCAATTGTGCGTCGTGGTAAAGTTCCACCGTACAATCAGGTATTTCTTTCTGTAATTCGGCAACAATTTCTTCGTCTGTATAAGGTAACTCACATAACCTTTTGGTTATTGCATAGGTTTTACCTATTTCATACCTAGGTGTGCAGACATACTCAACAGAATATCCTCTGACATCACGCTTTTCATTTATTTCATGAAATACTGTGTGGTCTAATATTTTGGTGATTTCTCCTGTAATCACCTTTTCACGTATATCAAAATCTGGTTCAATGTATATTGTTTTCATATTAACTCCTTTGCTTCTTCAATTAAGTCTCTAAAATTATTCAAGAACTCGTTTCTTATTTCTTCGGATTGAAAAGATAGAACACCATTTGTAACGATACGGGTGTCCACACTCACTTCGCCAGAGGAAGTTATGACCGAGTATTTTGGTTGCTCATCATCGCTCCAATCAGGTGTCCACCCTTGTCGATAGCAATCTCTCAACTGCACTAACTGCATAAGTGCAAGGAATGCTTCGGCGGTCTCTTTGTTAGGTAGAGTATTCACACTATGTTTGTATCTTGCTTCTGCGGATATCTCATCTATTGTACCATAGTAACTAATAACGCACTCGCCCTCCTTAAAAGGAAAGTTATCACAAAACTCCTCCCACGTCTTAGGTAGTTCAACCTTTACTATTTCAACCATTTGTGTGTCCTTATCATACACCGCCTTATATCCATCAGGCACTTCAATCTCAATTGTTTGTTTCATTGTTTATTTCTCCTTTTTAATTAATTATTTTCTTTTTATCTCTGTGTTTCAATTATTTACATTGCCTTGCTTATTTCAACCTAAAACTTGCTTAATAGTCGTTCACCTACCCAATACTCTCTCTCCTTTTTTACATTGAATACCTCTGTTACCTTATAATAGTTTATTGTCGCCACATCTTTAAACCCCTTACTACCTATCCTACCGTGTTGAACCATAATACATAGCATTTTTAGTTGCGGTGCAACTTTTACCACCATCTTATTGCCACCAGATACTTGGCACTCCTTGCTCATTTCATCTATTATCATCTGCAAAACCTCCGCAAAATCATCAATTTTGCCGACAATAACATTGTGTGTCAAGCTATGCAGATACCCCTCTATTTTTTTATACCTCTTAAAAAAGGTATTGTACGTCAAAACGTTACTCAAAAAATACTGTTCCATACTATTCCTTAATATTACTATTGTCTGGGTTCATCTGTCTCAATATATTTTGAAAAATATCACCCGTTTTTACCTGTAAATCTATTCTATAAAGGTTTGCGACGTATAGGTCTAATTCACTTTCTGGGGCATCTAATAAATTCTGTGGAAATTTTGAATAGCCACTAAATCCCCACAAAGACACAAAAATATAACCACCTGACATCCTGACCTCTAAATCATCATCTATATGAACGGCATATAGCTTAATTCCAAACAAATCTTTATTTGTAGTTTCGATTTTATGAGTACTTACCATTCTCATATATTTTTCTTGAAGTGCGAATAATGTGTGATAAACATCGCACATTAGTCTGCTTAATTGGAAGTTTTTCGAATCTGCTTGTATCATTTTTTTTGCTTAATTATTTAACTAATTCAAAATCATATACAAACACGTAAGGATTGCTCTCCCAAGTGCCTTTGCCATTAACCTTATCTATTAAGGTGGCGTAAGCTTGGCGAGGCGACTTGAAATCTTCCCATATTTTATTGGGGTTGGGGGAAAGAAAAGAATAGCAATAATACTCACATCCAACAATCATTTTTTCTATCCCCTCCGCCAAACAATCCTCATCGCTTATATCCTGTAACCTTTCAACTCGTATGTTGGTGATTTTTATAGAGTGAGGCATTAAGTTAGGTTTTACAAACATCTTGTTTTTCCATCCTGCCGATTCTGTCATAAATGTCCATTTATCCACCATCTCAAAGTCCGCATTAGGATATACCTTTTGATAACTTTGTGCCACAGCTACTACTTCTCTCATCCGATATTGAGGTTTAAATTCAAGCAATTGCCCATCAGTTGTCCGTACTATAACTGCATATTTATCAGGTGCTGCGGAATTTAAATACCTTAAATCATCTGTTATCTCCCTAAATTTATTATTATAAAACTTATAACACTGCCCTTTTATCTCTTTTGTCTGGAGAGATAAAAGAGACTTCTCTATCCGCCTTGTCTGTATCTTTTTTTTAGATAGTACTAAATCCGTAAGCCCAAACTTATCTTTAAAACTAATTTTCTGCATAATTTTTTCTCCTATTTTTATTTTATTAAATCATTAATACTCAAATCTCAATCTTTTCGCAACCGCCGCAACAACATCTACCGTTACCGAGTTGCCTATCATTTCCTTTTACTCTCCCCCTCGAAAACAAAGTCATTGCAGCACTCACGTATGCGGTCGTAGATACGTTCGCCGTACTTCGACCTAAGCGTTACC
>ERZ773054.1558-NODE-1558-length-13565-cov-11.373353_pt1 | contig 13565 bp, 9 predicted proteins | sample MGYA00580630_ERZ773054 | MGnify/ENA primary metagenome ERZ773054 (study PRJEB29015, sample SAMEA2737994) | human oral metagenome | biome: human oral; feature: human-associated habitat; material: dental | place: China | collected 2115 ... | reverse complement strand
AGATTAGTAGGTGATAAGGGCATTAATGAATTGGTTACCGCTTTTCAAGCACTGAAACAGCAAACAACATCCCCTATAAAACTGCTATTGGTAGGCAGACAAGAAGCTCATTTAGACCCCTTGCAAACTAAAACATTAAGCGCCATAGATACAGACCCTAATATTATATCCGTAGGAGAGCAAAAAGACGTACGCCCTTATTTAGCAATAGCCAACTGTTTTGTATTCCCAAGTTATCGTGAAGGCTTCCCCAATGTAGTATTAGAAGCAGGTGCTATGGAATTGCCTTGTATCGTAACCGATATTAACGGTAGTAACGAAATTATTATAGAAAACAAAAACGGACTTATCGTTCCTACTAAAAATGCAGAAGCTTTTCAAAAAGCAATGAAATTATTATTAGATGATAAGCCGTTGTATCATAAGTTAAAGAGTAATAGCAGACCTTTGATAGAACAACGATATCACAGGGGAATGGTATGGCAAGCCTTGATAGAAATGTATAATAAGTTATTAAGTGTTGCTTCTTCTAAAAAATAATCGTACATTTGTAGCCTGATTAACCATTTAGAGTTCTGAACGAATGAAGAAACTTCTTTCTTTTGCCACTTTGTGGGTGGCTTTATCACTACACGCACAACAACAACCTGTGGATTATATCAATCCGCTGATTGGTACTTCTAACTTTGGCGCTACCCACCCTGGCGCAATTGCTCCCCGCGGTATGCTTAGCATTTCACCTTTCAATGTGGCTTTTGACACTACGGGAGTGAAAGCTCCGCTTGAAAAAGATAGTCGCTGGCTTTCAAATCCTTATGTAAATGAAAATAAATTCTTCACCGGACTTACCCACGTGAACCTCAGCGGGGTGGGCTGTCCTGAACTGGGGGTGATTATCGCTATGCCTACCACTGGTAAATTGGAGGTAAATCACCTAAAATATGGCTCAACCTACCAAAATGAGGTGGCTAAAGCTGGCTATTACAGCAATTTCCTCACTAAATACAATATCAAAACTGAAGCTACTGCCACCACCCGCGCAGGTATCACTCGCTATCACTTCCCTAAAGGCGAAGCTAACCTACTTATCAACCTTGGATTAGGACTCACCAATGAAAAGGGCGCGATGCTCAAATTCGTATCGCCTACTGAGGTGGAAGGAATGCGTATGGTAGGGACTTTCTGCTATAACAGTCCGGAGCTGGCTTATCCGGTGTATTTTGTAGCCAAAGTAAGTAAGGCAGCCCCTTCTTATGGCATTTGGCATACGCCTGAAAAACACCAAGGGGTGGAAGCTCAATGGATGTGGTACAACGGCGACACCCGCCTAAAAGAACAATTTGCCCGCGAGGTCGTAGGCGATAGTATAGGGGCGTATTTCCGTTATAAATTTGACAAAGATGAAGTAGTGGAACTCAAGGTGGGCATTTCGTATGTGAGCATAGCCAACGCCCGTGAAAACCTTGAAAAAGAAATAGGCAACCGCACTTTCGACGAGGTGTATGCTGCTACTCGCCAAACGTGGAACGATGCCCTCCGCGCTACCGTAGAAGGTGGTACCGACGACCAAAAAACGATATTCTACACAGCGCTCTATCACGCGCTTATTCACCCCAACCTTCTGAACGATGTGAATGGTGATTACCCTGAGAGCAAGACTAACAAAATAGGCAAAAACCACCAGCGTTATACGGTGTTCTCATTGTGGGACACCTATCGCAATTACCACCAACTACTCACCCTGCTCTATCCCGAACAGCAACTGCAAATGGTGCGCACGATGCTCGACATCTACAAAGAAAGTGGTTGGCTACCCAAATGGGAACTCAATTCTACCGAAACCTTTACGATGGTAGGTGACCCTGCCAGCATAGTATTAGCCGACACTTACTTGCGCGGTCTTACCGATTTTGACATACAAACTGCCTACGAGGCGATGCTCAAAGGGGCGAATACCCTTGAAAATAACCCTATACGGCCAGGGGTAAAAGAGTATTGGAAATTGGGATACCTGAGTGTAGATGGGGGTGTAAGAGGTCCGGTATCTACTACCCAAGAGTACAATGCGGCTGACTTTGCCATTGCACAAATTGCCAAGAAACTCGGCAAAAAAGCAGATTACGAGAAGTTTAACAAACAAGCCTATTCGTATAGAAAATTATTCGATAAAGAAACCCATTTATTGCGTCCACGTCACGCCAATGGCAAGTGGTATGCGCCTTTCAATCCCGAAAGTGGAGCTAATTTTGAAGAGAACGTAGGCTATATCGAGGGTAATGCGTGGCAATACGTATATATGGTAACTCACGATGTAAAAGGAATGATCAAGCTAATGGGGGGTGAAAAGCCTTTTGAAAAGCAACTCGACCATATTTTCGACAGTAAACAGTACGATATGGCAAACGAACCCGATATTGCCTATCCGTATCTCTACAACTTCCTTAAAGGCAAAGAGTGGAAAACCCAACAGAAAGTAGACCAACTCATCAATGAGTATTTTCAAAACAAACCTGCGGGACTCCCTGGTAATGAAGATACAGGGGTAATGTCGGCTTGGCTTATCTACGGAATGACAGGTTTTTATCCTATTACTCCTGCTGAGCCTAACTACACTTTTACCTCGCCTAAATTTACCAAAATCACCCTCAAACGCAACCCGCAGTACTATCCTGCTGGTGATTTGGTAATAGAAAGTAATGCTTCACCCGAAAATATTTACATTAAGAATATTTACATCGACGACAAGCCTTACAAATCTTATTTTATCAGTCACGAGGCGCTAAAGAATGCAAAGAAAATACGATTTGAGTTAGGTAAGAGATAAGAGGTAAGAAAAGTGTGATACTGAGGCTGTTCAAAAGTCTTAAATCGCCTATGCGTAATTCTTTATTCGTCACTCGTCACTCGTAATTCGTAATTATTATGCGTAAACTTCATTTAATAATTGCCCTGATAGCGGGGGTATTCATATTGCTAGGGGCTCTCACGGGGGGCATCTTAGCAGGTGAATCGGTGTATAACCAAACGTTGCCTTACAAAAGTGTAGAGTTTGAAAGCACTACCCTTGCCCAAACCATTGCCGTTTTGAAGGAAAAGAATATAGAGGCACTCAAACTCTCTATCGACCGCAATCACTTTGTGCAAATAGAGACGGCTAAGGGCGAAAAACTCTTTATCCATCCGCAATCGGGGGAGGTTATCAAAGGGAATTACAAACCCTCGAAGTTTATACAGTTCGTCAAAACACTACACCGCTCACTCTATATGGGCAAAACGGGACGGGTAATAATGGGGCTTACAGCTTTGTGTTTGTGTGTAGTAGCCTTGTCGGGTATATGGCTCATCGCCCGCAAACAGCAACGCTGGGGCAGATTCTTCCACAAACTTCCGCAAGAAAAATTCTACAATCATTACCACAGTGCTCTGGGGCGCTGGGCGCTCGTGCCTATCTTTATCATTGCCCTCACAGGGGTGTATATGATGCTCGAAACCGTGAAAGTGTTTCCTAAGTTCAAAGCCGAACACAATTACGACGTTAGCACACTACAAGAAACGCCTACAAAACCTGCTAAAGACTTCTCCGCCTTCCAAGTGCCTCTCGCCGAAGTGCGCCAAGTGGAATTCCCTGCTTTTGAAGATGTAGAAGAGGTCTATAAAGTAGATTTCATCGATAAAAATATAGTAGTCAATCAGTTTACGGGCGAGGTGATTAGCACCTCAACCTCTCCTTACAAAGGCTTGGCGTATTTGGTGCGCACCCTGCACATTGGCAAAGGGCATTATCTCTGGGCGACCGTCTTGTTGCTCTCGTGTATGGCGCTGTTGTTCTTCCTCTACTCTGGCTTTGCGATGACCCTCAGAAAACGAAAGAAAGGCATCAACAATCCGTTTGATAAAAGCGAATGTGAATACATCGTGTTAGTAGGCACCGAAGGAGGCTCCACCCGCAAGTTTGCTATCCTTTTCCATAACGAACTCCTCCGTTTGAGCAAGCGTTCCTACCTGACCGATATGAACGCCTACACTCGTTTTGCTAAAGCAGAGCAACTCATTGTATTTACTTGCACTTATGGCGATGGCGAGGCGCCTATCAATGCGACTCACTTTGCGCAACTATGGGCGAAATATCCCCCCGCACAACCTTTGGCGTATAGCGTACTTGGTTTTGGCTCTGATACTTACCCCGATTTTTGCAAATATGCCAAAGAAGTAGACCAACTATTGTCGGCTACTGCACAAGCAGAAAGTGTGCTGCCTTTGCATACCGTAAACGACCAAGACTTTGGTCAGTTTAAAGCGTGGGCAACGGCTTGGGGTATGGCGCAAAAGCTCTCTTTGGCTTTGCCTGATGATTTCAGCGGCCAACCTCAGCGCAAACCGCTCACTTTTACGGTAACAGAGAAAACGCCCGTAATGGACGACGATATTTTCCTAATAGCGTTACGCCCGTCCAAAAAAAGTAGTTTTGTGTCTGGCGACCTTTTGGGCATTACCCCTGAAGATGGGCGCGAACGACTCTATTCGGTTGCCAAATACCAAGGAGATGTGTGGTTGAGCGTGAAGCTACACTCACAAGGGGTGGTGTCTAACCTGCTGAACAATTTGCAAATAGGCAATACATTGCAAGCTGCTTTGGTAGCCAACAAACACTTCCATTTTCCTAAAAAAGCACCTCAAGTGGTGTGTATTGCCAATGGTTCGGGGATGGCACCTTTTATGGGAATGATAGCCGAAAATACCCAAAAGAAACCTATCACCCTGATATGGGGTTGCCGCCGTGAAGCCTCTTTGGAAATCTACCACCCTTATATAGAACAGTTTTCTCGCGAAGGAAAGATAGCCAACTATTGGCAAGCCCTCTCGCGCGAAGGGGATAAATTCTACGTGCAAGACATCTTGCGAAGAGAAGCCTCTTTCTTCGCTGAACTCCTTAAAAACAAAGGAGTTATAATGATATGCGGGTCGGTTGCAATGGAGAAAGCAGTTACCGAAGTCTTAGAGGCGATTTGTAGAGAGCATTTAGAAAAACCGCTGAGTTACTACCAAAACAAAGGACAAATCAAAACAGACTGTTATTGATTAGATAAGAGCAAAGAATATGACAACACATTTTTTATACATAGAACCTAATACTTCAATAGAGGAAGTAAAGTTGCTTTTTGAAGCGCATTTGCTTTCAGCTTTGCCCGTATGCGAAGGCAATACTTTTATAGGGGTACTCCGCAAAGAAGCAGTAGATGAGGAAGATAAAGAAGCTACAGTAGCCGATTATCAATATGCGTTAGAACGCTTTTTTGTACCGTTAACCGCAACGTGGGATGTTGTAGTAGAGGCTTTTGGACGCTATCACACCGATATGTTGCCCGTTATCAACAAAGAAGAACACTTTATAGGTTACTATCACTTAGATGAGTTTGTGCTACAACTCTCCCAAACCCCTTTTATACAAGAAGCAGGACACGTGCTTATCTTACAGAAAGATGCGCTGAGCTATTCGTTTGCTGAAATTAGCAGAATTGTAGAGGAAAACGGGGGGACGCTTTTAGGACTTTATCTCTCCAATCGCACGGAAGACAACGTGCATATCACACTCAAACTCGCAAGCGAACGATTTTCGGATATACTACAGGACTTCCGTCGTTATGGTTATGGTATCCTCACCGAAAAAGACGACGATCACTACCGCCAAGAACTCAAAGACATCGCTGATTATTTTGAAAAATACTTAGACTTAGGTAACAGATAAGAGGTAAGAATAATCTTTAACTAAATATATACTATGAAACGTTTTTTAACTACAATTTTATGGTTTTGTGCTACTTATGTTGGCTTTGCGCAAACCGCGATAGGGGTGAAAGTGAATACACCATTACATACTTTTAATTTTTTCAACGATCTCACCTCTAACGAAAGTTATGAGATTGAGATTTATCCGCGAATTGCTGCTTTTAATTCAGGTGTATTTGCGCATTTTCAACTCGCCAAACGTTGGGCATTACAAACTGAAGTGCTTTATCGCCGAGAAACATTGTCATTTCGTCCTAAAGATAGCAGTTGGGATACCGAAGAACGCCCTTATTATGAGTTTGATTACTTAGAAATCCCTCTTATGATGCAATTCGAGGGCAAAAAACCCGTTAGAGGATTTACACAGTTAGGTTTTTCACCTAAAATCAGTACAAGAGCAGCTTTTAGAGATAAAGGAAGCAATGAGGTGCAAGATATGAAATACTATTTTGGCACAGGACAACTACACATCAACTTCAATATAGGAGGAGGGTTGCTCGTAGAACGCTCCAGATGGTTGTTGTTCGCCGAAGCGCGTTATTCAGTTAATCTCACCAAAATGGCAACGAATAGCGGTTCGCCTTATTTAAATTTCATAGAAGCGAGAAATCATACCTTTACATTTTCGTTAGGCGCAGGCTATAAATTCTCTAAAAAGAAAAATAATACTCCTCCTACTGAAGAAGTCGTAACTCCTACTGAAGAAGTCATCACACCTACTGAAGAGGTGGTAACTCCTACTGAAGAGGTAAATAAAGAACCTATAACCGAATAATCATTCACTAAAGATATTATGAAACGTTTTTTAACTACAATTTTATGGCTTTGCGCTGCTTATTTGGGCTTTGCGCAAACTGCGATAGGGGTAAAAGTAACCGACCCACTGTCGGTTGTTAGCTTAATAACTCCTTTATATACAACAGCCAATGTTGATCTGAAAACCTACAATGCCTTTGTTAGCCTTGGAGGATTCGTTCGTATTCCTTTAAAAGAGCGTTGGGTATTACAAAGTGAATTGCTTTTTAAGCACGAGGCTGTGCGTTTTAGAATAGAGAATAGCAGCAAAGATTCTTATTATAGATTTGAATACTTGGACGTGCCTTTCTTAGTACAATACGAAGGTAAGAAAGCGTTTAGAGGTTTTGGTTTTGTAGGTTTTTCACCTAAAATTCTCTTCTCTTCTGCTTTTTATGATGCCTCTAAGAATATTACTTATGGAGGGAGTTCCCAATTTAATACAGTGATGTTGATGGGACATATTGGAGGAGGTGTGCTATTTGAGCGCCCTAAATGGATTTACACAGTTGATGCCCGTCTTTCTACCAATATAACGAACTTAGCATCGGGAAGCCGTACAGAATATATCAATTTTGATAAAGCGAGAACATTTGTGTTTGGCATTTCGTTCGGAGCAGGCTACAAACTCTCTAAAAAGATGAGAACTATTCCTCAAGAAGAGCTCCCAACAATTACTAATGATAGTATTCCTGCTGAGGTGAATACATCACAAGAACAAGATTTTTAATTTTTAACAACATATATTATGAAACGTCTTTTAATCACCATCGTTTTTTTGAGTGTTGCTACACTCGGTTTTTCTCAGACAGCCATAGGAGTAAAACTTAATAATCCTTTGGCAACGGTAAGCGTTATAACTCCTAAAACAGCCAATGAAAGCTATAATATAGAGTATTTTGGACATTCAGGAGTTTTTAATACAGGCGTATTCTTCCGCCTTCCGCTCAAGACCCATTGGGTATTCTTACCCGAAGTGATGTACAAACGCGAAGCTATTCCTTTTCGTCCCGAAGGTTCTGATTTAAAACTATCCGACCGTCATTTTATTCGTTTTGATTGCTTGGAAGTACCTATTTTACTACAAATAGAAGGTAAAAAGAAATTTAGGGGCTTTGGACAAATAGGAGTAGCTCCTAAATTCTTACTTTTAGCTTCTTATTCCGAGAAACAATACAGTGAAAAGTATGATATCACCTCACATTTCAGTAGTGTTGTGATGAATTTGCATTTAGGAGGAGGTGTGATGTGGGAATTTCCTAAAATCATCCTTACCGTAGATGGTCGTTTTTCTACCAATCTATCGCCTCTCACCAATCAAGAACCTACTCCTTATCTAAACTTTAAAGACGCTCAAAGTTATTACTTTGCCATTTCAGTAGGTGTAGGTTTTAAACTCTCTAAAAACAGACCTTTACAGGAGCAAGAGCCTCCTGTAATTGCACCTCAGCCTGAGAGTACAGCACCTGTAGAAGCACCTACTCAGGAGACAACAGAGGTGAGAGAAGAATAGAAAAGTTCGAGAGGCTACCCGAAAATATTTTAAACTCTTCGGGTAGCCTCTCAATTGCTAACATAAATATTCTTATTTCCTTATTTCAGTTCTCTGATAAGGTACATATACACTGGGAAGTGGTCAGAATATCCCCAAGTGTAATTGCCATTGCTCATACTGCGGAAAGGATATCCCTTATAGCGCCCTTTTGGGTTAGCCAAATACGAGCGATTAAATATCCCCGTTTTCCAGTAGCGGTAACTGCTCTTGTCTTCTTTTAGCAAATCATAAGTAAAGTAAAACTGGTCAAAAAGATTCCAGCCGTCCTGATAGGCTAATGTTCCCATTCCTTTTTTCAGCATAACCTCCATAGGGTTAAATAACTCTCCTTGTTTTACATCTTCTTTTTTGTCTTTGGTCTTTAACACATTCTTAAAACCTGAGTTAATAGGGTCGTCGTTAAAGTCACCCATTGCTATCACCTTAGCATTAGGGTCTTTGCTGAGGAGTGAATCTATAATTTTCTTGTTCAAAGCCGCCGCTTTTTCACGACTGGGTCTACTTTTAGCTTCTCCTCCAAAACGCGAAGGCCAGTGGTTTACTATAAAATGAATCATTTCACCGTCCAATTCACCACTTACTAACAGTTGGTCGCGAGTGTAAAGAGGCTTTCCGTCATCTTTGGTGAGGTATAAAGGGTGTGGAAATGAAGCAGTGGGTTTAAACACGCTTTTTTTGTAAATAAGAGCTACATCCACCCCACGAGCGTCGGGTGATTCGTAATGTACAATCCCATAATTATATCTCCTCAAATATTCAGTATTGATAAGGTCTCTCACTACCGCTTCGTTTTCTATTTCGGCAAGACCTACTATATCGGGGGCGTGTTTGGTAACATCACTTCCTATCTCCGAAATTACTTTGGCTATCTTGTGTACGTGGTCGTTATACACCTTACTCGTCCATCGGTCAGCTCCCTCAGGAGTGCGGTCATCATCAAACTTATGAGGGTCATTAATCGTGTCGAAAAGGTTCTCAACGTTGTAAAAAGCAACGGTTCTCACAGCAAACTTCTTTTTCTCTTGTGCGTTTATGTAAGGTGTCATCAAGATGAACGACACCATTAAAAATACTATTCTTTTCATCTATATTAGTTTTAATTTGTTAGTCTTTAATTGTCTCAATATTTTATCGCCTCTCTTAAAATCTTATCCTTCCTCATTTCCTCATTCAATCGCCTGTCGTGCTACGACTAAAAATCCTATCTAAAAGCCCTTTTTTCTTTTCTTTTCCCTCCTGTGTAGCTGTTTGAGTGCTTGGTGCTGGCGCAGGGGTATTTGCAGGATTTACCACATCGTCTACCGATATATCTTCCTCATCTTCCACATTGTTCAGTTTACCTTTGCGCTCATAAATCCGATAATGCACATCTCCTGCTCTTATGGTATCTTTGGGAGTACTGCTCAAAAGGCGGTCAAAGAAACCTTCGCGTACGGTAGGCTCACATTCGGTTACCTCCGTACGTATCTCTTCGCTTACCTTAAAAGTAGCTCGCGTTAGGTCTTTATACTTGCTGTTGCGGTTCAGTTGCGATACAAACAAGGCAGCAATAGGCAATGCCGAGTTAGCTCCTTGTCCCAAACGCGTACTTTTAAAACCTATCTGCTGGTCGTTACCCACCCACGTAATCATCACAAGGTTGGGGAGCATTCCCGCAAACCAACCGTCTTTATTGTCTTGGGTCGTACCTGTTTTACCCGCAAGGTCATTGGTAAGTCCGTATTGCCCACGCATACGTGCTGCGGTACCTTCGTTCACGGTCGAGCGCATCATCTGTATCATTATTTGGGCAGTGCGTTCACTCAGTGCAGGAGCTAAAACCTTAGGTTTGCGTTCCCATATTACTTCCCCTTTTTTGTTCTCTATTCGAGTGATAAAATAAGGCTCTACGGGCACCCCTTTGTTCGCAAAAGCCGTATAAGCCTTAGCTACTTCTATCACCGATAGTTCAGCCGAACCCAATGCTATCGAAGGCACATTCGGTAGGGGAGAGGTGATGCCTAACTGTCGTGTTTTCTTTATCACGTTCTTTAACCCCGCATAAAAGAGCGTTTGTACTGCTATGGTGTTCAACGATTCTCGCAATCCCTTGCATACTGAGTAATATATGTTAGGGTCATCGTCAGTCTTAGAAGCGTTTCGTGGCGACCAATATTCGTAATCAGCATAGGTCAAAGGCAAGGGCGAAAAGTGCGTGCACACAGGCATTCCCATCTCTAAGGCAGTAGCGTACACTATCGGTTTAAAAACTGAGCCCACTTGGCGACGGCTTTGTAGGATATGGTCGTACTTAAAGTAGCGGAAGTCTGCTCCACCCACATAAGTTTTAATTGCCCCTGTTTGAGGCTCTACACTCACAAATCCCGTGTTTAATATGCGTATAAAACGCGACAAACTATCCAATGTACTGTGCCTTTTGATACTGTCTTCGGTATAGAAAGATAAATCCATTGGCTTCTTCTCACTCAGCTTCGCCCATATCTTCGCTTCCGAGAGTTTCTGCTCTTCAAGTTCTTTATAAGCAGGCAACTTCTTCACTTCTTCCTTAAACCAGTCACTGTCCAAGTTCCAAGGAGCACGTTTGCCATAGGTCTGTTCAAAATCTTGTTGTAACGATGTCAAATGCTTTTCCACTGCTTTCTCAGCATATTCCTGCATTGTCTTGTCAATAGTCGTATAGATGCGCAATCCATCTTTATAGATATTATAAGCCGAACCGTCTGGCTTCTTCACGTCTTTTAGCAGTTCAGGTAATAGTAAGCGTATTTGCTCTACAAGATAAGGCGCTACACCATCTTTTTCAGCCGTAGTTGCCGTAGTTTTAAGAGTGTCTCTGGTATGAACTTTAAAGTCGTCTTCGGTCAGCAAGTTGTTTTTCTTCATCTGAGCCAACACCACATTCCGACGCTCTTCACTGCGCTTGGGTGAGGTACGCGGATTATAGCTATTCGTCGCTTTAAGCGTACCGATAAGCGTAGCCGCTTCATTAAGCGTAAGGTCTCTCGCCGATTTGTCAAAGAATCGTTGCGCTGCACTTTCTATCCCGTAAGTATTATCGCTGAAAGGCACAGTATTGAGGTAAAGCGTCAAGATTTCCTCCTTGCTGTATACCTTTTCTATGCGTCGGGCTATAATCATCTCTTTGATTTTGTGTATAGGCATCGAAAGTTTCCCGTAGCGCTGTCCACGCCCATAAATATTTTTAGCCAACTGCATTGTAACAGTACTTCCCCCTCCTGATGAGTCGTCTTGCAAAAGCAGTGATTTAAAGAAAACCCTAAACAAACTCTTCGTGTCTACCCCTCCGTGCAAGTAAAAACGCTCGTCTTCGGTAGCGATAAGTGCGTTGATAAGATAAGGAGGGAAGTCCTTGTATTCTATTTTAGTACGGTCGAAGATATAAAATTTCCCTATCAATTGGTTCTCGTAATCGTAAACAAGACTCGCTTCCGATTGGCGCAACTCTTTCAAATCCTCCTCTGAGGGTAACCTGCCAAAAGCCCCAAAGTAAATTAACAAGATAAGCAACAGTATACCTCCTACGCCTATCCCAATCGGTATACCTATCCATTTGAGGTAAAACTGATAAGGTTTAGCCCGCAACCATTGCCAACTGCGGTGGAATATGTTGCCCGTATATACTATCTGTTCTTGTTCCTTTTTCGGAGCGTTTTTTCTATTCTTATATCCTTGGTAAAGTCTAAAAATACCATAAGGAATTATAAGCAAAGCGAAGATAAATACCGCCCAGAGCGCTTTTAAGGCATAACGTAGTAATTTATATACCATCGAAGCCAAAGCGATACAGCCTTCTAACAACCGTGATAGCAGGGTAGCAAGCGCAAGACCGCCTTGTGTAAGTAGCTTCTTAAACGATATATTTTTCAGATTCATACTTAGTTCTAATGATGTTTAAAGTACAAAAGTACGATATAATTTTCAATTAACAAAGAATCCCACCGTTTTTCTTATTCCACTTTATAGCAATTTAGGGTCTACTCTCTTAATAAGTTTCTCTCACCGCTTACGCCTTTCCTGAGCCTCTCCGAATCTCTTAACCTCTTTTCCATTTGCTAATTTCCAAATTTGCCAATTTGCTAATTCCCTTCCCGTCCCCTAATTCCCCCTCATTGAGGTATCCAGCAATAGCTGGGTATGTGCACCACGAGAGCGGAGTATGTGTAAAGAGGGAAGTTTGTCTCCTTCCCCAGCTTGTTCCCCTTCGGGGGTTCGGGGGCTTACCAAATAAAAGACTCGCTACATTCCCCCTTTGGACGGAAGTCCGCGAGAGCAAAGTATATGTAAAGGGGGAGGTTTCTTTTGATTTTCCGTCATACTTCCCCCTATTGCCTATGGCCTAAGGTCTAGTGCCTCTTCCTCTTTCTTTCGCCTCGAAACCCCGTTTTTACCATTTTTATACTCGTTGTATCATATTATGAGTCAACTATTTATATACCCTTTCTATACCAATCGTCCAAGATTCGTATAAGCTTCCTATAAGCTCTCTATAAGCTAACCCCACCCATCTTACAGCTCATTTTTTACCTCTCTCCTAAATCACTCCTTCCGAATCTCTCCGTTTCCTTCCGAATCCTCCAACCCCTCCTCTAAACTGTCCGACTCGTCTGAAAAGTCCGCCCCGCCCATTCCCCTTGGTGGCATTATTGGCATTTCTGGTATTATTAGCTTTTACCTCATTTTCTCATTCTCTCATTTCCCTGCCCGTGCGGCTCGCACCTCATTTTCTAATTTTCTCATTTCCCTCGCCTGTGTAACTTACACCGCCTGTCGTGCTACGACCTCGCACCTCATTTTCTAATTCTTTCATTTTCTAATTTGCTAATTTCCTCGCTTTTTTTACCCTTTTTTTTGCTTTATTAAATATTTAACAATCAGAATATTGCATTTTCTTGTAGTACTTTTGACGTAGTACGTCATTTCATTATTTTTTCATTGTAGTAGTTTTGACGTAGCTCTTTTTTTGGAGATAAAAGAAACTTTTAGCAATTTTGCGGTGAAAAAAATCAACAACATATGGAAATAAAGAAAATATTGTTTTTCTTCCTGATGTTTTCTCTAACCGTTACCCTGCACGCTCAGCAAATTACCGTACAAGGTACCGTTTATGAAGAAGGGACTAAAAACCCCATTCCAGGAGCAAACGTAATTGTAAAGGGTACTACCCAGGGTACTTCTACCGACTTCGAAGGGCACTATACACTTCCCAATGTGCCCTCCAATGCCGTCTTAGAAGTCAGTTTTGTAGGTATGCAGACCCAAGATGTAAAAGTAGCAGGACGCTCCCGCATTAATGTTACTTTAAGAGAAAATACCCAAGAGCTCAAAGAAGTAGTAGTGATTGGGTATGGAGCCGCTCAAAAACGAGACCTCACGGGCTCTATCGCTAGCCTCAAAACCGATGAATTTG
>ERZ773054.1556-NODE-1556-length-13580-cov-128.558595_pt1 | contig 13580 bp, 10 predicted proteins | sample MGYA00580630_ERZ773054 | MGnify/ENA primary metagenome ERZ773054 (study PRJEB29015, sample SAMEA2737994) | human oral metagenome | biome: human oral; feature: human-associated habitat; material: dental | place: China | collected 2115 ... | reverse complement strand
GGCCGAGGAAGCCTATCACCTGCTACTACTCCCCCACTATTATGAGGATGAGCCACCCGTCGGCTGGTTTGTTTCGCCGCGGCGGCTGCTGCCGGTGAGGGCAGGCGCCCGCAAACCACCATTCTCCGGGGGCACCACACCAAGATCATTACTACCGCCAGAACCCGGGCCACCAACCCCACCAGGACCAGGACCAAACCCACCCTGAGCATTCTCCCCAGCCACCACCTCAGCCGTGGCCGAACCACTAATCACCTTGTAAGTTTGCCCCTCCGTGATCTTCGGCGTAGACACAAACAACGAAGTCGCGGCCTGCTCCGCCGTCAACGACACCACCTCAGCATCATTACTATCAGTAACCTTCACCCGATCCTGGGCCTTCACCGTCACATTCTGCTGAACCCACCCCTGCCCAACCGTAGGAGTCTGCGGCATACCACCACTACCAATACCAACCACCGTGCCACCAGTGATGGCGAACGTACCATCCGCGTCGAAACTACCATTATCCACAGTGGTCGGACCAACCACCGTGGTAGTGCCACCGGTGATAGTCAGATTACCATTAGAATCCAGGCCATCAGCATCCGCATAAACCTTCACAATGCCACCATTGATAGTGATCGAAGGGGTCACGTTCTGGTCCGCCAGGTCGTCGTCAAGCGAAGCGTTCATCCCATCATCAATAGAATGCGTAGTCACCGTACCGTTATTAATAGTCACATTGAGCGCCTCCAGGGCCTCATTCGACTTGCTCACGTTCACGGTGCCCCCATCAATCGTGAGGTTCTTCACCGCCTTCAGGCCGTCGTCGCCTGCGGAAATCTCCAGGGTGCCGCCGGTGACGGTCAGGTTTTCATCCGAATGGATGGCGTCCTTGTCTTTCGACGTGACGGTGAGCTTGCCGGGCCCATCAATCGTGAGGTTACTCTTCGAATCCACCCCATGGCCGTCGGTGCTGCTAATACTGGAGTCCCCGGCCACATACAGCACCACATCCCCCTGCTTGATGCTCACCGTGGAGTTGATGGTGGCCCCATCGAGCCGCAGCACCACGGAAGCATCCTTGGGGGCGTTCACAGTAATCGGCGTGGTGATATTCCCGCTCACCTTGTACACGCCCGCCTCGGTGATGGCGCCGTCGCTGGGCAGCTGTTTCGCTTCCTGCTCGCTGTAGGCCACATTGCTTATCGACGCCGTGGGAAACGTCGCAGCATCAACAGTCTTGCTACAGGCGGTGAGCGCCAGGGCGGTAGACAGGCCGGCAACAATCATGGTGAGGGATTTACGGTTCGACATGGGATTCTCCTTCAATTTCGCAGTTGGTTTGTTACAACATTGGTTCTCATTCTGCGCAATGAAACTGGAGAATCACTTTCGCCCCCATGCCAGATTCCCACCAGCCTATTAGAGTTTTAGTGGCGAAAACCTGGCATATCCCTGACAGGAAGCCGTCGAAAAGCTCACAGCCGGTAGCGGCCGGCCACCCACGCCACGGTCGCAACAATGGTCACCGCCGTGATGCCATATAGCGACCCTAGGAGCCCATTGAGCCCGGTCACGCGAATAATCACCCCGAGAATCAGCTCGACGGCCAGCAGCATGGCCAGGGGCAGAATCGTCTTGGTGCGCCACGCCAACACCCCCATGCCCGCCAAGATAATCACCGCCAACCCCACGCGGGCGAGTTGCAGCGCGGGCGTCTTATCCATGTCGTTGACCAGCCACAACGGCCACCCCATGCACCGGGTGTACGAGCCCGCGGCCGCGGTGAGAACCCCCAGGCCATGCAGGACAAACAGCCCACCCAGCACCCCGTACGCCAACTGGGCTATCCGACGATCCTGCTCCCGCTCCACCCGGCGCGCCGCAACCAGGGTGATCACGATGGTCACCAGGGACATGAGTGCGCACCACAGGTCGGCCATGCCCTGGATGGGTGTCAACCCCGTCTTGATGGTGAACATGCCGAAAATGCCTGCGCCCAGGGCGCCAGCCACCGCGAACCATGGCAGGACGCGCACCGGCCGGAGTGGATGTTTCCGCGTCATAACCGCGGCGACGAGGAGCGCCGGTAGTGTTGACATGGCGAATACTCGGTGCGTGAATTCAATGATTGGGTTGAGTTCGCCCCGGGGTAGGATTTGCCCGAAGTAGCAGCCTGGCCAGTTTGGGCATGCCGCACTCGAATAGGTGGCGCACACCACTGCCCCCAGGGCGACCGTGCCAAATGTGATGAATGCGGCGATCTTCAAGCACCACAGGGTTGCGGCGCTAGTCTTCATGGTCGAATGCCGCCAGAATCTTTTCCGCCGCCAGGGTTGGGGTGATTTGTGCCTGCCGAAGTTGGGATTCTACCAGCTTGCGGGTCGCAACCACGTTCGGATTAGTGTTCAGTCGTTGCAATAGGGTTTCATGCACCATGGACCACATCCATTGCACTTGTTGTTCCCTGCGCGTGTGTTCGAAGGCGCCGGATTCTAGCATGGCCTTGTGGTGGTCTTGCACGTGCTTCCAGAATGTGTCGATGCCTTCGTGTTCGACGGCGGACATGGTCATTGTGGGTGGGTGCCATGAGGCGTTTTCGGGTCGGACCATGCGCATGGCTGCCGATAGTTCCCGGGCGGCTCGTTTTGCGTTCTTCAGGTTTGGGCCGTCGGCCTTGTTGATTGCCACCAGGTCCGCCATCTCTAGGATGCCTTTCTTGATGCCTTGCAGCTGGTCGCCGGCGCCTGCTAACGCCAGGAATGCGAAGCAGTCCACCATTTGCGAGACCGCTACCTCGGATTGGCCCACGCCCACGGTTTCCACCAGGATCACGTCGAACCCGGCTGCTTCGAACACCACCATGGATTCCCGGGTGGCTTTGGCCACGCCGCCTAGGGTGCCGGCGGACGGCGATGGGCGGATAAACGCATTGTCTTCCCGGGCTAGTTTGGCCATGCGGGTTTTGTCCCCCAGGATTGAGCCGCGGGTTTTTGTTGACGACGGGTCGATGGCTAGCACGGCAAGCTTGTGGCCATCGCCGATGAGGGTCATTCCTAGGGCCTCGATGAACGTGGATTTGCCCACGCCGGGCACCCCGGTGATGCCTACCCGTAGTGCGTTGCCGGTGAAGGGCAAGAGTTTGACCAGGAGTTCTTGCGCTAGCACTCGGTGGGCTGGGGCGGTGGATTCCAGTAGGGTGATGGCCCGGGAAATGTGGGTGCGTTCGCCTGCGCGTACCCCGGTGAACAGCTCATCGACATCAATGCGACGGCGGGCGCGGGTGACGATTTCTGGGGCCACGGCGGTCTGTTCGCCTAGGTCAGTGCCGGCGGTGGTCATGAGGGAGCCGAGGTGGTGTTCGAGGTATTCGTCGTCAATGGTCATGGTGGTTGGTGCTTTCCTTTGAAGATTTTTTGGCTCTGAATGTCAATGCCGGCCACATGATGGAACAGGTGGCCGGCATGTCATGAAACTAACCCGTGGTCAGGAGCCCGTGGTTATGAGGCGCTCGCGGTGTCGTCCGGGACGTCGAGGTCCAGGCCCAACTGCTTTGACAGCTTTGTCAGCATGTCAATGGCGGAATCGGCGATGACTGTTCCGGGCGGGTAGATGGCTACGGCACCGTCATCGTAGAGTTCCTGGAAGTCTCCTGGTGGGATGACGCCGCCCACGACGATCATGATGTCTTCCCGACCGAGTTTGGCCAGTTCTTCCTTCAGGGCCGGCACCAGGGTGAGGTGGCCGGCTGCCAGCGAGGACACGCCCACGACGTGGACGTCGGAGTCCACTGCGGCCCGGGCGGCCTCGGCGGGGGTTTGGAACAGGGGTCCCACATCGACGTCCATGCCCAGGTCGGCGTAGGCGGAGGCTACCACCTTCTGTCCCCGGTCGTGGCCGTCTTGGCCCATCTTGGCGATGTAGATACGCGGCCGGCGGCCTTCTTCGGCTTCGAATGCGTCGGCCATGGCGATAGCTTTTTCAACGTTACCCACGGCACCTTCCTTCCCTACTTCATCCTTGTATACGCCGGACAGGGTGCGGATCTCCGCCTCATGGCGTCCGAACACCTTTTCGAGGGCATAGGAGATTTCGCCGACGGTGGCCTTGGCGCGGGCGGCATCCACGGACAGCTTGAGCAGGTTTTCGTCCAGGTTGCCGGGCTCTTTGTCTTCCTTGGCGGCGGCTGCGGTGAGCGCCTCCAGGGCGGCCTGCACGGCTGCTTCGTCACGCTCGGCGCGAAGTTGCTTCAGCTTGGCCAGCTGTTCGGCGCGCACCTTGGTGTTATCCACCTTGAGCACTTCGATCTGCTCGTCTTCGGGCACCACATATTTGTTCACGCCGATGAGGGCTTGCCGGCCGGAGTCGATACGGGCCTGGGTGCGGGCGGCGGATTCCTCGATACGCAGCTTCGGGATGCCCTCGATGGTGGCCTGGGCCATGCCGCCGGCGGCCTCCACTTCTTCGATATGGGCGCGAGCCCGCTCCGCCAACTGTTCGGTGAGCCACTCAATGTAGTAGGAGCCGGCCCATGGGTCGACGGGCCGCACCGTGCCGGATTCTTGCTGCAGCAGCAGCTGGGTGTTCCGGGCAATGCGGGCGGAGAAGTCGGTGGGCAGGGCCAGTGCCTCATCCAACGCATTGGTGTGCAGCGACTGGGTGTGGCCCTGGGTTGCGGCCATGGCCTCAATGCAGGTGCGCGGCACGTTATTGAACACGTCCTGGGCGGTCAGCGACCAACCGGATGTTTGCGAGTGTGTGCGCAGCGACTGCGACTTGGGGTTCTTCGGCCCAAACTTGGCCACCAGCTCGCTCCACAGCAACCGCCCGGCGCGCAGCTTGGCGATCTCCATGAAGGTGTACATGGAGATGCCCCAGAAGAAAGAGAGGCGGGGGGCGAATTTGTCCACGTCAAGGCCGACATCTTTGCCGGCGCGAATGTATTCGACACCGTCGGCGAGGGTGTAGGCGAGTTCCAGGTCGGCGGTGGCGCCGGCTTCTTGGATGTGGTAGCCGGAGATGGAGATGGAGTTGAAGCGCGGCATCTTCATGGAGGTGTATTCGAAGATGTTCGAGATGATGCGCATGGAGGGTTTTGGTGGGTAAATGTAGGTATTACGCACCATGAATTCTTTGAGGATGTCGTTTTGGATGGTGCCCGCGAGTTTTTCGGGGGGCACTCCTTGTTCCTCGGCGGCAACAATGTAGAGGGCGAGGACGGGGAGGACGGCGCCGTTCATGGTCATGGAGACGGAGACGTTGCCCAGGTCGATGCCTTCGAAGAGTTGCCGCATGTCCAGGATGGAGTCGATAGCCACGCCTGCCATGCCGACGTCACCGAGGACGCGTTCGTTGTCGGAGTCGTAGCCGCGGTGGGTGGCGAGGTCGAAGGCGACGGAGAGGCCTTTTTGGCCGGCTGCGAGGTTGCGCCGGTAGAAGGCGTTGGATTCGGCGGCGGTGGAGAAACCAGCGTATTGGCGGATGGTCCAGGGCTGGTTAGTGTACATGGTTGGGTAGGGGCCGCGCATGAAGGGGGGCATGCCGGGGAAGGAGTCGAGTTGGTCGTCGGCGACGGCGTTGTTACGGTCGGCGCGGTCGAAGACGCGGGGGACGTCGATGCCTTCGGGGGTTTCCCATACTTGGTCGCGCAGGTAGGTGACGTCTGCCTCGGTGGGTGTGGCGTCGGATTGTGCGGGGTAGTTGGCAAAATTAGGGATGGTGCTCATGGCTTATGCTCCCAACTTCGTGAGCAGTTCGGCCAGGGTTGCCGCTGCGTCGATTTTCATATTGAGGTATCCGTCTGGTTCGAATTCGTGTCCGGGGGATCCGGCGAGCAGGATGGTGTCGACGCCGGCGGCGCGGAGGGCTTCGTAGGCGTCTTTGCCGGTGGCGTCGTATTCCTGGTCGGTGCCGCAGATGACCGCGATGGGGGCGGATTTTGCTGCGGTGGTGAATTCTTCGGTTCCGGGGGTTACTTGGCCAGGGTTGAGGGCTTCGATGCCGCCGGAGGCGAGGAGGTTGGTGGCGAATCCGGTGCGGATGTTGTGTTTAGCGAGCGGCCCGAGGGGGATGAGTACCGCTGTGGGTCGGGTGCCGCGGACTTCCATGTAGGCGTCGGAGCGGTTGCGGAGCGCTTCGAATTCGGCGGCCCAGCGGCGGACGCGGCTGGGTTCTACTCGCAGGTCGGCGGGCAGTGGCGCTTCGGCGAGGTTGGGGAATTCGTTGATGGCGGTGATTTTCTTGATGCGCCGGGCGATGTCTTTGCGTTGCGCCTCGTGTGCGTCGTCAAGCAGCTTTGCGACGGTGCCGGCTGCGATGGCTTGTTGTAGGCCGCCTTCGGCTTCGACGCTGGTGAAGACGTCCCAGGCTTTGTCAGCGAGTTGGGTGGTGAAGGCTTCGATGAAGTAGGAGCCGCCACCGGGGTCGATGACATGGCTGAGGTGGGATTCTTCGAGAAGAAGCAGGTTGGTGTTGCGGGCGATACGGCGGGCGAAGCTGCGTGAGGTCTTCGGCAGTCCGCCGGGGATGGCCCAGTCGAAGGGGAGCACTTCCACGTCGGTGGCGCCGCCGACACCGGCGGCGAAGGCTGCGACGGTGGAGCGGAGCATGTTGACCCAGGGGTCGCGTTGGGTGAACATGACCGGGGCGGTGAGTGCGTGTTGGGGGCAGGTGCCGTGTTCGGGGGCGCCGACGATTTCGGCGACGCGGGCCCAGAGTTGGCGGGCTGCCCGGAATTTTGCGATTTGGGCGAATTGTTCGTCGGTGGTGGCGAACCGGAAGGAGATTTGATCGAGTGCCTGTTCGACGGTGAATCCGGCGTCGGTGAGGGCGCGGAGGTATTCGACTCCGGCGGCGAGGGCGAGGCCGATTTCTTCTGCATCAGTAGCACCCTGATTGGAGAAGGTGACGGCGTCGACCAGGATGGCGCGGGTGTTGTCGCGTTGGGCGGCTTGTTTGGCTAGTTCGATGGTGTCATCGAGGCTGATGGTGGCGCCGCCGTTGACCATGGAGGTGAGGGGGGTGGCGCCGAGTTCGATGAGTTGGGGGGTTTCTTGTTGGCTGTCTGCGACGGCGAAGAGGGCTTTTGCCTGTTCGACGGTGCGGACTCCGGCGAAGAGTCGCACAGGGCACAGGGACAGGTAGACCCCACTAAGCAGGGTGGCGATGTCGGCGCTGCCCTGGATGACGAGGTTGGTGGTGCCGTTGTAGAGCGAGTCAAGGACTTGTTGGTTGGTGGATTTTTCGTCGAAGGATTCGGCGACTCCCCAGCCTTGGTTTTCTTGGCCTACTCCGGCGGCGCCACGCCGGTAGGGGAAGACGCCAGGCAGGGCGGCTTCTTCGAGTTCGTCGGCTCGGTTGTAGAGCGGATTGATGGGGATGCCATCGTAGGTGGTTTTAATGAGTTTTTGCCAGATATCCAGGGGGATGTCGGCGACATCCTTTTTTTGGACGCGGGCGAACACTCCAGCAACGGCCTTGTACCAGGCTTGTTGCTTCTCGATCAAGGTGTTTGGTGCGTCAGTCACGAGTGGGTCCCACTCCCCTTTTGAGGTAGTTTCCGCGAAAGGTGAAAGGTGTGATGTGAGCAACAGCCTTGGTTTCAGGGAAACTACGCGGTGAACAGTTACTGATGTGCTGCGTTTATCACCCTATGTGGGGTGACGCGCACAGCCTTCACCTATTTTAACCCTATGCCACTGTGGTTTTGGGGGTTATTTGACTAGGATTTCGGTGTGCGAACCATTTGGGACTTTAGTGTTGGTGTTATGCGTGATGCGGCTGCGAGTATCCGCAGCTGGCCGCTGTGGCGGAAGCTTGTTATCGGGTTGCTTGTGGTCGGCATGATTATTATCACGTTTACTGTGAAGGTGCCGTCTTTGGCCACGATGAATGCGTGGGCTGCGGGAACGGGCCGGTGGTTTGTGATGGTGTTTGTGTTTGGTTATGTGGTGGTAACACAGTTTCCGATTCCGCGGACGATTTTCACATTGAGTTCGGGGGTGTTGTTTGGCCCATGGTTGGGGATTGTGGTGGCGCTGACGGCGACCACGGTTTCCGCCGCGGTTTCACTCAGCGTGGTGCGGTATTTTTTGGGGGATTGGATGGCGCCTAGGTTGGCGCATCCGGCGGTCGCGGGGATTAATGCCAGGTTGCGGGCCCGGGGGTGGTTGGCGGTGACGTCGCTGCGGATGATTGCTGGTGTGCCGTTTTCGGTGTTGAATTATGCGGCGGCGTTGACGTCGGTGCCGCTTGTGGGGTTTACGGTGGCCACATTGGTCGGGTCGGCCCCGGGTACTATTGCCACGGTTTTCCTTGGTAATACCTTAACGGGGAAGGCGAATCCCACCATTATGGTGATTACTGTGTGTTTGACCTGTGTGGGGGTGCTCGGGCTGGTTTTTGACCGGAAGCTGCCGGTTCGGGAAGGCTAATTGGGAAACGGTCGCACCGCCTCCTGGGGTTTCCAGGCAGGCGGTGGGTCGGCGGTTACCGGCCTTGGGGTGGCATGCCGAACTCGCCGGGCGGCATTTGGCGTTGCGGCTGTTCAAACCCACCATCTGAGGGTGGCGGGTTATATGGTGGCTGGGGTTGCGGCTCCCCGCTGTTTGTCGTGCCGGGTTGGGGTATTGCCGACGGCAGGTCGTCGACAGGCAGTTGGGCTGTGGCGTTTGCCGCAGCGACGACGGCTTTGATTTCCGGGTCGGAGGTGGTTTTGAACCATTCGTCGGTGTTGTCGTCGGCGTCTGCCGGCAGGGTGGGGGCTTGGGGTTCGTAGCGGAATACCCCATCGTCGTCCTTGTGGGCGAGGGCCTTGGCGAACTGTTCCAGGGAGTCCCCGAATTGGCTGGGGATCATCCACATGGTGGCGGCCTGGCCTTCGGCAAGCTTGGGGAGTTTCTCCAGGTACTGGTAGGCAAGCAGTTCGGGGGTGACCTCGGAGTGGCTGATGGCGGAGTTGATTTTCTCGATCGCCCGGGCCTCACCCTGGGCCTGGAGATATTTGGCGGCGCGTTCACCCTCCGCCCGGAGGATAGCTGCCTGCCGCTCGGCCTCGGCCCGGAGGATGGCCGCGTGTTTTTCACCCTCGGCGGTGAGGATGCGGGCCTGTTTCTGGCCCTCGGCGGTGCGAATGTCGGATTCGCGCTGGCCTTCGGCGGTGAGAATCATGGCGCGTTTTTCACGCTCCGCCTTCATTTGCATTTCCATGGATTGTTGGATTGATGGCGGCGGGTCGATTGCTTTGAGCTCCACCCGGGAGATCCGCAGCCCCCACTTGGTGGTGGCGCCGTCGAGTTCGCCGCGGAGCCGCCGGTTGATGATATCCCGGGAGGTGAGGGTTTCTTCCAAAGTCATGCCGCCCACCACGTCGCGGAGGGTGGCGACGGAGATTTGCTCCACACCGACGATATAGTTGTCCACCCCGTAGATTGCCCGGGCTGGATCATTGATTTGGAAGGTCACCACAATGTCAATGGCCACCGTGAGGTTGTCTTGGGTGATGACGGCTTGGGGCGGGAAGCTGACGACCCGTTCCCGGGTATCGACCCTAGCCCGCACCCGGTCGATGAAGGGGATAATCATGCCGGTGCCGTCGGATATAGTGCGGGTATAGCTGCCCAGTCGTTCGATGACTGCCGCTTCACCCTGGGGCATCAGCACCACTGCCTTAGCGATGAATGTTGCTACCACCAAGATGACAACGGCAATGAGAATTAACGTTGCAATGTCCATGTTGTTGTACCCATCGTGCTATTTCGTTTCTTTCCACACAACCGCGGTTGTCCCATCAATCGTGACGACGCTGACGCGCTCGCCGACGGAAAAGTTATGGGCTGGGTCCAGGCTGCGGGCTGACCAGATACTCCCGTCGAGGCGTACCTGGCCAGCGTGGGCACCTACTGGTTCTAAAACTTCCGCGGTGGCCCCGGTGAGGGCGGCCGGGCTGGTATCGAGCGCCGGAGCGTAGGTGAGGTGGCGGCGTAGCAGTGGTTTTAAAAACAGGAGCAGCCCTAAGGACATGAGGGCAAAGATGATGAGTTCTATGCTCAGTGGTACGTGGAACATCGCCACCCCGGCCGTGGCTAGCGCCGCCAGGCCCAGCATGAGGAAGGTGAGCTCTCCCACTGCGAGTTCTAGGCCGATGAGCGCAATCCCGGCGATCAACCATATAAGTGCTCCCACGGCACCCAAGCTTACCGTAAATCCGCTTTCGTCAGTTCTGGGGTGGTAACGAAATCCACGAGCCGTTCCACCGCCCCTATCAGGGTGGAGTCGATGTCTTTATAAGTGCTCACCGCCCGATAGACCCGGTTCCAACCCTCCTGCGGGTTTGCCCACCCCAGGCGAGCACACACCCCGGTTTTCCAGTCTTCACCCCGGGGAATGTCGGGCCAGGCGCGGATGCCTAACCGTTCCGGTTTCACCGCCGCCCAAATGTCTATATAGGGGTGGCCGGTGACGAGAACATGCTCCCCCACCTGGTCGGTGAGGCGGGTTTCCTTGGAGCCGGCCACGAGGTGGTCGGCAAGCACGCCTACCCGGCGGCCCTGGGCGGGGCGGAATTCGGCGAGCCGGTGGGGGAGGTTGTCGAGTCCTTCAAGGTATTCGACAACAACGCCTTCGACGCGGAGGTCGTGACCCCAGATTTTTTCGACAATAGCAGCGTCGTGCACGCCTTCCACCCAGATGCGGGATGGGGCGGCGACTTTTGCGGGGGCGTTTACCACCCGGGTGGAGCCGGAGTTGGAGCGTTGGGGCCGAGCTGCTGGTTGGGGTTTGGTGAGGGTGGTGCGGACGCCGTCGACGAGGAACGCGCCGGGCCGGAGTTTGAAAAGGCGGGTTTTCCCTTGGTTGTTTTCGAGCCGGATAAAGTCGCCGTCGTAGGTTTTTTCATGGCCGACGATGGCCCCCACATAGCCGTCGGCAAGCACTTCCACCACCTCACCGAGAGCGGCGGGCTGGGTCGGATAGGTGGGGGTTGCGGGTTTGCGGGTGAATATGTCGCCGTAGTTTCTCATGCCGCATAACGGTACCGACCGGAGGCGGCAAGGTGGGGGTTACTCGCCGGGGTGTTATGCGGTGGCGGTGTGGAGGAGTCGGGTGGGCCTCGCCGGTCGGCAGCAGCTGGTTTCGCAGGGCTCGCCGTTTTTGATACAGCCTTTGCTGACAATAGCACCCACGTGGCGGGGCGGGGTGATGCCGAGGGATTCGTCGATGAGGTCGACGATGAGTGCGGCGAATTCGGTGGTGTGGCCGACGGTGGCGGCCCGGATGACGGTCATGCCGAGGTTTCGGGCTTCGTCTTGGAGCTCGTTGTCGAGGTCCCAAATGACCTCCATGTGGTCGGAAATGAATCCGATGGGGGCGACGAGGAGGTGGGTTTCGCCGCGCTGGTGGAGAAGCTGGGCGTGATCCAAGATGTCGGGTTCCAGCCAGGGGATTTTTCCATTACCGGAGGCGGACTGCCATACCACGTCGTAGTCGGCGACGCCGAGGCGACCTGCGATGAGCCGGGCGGTTTCGTGAACTTGGCGGGAGTAGAGGGCGCCGTCGGCGTCGGTGCCGGAGCGTTGGTCGGCGACAACCGGGATGGAGTGGGCGGTGAAGACGAGCCGAATATCGTCGCGGCCTATCCCCTGGTCGGCGTATTGCTGGTAGGCGTTGCGGATGGCGTGGGCGCCGGCTTCGATGAATGTGGGGTGGTCGAAGAATTGCCGCAGCCGATAGAAATCAATGGGGGTTTTGTGGTGCTCCGCCAGGTGGTGGCGCATTTTTTGGATGTCCTCCCCGTATTGGCGGCAGCCGGAATACCCACCCCAGGCGGAGGTGGCGAAAACAGCAACGTTGCGGTGCCCGTTTTCGGCGAGTTCGAGGGCAATGTCGTTGGCGTAGGGGTGCCAGTTGCGGTTGCCGAAGTAGACGGGCAGGGTGCTACCCCGGCGGCGGAGTTCGGCCTCGACGTTGGCGATGATTTCCCGATTGCAGTCGTTGAGGGGACTGTAGCCGTCGAAGTGGTGGTAGTGGACAGCAACCTCATCAAGGCGGGACGCCGGTATTCCCCGCCCCCTGGTGACGTTTTCCAGGAATGGGCGGACATCTTCGGGTTTTTCCGGTCCGCCGAAGCTTAAAACAAGGAGGGCATCGACAGGGGTGGGGGTGTTCATGAGTAGTAAGAGTAACAGGTCGAAAGATGTAAATAAAACCACCCCCATCATTTAGGATTAACCTATAAGCTAAGGGTGGTTTTGCTTTTCGACGCCTAAAGCAGCCGAACCACCTGTGGGCTCATGCCGCCCCACCTGACGGGGGAAACCACAACTTCCGAACCCGATTGGGGGGCTTCGATCATTTGGCCATCCCCCAAATAGATGGCCACGTGATCCTCGGCGTTGGCCCCATAGAAGATGAGGTCACCGCGTTGCATTTCTTGCGGGCTCACCTTGGTGCCGAATTGGTACTGGTAGCCGGTGTAGTGCGGCAGCGCAATGCCCACGCCGGCGAAGGCGTACAGGGTGAGGCCGGAACAGTCGAACCCTACCTTTTCGAAGTCGCCGAAGGAGTCGGCCACGCCACCGTCACGAATCCCCAGGGTGGGGCCGTTCGCGTCTCCCCCACCCCACGCATAGGGCACCCCCAATTGGGATTCGGCGCGGGCGATCACGGTCTCGATCTTGGAGGCCCGGTCCCCGTTGAGGTTGATATTGGCCTGGTCGGAGCCAGCCCCGCCGGCTTCGCTGAGCTTCTTCAGCAGGTCGGCCACGGATCCGGGACCATTGCTGCTGAGCGCGTGCATGTCGAGGGTCAATTCCCCATCTTTGACCTTATTGGCCTCCTGGGTGGGGTTGGTGCTACCCCCCTGCGACTGTGCCGGCGCCTGCGTTTGCGCCTGGTCCTGGGTGTCCTCGTTCTCCTCCTCATCGTCGTCCTCGTCATCAACGTCGTTTTCAGTGAGGGTGATGTTCTCGGCGACAGGCTTGAGGTTTAAGGAGGTGTGATCCGGCTGGGAGGAGCCCACGATCTTGGCGATGGAATCGGCAATGGCCGTGGCCTCGGTGGGCTTGGCCTCGGGCTTCTGCTTGGCCGGCGTTGTTGGCGTTGGCGTAGCACTCGTGGTCGCCTTGGTGGTGGTTTTCTGCTTCGCCTGGATGGTGTCGAGCTCTTTTTGGGCGGCATCCCGGCTGGCGACCAATGCGGCATGCTCGGCCTGGTGTTGCTTGAGCTCGGCGGCCGCGTCGTCGATAGCCTTTTGGGCATCCTGCTTGGCCTTGTCGGTTTCCTGCTCGCGTTTTTCCGCCACGTCGCGGGCGGCCCGAAGGCTGGATTCCTCATTGGTCTGCTGGGTGCGAAGCTTATCGAGCTCCGTCATGGCGTCCCGCTGCTTGTCGGCATTGGTGCGCAACAGCGTGTGGCGGTCCAAGGTGTCTTCCGCCTTGGGTTTGCTCACCACCCCGCTGATAGCGGACGAGGAACTGCCCCGGTAGACAATATTGGATATGTCGTCGAGGACTTTTTGCGCCTTGGTTATTTGCCCCTGGGTGGTATCGAGCGCGGCGCGGGCCTGATCGGCCTCAGTCCTGGCCTTGGTGGCATCGGCC
>ERZ773054.1553-NODE-1553-length-13603-cov-11.909876_pt1 | contig 13603 bp, 12 predicted proteins | sample MGYA00580630_ERZ773054 | MGnify/ENA primary metagenome ERZ773054 (study PRJEB29015, sample SAMEA2737994) | human oral metagenome | biome: human oral; feature: human-associated habitat; material: dental | place: China | collected 2115 ... | reverse complement strand
TTCCTGCGGCGTGAAGTCCAGCATATTGTACTTGAGGCAGGGGCGGACAGGCGTATCGTGCGCCGCACGCGTGACCTCACCCACGAGCTGCCCATAGTTCAGCTCCGCGACGAGGATGCTCCGCACGCGATCCGCGAGCCGTCCGACGGCGGCATCCGCGAACGGCCAGATCGTCTTGAGGCGCAGGAAACCGACCTTGATCCCGTCCGCACGCGCCGCGCGTACCGCCTCGTATGCCGTGCGCGCTGTGCCGCCGTAGCTGACGACGGCGTACTCCGCGTCCTCCATAAAGGCTTCCTCCGTGTGGATGATCTCTTCGCCCACACGATTGATCTTCTCGTGGAGACGGTGGATCAGCTGCTCCGTGACGACGGGGCTGCCCGACGGGAAGCCCGTCTCATCGTGGAGGAGCCCCGTGACGTGGATGCGGCAGCCGTCGCCGAAACGCGCGACATCGGGCACAAGGTCCTCGCCCACGGCAAAGGGCTGATAACCCTCGGCACGGTTTTTTTTCGGGAGACGGCGCGGATAGATGTCCAGCTCGTTCGCCGTCGGGAGCGTGACATTCTCGCGCAGATGCCCGACGATCTCATCCGTCAGCAGAATGACGGGCGTGCGGAAACGCTCGGCGTAGTTCACGGACATCACCGCCAGATCGAACGACTCGCGCACGCTCCACGGCGAGAGCGCGATGATCGGATGGTCGCCGTGCGTGCCCCAACGCGCCTGCATCACATCGCCCTGTGACGGCGCGGTCGGCTGCCCTGTCGAGGGACCGACGCGCTGTACATTCACCACGACGCACGGGATCTCTGCGCACGCTGCATAGCCGATCAGCTCCTGTTTCAGAGAGAAGCCCGGGCCGCTCGTCGCGTCCATCACCTTTGCACCCGCGAGCGACGCACCGAGGATTGCGCCCATCGCGCCGATTTCGTCCTCCATCTGGAGGAACGTGCCGCCGATCTTCGGCAGCAGCTTTGCCATCTGCTCCGCGATCTCCGTGGACGGCGTGATCGGATAGCCCGCGAAGAACGTCACACCTGCCGCAATCGCGCCCTCGGCGACCGCTTCGTTGCCCTGCATGAGCCTTGCTCTCGTCTCGCTCATTTGCGCTCCTCCCTCCGCTCCACGAATATCGCAAAATCGGGGCAGCGCATCTCGCACTGTCCGCACGCGATACAGTCCTCAGGTCGGACGGGCACAATTTTGCCGAGCAGGCTCACCTCGAGTACCTGCTTCGGGCAGAACGCGGCGCAGATGCCGCAGCCCTTGCACCGTTTTTCTTTGATATACAGCTCACCCTTCATGGCGTTCAACTCCCGCCGGGATGCGGAACACATCCCATCATACACAGAAAACAGTTCCATTATCCGTTACGGAGGTCTGTCCCTCCGTTCTATCTGCGGATAATTTCAATATTATAGCAGATGGAGCAGGGAAAACAAAATCGCATACTGAATACATATTTACACGATAAAATGCTTGACGCGGCGCACCCCTCGTAGTAATCTACAGGCGGAAAAGGAGGGGACTTCTTGAATTTTTATACCTATGACTATATCACGGCGCACAGCCAGTTCGGCGATAATGTCTGGTATGTGCTCTCGTTTCTCACGCTCGCTGCGCTTCTCTTCGTGAGTGTGAAGTACCTGCGCAACCGCCTTGCGACGCGCTACCGCGACCTCATCGTCATTCTGTTTCTCACGGTTGCATTCCTCGGTGGCGTGCAGTGGAACGACTACAACCGGACAAAGAGCGATGTGGAGGCGACCTCGCGCATGGCGCAGTTCCTCCACAGCCTCAGCATGGATCTGGACGTGCCCGTGCAGAAGATCCGCACCAACTCGACATATTTGAAGCAGGGGATGCTCGTCGATGTGCAGGGGACGTTTTACGCGGTGACGTTCAATGTGGACTTTACCTCATTTCAGTACGAGCGGACGCATCTCCTGAACCGCGACGTGAAGATTGTGGACAAGGAGGACTGACATGCTGATCTACTTTCTAATGCTGGGCAAGCTTGCGCTCGGCCTTTTGTGTCTCATCCTCCAGATCAACCTGCTCGGCAAGGGCAACCTCGCGCCGAACTCCGCGACCGATCAGGTGCAGAACTACGTCCTCGGCGGCATCATCGGCGGCGTGATCTACAACAACGCCATCTCCATTCTGGACTTCCTGCTCGTGCTGATCGCGTGGACGCTGCTCGTGCTGATTCTGAAATATCTCAAGATGAACAGCGGTGCGATCAAGGACTTCGTCGACGGCAGTCCCGCCGTGGTGATCGAGCGCGGCAAGATACTCATGGATGAGTGCATGCGACATGGAATGCTCGCGCATGACATCATGCTGAAACTCCGCATGGCGGGGGTCTACTACGTCAAAGACGTGAAACGCGCCGTGCTTGAGCCGAACGGACAGCTTACCGTCATCCAGTACGGCGAGCAGAACGCGCGCTATCCGCTTATCCTCGACGGACAGGTGGACGAGGACATCCTCGAACTCATCGAAAAGGATCACGTCTGGCTCAACGCAGAGCTGCGCACGGCGGGCTACGCGGTGAAGGACATCTACATCGGTGAGTACAAGGACAGTGCGCTAATTATCCATCCGTATGAGAGTGCGTGAGGGGGCACATAAAAAATCCCGCCTGTATGGGGCGGGATTTTTTATGAATCTTTGTGGTGCTAAACAGACAGCCGCTCACGCAATGCGGACTGGAGAATCTGTGAAAAATTGAGCCGCTGTTTTTCGGCAAGCTCGTTGAGATACCATGGGATCGTGAGAGTCTTTTTCACGGGACGATTATTCATCTCAGCGCGTATTGCAAACATATTAGCGTCGAGTGTACCAATATGGATTTCTCCATCGCGGGCGAGACATCGTCGCTTTCACGATACCCTGAGATCGTGACTCGTCCAGGCTTGGTCGGGTGCTTGAATTGACGATGAGATCCTTTCTGTGCGGCGAGCTTCCAGCCGTCTGCTTTGATGATACGTAAGAGGTTACGTGCTTTTCGGGGCATATCGTTTCCTCCTATATGATACTACACGTAGTATGTACGTGTAAATATCTCTTTTGACATCCAAGGTTTTCACAGATTGACTGACAGAAACTTTTCCAGTATATCAAGGCGCGTATGATTTTGTGAATAAAATATTCGGTAAATATAGAAACAAATGTGCGACTGAAAAGAAAAGTATGCTATAATATAAATAAGTGAGGTGGAAAATATGTCATCGAAGAGTATGCTGAATAGCAGTGCTTTTTTATCAGGATGCTTCCCTATAGCTTTAATAGAGGTCGTTCGCCTTCTTTTTTCTGATAGCAATAATATTATATTGTGTGGGTTGTCTTTGGTGTTTTTAGTGACGACCATTGCGGCAACCATTTATGTATGGAGATCTTTTTCCAGGATGTTTAGCAAAGCTGATATACCGTGCCGTATTTCGAACTTGAAAAGAAAGGATATGTTCAGTAGTGGCGCATTGAGTTTTTACATTCTTCCATTCGTTTCTTTTATTGGGGATAATATACAGAGCATATTTACACTGTTTGTGGTGACTATAGTTTTACTTGTGATTTTTAATAACAACATGATGTTTATGTATACCCCGCTGCTGGACTTTTTAGGCTATAAGGTCTTAGAAGGGGATATATCGAGCTTAGGTGGGGACGATACACAAACTGCTGTAATTGTTGTAAGATCTGGGAAAGGGCTGTTCTTCTCTGGAAGCAATCGTGGACTCGTAAATTGTGTGAGTGAGAATGTGTATTTTTTTGTCAAGAACGAGGGATAAACGGGGCAGTACATCCAACCACACAGTTGTTGAAATCAAGGCATCGCTTTCGTGTGATGGTATCGATGAAATCTTTCAGTTTTTCATCACTGCTGATATCGACATGAATATCTCCTTCTGAGGTAGTTATGACAGGCAGCCTATATTTTTGAGAAATACTATCTTTGTTTTCATTTGTAATAGACTCCAAATCTCTTAAAATATCCTCGTCTGTATGGGCAAAGCATTTTGCTTTGCCAGATTTTTTCATGTAAGCCTCAATGGTATTTTGATCCTTTTCAGACAAAATGTTCCGCACAAAGAGTTCTTCTTTTATCTCATTACTCTTTTTCACAAGATCTTGTTCCAGACCAAGTAGAGATTTTCCATCTTCCGTAACAATATAGCAGTTGTCATCCACAATGAATGTATCAAAATGTTTTGTTAGATTTACAATTTTATCTGAAAGACGTTGAAAAGTTTCTTTTTTTACTTGATACATAAATTTTTTTTTGAAAGAGACGAAGACATTCTTTTTAGTGATGAAAAAATATCTGCGATCTCCGACATAAAGTAAAATAAAATAGGCATTGTAATATTTTAAATCAGAATTATTCAGTTCTGGGGTTAGAGGCATCTTTTCTATAGCTTCTATAAAGTTGTTGATCCGAGCATCAGAACGGAGCAGTCTTTCAATATAATCTTTTGGAGAAGCAACAGGGAAATCACCGAGTTGATTTTTGGTATACTTTTTCTCACAGAGATAGTCTATTGCATCTATCATAAATTCAGATAACTGCTTGTTTGACAATTCTACTTTTGTTCCGACGACAGGATGTTTTTTGGTGTTTATGGCATAGCAACAGAAATCCGATGCCGATTTTACAATATCTTTTAGCTTGGTAATTAAATCATCCATGACAAAACTCCTCCAACGCTTAAAAGGTTATCATCTCTTGTCTAGTCCACGTCTTAGTATATATCAAAATGAAAAGAGAAGCGACGCCGTCAATTATATACCGTTTTGTTACACCTTCGCAATGATAAATATATCACGCCTATTCGATTCTAGGCGTACATATCGCCTACGCCGCCGCCTGCTTTGCATTCGCGTTGATGCGCTTGAGGATGTGGGCGATTGCGTCGAGGGTCTTGTTGTCGTGAAACACGTTGAAGATGCTCACGCCGCCGAAGTTCGCAGGCTTGCCCAGCTCCGTTGCCTCCATCGTGCCGTTCTTCATGACCCACTCCATGATCTGACGCACGAGGGCGATCTGCTCCTCGGTGTAGAGTGCGGTGTCGAGGAAATCGGAGAAGGCGGCGTGGGCGGCATCCTCGGACAGCCCTGTAAGGGAGCGGACGAATGTGCCGAGGTGATCCTCCTCCTGCACACCGCTGGGGACGAACGTGCGGAACTCTGCCGCACTGCCGACCTCCTCCCAGAAGATGCGCTGCAGCTCTGCCCAGTCCTCTGCCGCGAGTGGGACGTTGTTCCGCAGTTTTTGCAGGGCGGGGACATTTTCGTTCTCTCTGACGTAGCGGTTCGCGCGCTCATAGTAGCCCTCGAGCGCCGTATTCTTTGTGAGCCGCACGCCGACCTCGGTGCTGAGTACCTCGTCCGTGATATTGATGACCTTCGTGTGAATCTCGGTTCTCAGATACTGCATGAGCGCGCGCAGCTCCGCGCGGATCCGCTCGATGGCGGGGAGGTCGGCGTGCGTCCAGAACGCCGCCGTGCGAATCTCGCCGAGCATATCTGCCGCCTCGTGCACGGCGGGGATTCCGTTCTTTTCCGCCAGACGCGCGGCAATCTTCATCACTGTCTTTGCCGCACCGTCGTAGCTTGCCGTCTCATGCGCGGCGCGCGCAAGCATCATGCGATAGAGGATGACATCGAGTCGCCGCGCGCCCTCGTCGCCCTCCGTGGGCGGGATGAGCGGCGCGAGGCGTGTGATGATCTCCTCGGCGGCGGTGATGTCCAGCGCGTTCAACGCGGCGGGCGCACCGTATTTCTGCACCGCTGCGAGCTGCTGACGCACAGCAAAGAGATCAGGATTCAGTGCGCCGATGGCGGCGGAGATTTCCCCCGCGAGCGCGGTGCGGAAGGATTGCAGTTCCTCCGTCTGATACGCCGGCTTTTGCAGCTCCTCGATGATACGCACCTTCAGCCCGAACGCCCGCTCTGCGAGAGATTTCTGTGCCGGCGCGTCAATCGTCTTCGGATTCTGCGCGAAGAATGCGAAATTCCCCATATAGTCGAAGATATAGAAGACCGTCTTATCCTTGCCCGCGCCGAAGATATTCTTGCACAGACGCGTCCCGCGTCCGAACATCTGCCAGAACTTCGCCTTCGAGAAGACCGACTTGTAAAAGACGAGATTCAGAATCTCGTGGATGTCGATGCCCGTGTCGAGCATATCCACCGATATGGCAATCTGCGGCAGCTTTGAGGGATCGCGGAATTTGTTCAGCAGACTCTCGTGGTTCTTGACCGCATGGTCAATCACGCGTGCGAATTCGCCGTGATACGCAGGATAGAGACGGTCGAACTCCCGCGCGATATGCTCCGCATGGGCGTGATTGCGTGCGAAGATGATGGTCTTGCCGAGCTTGTCCCCGCCCTCGATCTTCAGCCCCTTTCCCATGAGATCGGTGATGACCTGCCGCGTCGTATCCGCGTTGAAATAGATGCGGTCGATCTCCGACGGGGCAATCATCTCGGGCGGCTCCTCACCCTCCTCGAACGCATCCTCATAGCGCGCCCGCTCCTCGGCGGACAGTTCCGCATAGGTCACGCCATTCGTCGGGATGCTGAAGGTCTTCGCGATACAGTGATAGTCCGTGAGATAGCCCTCACGCAGCGCCGTTTCGTACTCATAGGCATAAGTCGGCATATCGTCTTCCATGTCGAAGAAGTCATAGGTATTGTGATCGACATCCGTCTTCGGCGTCGCCGTCAGCCCGACGATGAGCGCGTCGAAATAGCGGAAGATGGCGCGGTATTTCTTGAAAATGCTGCGGTGCGCCTCGTCGATGATGATAAGGTCGAAATGCCCGGGCGTAAAGAGTCGCGCTCCGTCCGCCGTCCGCATCTCGTCGATGGCGTTCATCATCGTCGGATAGGTCGAGAAAATGGCACGTGCGGCGGGATTGCCGTTCACGTGGTCGAGGAGGCTGCAGGTGGACAGGTTCGGCAGATGCTCCGTGAACGCCTGCTTTGCCTGACGTACCAACTCCGTGCGGTCGGCGAGAAAGAGGACATTCGTCACCCAGCCTGCCGAGAGCAGCACGTCCACGAGCGAGATGACCGTGCGCGTCTTGCCCGTGCCCGTCGCCATCACGAGGAGCGCCTTGCGGTGTCGCGCACGGTACGCCGCGCAGACGCTGTGAATCGCCTCCTTTTGATAGGCGCGGTCGGTAATGTGCGGATTGATTGTCATGCGCTCGAACGTCTGCGCCTGTGTGCGGCGGCTCATGATGCGCTCCAAATCGCCGCGCGCAAAGACGGAGTACACCTGACGCGGCGGATAGGCGAGATCATCCCAGAAATAGGTGTCGTAGCCGTTCGTGTAGAAAATCAGCGGGCGCTGTCCCGTCATCTGCTCAAGCGCGTCCGCATAGCACCGCGCCTGTTCGCGCCCGACCTCGGGATCGACGCTCGTGCGCTTTGCCTCGACGACGGCGAGTGGCTTGTGGTTCGCGCCGTAGAGCACATAGTCAACGTACCCCTTGCCCGAGTCCGTCGGCAGACCGATCACGGGGACTTCGCGCATACAGTCCGCGTCGGATGTCCACCCCATCGCACGCAGATCGATGTCGATGATCGTGCGGCGCGTCTCCGCCTCCGTCTCGGGCGGCGGGGGCGGGACAGTCCGTGCCGCCGCATGGGTTGCGCGCAGCCGTGCCAGCTCGTCCCGCATGGATGCCAGCTCGCCCATGAGGGCGGCGCGCTCGTCGCTGCGTGCGTCCAGCTCCGCGCGCAGACGCGTCATCTCCTGTTTTGAGATGTTCTGCTTCGTATCGTCCGCGAGGAGACTCTCGTCAAAGTCGCGCTCTGCGTAGTTCGCACCATAGCAGTAGTCGATGAAGAGAATGAAGGCAAAGAGATTTTTGAGCGAGAGCACTGCCTCGCGGTAGCTGACTTTTTTATTCGTGTGTGCGGAGAAATTGCCCAGCTTGATGATATAGCGTAGACTGGTCATGATGCTGTCATCGACCGAGGCGGTGAAGGACGGGTTATAGATGAGCGCAGAGAAATTGTCCTTGTACGGGAGGCGGAGCGCGCTGTCCACCGAGTAGAGCCACTTTACCGCGAGTTCGGCACTCTTGCGCACGCCGAGCGCGCAGAGGGCGGGGCTGGCGGCGATGGATTTCTCCGCCTCGATGCACGCATCCGAAAAAGCCGCAAATTGCTGCTCGTCCTTCAGAAAGTCGAAATTCGTCATATGCGCGCTCCCTTCCGTGCGTCGGTGCTCTCTCCAAGGGCTTCGATGGTCTTATTATGGTGTTTTTTGAGAAAAATTGCAAGAATCTGCGTGATGAATTCCGATTTGTCGACCTGTTCGACAAAGGCGGCAAATTCGCTTTGTAGGGTGAGGGGAGGGATGTGCACAAAGATATTTTTTAGCTTTGTAACATTGATACCTGCCATAACTGCGCCACTGCTTACCGCATCTATTTGGGATTCAACTGTACGGCTAAAATGTAATTGGTGCATCATGAAGTATGGATTACAGATTTTGTGATTCAAACGAATCCTCAATACATCTGAGTGAATGATTCCTCTTGAAAAGTTTTGGGGATAGATGGCACACTTCCCAACATTGCCCTTTCGAGACATTGCAATATCTCCGGGTAATATAGAATATGCTTCCAGCTGTTCGGACTTCTTCTCTGTAATAAAATCCGTTGGCGGTGTTGAAAACGAAGCGTTAATTTGGGGAATCCCCCAGAGAGGGATACCTTCTTTTGTATATTCGTGTTTTCCTAGCTGTGTGCCAAAAGGTCCACATTTTATATCGTCTCTGTCAGTACAAGCGTCTACGAGGGGGATTGTTTTCCAAGTGTGCGGATTAAACGCTAAGTCCCCAAACAACTCGACAAATTGTGATTTGACCTCATGCAATGTATTTTTGATGGGAGCGTTTGACGTTGTTCTGGTCGACCATCGCATATGCCATTGTCGTTTCAATCTTGCTGTGACCGAGGAGCTGCTGCACCTGCTCGATGGGCATACCCTTGTCAATCGCGCGCGTCGCGAGTGTCCGACGGAACTTGTGCGGATGTACCCGCGCGATGCCGAGCCGCCGCCCAATCTTGCGGAGGCGGATCTCCACGCCGCTGATCTGCAGGCGTTTGTGCGGCTGTTGCAGCGAGACGAAGAGCGCGGGATTTTCGTCCGTGCGGCTGTCCAGATAGCTTCGCAGATGAATCTTCGTGCGCGCGTCGAAGTAGACGGGGCGCTCCTTGCTCCCTTTGCCGAAGACAATGCACTCGCGCCGCTCAAAGTCGATGTCGCTGCGGTTCAGCCGCACGAGTTCGCCGACGCGCATTCCCGTCGAGGTGAGCAGGTCAATCATGGCGAGGTCGCGGATATGTGTGCTGTGGTCGCGCATCTGCTCCAACGCCTCATCCGTGTAGGTCTCCTTGATGATCTTCGCTGTCTTTATCTTGTGGATACGGCGCACGGGACTCTTTAGGATGTAGTTCTCATCCTCCAGCCATGCAAAGAAGCTCGATAGAATCCGACGGATGTTGTCGATGTTCGTGCGGCTGCACGTGTTCCGCTCCTGATAGTCGGACAGGTAGCCGCGCAGGTCGTCGGTCGTGAGGTGGGTGATGTGGCGCGCGGAGGCAGCAAGCAGGTGTCGGAGCGTACTCTCATAGTAGCGGATGGTCTTGGTACTGCACCCCTCGACCTTCTTCGCGGCGAGGAACATCGTGAGGAGTTCGCTGCTCGTGATGGCGGTCGCAATCTCCTCGGCGGGGTTGTGCGCCGTGACCTCATGCGCGGCAAGGCAGCGCGTGAGCGTGGACTGCAGCTGTATCATTTGGGCGTTATCGAGGTGGGGTAGCATCTCCTGCAGGATCTCGGTGATAAGGAGGTCTTTCATGGCGGCGTTTCCTTTCCACCGACCTCTGACACCACCAAACAATCAGGAAAAATACTCCTGCATAAGGGCTTTTTTCAATGTCTGCTGTTTTTCGAGGAGCTGACGAAGCAAGAATTCCGATTTGTCGACCTGTTCGACAAAGGCGGCAAATTCGTTTTGTAGGGTGAGGGGAGGAACCAATATAGGCAATGACTTGACCTTATTCATAAATAAATGCCCTATTGCAGAAGCGTGTATCCCCTTCTTCATGCGCATTTGCAAAGAATCCATTTGCATTGCCACGGAGAAAAACGTTCCGTTTATTATGCTTCTGTCTTGCTTTATTAGAGTGATTCCTCTGTCCATACTAAACGCATCCATATCGGGAACTATAGCAACATTTCCAATCGTCCCTGTTGTAGTCAGCAGTATATCTTCTGGCTCTGGATTACATCGCTTATAGATGCGGTTGTGATTATCCTCTGAAATATATGTCACACCAGTTAAATCTATTTTGCCATTTTTTAGGACATTGCGAGCGTTGAGGAATACATATCCTTCAGTTATTCGCGGAACAGTAGCGTGTTCACCGTCCGTAATCTTTACAGATACATCATCGAACGTTGCTTTCTTCCAGTTTTTAGGATTGTTTTCCAAGTCGCCGAACATCTCAATAAATTGTGATTTGACGAGTTCATCAAGATGGTTCAGCTGTTGGTGAATGTTATCAATCGCGCGTTCGATGGTATCCAGTACAGAAGCGATGAGCTTCTGCGTTTCTAACGGGTATATCGGTATTGGAAACTCGCTCACAATCGCCTTGCTCACTGCCTTGAAGGTGCTTCCCGTGCCAAGCACACTTAGAATATGTGTCTTGCTTTGAAGCACATAGTACAGATACAGAGTATCTATTTTTTCGGGATTTGCTGTCAGTCCTGCCAACCCGCGCCCGATACAGCAGGTTTCTGTAGCAATATTCAATGCACCGATGGGAGCACGCACGGATAGGAGTATATCTCCTGCGTGCGCTATTTTTGTTGGTGCATCACACCAAATACGCGTTTTGGGATGGCGTGTGCCGAAGTCCGCATTCCCCTGATAAAACGGCAGCCCGCGCGCATCTGCATTATAGGCGTTGGACGGCGGGGATTGTCCCATATTCAGATTGCATACCTCTGATAATGTAATTATCTCCACGTTGCCACCACCCTATATTTTCTGCTCCAAATCCGCAAGCAGCCCGTCTAGATCCCGATAGAGTCCGCGAATGTCCGTGAGGATTTCCTGCGGGGGCGGATACTCCTGTGGCACATACTCGATTTCCTTATACTTGTTGATGGAGAGATCGTAGCCGCTGGCGCGAATCTCGTCCACGGGCACGAGGAAGCTCTGCGCGGTGCGTGGGCGCTCCGTCTCCTCCTCCATATGCGTGAACCGCTGTACGATGTCCTCGATGTCGCCGCCATCTGCAAGCGGCTCGCGCTTATCGTCGAGTGAGTAACCGTCAGACTTCATGTCATAGAACCAGACGCACTCTGTGCCGCCCGTGCCCGTCTTCGTGAATATGAGGATGGCGGTGGAGACGCCCGCATAGGGCTTGAACACGCCCGAGGGCATGGAGATGACCGCCTGCAGCAGGTTGTGATCGACGAGTTCCCTGCGCAGATCCTTGTGCGCGCGCGACGCGCCGAACAGAACCCCGTCGGGGACAATGCACGCACAGCGTCCGCCCGCGTCGAGCATCCGCAAAAAGAGCGCGACAAAGAGCAGCTCGGTCTTCGTGGTCTTGACCTTTGCCGTGAGACTGCCGGCAATGCTTTGCGTATTAAGCGACCCCTTGAACGGGGGATTGGCGAGGACGAGCGTGTATTTGTCCGTGTCCGTGTTGTTCTTTGAGAGGGCATCGCTGAACCGTATGTCCGCACCGTCCATGCCGTGCAGGATGGTGTTCATCGCCGTGATGCGGAGCATGGTCTGATCGGTGTCGTAGCCCGTGAACATCTCATTTTCAAAATGCTCCTGCATACGTTTGTCCGTGCGAAGCTCCCTGTCGTAGTGCTCGCGCACGTACGAGCCCGCACCGACGAGGAAGCCTCCCGTGCCGCAGGCGGGGTCGATGATGCGGTCGCGCAGGGTCGGCTGCATGAGCCGCACCATCATACGGATGATGTGGCGCGGCGTGCGGAACTGCCCGACGCGGCCGGCAGTCTGGAGCTTTGAGATCATATACTCGTAGAGGTCGCCCTTGAGATCTCGGTCACTCAGCGGGAGCGCGGTGATGGCGGTGACAACCTTCTCCGTGATGAGCGGGTCGGGCAGGGAGAAGACGGCGTTTTCCATATACCGCGCGTAGGAACTCGTATCTCCGCGCAGTTGCTTGATGAAGGGGAATACCCTGTCACGCAGGATGGCGTGGATGTCCTCCGCCTTTTTGTGCTGAAATACGCTCCAACGCATTTCCTGCTCTGCACTGTCTGCGGGAAAGATACGCTCGTACGCCGTGCCGAAGACCGCCGCCGCCTTCTCGTTCTCCGTCTCCATATCGTCGAGCGACTTGATGAAGAACAGATAGGTGAGCTGCTCGATGACGACCAAGGGGTTCGACATACCGTAGGAATACATGTCGTTCCAGATTTGGTCGATTTTGCTTTTTAGTTCGCCGGTTATCAATGTTTTTCTCCTATTCTTTCACGCGATAGGCGACGGCATACATGACGGGCAGGACGAGCAGTGTGAGGACGGTTGCGACGATGAGACCGCCAGCGATGGCGACCGCCATCGGCCCCCAGAAGATGCTGCGCATGAGCGGGAGCATGCCGAGGATGGCGGCAGCGGCGGTGAGCATGATGGGGCGGAAGCGCAGGACGGCGGAGTCGATGATGGCGTCCATGGGCTGCTCACCCGCCTCCTCATGCTTTTTGATCTGGTCGATGAGGATGACGGAGTTGCGGATGATCATGCCAAAGAGCGCGAGGATGCCGAGATACGCGACGAATCCAACGGCGGAGTCCGTGAGCAGCATCGCGAGCACGACGCCGATGAGCCCGAGCGGCGCGGTGAGGATGGTCAGGGTCATCTTGCCCATGCTGCCGACCTGGATCATGAGGAGTGTCATGATGATGAAAATCATAGCGGGCACGGGCTTCACGAGGTAACTCATAGAGTCCGCGGAGTCCGCAAGCGCGCCTGCCGTCTCGACGGTCGTCCCTACGGGGAGCCGGTCGCGCAGCTCCTTGGTCGCGGCGAAAATGCGGCGCGCGGCGTCGTTGCCTTCGCCCTGCGTGACCTCCGCCTGTACGAGGATGGACGGGCGCAGGTTGAGGCGCTTGATGAATCCATCTTCCGCCTCGTAGGAAATATGCGCAATCTGCGCGAGCGGGATGTACCCGCCGGACGTGGCGACGGGGAGCTCCCCGAGCCGCTCGATATTCGTCCGATCTGGCTCTGCAAGCCGCAGAGCGATGCCGATCGTGCGGTCGCCCGTGTAGAACTCCGCCGCCTGAGCGCCCGAGAGCTCGGTGGAGAGCATCTGCTTGACCGCCTTGGCAGTGATGCCGAGACGTTTCAGTTTTTCCTTGTCAAAATCGATGCGGACAGCTTTCGTTTTCTCCGTCCAGTCGAGGTGTACGTTCGCGGTCGCGGAGTCGCTGCTCGCGATCGCAGCGACCTCCTCGGCAACGCGCCGTGCTTCGTCCGCGGTGGGGGCGGAGACGCGCAGCATGACGGGGAAGTTGG
>ERZ773054.1549-NODE-1549-length-13627-cov-20.254274_pt1 | contig 13627 bp, 13 predicted proteins | sample MGYA00580630_ERZ773054 | MGnify/ENA primary metagenome ERZ773054 (study PRJEB29015, sample SAMEA2737994) | human oral metagenome | biome: human oral; feature: human-associated habitat; material: dental | place: China | collected 2115 ... | reverse complement strand
TGTTCGGCCACCCCCGGGGCCTGCCCTGGATGCTCAACGTGGAGATGTGGGAGCGTTTCTCCTACTACGGGATGCGCGCCATCCTGCTTTACTTCATCGTCGACACCGTCGGCAACGGCGGCCTGGGGCTGAGCAATAACTCCGGCGAGGTCATCCTTGCCGTCTACAGCGCGGCTGTCTACCTGCTGGCCATCCCCGGGGGCATTTTCGCCGACCGCGTCATAGGGCCGTGGCTGTCCACCCTTTATGGCGGGCTGGTCATCATGGCGGGCCACGTCTGCCTGTCGATCCCCGTGCCAGCCGTTTCCTGGCTTGGAATCATCCTGGTCGCGGTGGGAACCGGCTTCATCAAACCGAACCTGTCGACGATCGTCGGAGGCCTGTACGACGATAACGACCCCAGGCGCGACGCCGGATTCCAACTGTTCTACATGTCAATCAACGTCGGATCGCTTGCCTCTCCCATAGTGACCGGCTGGCTGCGAGGACACTACGGGTACCACGCGGGATTCGCCTCTGCCGCTGTCGGCATGGGGTTCGCGCTGGCCGCCTTCGTCTACGGCCGCCACCGGCTTTCTGCCTTCGCATTCACCGTCCCCAACCCGATCCGCCCCTGGGAGCGCCGCAAGCTTGTTATATCCGCTGTGGCCGCGATCGCAGGAACGGCGGCGCTGGTCACGACCCTGTATTACCTCACCGGCAGCTTGCTTAACGCCCTCTCCGCCACAATGCTCGTCGTCCCGGCAACGGCGGCGCTGGGCTACTTCATGCTCATGTTCCGTTCCCCGAAGGTCACCTCCCGCGAACGCACCCATCTGCGCGCCTACATCCCCTTGTGGATCGGCGCGGTGCTGTTTTTCATGATCTCCGAGCAGGCCGCCGGCAAAATGGCAACCTTTGCCAAGGAAAACACCGACGGGAAAATCCCCGTGGTCGGCTGGGTCCTCAGCCCTGAGACCTATCAGTCCATCAACCCGGCCACAATCGTTGTGCTAGCGCCGCTGGTCGGCTGGCTATTTACCAGGCGGGCGGGGAAGTTCCCGTCGACCATCGCCAAGTTCGCAATCGCAGTGCTCTTAGTCGGCTTGTCTGCCTTTATCCTGGGCTTCGGGTTCCAAACGTGGACCGGCGGCAAGAATCTTGCGCCATGGTGGTTCCTGGCGGCAGTGTTCATCGTGCAGACCGTGGGCGAGCTGTTCTTGTCTCCGGTGGGCCTGTCCACGACCTCGGCGCTGGCGCCCAAGAACTTCGCCTCTCAGGCGATGAGCCTGTGGCTGCTGACGACCGCCACAGGCCAGGGGCTCGCCGGTTTCATCATTTCTCAAACCAAGGACATCCCGAACTCGACGTATTACTACGGTCTGGGCGCGGTCACGGTTGCCGTGGCGGTCATTCTGTTCGCCGTCGCCCCGTGGACCAAGCGGCAGATGGCCGACGTCGGCGCATTCTCTCGGGAGTAGCGGGGCCCGTGGCTCTGTTGGTCTGAACTCCGCCGGTTTCGCGGCAGCCGTCACCGAGACGGCTGCCGCAGGGTTTTCCGATGTGCCAGCTCGGTTTCGCCAGCGCGCCAGGTCGGTTTCGCCAACGCATCAGATCGGCAAAGGCTCGGCTAGTCGCGGCAGACCGATTATTCGCGACAGCCCGACTGTCGACGCCAGGCCGAACCATTCACAGCGTGCCCGGCAAGTCGCGGCGGACGGCTAGTCGCGGCGGACGGCTAGTCTCGGCGGACGGCTAGTCTCGGCGGACGGCTAGTCGCGGCGGACGGCTAGTCGCGGCCTTCCGTCTCCTCGAATTCGGCGCGGGTCGGCATGTCGAAGTTGAGAGTCTCGCTCCAGCGGAATCCGAGGGGGTCGCGGCCGGCGTCGTACTTGTCGTCGAAACGCAGGCCCGCGAAGGGACCGGCGCCCTTGACGCTGGATTCGTAGACGACCGCTGCGGCTTCGTTCGTCTCGCTTGGAAGGGCGTCGATAGATTCGCCGATCCACGTGCACATCGAGGCTTCGGCTTCGACCATCTCTCTCATCATCGCCTCGTCGCCGCCGGAGAGGATGTCGAGTTCAACGGTCTCGAGCTGCACGTACTTGTTCATGTGCAGATCGAGGAAGGACCGAGTTGAAATCGTTTCATCGAGCAGCTTAGGGGCCTCGAAGTGCGAGCTGCCCGAGACGAAGCGAATCACGTCGATGAACCTCAAGAAACGGGCGAACCCGACGTCATATTCCCCGTTTATGGCGTAGACCTTGACGTCGGGGGCGCCTTCGAGGCCATTGGCGATGAGGGACGAGCAGATCTGCGTGTTTCCCGAGGCGAGGATGCGGTAGGAGATTGGAACGGTGCCGGGCCACTCGGAGAGCCCGCTCGCCCTCTCCGGGCGGTCGAAATAGCTGACCGGCCGATTGTCGAGGCTGTACAGGTATGCGCGATTGACCATGTGCGTTCCTTTCTGAAGCATGTGCGTCCCGTTCTGGACCATGCCCCTTCCTTCGTCGGCCACGTGCGTCCCCATATTGACCACGAGCGTCCCTTTTGTTGACCACACGTGCCCCTTCGCTGGCCACGCGTCTCCCTTTGTTGACCACACGTGCCCCTTCGCTGGCCACGCGTGTCTCTTCGTCTGGCGTTCCGTGCCCGGCTGTTCAAACTCGGAGTCCAGGTCTCGGAAACGGAGCCGCCAAACAGGCGTCCCTCCTTTCGCCTTCTTCCGTTCCTCCCTCCTAGGTTCCCACTGCCGATCACTTCAACGCGAACACCCTCCAAATTCGCGTCAGAGATTAAGCCAAGCGCCTTCAAACGAGCGCCCGCGGCGAGAGTGCTGACTTTCAAGTTTTCGGCCACCGTTTCTGCCTTGCCCGAAAGGTCTTCGACAACATCGGACGCCAGCTCTGTGATCCCCTCCTCGAGCACCCGAGGGACGTCCCTGTGGGCTCCAGTTTCAGCGCAGCCTTTCGGTGCTGCTCCGCCCGACGCATTTCCCACGCCAACAGGGGCGGAACCGTATCCCCACCGTGGCCGCGAAAATCGACGACGCCGGGCGCGCAGGACTGCGTGGGCGGCGTCGTGAAGAAGAAAGCGAGAGTTCCATCGAGTTTTTCCTATGAGGCCGAGCTGTCTAAACATCGGCATCGCATTGTCTGTTTCGAACGCCTCTATTCGTATTCGCGCTTGAGAAGTTCCTGCCGCCCGGGCAAACTCGTCTCTCACCATGAACATGCCGTCTCACGTCCACCGACTGGAAACTTGAGGAAGAACGAGAGCTTAACAAGTGACGCTTGGGAATCCTCGGAGAGTAGGAAGTTAAGAATCGGCGCTTCACCACCGCATGAAGCTGTGGAATCACTTTGCCGAGCAGTGAGCGCGCTCATCTCACAGACGCCTTTGACGGAAGGAAGTCAAAGACCGCCACGCACAACCTTTGGGCAGCCGCGCAGAACCAGCAGAGTGCCGCGCCAAGCCAACGGAGAACAGCACTGAACCAGAAGGAAGCAGAAGAAAAACAGAGGGCACCGACGCCGGACCCGCGTTCGCAGAGCCTGAGCAAGCTTTCGCAGCCGACCTATTCGTAACCACCGTTCATCTTCTTGACGACTACTAAATTCGACGGAACGGTCCTGGCGGCTCGGTGATGATCGATCATCTGCCGCTCTGACGCGAGCCCGCACTGGAATGGACTCCTCTCAAAGGCGAAGCAACCGCCTTTCATCGACTTTGTACGGAGGATTCAACTTCCCGACATCGGCGCTCACTCCGGAGTCCAAGAATCCAAAACGCGGGTTTCGCAGCTCAAAGCCTCAAACGATCTACGTGACTGCAAGTGACTGCTGACGACCGCCGACAGGCGCAGCCTCCCGAATCCGCACGGAAAAGCAAAGATCGCTTCGGTTAGGAGTCTTTCACGTAAAAACAACATTCCATCAACGGTTACTTTGTAGTATTCTCGAATCTATCAGCAGCGTTCTACGCCGCTCAATTCGATCTCGACAACTCACAACCAAGGGAGCAAAATAGAAAAATGACAAACAACTCAGGCAACTATAGTTTGCATAACTCTAATAAAGGGAATCAAAGCACCACCTCCATATATAATACAGGAAATTTTAATAACGTAACATATTACAGCACATCAGATAAGTCATACAACGACGAAGGCCCAAGATGGAAACTCCTTTCGGCGGCCGTCGGCATCATCTCCGCAGTCATCATCGCTTTCGGACCGGCACTTGTGAAGGACGACGCCACTGCTGCCGAAAACTCCAAAACGACATCGACTCAAGCCAAATCAGGGCCGTCTACAAGCCCCACAACTACGACCCCCTCGGCTTCCGACGCCACCGGCGAAAGCTCCAAAGAACCCTCTGAAGAACCAATACCTGAGGTCACTAACACAACGCTCGACAACCCTGAAACTTACAAACCAGATAATATCGGAGTCAAAGTGTACGATCAGTCGGTTTATGGCGGTGAGAAGATCGGTCCAAATAAATTTCAGATCAAAGAGAATACAATGGAATTACAGTATTATTGGGAAGCTAAACATAGAGGCTCAGTCATTGAATCGGACAATTGTGAGATGATCACTACAGTGTCCGGTCCAAACGGCTTTTCAGGAAACAAGACTTCGAAGTGCTCGATAGCCTCTTCATGGCCGGAGAAACTCAAGTTCACCGCCCCTGGCGATTACACCATCAAAGTAACGGACAGGCAGAGCAACGTCTCCGGGGAGATCAAGATCAGCGTTCTCCAATAATTGACAGTTTTCGAGCGTCGACTAGTCTGTTCCTCACTTCAAGGCAACCATTCAGTTGTATTGACGACAAGGAGGCCGCCGGTACAAGAGCTGCCGTCTGCCTGCTCCAGGTCGCATCGCCTTGCTTGTCTCAACCACGGCCACTCAGTGCCTCCACGGGAGCCTCCGATTGCTCCAACGGCAACTCCGGCGCGTTGAGTGAAAGTCAAGGCCTACCTGCACACCAACCGATTTCGCAGCAGCGCTACCGCACGCCCGACGTCAGTCAGCGGGCTTTAACGGCCACAAAGTTTGATTCAACGGTCTCCCTCACCAAGCGAAAAGGAGCCCGCCGCTCAACCTCGCTGACGACGATTCATTGGCAATCTTTCAAGCTGAGCTTCAACATTTTCGCGGCGTAGAACATGCATCCTGCGGCCCAGCAGACCACACAGACCAGCGCAGCCATCGCCCACTTGTAGTACTCGTAGTTGAAGAACGGCAGGGCCATGGCCGTCATCCACGCGAGCACCAAAGGGATCGCCGCCTGAAGCAGCGTTGCTCTCGCAGTCCTCAGCCTTTTCTTCTGGTCGGCCGCAGAGGCAGAGGCAGCGGCTTCAGGCGTTTGCGAAGAGGACGACGGCGGAACGGATCCCGATACGAGTGTCCTAGAAGAGGACGACGTTTGCACCGCTCCCGGCGTCGGAGCACTCACCGACGCCGACCCCCAGGCCGCTGACGACTGCGTCGAAAGACGATTTGCGCTTGGATTGTTTTCATTCAAAGACACGGGGTTCCTTCCGCTAAATTAGTCCGCCCCTTTCCGACGCTGCTCCATCGGACGGGATCTTGCTGCCTCCACCAATATATACACTTACGTAATGGCTGTGAAGAGTTGTCGCAAAATTCTCCGGTACCTCAAAAACAGAAGACGAATCTTCAAACATAAACACGGACGAAACTGCTTTAAAATAAAGATTAAAGAATCAAAAGGTCTTAAATGAACGAAAATAATGACTTCGTTTACTTAAGCACAGCGGAATAATCAAAAATGCTGAAAGTTAGAAAAAGGAAACTCAGTGGCTCTTGCTGATGTGGACTTGAAACAGTGACGGCCGTTGATGGACTTGATCGCGAGCTTGCCTCTTGATCTGGCCGCTGACCGTCCGTCGTGGCCTGGCCCTGCAGCGCCGCGTGTGACTCGTAAGGTCACGTTCGCCTCTCTGACCCGGGCCCAGCGTGCTGACGTTGCCCGTCTCTACGCGATCGGTGTGCCAGTGAGGGACATCTGCGCTCGTTTCAACATCACGAAGGACACGGTCATCCAACTTCGCAAGCAGACCGGGGTCCCCCAACGGCAACGTGGACTCGATGAGCCTCAAGGGGACGAGGCCGAAGCGATGTACGCCTCCGGCACGTCCCCCATGGCCATCGCCTGCGGCGACAGCCCGCCCGGGCGCTTACGGGCACTCCGAAGCTCCCGGAGAATAGCCACCTCCGCGAAACGGACGCGCCCACCAAGGATATCGCTGCCACCCATAAAACCAGCCTAGCCGAGGAGGCCAGGCCCGCTGACTGCGTCCGCCGTTCGGGTCTGAAGCAGTCCCCGCCACGGACGAAAGCAGAGTGTTTGAGGACTCTAGGGCGTCGCGGTGCCCAGCCGAGGACTCTGTCATCAGAGCGTGGCGCAGGGTTGTCCAATGCCGGAGCTACACACCGCCCCCTTGCGTATCGAAAGAATGTTGAACAGTCTGCGATTACAACAAATGCATAGCGCCCCTTCTCCGTATATGCCATAGCTGCATGTGTATGAGCAACAACGGGATCAACGGCACCAGATCGATCCGGCCGCAACAGGCCTGCGACAAGCCGCAGGCAACTCGTTCGTTCACACGTACACCGCGCCGTCGAAGCTGTCAGCCTTCCGCCCAGCTTGCGTAGACATCCGAGACATGTAGGAAACAATCAGGTTGCGTTTTCTATAATGCACTTAGATGCATCGCCTAACATTCCACTCAAAAGCCCAGCTCCAATCGAGCTCTAAAGATGACATCCTTAAAACAACGATGCTCCGGGAGGTTTTAACCTTGATTCGGCCCGCGGGAAGAATGGGTGTGCACAACTCGAAGCATGCCGCCTTCCGGCCCTCCAAGCGATTGGCCTATCGAAGTTCGGCGACCTGCACCGCCCAGAAAGAGGTAATCCTTTACTACACCTTTACTTTTGGGTACGATTCGGTCTGTTATGGATCGAATAGGCTCGTCTGGTTTAGTTTCCACGAGACGCTTGATAAAATCGAGCACGAAGATATCGGTAAGGAGTAGTTATGGAAAAGAAAATTAAGAGATGTGGTTGGGCGAACCACAATCAGCTTGAACAGGAATACCACGATAAGAAGTGGGGAATACCGATGTTTGAAGACAGGGAACTGTTTAAGATGCTTTGCCTAGAGGGAATGCAGGCAGGACTTAGCTGGTCTACAATATTAAAGAAAATGGGATCACTCTGCGAAGCCTATGATGATTTCATTCCTGAAATAGTTGTCAACTATGATGAAAAAAGGGAAGAAGAGCTTCTTCAAAACAAAGGAATTATACGCAATCGTTTGAAAGTGAGGTCTGTTGCAATCAATGCGAAAGCTTACTTTAAGGTACGTGAGGAGTTTGGCTCATTCAGCAGTTATGTATGGGGCTTTGTAAATCATAAGCCGATTATCAATTCTTGGAAATCAATAGAAGAAGTCCCTGCAAAAACGGAGCTGTCAGACAAGATAAGCAAAGATTTGAAGAAAAGAGGCTTTAAGTTTGTCGGCTCCACGATTGTATATGCGTTTATGCAAGCAGTAGGAATGGTTAATGACCACCTTTTAGATTGTGATTTTAGAAGAGCGGAAAGCTTTTCGGGACGCTCAAGTTGAGCTTCTAACGCTCAAAGATCGCGGTCTTCAGACAAACTCATCGAGGCCATAAGCCTTCTATGCAATTCCGACACAGGGCGACCTTGGACTCGATACCAACGCTGCCCCGCAGGGAACTGTGGAGGTTATTGGACTTGCTTTCAAGATCGATGATTTCTGTGGAGCGAAGCCGAAAAGCAAGAAAGATCGTGAAGCATTTGCTCAGATAGTCCACGAAAAAGCTTTTAACCTTTGCCGAAACTATGGACCAGAAAAAACTTCGAGACGCACTTCTAGTGATGTCTAAAAAGACATTAGAGTTACTTCATGATTATCTTTGCTAAATTTGACGTAAGTTAATCGACTGTTGACGGAAGCGGTCAGAGCATTTTGCTTGATGACCGACCGCAGGGTTGGTTTCACCACGTAGTGTATTATGCGGCGCGGCTGCTCTATATTGCTGCGCTGTCAATGACGCATGTGCCATTTGCACCACTGACGACGAGTAATCTACGCCACTTCATACTTTACGCATTCCGATAAACGGTATAGGATGGAAGAAGACAGACAGCAAAAGCAAGGAGGCGATATGCGGACAGCAATTGTGAAAAGTCTGCTCAGTGTCATAATGATAGCGGTCGGATGCCAGCTGGTGGCTCCGGTGCCAGCCCAGGCTGCTGAGCGGAAGACAATCTCGGTCTATGTCAGCGACGAGAATCTCCCAAAAGTGACTGACGAACATCTGAAGATGATCGATCGGCTCATCGTCCATTTTGGGCGCATTTCGGCCGATGGGCGTCTAAAGCTTGATGCATTGCCGCACCTTAAGCAGGCGGCTACGCTGCAGCGGATTCACGCGGTCAATCCGCGTATCTCCCTTATTCTTTCAATCGGTGGCGGCAATGATGCCGCGCGGAGTGAGTTCGATGCGATGGTGCGCAAAGCAAGCACCCGGCATGCCTTTGTGAGCTCTGTCAAGGAGGCGCTGCACACTCATCAGTTAGACGGGGTGGATATCGACTGGGAGTTTCCAAAGGGGAGCCAGCAGGCTGACCTGATTGCTCTCTTGCGCGAATTGCGAACGGCAACGACCACCGGTGGACGCAAGCCAAGTATCTCGATGACAGGTGCACCAGCCAAGTGGTATGCCGAGCAAAATAAGTTTGCTGAGTACGAGCAGTATCTTGATCAGATTGCAATTATGACGTATGACATGCGTGGGTTCGGCTCGTTCAAGACGCACGCTGGGCACCATGCTGGGCTCTATACTGCACCTGATGACCCGCTCGACCAAAGTGCCAACTCGGCAGTGCAGCACTACCAAGCTCATGGCGCGCCAACAAAGAAATTGATGATCGGGGCGGCGTGGTATAGCCGGCGGTTTACCTCAGTTCCTGGGGCGAATCATGGACTGCACCAGCCCGTTGGGGACACCCAAAAGGCTGGCGAGTACCACACCACGTATGACCGGCTCGAGCGAGAGTATATTAACAAGAATGGCTACACTCGCTACTGGGACGACGCAAGCAAAGCGCCTTATCTCTACAATGCCGCGCGGCGTGAGTTTATTAGCTACGACGATGCGGAGTCGATGAAGTATAAGGCAGAATATGTCCAGCAGCACAACCTGCAGGGGATCATTGTGTGGCGTTATCTCTCCGACCCGCAGAGTAATGATGCGTTGCTGCGGCAACTCGACCGCACGCTGCATAGCGGCGCTGCGACAGCGTCGCCCCAGCCGCAGTCAAACCAGCCACAGAATACCGCCTTGCCGTCGAAGGCCATGCATATCTCACAGGCCGAACAGTCGCAGCCAAGCCAACCGCAGCACGAGGCTGCATTGGCAGCTGCTGGTGATAATGTTCCGCCGTTATATTATGGCGGAGCGGTGCCGATTGTGCTGGGTGGAGTTGGCGGCGCAGTGTATGTTTGGCGCCGTCGGCGCGTGGCACGGCGTTGACAATGAATAGTTTAGAAAGTAAAGCGATTAGAACATGAAGTGGAGCGATTATCCGAACTCAGTAATGTCGCATCGGACACAATCGCAGAAATATATGACGAAATATACGAAGCAGTGATTGCGCTCCTAGGGTTTTCAAAAAACAACATTACCGGCATAATTGAACGCATCATTCGCGCTGCCGTTAAGAAAACCTGCCAAAATAACTTCGATTACTTGATTACCGCAGCAATTTCGGGAGTCCCGTCAATAAGAAAGCGATTCAAATCCTAGGATTCATGAGCTGTCCAGATGTGTCGCAACATGATGACGTGGAAAAGCACTGCGTCAAACCACTAGTAAACGATATCGTGCCCCACGATCTCAATGAGTGGATCTCCAACGGATTCCCTAAACCACAGTGCCTTGACGAGTTAAACACTAACCATCATGCTGGGTTTTTCGCCAACTGCGCGGCTGCAGTCTGCATTGGCGTCCGAAATAGTTTCCACTACGGCTTCATCAACAAATTTCCAGCACCTGTAGCGGTGCACACCCCACGTTGACGCGCCCCACTTGGCCAATCCGCAGGGCTGCCAACCAACATCCAGTCCCCATCAATCCAACCGTTCCATAATATGCCAGGCCAGGACTCGATGTAACTTTAAAAACTAATCTGGTGCCGTAGGGCTCGACTACGCTCTATACTTTCTGTATGACGTTCACCGCACTGCACCGCGCTCTTGGAACTGCTCCTGGCCCGTTGACTGACGAACTGCTTGATGAAGCAGTGAAGAACGGCGTAGTGGAGACAGACAATTTGGACTGGAAGTCAATGTTACCTCCATCAAAGGGGCTTCCGCAGACCGATTTTCCTAAGGATGTTGCTGCCATGGCTAACAGTGGAGGCGGTCTGATCGTCTTTGGCGTACGCGAACAACAGAAAGTTGCGACGGAGCGTGTCGATGTCGGCGAACTTACTGAAACCTACGAGCGTTCACTGCGCAGTGCCGCCGTCACCGCAATTTCACCGCCGGTATTTGGTTTGCTTATCCACCGTCTCGGCGCGGAAGGCCAGCGGGCAGTTATCGTTGAGGTACCTGCTAGCGTCGATGGGCCTCACCTGATCTACAAAAACGATTACTTCGGCGCTCCAGTCCGCAACGATGCTGACACCGTCTGGATGAAGGAGAGGCAGATCGAAGCAATGTATCGTGCGCGGTTCGAGGAACGCCGACATGCAACAGAAGCATTGGACAACCTCTATGAGGAGGCCTTACAAGGTCGCGACACTAGTAAGCGTGCATGGCTTATCGCAGTGGCACACCCTCGTCTGCCGCAACTTCGATCTCGTCTTTCTCGTGCGCAGGCATCCGAGGTGTTCACAGATGCCGAACGACTTGGGCTATCTTATGCTGGCAGAGGCGGCATACACCCATTGGACTCTGTATGGCGTAATGATCCACGACCAGGACTTCGGCGGTGGGTAGCAGTCAACGCAGCAACCGATAGTAACAGAATTCGCCAAGAAGCTTGGGCAAGCATTCACGACGACGGCTCTGTTACGCTTTCTGCCGCCGTTGGTGGGCTTCCAGATTGGCGTGGCAATAGAAATCTAGATGGGTGGGACGTTGAATCTTCTACTATCGAATGCGGTATCGCCGATTTTATGGCGCTCATACACAGCACCGCCACGTATACCGCAAACAGCGAGTACGACGTACGTATCGGCGTCATCTGTAATGGATCAGAACCTCTGCGCATTCTTACCGTCGACAACTTTAATAGGATATACGACGGAGTGTCGACGCCACTCCACCGATACACACCTGTCGAGACGACTATCGATGCTAGAAAATCAGACTCGGAATATTTGCAATACGTTCACGACCTAGCGCGTGACTGTGTAAACCAAGGAGGCATTTCTAACCTGAGGATGATCACACCTCAAGCGGATGGATAATAGCACCCACTAAATTAAAAACATCCAAGAAAGCACCTGCTTAGCTATCGGCCAAAGAGCCTTGGCAGCAGCACTCGCTCATCTGAAGAAGCTGCTCAACCAAATGTTCTTCGAGCGCATCTTGGTCAACCCGGCGGTGGATGCGGATAGCCGCCCTGTTATCCCCACCACCAGCGCTGCAGACGAGCCTGAAAGCGGGGCGACAAAGAGGCAGAGGTGGGGACCGAGGCTGGCGAGAAGACAGCAGAGAGTGCGACCTCTTCTCGCCGTGAGGTTGCTGGCAGTCAGTCAGGGGGCTTGGCATCTCAGAGTGGCCACGGTGAAGCGCAGCCAGGCTCGGTGCACGCGGTGTGCTACACCACCATCTCCATCATCGACTCCACCAGCCACACCACCGTCACCGGCGAGCTGGACCCGCCCTTCGACCAACTCGTTAGCCAGCAGCTAACGCGAGCGGCACAGCAAGCGGCGGCAGCAGCATCCGAAGCGGCAGTGGTGGGCACAGCACGGCCAGTCACGACCACCCCACACGGCACAGACAACCATCACGACGCATCTGGCCAAGCCGCAGACGGCCGTAAAACAGCAAGACCGCACGGCGCAGCACCCGGCAAGACGGCAGACTGCAGAGTACCCACAACAAGAACGCCTGTACACATCGTCGACGGGCACCGTCGATGCAATTCAGGCAACAATTCGGCCCCCGACCTTGCTACTCAGGTTGAGGGTTCGTACACGGAGCTTGTGGTGGAGCTAAGGGGATTCGAACCCCTGACCTTCTCATTGCGAACGAGACGCGCTACCAACTGCGCCATAGCCCCTAGGACTCCAGTAGCTTAGCACCTAGGAGCGCTTCAATTCCAACGCGCGAGTGTTGGATCTGTCGCAGTCGCGGGAGTGCCTGCGACTCGAACGAGGCGGCAGGATGCTTTCGACGAGGCGAGCATGCGTTCTTGTTGGCGGGATGGACAGGCTGGTCGCTACGGACATGCTCTGCAGTAACCGAGATGCGCGTTTGGCGGGACGGACTGCACTGTTGGAATCGAGGGTGCGCGTTTGAGAGAGCGGACATGCGCGGTCAGGATCGAGGGTGCGCGTTAGGCAGGGCGGATGGCGTTGTCGGGATCAAGGTGCGCATTTGGCAAGGCAGACAGGCCTTGTCGGGAGAGGGGCACCCCGACGGCGCGGACATGCGCGGTCAGGATCGAGATACGCGTTTGGCAGGGCAAACATGCCCTGCCAAACGGAGCCGTGCTTTTGGCGGGGCGACTAGGCCCGGCGGCGCTCCAGCAGCGCGTCCAGCACCGAGCCCCCGCTCAGCACCTCGGACGAGTGGCTGACCACCGAGGCCTCGACCGCACGCTCGACCTTCGCCTGCGCCTCCCTCGCCTCGGCCGGGCTCAGCGGCACCTCGCCGGGAGCGCTTGGCATGACCACGCCGGTTGCGACGTCGTACCTCTCGCCGATCACCTGCGGACGGTAGGGCACGGGCGCCGTCGCCGAGGCGGGTGCCGCGTACGGCTTGACAACTTTACGATCGACCGATCCCGGCTTCAGCGTGTAGGAAGGCATTTCGGCGCGACGGCTGGAAGCCCCGGCGCCGACACCGGCATCGGCAGAAGCATTGCCGACGGCGGGAGCATTGCCGACAACGCCGCCCGCGCCCCTCGCAGCGGGGCCGATGTTCCCACGCACGGTCGCGCCGCCGCGAGCGCTGCGCGAGGCGGAGCCCCCCGCATGAGAATCGTGGGACGATCCATTGGAAGCAGACGAGCCCTTCGAACTGGCCGAAGAAAAGCCCGTGCCGGAGCCCGCTCGAAGCCCGGCGTTCGAGGCGACGCCCTTGCGTGCGCCGACTCTGGGCGCGCTCGAGGCGTCGGATCCAACGCGACCGGCTGTCCTGTCTGCGGCGGACTGACCGTCGCCATACGTGCCGAAGCCGCTGCTCTTGCCGGATGCGCCCGCTCCCGCTTTGCCGCCAGCACCGGCCGCATCTGAGATTCGGGATGCCGCCTTCGAACGCTCGAAGCGCCGACGAAGCTCGCCCTCAATCCGGGCGGTCGCTGCGGCCTTCTGCGCGGCCGCCTTCCTGGCGGCCGCGCG
>ERZ773054.1543-NODE-1543-length-13677-cov-27.579137_pt1 | contig 13677 bp, 8 predicted proteins | sample MGYA00580630_ERZ773054 | MGnify/ENA primary metagenome ERZ773054 (study PRJEB29015, sample SAMEA2737994) | human oral metagenome | biome: human oral; feature: human-associated habitat; material: dental | place: China | collected 2115 ... | reverse complement strand
GTTGGGGGAGGAGCAGTCCATGCGGATCTTGCCGTCCCAGTCCAGGGTCATGAAGTGCCAGGCCGGGTCCACCTCGGGGTTGACCACCGTGAGCTCCAGGCCGTAGCGCTCGCCGATCGCGCCCCAGTAGTCCACCGAGGCGCCGCCCAGCGGGTCGGCCCCGATGCGCACACCGGCCTCGCGGATCGCGTCGAGGTCGATGACGTTCTCCAGGTCGGCGACGTAGGTCTCCAGGTAGTCGTGCTTGATGACGTAGGGACCGTCGAGCGCCTCGGTGAACGGGACGCGGGGGACGTCCTGCCAGCCCGAGGCCAGCAGCTCGTTGGCGCGGTCGGCGATCCAGCTGGTGGCGTCCGATCCGGCCGGGCCGCCGGTGGGCGGGTTGTACTTGAAGCCGCCGTCGCGCGGTGGGTTGTGGGAGGGGGTCACCACGATGCCGTCGGCCAGTCCCGGCCCGGCGGTGCGCACACCGGCCTCGGTGCCGGCGCCGTTGGCCAGGAGGATGGAGTGCGAGACGGCCGGGGTCGGCGTGTAGGAGCCGCGCGCGTCAACGGCGGTCATGACGCCGGCGCCCGAGAGCACCTCGACGGCGGTGCGCCAGGCCGGCTCGGACAGGGCGTGGGTGTCGCGCCCCAGGTAAAGGGTGCCGTTGGTGCCCTGGGAGCGGCGGTACTCCACGATGGCGGCGGTCGTGGCCACGATGTGCGCCTCGTTGAAGGCGGTGTCTAGGGAGGAGCCGCGGTGCCCGGAGGTACCGAAGACGACCTTCTGGGCCGGGATGGTCGGGTCGGGGACGAGGTCGTAGTAGGCGGAGACGACCTCGTCGACGTCGATGAGGTCTTCGGGCTGTGCTGGCTGTCCTGCGCGTGCGTGCATGGGGCTCAGTGTGTCACGTGCCACTGGTTGAATCAGCCCGTTTCGCTGTGCGAAACATTGTCAGACATGGAGCCACCCAGTTCACCAACGAGGAAGATGCCAGGAAAAGGAGACTATGAGCCAATCCTATCGGTAAAATATTGGGCGATCGTATTTCATTATCTATGAAAAATAGACATAGAATTGGTGCTGCGGAAACTAGAAACAGAACGACTTTTTTGGGTTTGTAATTGGATGCAAGGATGGCAGCCCAAATGAGGTGAATGAAAGAGACAGCTAAAAATAAAAATGGAGTAAGAGAGAAAGGAAGATATTTTGCATCAATAAGCAACTTCCACTGAAAGCCGCCTAATAATCCAAGTCCACCTGAAATCAGTAACGGTATCACACTAAAGTAGAAAACTGCCGATGAAGGCGGAAATACGTTCTTCCCCCTCTCCGTGGCGTGCCGTATATCTGCTTCCCGTCTTAGATGATTCACTACGTACTGTCCGAATCGCAATGGGATTGATATGAAGCAGAATAACATAGAGGTGAATATTAATATTGCAATATTTGGAGGAAGCATTGACATGACAAGAATAAATGGAAATGTTGCTCCCAGAGAAATAAAAGACACCAACCTCCAGCGTTTTCGTGTTATTTCTAAGAAAGATTTGGAAACTGACTCGTACCTAGATATGCCATCGTCGATAGAGAGAATTCCTAGATCACTGAGTGTCGAAGCTGCGATGATACGAGGAACGAGAGCGCCCCTCTTGAAGTAGTGGGTATGATCGAAAAGCGGATTTCCTTCTGAAGGAACGATAATCTCTCGTACTCTTGAAGGTAAAGGCGGGAAAGCGAAACGACCCACAATATCGTGGGGGGTTGTGATCTCTACCCACTCAATGTTGGGGATGTCGTCAATATGTCTTGTATGTGCCTTTAATTTACGCGAAGCGATTACAATGCCGGTTATCGAAATAAAGAACACTATAACCAGAGCAGGGGAGATAGAACTAAAGTTAAAAATATCCAATAGTCTTGGTTTTGGCAGTTGAGATAACGTCTCTAAGTACAGCTCAGTGGGGATTTTTCGCATTGTGAGAAACGACAAATCTGCGAGCGCTGATAGTCTCAGGACGACTAGCAACAACTGCGGAACATGAGGAGTATAGAATATGATCTGAAGTAAGGGAAAGGTGGAAAATGCAAGTAAAGACCAGCACCATAGAAACATAATTCCAGGCCAATTTTTGAGCACTCGGAAGAGTGTGATCGGACGTATGCCGGAACCAATACCAAAGAGACGTAGGTGGGAGGTCTCGGCGTCGCTGTTGTGAGCGAGTGCATCATGGGATAATAGGCCACCTTGAGAATGCGCCACAATATTAGCATTAAGTGATTGAAGACGTGTAGTCTCGATTTTGTTTCGCACTATTTCAGTGATTCTGCTGGCCTCTTTTGAATTGAGGTCGGAAGCTACCTTGACATGGCCAGCGAAATTCCAATGTGAATGGAATGTAAAACCAAGTGATAAAATTACTAAACCTAGCACACATAATGCAATATATCCAATTGTGTTGTGCGAAATGCTGTTAAGCGCCCAAGCTGCCCAGGAAATTATTCCAACAAACAAAAATAGTCGAATTATGAAATTGGCTGCAAGTCGAATATTTGAGACGATATCACTGTTGCCAAGTAAGTTATTGAAGTCCCGGCTGTCAGGTAGCAATAGTAATAAAAGTGCAGGTAACCTTCCTAGGATCCAGGAGGCCATTTCCCTACGTTCGGGTCTTTTGAACTTGTTGGACCAAATGCATTCTGACAATGAGATTGTGTAAGAATTTTCGTTCTTCGTTAGAGAAATTACTGTGGTTTCGTTAATAATCTGCGAATCACATTTCCATCCCTTTTGTGAACTTAGATAGTTGATTTCTTTAAGTATAGACTCTCCCCACTTGTCGAGCAGCTCACTCGGTTTTTGGTTCCCTATCCCATGAACAAGCAATATGGAGGCGTTAAACGGTTTGTTCTCTGCTTTTGTGGAGTTGGTAGATTGATCGTGGTGATGCTTGCGTTGCCTCTTTCGTTTTGCCTTCTGAATTGCATGCTGACTGCGCATTTTAGCTCCGTTCTTCGAGGTGGCAGATAAATGCCAATACCTTGAGGTGCAGATGTCAAAAACTCACTTGAAATCTCTAACTGAAGTGAACGTCAATCTTTCAAGTGTTGCGCCATGAACTGTCTTCAGTCTCAGGCACCTAAGTATAGTTCATGCGCGGCGTTGTTGGGAGTTTGAAATCCATGAATACTGAAATTGTTGGATCGTTCGGCGTATATGGAAGTTCTTTTAGTCTTAGGTGGTGGATCTTGAGGGGGATTGATGTTACTTGACTGTTGTAGGGCGAGGAACGAGGAGCTCAGCGGAGTGAGGTGGACCAACGGTGACGCCGGGCCGCGCTGGATCTGGTCAGGAACGTACTTTCGCCGCGAGGACTGCGCTTTGGCGCAAACTACTACGGCCCACCGTCAGTCATCTGCGGGAACACGCATTCCTCGATGTGAAGGTACCTTCTCGATCGGCTTGGTCCAGGTCCGGCGTCGGCTCCGACGCCTCGATTGGTTGTCTGGCCGGTTGCCTTTGCCGTTGTAAGGCGGCACGGCTTGCCGGTGCCGATGGATGGGGCGCGTGGGTAGTCTGGCCCGGGCGCTCGTCGCCGTGCTGCTGCGCGGCCCTAGCGCTGCCCGCAGCAACGACCCAGCAACGCGACCGGACTCCGGCGCCCAGGAGGAACGAGGAACCATGACCGTCAGCCGTATCGCCACCACCAGCGCCCCCGCCGCCGTCGGCCCCTACTCCCAGGGCGTCTCGACCGGTCAGGAGGCCGGCTCGCTCGTCTTCGTCTCCGGCCAGGTGCCGCTCGACCCGGCCACCGGCGCCCTCGTCGAGGGCGACATCCAGGCCCAGGCCGAGCAGGTCCTCAAGAACGTGGGCGCCATCCTGGCCGAGGCCGGGCTCGGGTACGACGACGTCGTCAAGACCACGGTCCTGCTCGCCGACATCGCCGACTTCGCCGCCGTCAACGAGGTCTACGCCCGCTACTTCACCGGTGAGACCCTCCCGGCCCGGGCCGCCTTCGGGGTGGCCGCCCTGCCGCTGGGGGCCGGTGTCGAGATCGAGGCCATCGCCGCCCGGTCCTGAGCCGGTCCGATCGAGATACTTGATGCGAGACAAAATCAGAATTGTGCGCACAAATACGAAGCCGTAAGTGAATCGCGATTTCTAGTCGCGGAAGTGCGTAGCTGCTATTGGTATCCAGACACATCATTTGTTGCGTATTTTCTTTAATAAAACTCTGGATGCTCGTAAGACAACTGCAGAGAACGTAATTATGCCGATCGCGACGAGTGCAGGAAAACCCACCTTAATTGACCCCGATGAAGTGAGAATCGGGGGAGTGGTGATGATTCCATAGATCGAAATGGCTCCAAATACACCATAGAACCATTTCCATGGCCTATACCCAAGAAAAAGTGACACTCCGCCAAGTAGCGTTAGGTTGCCAAGTAATTCCAGGGATGTTACAGCTCGGTTGGAGTCATCAAAACCAGCCGCAGGTGCGATAACCATGGCTGCGATCAGTGCACATAAGCCCTGATATGCAAGACATAAACCAAGAAATCTATCGAACAACGAAACTGATCTCAGTTTGTCGTATTGCTTGGCAACATAGCCCCTCTTCTTGTCACTGTTTAGTATAGAAGAAACCTTCAAGGGGCCATTCTGATTCCAGACTATTTCAAACAGACGCAAGAAAAAGCTGTTAACAGTTATGAGCGCAGATAAAAGTAGAACTGCGGAGAAGTAAGATGTGGGGGCATTTTGAGAAAACAGCGTTGCGGCAAATCCATAGACGCTAGTCGCCACTATAACGAATGCTGTGGCATTCCAACGGCGTTGAGATAGGGCATTAATTTGAGTATTCAGTGAACTTAGTTCTTCATATTCCTTAGTGCGGTCATCTTGATTTAAGATGCCAGCGTCAGTGACTGCGTTCATAGCAACATAGTAAGGAAGCAAACTTGCCTTGAAGTAACTTGTGTGGTCCAAAATAACATTGGAAGGCCCAGATAAGTCAATTTGATTAACTTCTTTTGGCAGAGGGGCTAGAACGAGTCGGCCAACTAGATCGTGACTGGTTGACAGTTCCGTCCACGACCTAACCGACTCGGGAAATGATAACTGGTCTTGCCATAAAGGAGTATTTGAGTTACGTTTCGCTAACCATCCGACTATGGAAGCAATAACGATGAATAGAAATAGAACCAGCAAGTAGGGCGTCAAAAGTGAAGACTTATGCAACAAAGTTTGACTATTCAGTTGCAGTGCAGAGACAACTAGGTCCGCCTGATAGAAAGACAAAGGAAACCCCAGTAGATGCTGTGCGCACACAAAAGTAAAGAGTGTGGAAGACCAGAATAATTCTTCAATGCCAGCATGTCGGGGCGAATCTAGTAAGACCATAATGGCCGCCACAGCAACAGCGGAGAAGCACCACCAATAAGCCATCGTCCATTTGTCATTGAGTCGACTTAAGAAAGCGATTGGGCGTAGACCCGATCCGACCCCCATAAAACGCCACTTTCGGACATTCTTTCGATTGGAAGACAGTTCGCTGAATACGTCATAGGCTAGAAATCCTCCTTGCGAGTGGGCCACAACGATTGGACGTTTAGTCAATTTTGATGCTTCAAGAACTTTAGATTTAATCACCTTCGCCATCGCCTGTTTCGAGTCTGACGATGTGGCTGCGGGAACATGTGCAAGAAAATCCCATTTCTCTCGAAATAGAAACGCACAAATGAGCGTGAGAAAAAACAGAAATATAGATGTCATGAAATTGTTTCTAAGAAAGTATAAGGAGATGTTAGCCACACGGAAAAGGATGTAGGGTACCCCTACAAAAATAAATAACCTGAAAAATGACCTTAAAAAGGCCATGGTCTGGGCTGCGCGCATTCTTAATTTAGCACGTCCACTGTTGTCCATGAACGTTCTTAAAGTGCGCAAATCTGCTCTGTCTGGAAGCAACAGAACAATAATTGAAGATAACCTTAAGATTGTCCACTTTATTGCATTCCATGGCGATATTCTTGGAAAGGAATTTGACCATATGCACTCGTCGAGATGGATGGTTACAATACGCTTCTGTTTGCGGAACGTGAGAACGATAGGGGAAAGTCGAGTTTCTTGTGTTTGTTCAACTTGCCAGCCGTGTTTTTCTGAAATTCTCCTGATCTGGTCCGCAACCGGAACTGCCATTTTTTCCAAAATGTCCCCTGCTTTTTGATTTCCAATACCGTGAACAAAAAGAATAGCAGTGTCGTGCTTTCGATTCTTAATTAATTTTGGTTGTGTTTTGTTTGGGTCGCTAGTGGTCTCGGATGAGTTTCCAGTTTTACGGGACTCGTTGTGGGTGTGTGCAGTAGTCTTAGCCATTAGCCTCTCCTTCGAGATTTTGAGCAACTGTTTGCGATCAAGATAATACCGCGTGAATTGAATTACAGTAAGATCCAAATTAGTGGATAGTTGAATAATCGTGAGTTTCAATTACTTTTCGCAATCGTGAGTATGTCGGAGTCTATTCTGTCGTTGTGCCCTGCCGCTGGGGGCCGGCGTCGAGATCGAGGCCATCGCCGCCCGGTCCTGAGCCGGCCCGGCCCTGAGCTGGTCCGATCAAGAGCAGTCACTGAAGCCACGCCGACACTCGCCAGACCAGCGCCGGTCGTACGGGTACGAACCGGGGCCGGCTGCATCCGATGGGGCGCCGCCCCCACCAGCACGGGGTGTCTGACCCTGCCGGTGGGGCGACCCGTTCACTAGGCTCTTTCCCGGTTCCACGTCCACGGGGTGTCCTCTTATCGAGGGCGCCCCGTGTTGCTCTCCCCATGGCAGACGGCGTGACCGCGGGTAAGGATGAGGCACGGCTGGCGGCCGCAGAGTCACCAGCCGGCCAGGACCCACGTCGAGGTTTCATGAGAGGAAGACGATGCCGCCCACGCGCCTTCCTCTCGTCATCCGCCTCGGAGGGATCCGCTCGCTACTGTCCTTCTGCGCCATCATGACGGCGGGCCTGGCGGCAGCGCTCTCACCGGTCGCCGTAGCGGTGTGGGCGCCCTCGCTCGCCGCCCTCACGCTCCTGCCGGCCCTGCTGGGCGCCGGCGGCGTCGGCTACTACCTGTGGCGCGGTCTGTCCGCACGGCGGATGTTCGAGCAGGCGCTGCGGCACTACGCGCAGGTCACCGACGACTACGAGGTCACCGAGCTCCATGCCCGTCTCATCCCTGAAGGCGAGACCCGCGGCGCCCACGTCATGGCCCACTACCGCTGGTTCCGCGACGAGTACGAGAGCCTGACCCGCTCCTGGCAGGACCTCGGCAGCCCCCGGGGCGCCCAGTGGTTCGAACCGGGAGTGTTCCAGCGGGTCCGTGAGATCAAGCGGCGCTCGGCCGCGCTGGAGTCGACCGACGACATCATCGCCAGCAACGCCGCGTTCCTGAGCCTGTCCTCCAACTGGGAGAGGCTCTGGCGCCAGGAGCAGCAGCCGGTTCTTCATGAGCTCGACCTGCTCCTGAGCCAGTGCCAGTGGATCGACTCCTGCGCGTTCACTCCCCGCGGCACGGTGGAGGTGCGCGAGCTGGTGCGGGCACACCACCAGCGCCTCAGCGACATGACCGCAGAGCTGTCGGCCGGCTTGCTGCAGCCCTCGGCGGCGCTCGACGAGCTCGCCTGGATAGCGGCCGATGCTCGCCGGGCGGGGCACGGCCTGTCGCTCCGCGCAGCCAGTGCGGAGCCGTCCCTTGGTCTTCCTGGAGCCGAGGTGCAAGACCGGGGGAGCATCGATGGGTGGCCGGATACTGTGCGAATCGCCGGTGGAGCTGGGGATGGGCAGTGGGCCGATGATGACTCCGTGAGTCATGTGATCCATGTGAGTCCCCGACGGCATGTGGCGACCCGAAGCTTCCTCGGGGACGGGAGCTTTCCGGGATGCTGATACCCGGCACTCCAGCCCTTCCAGATCCCAGTCCCAAGAATCCCTGAAGCGAACACAAACATGAATACAGCAGAAGTGAATGAACAATTTAATAGCCGGCGTAGGGGTGCGTGCCATTCTCTCGACGAAATGATGTTGATACGCGTCACTGCCTTTGATGCGATTCGACGGGTGTTCCAAGGCGTAGGATCGCATTAGCGTCATCGTCGTCTTGGCAAGAGGTGATTGTGTTGAAGGTAGTTTTTCGGATTCTGAGGGCGACGTCCTCATACCTGAGTTTTATTGCCAGCGTGTCAGTGCTTACGGCGCTCATCCTGTCACTTCCTGTCATGTGGTTCTGGCCCTTCGGAAGAACACATTACCCAACGGTGGATATCGATGACAGGGCTCGTATTCTTTCAGAAGAATCATTGGCGGACAATATAAGGGCTGTGGGTTTTCGTCAAGATGTGCACGTCGTGGTCGTCTCGGTGCCCGGATACATGATTGATGAGCTCAACGGTGAGGTGCTCAAGTATGCTCGCGCTCATCAAAATTCTCCAAGGCCGTGGATCTCCTCATCCAACTCCAACTACTGGAGTGACGGTATTGTTATCCTTGCAGTCGCGCCCGATTCCAGGAAGGTGGGGTGTTATTTCGGGCAGGATACGCGCCTGCCCTTGAGTCAGCAAGCGTCGATCCAAAGTGCTGCAAAAAAGGCATTCAATGACCATAAGTGGGATGATGGAATCCTGGCAATGGCGAAGAAGGCGGCCGACCTGTTAGGGCGCCCCGCTGAAGGGAGCTGGCTCACCACCTTCATCATCCCGGCTCCGGCAAGCATGATCGGAATATGGGCGCTCCGGAAGTACCTGCGTCGCGGCCTGCGTGCAAGAGCTGTTGGGAAGGAGCTGACGGAGAGCTACTCCCGAGTTTCCCTTGGCGACGAGGATGTCGAGCTGAATATGCGCATCATCCCTGAGAATGAACCGTATGGGGCGCGAGTGAGGATGTGGTACCGATGGTACCGCCAGGAGTATGTGAGCATCACTAGAGATTTGCAAGCATTCGGGCGTCCTCGCGGTCCGCAGTGGTTCGCCTGGAGAATGCTGAAGCGTGTGTCCAGATTGAAGAAGCGCGCTGTCATGTTGGAGTCGCTTGGGGCGACGATCTCAAACACAGTATCCATCCTCAACATGTCATCGACCTGGGAGAAGGCATGGGAGAACGAGCAAGGGCGGGTGCAGGAAGACCTGCAGGCCTTGAGATCGCTTTGCGATACGAGCTCCGCGTCTCGGGACGTGCCTCTAGGTGTGAAGAAGGAGCGGAAGTGGGTCAAGGAGCAGCGCTCGCGCCTCGGCGATATAGAAATAGCGTTGGCGAGCGGCAGGATGCGTCCTTCCGATGCTCTTGACGAGCTGGAGAGAACGGCGCAATCAGTTCGGGATAAGGCTTTCGATCTCATGCGTCGCGCAGTGAACGCTGATACGTCCAAGTACGCCGAAGAACGTCGCCGTCGTTATTTCGCGTCACTAGATTCAGAACATGATGTTGTGCGCGTAGGGCACTGGATATTCTCCAGCGGCGACGATAGGAGTAACCACAGCTCGAGTACTTACCAGTTCTCCGGCTCACCGTTCGGTGGCGATGCGTCCTCGTCGGGCTGGGAAGGGGCGGGATGGCTCGGCTCCTTCACCTCGGTATCCGATCTGGTGGTGGGGTACGAATCCGCCGCATCCTATGTGCCGACGACCGCGGGGTCGTCCTCTTACTCGGGTGGAGATGGATCGTCGGGATACTCGGGAAGCAGCTCCTCCGCAGACTACGGCGGAGGTGACTTCTCAGGATCCGGTTCATCATCCAGCTTCTGAGTCATGTTAAGAGTTTCCATTATCAGTGAGAGGACATGATGACAACGCGATCATCGATGCTGATCCGTGCTGGGGGGCTGAGAGCAGTGACTGCATTTGTGTCCAATATTATGTTGTGCCTGATGCTGGTCTTATCGCTTCCGGTTATGTGGTTCTGGCCGTTCGGGGGAAGATACCATCCAACGGTAGAGGTTCGCGACGACGCACATCTCTTTCAGGCGGCTCCATTGGTGGCCGAAATTATGGGCATGGAGTTCCGACGAAAAGTGCATGTTGTTGTGCTCACTATTCCTAAAGTGAATGAGGTGTCCCTCAATGAGGAGGTTCTGGCGTATGCTCGCCATCACGGTGATGGTGCGTCGAGTTGGATATCCCAATCAAATCCGAACCACTGGGCTGATGGAATTCTGATCCTGGCGGTCGCTCCTGACTCTAGAAAAGTGGGCTGCTACTTCGGAGAGGACGTTAAAGTGTCACTGTCGCAGCAGGATACGATCCGTGCAGCTGGTGGAGATAGATTCACCGAAGCCGACTGGTACGGAGGGATGATCTCTATGGCAAAGACGTCCTCCGATCAGATTGGGAGGCCCCCTGGCGGCTTGCTGACGAAGATTGTCATCCCGGGTGCGCTGTCGGCATGTGGAGCGGTGTGGTTATTCTACTATATACGACGTGGGCTCACGGCTCGCCGCTTTGGGAAGGAGGCTTTGCGTAGCTATTCGAATGCTACCCACGACTACGATGCGACAGAGCTGCGTGCGTCAACGATTCCTGATGACGAGGAACATGGGGCTCAGATTCTTACCAGATATCGCTGGTTCTGTGATGAGTACGAAGATGTCACTCGCGCCTGGAACGACTTCGGCTCTCCTGCGGGAGCGCAGTGGTTCCAGGCGGGCATGGCCAAGCAGACGCTTTCCTTGAGGACTCGGTCCCGCGATCTCGAATCCCTCGAAAAGGCGGTTTCCAACGGATCATGTTTTTTGACGATGTCGCCGGGGTGGGAGGATGTCTGGGATAACGAGATCGGGCCGCTGATGGAAGACCTGCAGTCGCTCGAGCGGATGTGCGCAAAAATAGACTCCTCACGCGTGACGGTGGATACGTCTCAGACTCGCGACTGGATCCGCTGGTGGCGCCTACGTGTTAACCAGGTGACGTCTGAAATGGAAAGTGGATCATGCTCGCCGTCGGCTGCGCTTGATGAGCTGACGATCATGTCGAATGCTTCCAAGGCGGAGGCTCGCAGCCTGGCCAGAGAGGCCTTGAAGGCGAAGGCGTCTCGGCGTGCTTCCTCTCGGATTCAGCATTTCAATAAGCGGCAGCGTTCGAGGTCGGGAAAGGCTTACGGTGGCTCATGGGCCGTTGACAACGCTTTTCGACGCTACGATGCTGCGTCCACGATCTGTGTGAACGCGGACTCGCCGGGAGCGTGCGCCATCAGCTCAGACGATGAAACTCCTTTCGATGCTGTGGTATCCGTGGCTCATCTGTTGTCGGATTATGTCGCCTCATCGAGGTATGTCCAGGTTCTGAGTGGCGGTGCGGGAGGAGCGAGCGACTTCTCCGGTGGAAGTGGTTCGAGCGTTACCGGTTACGGTTCTGGTAGCGGCTTTTCCGGAGCAGGTTCTTCGTCGAGTTTCTGAGTGAAGGGGAGCCGGTTATTCATCTATTTTCACTTGATAGTGACGGTCTTCGTTGTGCTGTCCGTCGATAGTGCGACTTGACGAAAGTAGGATAGCGATGCGGAATGCGGCGGGAGTTGGTCTCGGTGGATTTCGGGCAGTTCTGTCATTTTTTATTCACGTCGGTGTGGCGTCAATTCTCGTGGCCTCTCCGTTCGTTGTGGACAACTGGTACTCTCAAAAACATGCGCCACGTTACGAGCCAGTTGTTGAGATTCATGATGAAGCGAATGCTCTTGACGTTGATGATCTTGAGGCGGATCTGAAGGAAGTACGCTTCAGAAAGAAGACCCATCTTGCCGTTCTCACAGTTCCTGGACAGAATGTGGTGAACCTCAATGCGGAGGTCCTTAAGTACGCGGAGACTCAGATGGCTGGCAGTCCGTGGATATCTAAGGACAATCCGAACTACTGGCGCGACGGTTTGCTGATCCTTGCTGTTGCTCCGGATGGCCGCAAAGTGGGGTGCTATGTTGGTGAGGATCTCAAAATTTCGCAAGAGTCGCAGGCCGATATTCAGGATTCAGCAAAGGATCACTTCCGTGCCAAGGATTGGAATGGCGGTGTCAAGTCGATGGCGGAGCGAAGTGCTGATCTTATTGCGAACGGCAACACCCCGCAAAGGACTGTCTTCTTGCTGACGTTGCTTGGTGTCGGAGGCGTTGCGACTGTTTGGCTCATTTGGTATGTGTGGAGCGGGCCCAATACCAGTAAGAAGTATATGATTGCCCGTCGGACCTTCTCCCGGGTGGTGTATGGTTACGAAGAAACGATCTCACGCGCTGCACTCGTTCCCGATGATAATACTCATGGCGCTCTGATTCTGTCTCGGTGTCGATGGTTCGACAGTGAGTATACAGAGGTCAGCCGGATGTGGAATGAGCTGCCCGAACCTTATGGTTTCCAGTGGTACGTCGGAGCGACTCGACGCAGTGTCAATGACCTGAAGGAACGGTCGGAAGCATTGCAGTTGTTTGAGACCATCGTCTCACACGCCGCGATCTTGTTCTCAAGGGCATCGGACTGGCCTGCTGTGTGGGATAACGAGTGCGGTCCGGTCATGGAGGACATTCAGGCCCTCGTGCATCTGTGCCGGGAGGTTCAGAGGTCGAAGGTGGCTGTGGACGGAGATGAGGAGCGAGAGTGGGCGGCTCTCTGCCTGCAGCATTTGAGAAGACTACCTGCGTGTCTCAGGGAGGGGAGCGTTACTCCGTCGCAGGCGCTCAGCGAGTTAGACAAAATTTCTGATGGTGTGCGCGTCCGAGTGGACAGCTTGATGGCCAGGATAGTTGAGAGTGATGGGTCGAGAGGGTCTTCAAGGCGCCGGCGTCGATACGAGAAGATGAAGTCAGAGCCGCCAGCAAATACTATGTCTCGTTATGAAGGTAAGTGGGAGATCGCTGGTAGCAAGGGAGAGTATGATCCCAGGACAACGATTCGCGTTAATCCCGGAACTCCTGACGTGGCCGTATTAATGGGAGTTGATGGCGGTGCTGGTGATGTGACCGACGGTGTCGTACGGCATCAGTTCTCGAGCTCAGGAGGACCTATATGTCATACGCCGGTATCCAGTCTCATCGTCGGTTACTCGGCCGCAATTCCTTCGGATATCAGTGCCGGCTCCGGATCAAGTGGTTCGTCCAGCAGCGGTGGCTATGACGGAGGCGGCTTCTCCGGAACCGGATCGTCGTCCAGCTTCTGAATCGGCTCGATAGGATCAGTCTTCTACCTCGGTGGCCCGCCAGGATATCGAGGCCTTCAACACCCTACTTCCGCAGAAAGAAAGGAAAGTGTGGATGAATCACATGAAACAGTCTTGTAGAGGCGGTTTAGGCGGAATCCGGTCAGTGACGGCCTTCATCGCCAATATCGCGGTGAGCCTTGCCCTCATCGCCGTACTGCCGATCATGGTGATCTGGCCCTTCGGCGGGAGCCATCGCCCCACCGTGGAGGTCCACGACGAGGCCGGAATACTCCGGACCGAGCCGCTGGCCAAGAAGATCCAGGAGATGCGATTCCGTCAGGACCTCCACGTCGCCGTGCTCACGGTTCCGGGCTGGGACGTTACCAACCTCAATGACTCGGTGCTGGAGTACGCCCGTTCGCACGCGAGCGACACTGACGTACCGTGGATCTCGACGTCGAACCCCAACTACTGGAGCGACGGCCTGGTGATCCTGGCGGTCGCCCCGGAGGCGCGCAAGGTGGGCTGCTACTTCGGTGAGG
>ERZ773054.1541-NODE-1541-length-13684-cov-4.341771_pt1 | contig 13684 bp, 8 predicted proteins | sample MGYA00580630_ERZ773054 | MGnify/ENA primary metagenome ERZ773054 (study PRJEB29015, sample SAMEA2737994) | human oral metagenome | biome: human oral; feature: human-associated habitat; material: dental | place: China | collected 2115 ... | reverse complement strand
CATTGAGAAAGTGGAGATCGTCAAGGGCGGCGGCTCCGTTCTCTATGGCAGCGAGGCCATGGCAGGCGTCATCAATATCATCACGAAAAAAGGCCCGGATAACAACTGGACGCTGGGCTTCGGCAATTACGGTCAGCAGAAATATCATGTCAACGTGGGCGCTAAGGAAGGCAATCAGTCGATTACTGCCTTCTATGACGTGAATAAATGGGATCGTCATAATAATGCGTCTAACAGCGATATGGAAAGCGTTGTTCCCGCGAATAATGGACAATCGTTAGGGGTTCAGCAATTTAATGTTCGGGATATTAAGAACGAGAGCTTGGGGCTTACCTGGCAGGCAAATCCGCGGCTAAATGTCACTTACGGGCACTATGACGCGACTGTGAGCTATGATAAGTATATTAAATCTCTCACGGCGTTAGGCGTGGCGTCGCCCAGTCGGTTGCACGCCGGAGAACTCATTTATGACCGAAAATATACGACCGTACGGGATACCGTGCAGGTCAATTATCGGGACAAGGCTTGGGAAGGCAGTGCCTATTACAATGTCAGCACGATTGAATCCGATGGAGATACATGGCGGAAAGATGTGACAAGGGGCACAAGGCGCGATCTTGTGAAGACGTATGAATGTTACAATACTAAAGAGAAGCACATTACTTATGGGGTTGACGGACAGCATGAATGGAAATTGGGCGATAAGGGAAGCTTGATTTTGGGCCTGGCCGGTAAACATGAAGTCTATCGGGTTTTGCCCACCGTATACACAAAAACGGGTAGGGAGTATGAACGTAATCAATGGGGTGTCTTTGGCCAGTGGGAGCAGACCATGGACGAGAAGAACAAGTTCATTTTAGGCGCACGGGAAACGTGGACCAGCGGAACGACGTGGAATAAGAACTATAGTGATTTCAGTGCATCTGGGCAGTTCATTCACAGTTTGGATAAGGACAGCAACTTATATCTCAACATTTCCCAGTCCTTCATCATGCCCCAGTTTGGGCAGATGTTCCCTGCGAGTGCTACCGGGACCTCGAATCCTAATCTTAAACCCCAGAAGGGGATCAACTATGAGATCGGCTGGAAGAATCTCAGCGGGGGGCATATGTGGAAGGCCGCGCTTTTCCATCAAGATATTAAGGATAATATTTCCGCCCAGGTGAATCGAGCGGGGGGACTTAGTTGGACGTACAAAAATGAAGATTTCCGCAATACGGGCTTTGAGTTTTCCTGTGACATCACGGGCAAGAACGGGTTTTCCTATAATTACGGCTTGACGCTCCAAAATCCGGAAGTGAAGAGTACGGGGAAAGGCTATTGGGATCGGAAGTTTGGCAAGATTCAGTTGGTCGGCGGCATGAATTATCAGCGGGATAAGATGAAGGCGGCCTTGACCTTCTCCTATCTGGCGGATCGCGTGCAGACTCCTTCGGATGAGCATTCGTTTCGGACGAAGCCATATCTTTTGACGACGCTGACGTTAGGGTATTCCCCGGATGCGTGGAGTGAAATCAATTTGAAAGTCGATAATCTCTTGAACCGCCGGGATAACACGATGAATTCGTCTTCCGCGTGGTACACGCCGGGGATCAATTATCTCCTGAGCTACACCCAGAAATTCTGATTACCCTTCCAGTCAACAAGAGCCCCCTTGCCTTATCAGGCGGGAGGGCTCTTTTCTTGTATGTAGAAAACCCCCGGTTAGACCGGGGGTTCAGAGAACTTATAGGTATGAGTCTTCAAAGGGCAAAGAAACCCTCCAGTGATAAGATAAAGTTGCGGTCCGTCAACTGCAACAAAACAATCAAAGGAGGGTAAACAATGGCTAAGAATTACGACGTACACAGTTTATCACATACGAAATGGAACTGCAAATACCATGTGGTGTTTGCACCGAAGTATCAAAGGAAAGTATTCTTTGGGGAGAAGAGATATGAGATTGGGCAAATTTTACGAGCATTGTGCCGGTGGAGAGGCGTCAATCTATTGGAAGCAGAAGCATGCCTAGATCATATCCATATGTTTGGTGGAAATTCCCCCGAAGATAAGTGTATCAAATTTTATGGGATTCCTGAAGGGAAAAAGTAGTTTGATGATCTACGAGAAGTGGGGAAATATGAAATATAAGTATAGGAATCGGCAGTTTTGGTGCCGAGGCTATTATGTAGATACTGTGGGAAAGAACGAGAAAAAGATTGCCACATACAAGACCAGTTGAAGGAGGATGAGATGTCAGACCAGTTGACGTTGGAGATGGACGACCCGTTTACGGGTAATCGGAAATAATATGCAAGGGACGGGCCGCACATGCGCTGGTAAGCGCAGCTGGTATTCTGAGGCCTTACAGGCCGTTAGAGTAAAACCCCCGGCTATGCCGGGGGATATTTATTGACTGTATGACAGCTATACGGTTTATAATACAACCCTAATCACAAATACGTGGCTTTCGTCGTTTGGTTTTGTGTGGGGCGAGGGAACCGGAGCAAGGGGAAAGTACGGCAAAAACCTGCGATGAAAATTCTGCCGATAGAAAAATCGATGGGAGGCGGCCAAATGAAGGAGATCCTTCTTTTTTGCAACGTGGAGCGGCAGGGGCAAATGCTGCGCAAGGCATGGAAGATGGCGGAGATGCCCGAGGAAATTTCCAGCGGCGTTCATCTTTTCGATTCCGCCAGCGCCTTGACGCCGGAGATGCGGCGGGCGGTGTCCGATGCGGCGGCGGTATTCGTTTTCTGGCAGGGATCAATCTACGCGACGGACATGACGGAGGCCCTGCGCAAGGTACGGGAAAAGACGGGCGCTCCCTTCGCATTTCTCTGCAGCGCTTCGGAGGAAGGGGCCTATCATCAAGGGATAACGGAAAAGCAGAGGGACACCGTGCGGCAGTATCTCCAGTACGGGGGCATCAAAAATTACCGCAGCCTGTGGCGGTACATCGCCCACGAGCTTTTGGGCGCGGCGGTGACAGCAGATGCACCCGCGCCTTTGCCTTGGAACGGGATATACGATCCGGGGACGGAGCAGGTTTTTGATTCCTTGACGGCGTATCAGGCGTATCGTCCCCGGCGGACGGAGGAGAGCGCGGTGGCGCTCCTCTTTTCGCGGGAGAGCTGGGTCTGGCGGGATACGGCGTACCTTGACGCCATCATTCGCCATTTGGCCGGGGAAGGGCTGTATCCGATCCCCGTCTTTGCCCTGTGGGCGGATAATCCCTTGGCGAAGGTCGAGGGGATCAGCCGCTTAGGGGAGCGCTATTTCTTTGAAGACGGCGCATGCGTCTTAGATGCGATCGTCAATACGTTCAAAGTGGGGCTGACCGTCAGCAGCCAGAACGATCGGGATTTCTTTCGCAAGCTGAACGTGCCGGTGCTGCAAGCGTACAATCTCCTGCGTCCCTATCCTGAATGGGCGGAGAGCCTCATGGGGATGACGCCGGTGGAGCTTTCCTGCAACGTGGTGGAGCCGGAATTTGACGGTGTGATCCATGGTATGCCTGTGTCAAGCAAGGAGCGGGACGCCGAGGGATATGTGTACTATAAACCCATGGAAAAGCGCATCCGTTTTTTGGCGGAGAAGGTGAAGAAGTGGTGCCGTCTCCGACGAAAGGAAAATGCGGCGAAGAAGGTCGCCATCATCTTCCACAATTATCCCCCGGATAATTCCACCGTCGGCAGCGCCCAAGGATTGGATTCGCCCGCCAGCGTGGCGCTGCTCCTGCGGGCGATGAAGGCGGCGGGCTACGGGATCGACCATGTGCCGGAGGATGGGAAAGAGCTGATGGACGGCCTATTAGCGGGGGTCACGAACGATCGGCGTTTTTTGACCGAAGCGGACATGGCGGGGGCGGCGGGAGCAGTTTCCACCGAGGAATACGCGGCGCTCTTCGCTTCGTTCGCGCCCCAGACGCGGGAAGAATTGACGGCGGCGTGGGGCGAAGCGCCCGGCGCGGTGTTTTTGTACGGCGATAAGCTCATCGTTCCCGGCGCCGTCAACGGAAACGTGCTGATTACGATGCAGCCGCCCCGGGGATTCGGCGAGGATAAGGCGAAGATTCTCCACGATCCCGCTTCTCCGCCGCCGCACCATTATTTGGCGTATTATGCCTGGATCCGCGATCAGTGGCAGGCGGACGCGGTGGTTCATGTGGGGACGCACGGCAGCTTGGAGTGGTTGCCGGGAAAGAACGCGGGTCTGTCGCATCTCTGCTATCCTGAATTGGCCTTGGGGGATTTGCCGGATATCTATCCTTATTATGTCACCATCGTGGGGGAAGGGATTCAGGCGAAGCGGCGGGGCGCGGCCTGCCTCATCGGCCATCTGAATCCGCCCCAGAGCCGGGCTGAAACCTATGACGAATTAGCAGAGCTGGAACTTTTGGTGGAAGAGTACGCGCACTTTAAGGTTAGCCAGCCGGAGAACGCCGGAGTGGTGGCGGAGCGCATTCGAGAAAAGGTAGCGGCGCTTCATTTGGAGGAGGACATTCCGAAGAAGGACGGCGAGGACGAAGGCAGCTATATTCTTCGCGTCCATGCCTATCTGAGCAAGCTCAAGCACATGGAAATCCGCGCCGGGCTTCACATTTTAGGGGAGCCGCCGGAAGGGCGGACCCTCACCGAGGCCATCTCGGCTCTCATGCGGACGGAGAGTGCCGGGGCGTCGGGGGAGGAGCCGGTTCCCGCTTTGCCGCAGGTGATGGCGCAGGCGAAAGGGTTCGATTATTATGCCTTGGAGAAAAAGAGCGGCGAGATCCTTCCGGGAACGGATAAAAGCGGCGCGGCGCTTTTGGATGAGATCTGGCAGACGGGGGAAGAATGGATTGAGTACCTCCGTCAGCGGGATTTTTCTCCGGCGGCCATCGAGGCGTTGCTCTCCTCGGCGGGTGTAACGGCGTGGGCGAAGGACGCGGCGGAAGATTTCCGGCGTGATTTAGGGAAGGTGCTGCGCTTTATCGCTGAGGTGGTCGCGCCCAATTTAGAAAAAACACGGCAGGAGATGACGAATATCCTGCGGGCGCTGGCTGGGGAATATATCGAGCCGGGGCCGGGCGGGTCGCCCACCAGCGGGCGCATCGACATTTTACCTACGGGGCGTAATTTCTACGGTGTCAGCCCCGATACGCTGCCGACCCCCATTGCTTGGGAATTGGGGGTGGAGTTAGCGGAGCAGGCGGTGTCGCGCTTCATTGCCGAGGAGGGGCATTATCCCGAGAGCGTGGGCATCGTGCTGTGGAGCGATTCCAACATGCGAACCAACGGGCAGTGCATCGCCGAGTTCCTCTATCTCTTGGGAGTACGTCCCGTATGGCAGCGGGGCAGCCGCCGGGTCATCGGGCTGGAAGTGCTTCCCCTTGCGGAGCTGCGGCGGCCACGCATCGACGTTACCGCCCGGATCAGCGGCCTTTTCCGCGATACGCTGCATGTGGCAGTAGAATGGCTGGAAAAGGCGGTGAAAATGGTAGCGGAACTTTCGGAATCCTTCGAAGAGAACTATATCCGCAAGCATGTGGAGGAGGATACGGCGGCGCTAAAGGAGGCCGGACAGGATGGCGAGACGGCCCGCCGACAGGCGATGTACCGCATGTTTGGCTGCCCGCCGGGGGGCTACGGCGCGGGAGTGGGACATCTCATCGAGGAGAAGAACTGGGAAAACATTCACGACATCGCCGACGTCTACGTCCGCTGGGGGGCGCATGTGTACGGCAGCGAGAACGCCGGAGATTTTCTGCCGGATCTCTTTCGGCGGCGGCTCAGCGGCGTGGAGGTCACCATTAAGAATATGGATAACCACGAGATCCATCTTCTTAACTCCGACGATTTCAACGCCTATTGCGGCGGTATGAACGCGGCGGTTCACAGCCTGCGGGGAAAAGCGCCGCGCTGTTATATCGGGGATACAGCGGATCGGGCGCGGGCGGAGACGAAGAGTCTTGACGAGGAATTTCGCCGCGTTTATCGGGGGGAATCCATGAATCCCAAATACTTAGAGGGGATGAAAAAGCACGGCTATAAAGGTGCCTCCGATTTGGCGGGCATTGTCGCTCACGCCTACGCTTGGGACTGTACCAGTGAGGTGATGGAAGACTGGATGTATGATGGTTTCGCGGAGAAATACGCACTGGATCCGGAGATGCAGGCGTGGATGCGGGAGGTTAATCCGTGGGCTCTGCAGCGCATCGCCGGAAAACTCTTGGAGGCGGAAAAGCGGCAGATGTGGTCGCCCGCGGGGGAAGTCAAGGACGAACTGCAGCGTCTCTATTTGGAGTTGGAAGGGGATTTGGAAAGCCGCGGCGACGCTTCGGGCTGAGGATTCGTCCGTTGCCCTGCAGCCAAAATATAAAGTATATCATTTTTCAGGGAGGTCATGCTTTGATGAAAACGAGGAAGGCAGTTTACGGGAGAAAGAAATTGGCGGAGAGGGTTCTGATGAGTCTCTTGATGGTTAGTGGCGGCGCGCTGACACCGTTGACAAGTGCTGCTGCGGCAGCACCTGCGGCAGGCGATACCCTGGCCGAATATTCTCTGGACGATGTCATCGTCACCGCCAGCCGCACGGAAAAGCGGGAAGTGGACACCCCGGCAGCGACGGAGATCGTGACAGCCGCCGACATGGAGCGCATTGGGGCGGCGAACAGCTACGAAGCCATGGAGCGGCTGCCGGGTTTCAGCAGCCTTTCTTGGGGCGACAGCGGTATGGAGTACGCCATGAGTGCGACGCGTACCATTGTTCGCGGATTGGACAAAGGGACTTTGGCTATGGTCAACGGCGCGTCGGTGAATCTCCTAAATTATAACAGCACCAATAACATTCTCCCCGAGGCTATTCAGCGCATTGAGGTGGTTAAAGGGGCCAGCTCCGCTCTCTACGGTGCGGCTGCCATCGGTGGTGCGGTGAATGTCATTACCAAGCGGGGCAGTGACTTCACAACGACAAAGTTAGCGGCTTCCTACGGAAATTACAATAAGGATTATACGATTTCTACTGGTAACGGGCAGTTTGGTTTCATTTTTAAACGTTATTTTATCGGTGAAATCGACCGTTCATCTCTGTACGGGCTGACAAATGCGACTGGTGTGCCGAAACCGAATCGTATGTGGGGTCTGTACAACAGTGGGCGCAATGCCTTTTATGTTACGGCTGATTTTGGGAAGAATTTTAACCTTAATTGGTCGTATAATGACATGAACTTGAACCGGGCACAATATAACGCCAATGGGACGCACCATATCGACTACCATATTCGGGACACCCGAAACAATATCAACTTGGAGTATAAGGACGCTGGTCTCGGCCTGCGCTCTACCTTAGCCTATAACAAGCGGCGCTCCTATTCCGACAAATATACCTACGGGAGTAAAAAATATGAGATCAGTGAACGCTATACGATGGACGGCCTTACTTGGGACACCCAGAAGGAATGGAAGCCGCGTGACGGAAAGGACGATTTCATTTTAGGAGTAACATTCTCTCGAGAAAGTGCCTATGGGCTTCTTACTTCGGATAAGACGCTCTGGATTAACACGCATCGCACCGGCGAGAGCTTGTACGCTTCTTACGCATGGATGGCTGCACCCCGCTTTACGATGACGTTGGGACTGCGCGGCGAGCACATCAGTGATTATTCTAAGACGCAAAACATTTTTCTGCCTCAATTCCAGACGAACTACAAATTTAACGATCATTCATCTTGGTATATCAACATCGGCAAAGCCTACGAAGTCGCACCTATCAGTCAGTTCTTCAGCAAAAAGGACGGTGATGTGAGTCAGGTGAAAGCGCAGCAGGGATGGACTTACGAGACCGGCTATAAATATGTAGGCCGCCGCGATTCCTTTAAGGCGGCGCTCTACCACATGCGCATCAAGGATGCGTTCCAATGGAAAAAGACAGCGGCGAATACAGACTATCTTTCCAACGTGGATGATTTCCGTAATACCGGTATCGAAATGGAATACGACCATCAAGTGGATGATCACTGGGCGCTCAATTTGGGACTGAGCTTCTCCAATCCTCAGACACGGGGCGCCAGCGGGCTATGGGTGCAGGCAAACAGCCGCTTTCAGGGCATTGCCGGGATAAGTTACACGAGAGGGAAATTCATGGGCAATATTAATTGGCTCTACTTGGCCGATCGAGAAGATGATGCGTATAGACTCCACGGCGTCTTAGGGAATATTCCTAACTACAGTCAACTGAATGCCAACTTTGTTTATCGTCCAGATCAGAATCAGACTCTTCGGCTGAAGATCAACAACATTCTTGATCGGGAAGATTCCGTCAACAAATGGAATAACATCCTCCTGCCCGTCAACTATCTCCTGAGTTATGAGTATTCTTTCTAAAAGAACAGCGGCTATCCTTCTCCTGTCGATCCTGCTGCTTCTTTCCGGGTGTGCGGTGAAAAAGAACGGGCTCAGCGAGGTGGAAAACGAGAACTATTTTGGCCTGCGGGACGCAGAGGGGCAGGCGCTGACTCTCTCCGTGCCGCCGCAGCGGATCGTGTCGCTTTCCATGCGCGGCGATGATGTTCTCTTCGCGCTCTTGGGGACGGAAAGAATTGCCGCATTCAGCAAGTTCGCGAGTAATCCTCTCATCAGCAATATTCCTCCCGAAGCGGCGGCAAAAGTACCGGAGCGGGCACAGGCGACGCTGGAATATCTGATGAAGCTTCAGCCGGATCTCATCGTCATTCCCGAATCTCAGTCGCCGGATCTCGTGCGCGCCTTGCGGGAAATGGGTATGCCGGTATTTGTCAGCCGAACCATTCATCAGGTAGAGGAATCGAAAAAACTGATCCGAGATTTGGCGGTCATTGTGGGCGAGGTGGAAAAAGGAGAAGCCTTGGTGGCGGAGATGGAGCGGCGGCTGTCGATCATCGCAGCGAAGACGGCGCAGATTCCCCAAAACGAGCGCGTGGTGGTCTACCGTCTGACCGTGAGCGGCGGCACCGGCGGCAAAGGTACTGCCTACGATGACTGCTGCCGATTAGCGGGGGTGGTCAACGGCGCCGCACAGGTGAATATTCAAGGCAATCAGCTCCTCCCCAAAGAGCAGATCATCAAGATCAATCCCGACGTGATCTTTCTGCCGGATTGGGATTGGCGGGGCGGTGACGTACAGGCGTATATCGAGGAGTGCCTGAGCGATCCGGCTCTGCAAACCGTCAAAGCTATCAAGAATAAGCGTCTTCGTCCCATCCCCGACAAGCACATGCTCTCGTCCTCCCAACATATCGTGGAATGTGTGGAGGATATTTACCGCGCTTGCTACGAGGAGTGATAGGGGAAGGATTTTGATCAGGGTTGCGGGCGCTTAATGATTTGCAGTTTTTGATAACGAGGAGCGAAGAATATGGTGGGGTTGAGGGTGCGGAGCGCTTGGGCGGCACTGCTTCTGGCTTGGCTGGTTTTGCTGACAGGGTGCGGCGGCGCGCTGAAAGAGCAGGCGGGGGAAGGCTATACGGTGGTGGATGACCGGGGAAATGAGGTATACCTCCCCCGTCCGCCTCGGCGGATCTTGGCGGCGAATCCTGGATATGATACAATTCTTTTGGGGCTGGTGCCGCCGGAGTATTTAGCGGCGGTGAATATCCGGGATACCGATCCCGAGGTATCTTTCATCGCCGATGAAGTGAAGAATATCACGCCCCAGGTGCGGGAAATTTTGAACGTGCCGCTGGAAGTGATCATTCAAACGAAGCCGGATCTCATCATTGTACCCGGCTGGGTAAGCGCAGATCATGTGGAGAGTTATCGACAGCTTGGCTATCCGGTACTGGTCTGCGGTAAGATTAAATCCATGGAGACGTTGAAGGAAAATATTCGCCTCATCGCCAAAGCGCTGCGGCGCGAGACAGAGGGCGAGCGGATCATCGCCGAGATGGATCGGCAGTTAGCGGAAACTGACGCGGTGTTAGCGACCCTTTCCGGGCCGAAACCGGTGGGGATGTTAGTGTCCCAGATGAAAAATTTCGGCGGCACCGGCTCCATGTACGATGTGCTTTGCACCCGGGCCAGAATAGAGAACGGGATAGCGAAGTTGGGGCTGAAAAACGGCGATCCGCTTTCAAAAGAATTGGTGGTAAAGGCGAATCCTGATTTCTTTTTGGTGTCGGGGGTACGCACGGTGGATCTTTCCGGCGCCAATGAAGCCCATCAGCGGTTTTTAAGCGATCCAGCACTGGCGGGGCTGCCGGCGCTGCAAAATATCCGCATTGTATCGGATCGTTACATTTACTGCGCGTCACAGCAATGTGCTTACAGTGTTAAAGCGCTGGCGAATGCGGCCTACGGGCGGCCTTTGTTTGATCTGAGCGATGAGCATTTGATTAAAGGATATGAGTGAAAAAGAGCGGTGCTGGAGCGAAGGAGGGGAAGGCATGGGTCTAAAAAAGCGGCTGACGGGATGGGTCAGCCTGCTGCTTTTACTGGCAGTATTGGCAGGCTGTGGCGGGCCGGGCACACCGAGTGCCGGACAAAATGCGGGTTACACGGTAACGGATGCCAAAAATCGTCAGGTCAAGATTCCGTACAAGCCGGAACGCATCGTGACGTTGGGCCTCTATACGGACGAAATGGTCTTAGGGATGGTTCCCACCAGTAAGATGGCGGCGGTCAGCCACTATCTGGACGACCCGAAGGAGTCCGTGATCGTGGAGAAGGCGAAAAAGATCCCCAATAAAGTCACGGATCCGACAGCGGAACAGATCTTGAGCTGGCAGCCGGATCTCGTCATCGCCAACGGCTGGACGAGTGACGATAAGATTCAGACCCTAACGGATATGGGAATTCCCGTGGTGGTGTGCGGCCCGGCCAATTCCTATGAAGAAATTCAGGAGACACTGCGGCTGGTGGCGGAGAGTATCGGCGAAGGGGAAAAAGGAGAAAAAATTCGCCAGAAGATGGACGCGATCCGCGACGAGATCACGGCGAAGGTGGCGAAAATCCCGGAAAAAGAGCGGAAATCCGTGGTACTGCTGTCGCTGATGACGAGTTACGGCGGCGCGGGCAGTTCGTTTGATGATATGTGCCATTACGCGGGCGTCATCAATGCCACCGCAGCGGTGGGGCTTCAGAACGGGCAAAAACTGACGAAGGAACTGTTGGTGAAGAGCGATCCGGATTTTTTGCTGCTGCCTGTTTTTGATGACCGGGGGAATTTCGACACCCAGAAATTCATCGACGGTTACCTCAAGGATCCCTCCCTTCAGACCATGAAGGCCATCCGCTATCGAGCGCTCGTCTATCCCCGGGAAAGTTACATCTACAACGCTTCTCAGGATTTCGTTTTCGGCATTCAGGAGTTGGCCTACTGTGCCTACGGCGATACTTTTAAGCAGGAGGACAACCGCCACATTTCTTTTTCGGGAGAAGAGTAAAGGAATAAAATCGTAACAGCCCGGCGAGGGAAATTCCCTCGACCGGGCTGTTTTTATGGTCTTGACCATATAGTCGTTATAATTGAGGATGAACATTTGCATATTGAATAAAAAATGAAATATTTTAATAAAATGCTTGACTATGTACTGGGTATATCGTTTATAATATTTTTAATTGTAGCTTCGATGCAGATGCGCGAGGAAGCGGAGAAGTTTATCTTTATGGGAGGATGTATAGCATGAATCGACAGCAAAAACGACATTGGATGGTAATCTGCTTGTCGCTGTTTACAGCCTGTCCCTTGGCGGCGGACGCGGCGGTGAATGAGGCTTCTGGGGCGGGACAAACAGAAGCGATGGAAGAATATGCCTTGGATGACATCGTGGTTACAGCAACGCGCACGCCGGTAGAGGCCTTTAAAGCAAATGCCAATATCAATGTCGTCACCCGGGATATGATCGAAAAGCGGCATTATACCAGCGTGCAGGAAGCACTACGGGATGTGCCGGGCGTATCGGTTCCCATCTACGGGAACTCGGGAGAAACATACAGCGCTAACGGCCTGATGCTCAACGGTACAGATCATGTCGTTGTTCTCATTGACGGGGTGCGGGCCAATATCAATGGCAGCTCGGGAACGTATGGCAAAATGCCGATGGCCGAGCTTTCCAATATGGCCTCAATTGAGCGCATTGAGGTCTTAAAGAGTTCTGCTTCCACTCTGTACGGTGCGGATGCTGCGGGCGGTGTCATCAACATCATCACGCGGGATCCGGCGAAAGAGAAGATGCGGACGACACTCTCGGCGCTGCGGGGGAGTTTCGGCAAAGAGCAGTATAATCTTTCCCATCGTGGAAGTAAGGACGGCTTTTATTGGGACATCAGTCTGCAAAAGAAAAGCACGGATGATTTTAAGGACGGCTGGGGGCGGGAGATCGCCGATCAGCTGAATTCCACAAATAATACCTACAAAATCGGCAAACACTTCGGGGATGCAGCGGACGTCAACGTGGTCTATCAGACCTATACCTCGGATTATCTGCGGCCTACCGGTGGCTGGAGCGATTTAGTCAAAGATAAACAGTGGGGGCAATATAATACAGGTAGGAAAAGCAATAATAAGCTGAACATCAATTATCGTCAGAAATTTGGGGATCATGCGGAAAATCAGTTGTCGGTCTTTCGCTATCAGCATCGGCAGGATGAATTGGCGTGGCAGAAAAAACATACGGTGGCCGCTTATACTGCACCCGCGATCTACCATTACAGCACGATCGGATTGAGCGACCAGTTGAATTTCCGCCTCGGGGCGCATCATCAATTAGTGGCCGGTGGGGAATGGTATCGGGATAAGACGGATGAATATAATTACGCGGGGACGATTTTTACCGGTAAGGATATTACCACGGCGGCCCTATATTTCCAGGACATCTTTTCTTTTGACGACAATTGGGAGTTTTCTTACGGCCTGAGATATAATCATAATTCCCGATTTGGCAGCGCTTGGCTGCCCAGCGTCACCTTGGGTCACACGGTGAAAGAACGGCTGAATTATTTCGTGGGCTATAAGCGCTTCTTTATTGCGCCCTACATGTCGCAGCTCTTCAGCCCGAGATACGGCGATCCAGATCTGCGGGCCTCGACCGGTACGGCGGTAGAGGCGGGGGTAAATTATCGATTTAATCCGCGTACCGTAGGCTCCATGAAACTTTTCCGCCGTTGGACAAAGGATGCTTTTGGGTATGATGCCGGTAAAATCGCTCCGATAAGTGGCCAGACGGGTGCTTACGCGAATTATGGTGAGGAAAATGCCCGGGGATTTGATCTTCAGATGAAAACCTATTTGGGTGACGGATGGACGGCTAGCGCCGCTTATACCTATACGTATGTAGAAGCAGTGCCGGGTACGGGCGCTGCGGCAGTCAATGAACGGGTTCCGCGCAGCGCTTGGAACATTGGGATTGATTATGAGAGAGGAAAATTTAATGGCAACCTGACGGCGCGGGGCTCTATCGCGAAATCTGGGTCACGGAGCGGGAAACAGGCGATAAGCAATACCAGCGCCGGGGCGGCGGACTATCATACGTTTTGGGTCTTTGATGTGGGCATGAATTACCGCCCGATCGAAAACGTCAACTTCTTTTTCAAGTGCAATAACCTATTCAACCGCCTTTACACAGAGCAGAGCTACGAATTAGATCCCAATAAAGCGTGGTATTCCGCGCCAGGCCGTAGGTTTGAGGTGGGCGTAGAATATAGTTTCTGATCTGCCGTTTGCTAAAAAGGCTGCCGCAGGTAGATGCGGC
>ERZ773054.1535-NODE-1535-length-13738-cov-3.195863_pt1 | contig 13738 bp, 18 predicted proteins | sample MGYA00580630_ERZ773054 | MGnify/ENA primary metagenome ERZ773054 (study PRJEB29015, sample SAMEA2737994) | human oral metagenome | biome: human oral; feature: human-associated habitat; material: dental | place: China | collected 2115 ... | reverse complement strand
TGGAGAAAAAATTTCCTGAAGAAAAGTATCTTTCTTCTCCAAAGAATGTTGAAGCAATAAAAACCTATTTGAGAGGGAAAAATGATCGTATTACTTCTTTAGTGACCTTTAGGAAAACTACACCTCCTACTGAAAAAAGTCAGTTTTTTGTTCTAAAAGACTATCATAATCCAATGTATCAGTTTGCAGAAGATGTGGGAAAGCTCTTTCTGATGGTGGTTTGAAGCTATAGAGGAGATGATATTTGAGCTTCCTGTTATCATAATAATTTGGCTATCTTAGAAAATTTACTTTCTCATATGCAGGATCAAGAGGCTGTAGTTATTGTAGATATGGTTGCTGGAGTAGATGCTTTTGCTTCTAGTCTGCATGCACAGTTTGATATGTTACTTCTGGTTGTAGAACCAACGAAAAAAGGACTTGAAGTCTGGCAACAATATGCTGATTTAGCAAAGTCAGCAGGCATTTTTGATCAGCTTTTTGTTGTAGGGAATAAATGTTTAGATGCAGCTGATGAAGAGTTTCTTCAATCAATGCTTCCTCAAGAGAAACTCCTTGGAATGCTCGGAATGTCTTCTTATCTAAGAACAGTAGAAAAAACCTGAAATCTTCTTTCCTTTTCAGGATTAGAAACTCAGTATCAATCACTCTTCGCTCGTATTGCGGAACTCTTGCAGTCTTTGGAGGAACCTTGAGACGTAAGACTAGAAAAACTCTATGCTCTCCACAGAAAATATGTAGCTCAAAGCTTCATTAAAGAGAGATTTGGTGACTTAACAGGACAGATTGATGAACAGTTTAGTTTTAAGAAATTATAATGGAAAATGCAGTTTTTAGCTGAGATTCAGCTTTACAAGATTTTCTTGATCCCAATAATCATATTACTCCTCTGGTAGAATTACCTCCTCATCTCAATCCTTATCATGAAGACGGAGTCTGTATTTTTCTCAAACTTCAGACTTTTTTACCTTTAGGAAATATTAAGTCTATCTCTGCACGAGGAATGTTGAAAAAATTACAAGATGAGGGGCAATGCGAAAAAACACATACCATTGTAGAAAATTCTTCTGGGAATACTGCCTTTTCTCTTGCAGTATTAGGGAGGACTTTGGGAATCTCCCGTATGAGAGCACGAGTATCCAATGAAATAACTCGTTGAAAACTCCAACTCCTCCAGCTTTTTGGGGTGCAACCCGTTGTCAATCAAGAGCAGATCTGCCCAAATCCTAAAGATAGAAAAAGCTGAATTTATAAAGCACAGTCCGAAGGAACTCAATATGGATGGTATAATCCTGATCAATACCACAATCCAGCAAATCCAGAAATCCATTATCAGCTTACAGGGCAACAAATTTGGAAACAAATTCTTACGCTTGATACATCTTATAACTTTCAATTTTTTTGTGCAGGATTAGGAACGACAGGAACTTTTATAGGGATTACAAAATATTTGAAAGAGCAGAATCCTGACTTTATTGCTCTGTGAGTCGTTAGGAAACCAAATAATCCGATTCCCTGACCAAGGACACTTCATCTTCTTCAGCAGATTGGATTTGACTGGAAAAACTATGTAGATGATCTTCAAGAAGTAAGTAGTAAACAGGCATACGAAACCAGTCTTCAACTGATAAGATCAGGATTGGTTGTAGGACCGAGTTCATGAATGGCATTAGCTGGATTATTTGCTCAGCTCCAGAAAATGAAAACAGAGTGAAGTTTACTTCAAAAAAAGAAAAAAAATCAGAAAATAAGTGCGGTAGTGATTTGTCCAGATGGACCCTATGTGTATTTGGAAGAATATATGAAGTATTGTGATCCTAAAGCTTTTCCTGATATTCTCAATCAGGATCTCTTACTAGAAAAGTATGAAGAGATGAGTATGGAGCAGAATGATACATTGCAAATTACGTGTCAAGATGCTTTTCAACACTGCTATACTCCACAGTCTAGGGAAAAGTATGAAAAAACCCAGTACGTTCCAGATCTTATTTTAGCTCCTGAGTATGTGGCAATAGATTTGAGAACTCAAGATTCCTTTGAACATGTACATTTGCAAGGGTTTCAGTGCTTACCTCTTGATAAACTTCAGCTTTCAGACTTTTCCCCTTATCGTTCAAAAAAAATCCTTTTACTCTGTTCATATGGAAAACAGTCATCCTATCTTGCAAATAAACTCCACAATATAGGGTATGATGTCGTTTCAATTACAGGAGGCTTAGCTGAGTGGTCAGATGAGAATCTCCCAAGAATACGTTCTCAAGAGTGTTCTCTCTAATAAGCTTCTACAAAGATATTTTTATATCCTCTTGCTCTTAAGTTTGTGAGGAATTCCTTGACCATAAGCGGTACTCAGCAGATGTAAAATTCTGTTTCTGCTGGGAAATCAATATGATCGATGTTGATTCTTCCATATTCAAATCCCTCAACCTCTTCTCTAGAAATGCTAATGTGTGTTTCAGGAATGTTGAGGTTTTTGATTTCTTCTAGATAAAAAAGATCTTTAGCATAGGAAACTGAAAAGAAAAATCGTTTCTGGGATCAGTTTTTATCCTCTTTTGCCATACGATAGCAAGGTGCTAGTCCGCTTCCTGTTGAGAGGAATACCTTGGGATTTGTTGTATCTTTCAGCAGGAAATGACCGTTTGGACCTTCAAGTCAGAATTTTGTCTGTTCATTTGCTATCCTTAAACGCTCAGAACCTAATCCTCAAGGAATAAGTTTTATCAAAAAGGTAAAAATACTGAAATCACCTTCCTGTTCCTCATTTGCGATAGAGTAAGCTCTCTTGAGCGGTGTTTCGCTCTCTAAATAATGGATAAAAAGCCGTTGTCCAGGCTGAGTTGCAAGTTTTTCTGTTTTTAGTTTGAGTTCTATTACTTGGTCATTGAGGAATGTTTTGCTGACAAGTGTGGCTTTTTGCATGGGTAAGGTTTATGAGTAAAATCATTATTAAGTGTATGATTTTTTGGCTATTTTGCAAGTTTTTGCACTAAGAGAAAAATCCGAACTCATCTTAATAGTCCGGATTCTTTCATTGATTCAATGCCTAGGATGGAGAGGTCAGTTCTGTCATTTTTGACGCAGAAACTTTCGATAGAGCTGTTCAAACTTTGTCCTATACACGGTATATTCTGGATAAAGATAATAATGTTTTCTACAGAATACAAGAAATTTCTCCCCCTCATCAAAGGAGAGCCTCTCTATCCATTCGTAGAGGGTTTTTTTCTCAGGTAGTCTACGTTTTGTTTTCATATTCATTATTTTTTTATGTTTTGTATCTTTATAATATATTTATTTTTCAAAAAGTCAATACTATTTTTTGTATACATTGAAAAAGTTTTGCTTGATTTGTTGTCGGAAAAGATCTTCTTTTTCTCCTACTAATCATGCTACAAAAGATCAAATCTGAATCACTCTTTCAGGCATGTTTAATTTTCCGCGAAATTCTTTTGGAGCGAGATAAGGAGCGTCAGTTTCTATGAGAAGACGATCTTTAGGAATGCAAAAGATGCTTTCTCTGAGTACTTCTGCACGAGAATAACTTACATTTCCACAGATACCAATGTAAAGGTTAGGGAAAAGCTCTAGAAGTTCTTTGAGTTCTGCAGGTCCGTATCCTCGACAATGGAAATAGATTGTCAGATTTTGGTAATTTTTTAAGATTTTAAGAGTTACTTCAAAAGCGTCTCTTGAGTGGATTACAATGGGTAATGCTAGCTCTCTTGCGAGTTTACACTGAGCTTCAAAGACTTTTTGTTGGAGAGAAAGCGTTCTCCCTTCAGTATCATAATGAAGATCAATCCCGCATTCTCCAATCGCTACTACCTCTTCATGATGATCTATAGTCTGATTTTTGAGCTCTTTGATTTTTTCATCGAGAATCCCAGTAAGTGGCACCACATCACAGGGATGAAACCCAAGGCAGCATTTTACTCGGCGATCTGGGAAAAGCTTTTTGGCTTCTTGGGCAATTAAGAGCCCCCTTTCATTGTAATGTTGGTTTGCTCAGGCATTAACTAGTCCTTTCCCTCACTTCTCGATGAAAGATTGGAGTAGTGCTTTCCAGTCTGGGAAAAGGTCTTCATGATTGAGGTGAGTATGTGAGTCGTAAAATTCCATAGCTACGAGAAAAATAAAATATTAGCTTGACTTTTTGTGAAGTTTTGATATAGATGAGTATGTCATAATAAAATTGGATCTATGAAAAGACAAAAAAAATCAAATGATGAGCATAATCACACTTGGTTTACTGTGATGTTGCTTTTTGTGCTACTGTTAACAGCTATGCTTCTCCATTTTCTCATTAGAATTTGGAAATAAAATCTGCCTAGTTTAGGCAGATTTTTTTGATGTGGAAAGGTAGTCTAGGTATTCTAAGAGGTCTGGATGCATATCAGGGGTTGTTTCTGCATTGGCTGCCTTTTCGCATTCCTCTTCTCAATACTCTTTGGTCGCAGATTGGTCGCCTTTTCGTTTTGCTACAGCTTCACAAAAGCTGAATCCTGGAGTAGATGCTTTCTTTTCATAGATAGGAGAGAAGGTTGGTTGGATATAGAGGGTATCTCCTTTGATGGTGCTTGATCAAAGTTTGAAATTCAGATTTTTAAGCTGATGTTCTTGCTGAATAGGGAGGTCAAAGAAAAGATAGCTGTCTCTGTCTTCTCCGTTATTGTTTCCGATTTTTGTTCCTGAAGTGCTACCTGCAAGATCTTGTAAGCTATAGCCTCCTGCATAATAGTATTTTGGTAGATACTCCTTTCCTTCGTATTCGGCAGCAATGAGATTTCTTACTACTCCACTAACATTTTGGCTCCAATTGAGCTGAACATAAGAATCTTTGCTCGGAAAGGCAAAGTAGGCTTTGTCTCCTCGGCTGATACTCAACCATGGCATCATTACTTGTGATTTGAAGCGATACATGGATCCAGAAAATCAGACTTCTTTCTGGTTTTGTGTCCCTTTTACCTTGTAAAGATGGTTTCCAACTTGACGGATAAGTTCCCAATCTTGAGTAATCCTTTCCACTTCTTTGGTATTATTGTCCTCAAGCGCTTTTTTGAGGTTACTTTTTTGCTGTCCGTAGATGTTTTGCACGGTAGAAAGATAGTGATCAACGAGTTCCGGATTTCATTTGATGTTCGTATCTAGTTGGGTGATCAATCCAGAGATGATGGCTTGTCTCTTGCCAGTTAGTGATTCATTGGCAAAGCTCAGATTCCAAGCAAAAGCTCCAATTAGAGCGAGGATCAAGAGTCTTTTCATTAAGATTGTGAGGAAAAATAAAAAAAGAATAGAGGTGTTGTATGCTTTTTGAGGTAAAAAGCAACTCAAAATTTATTGTAAAGGCGTCTAGTTGTTTTTTTATCTATGAGTGCTTGCAATCGGTTTTTACTTAAAAATAATCCAAACCTCGAAAATAGTGGTATTGTTCATAGAGTGAAAAATATGTTTACATCAGAAAAAATATTTAACTACAAGTGGAGCAATTCACTATAATGATATTTCTAAAATGGTGTTTCAGTATAGTATGTTACTCAATTTTCTTAAACAGGAATCCCGCACTATCATCAATTCTTGGCTCCTTTGCAGGAATCCCTAGATAAATGTTGTTTCATAAGGTGTTTTTGTGTTCTATATCCCCATCTTTGGCGAACACCTCATTTTCCTTAAGGTAGGAAAATCAACTAAAATCTCTTGTAAATTTGAAGTCTTTGGTTATTGGCTGAATTTTTTCTCTAAATTGGTAGATGTTCTGTTGTTTCCTTTCTTTTTTTCTATTATTTGGTGGGAGGTATTGATAATATTCTAAAAAATTCAGAATTTCTTCTTTCCCTCTCTCAAATCACTCTGGATCATCGTGTAGTCCGCATTCGATTCCGTAGGCTTCTTTTTGTTTTCTGGTGCAATATCCTATAATACTTCCTGATTGTTCTAAATTATCGACCAAAATTATCTCTGTGGTGAATATCTGCTTTGCTTTTTCTCTATTCTGGATATCGCAAATTGCTACAATATCATGGCTATTTGAAAAACTATGAATATCTAAAGTAATATCCATTTCTCTGAGTATCGGTTTCAGTTCATCTAATCTTTGATGTTCATAGCTTGTCGATTTATACGCTTGATTAGAAATACGGTTCATGTTATCATCAATAAACCTTTTGTGTTTTTCGCAGGCAAGGAGATTCATTGCGATGAGAAAGAGTTTCCCTTGCTGGAGAGGAGATTTTTTGAGAATTTCCTGTTTTAAGTATGCGAATAACTTTAGTCCTACGGTTTCGTTTCAGTGGGTGATTGCGAGGAGCCCTAGATTTTTTCAGGGGTTTCATGAATCAATGAGCGTGATTCCTGAGATGTTTTTATATTGATTTGTTAAGAATGGATTGGTTATCATTATTTATGATATACAATTAAAAATGCATCTCATCTCTCTGGCTTTAAAGTCAGCGGGGAATCGTTTATTTATAAATTTTACATTCTCTTTATTTCTCATTGCTCATCATACTTCCTTGAAAATTTATTCATTTTTTTGACTTGGATATAGCTAGTGAAATTTTGCTAAAAGTCAATTCTTTTTTTAGAAGAGATTTCCTTCAGGGAAAAAAGTATTTGTTAATTTTTAGTTATGGAAAATGAAAAAAATCTGAATTTTTTACTCTTAAAAAAAGAATTTTAGGACTTTATAATGCTTGCTTTTTTTACTGTTGTTTACATGGGAGGCGAGGAGTTTGGTGAACAATATGATGCTCTGAGTGAAAAGTACACTGAAAAAGCGAATATTCCCTATGAATGAGGAGCTGGAGAGTGTCAGAACGTCAGTTTTCTAAAATCTCATTGCATTTTATTCCGAAATCTGTATATTCTTTCACTGAATCTTATTTTACTTCGTTAAAGAAGCTTTTTATAATGCCAAGAAGAACATCTAAAAACAGAAACATTGAGGTTATTTTGCTTCAGGATAACAAACATCTCGGGGAAAAATATGAAATTATTGGAGTGAAGCCTATCTTTGCTAGGAATGTGCTTTTCCCACAGCAGATTGCTGTACTTGCAGATAAGGCAAACAGGAATAAATATGAGCAAAAGATGCAGGCGGCTATAGCTGCAAGAGCGAAAAAAGCTAGTGGGCTTGAAGAACTCTTTGCTAAAATGACAGAAAATGGAGGAGTAAAGCTTTTGAGAAAGGCTAATAAAGGAAAAACGCTCTATGCTAAGGTAGGAGAAACTGATATTACTGAGGCAATCAAGGAGGCTTATGGAGTGGAGGTAGAACCTCACTATCTTAAGCTCAAGAAAAAGCTCAATGAAGTAGGAGTTTTTGTGGTTCCTTTTATTTACAAGGATCTTAAGAGAGAGATTTCTGTGACGATTGAGGCTGAAGGTGGAGTTCAGGAAGAAGTTAAGGTAGAAGTTGAGGCAGTGGAAGCAGCTCCAGAAAAGACTAAGGAAGAACTTAAAGCTGAAAGAGAAGCAAAAAGAGCTGCTGAGAAAGCAGATAAGATTGCAAAGCTCAAGGAGAAATATAAATAATCTTTCTTTTCACAAGAAAAGTCTCTCTGCGGAGGGATTTTTTTTATTGATGGAAAAGATTTTGAAGGGGAGAGAGGGCGTCTTTTTTGGCTGAGGCTTTTTGTGATGGGGGGACCTGTTTGTTCTTGATAAGAAAGCTTTTTTGGGATGGTTGAACTGGAGTGGGCTTCTTGCTTGCTGGAACTTTTAGAAAGAGGTGAGAGTGATAGGGCTTGAAAAAGGGGAAAGGTTGGATGAAGGTTGCTTGAAACTGGGTGCTATGAGGTAAATTATTGGCTTGCAAAAAGTTGGGTAAAAGGCTTTGACAATGTTCTCTAAAACGCTACAATCGAGTCGTCTGATTTTTGAGAAGAGGGGAATTTTTTGAGAGGAAAAGGGAGATTTGCTTGTGAGTGTGAAATGTCGATATGCTTTGGACCATCAGCAGTGCAGAAGAGGGTTTGTTTTCAAAACGGAAGGCAAGGAAGTGTTTGTGATGATGCGTTGGAGGCAAGCTGAATCTTGGAAATTTATCAGACTTTTAAGGCTTTTTTTATTTCTTTCTAAAGAGTTAAGAAAAATTATGAACTACGGAACGATCAAAACCATGGATACGGCGAATGGTGAGGGGCTTAGGGTCTCTCTTTTTGTGTCTGGGTGTCATCATGCTTGTCCGGGGTGTTTTAATCCTGAGGCGTGGAATTTTGCTTTTGGGAAGCCCTTTACGCAAGAAACGATTGATGAGATTATCCAAGAGCTGAGTGCTGATTACATCTCAGGATTGTCGCTGCTCGGGGGAGAGCCTTTGGCGCCGGAGAATCAAGAGCAGGTTTGGAATTTGGTTAGGCAAGTTAGAGAGCAGCTTCCGCACAAAACGATACGGTGCTATTCAGGGTTTACTTACGAATTTATCACGGAGGTGATGTTTCCGAATTTACCGTTTACGTATCAGATTTTGTCGCATCTGGATGTGCTGATTGAGGGGAGGTTTGTGCAGCAGCTGGTAGATCTCACGATCAAGTTTAGGGGGTCTAGGAATCAGAGAGTACTTGATGTTCCACTTTCTCTGGAAAAGGGGATGCCGATTTGGAGCACTGCGGTCGATGACCAGAAGGCTTATGAGTATTATCCGAGTCCTGAGAAGGAACTCTTTACTGCAAGGATCGAGAATTTTCTTCACAAGGTGACAGTGGCGTAGAAAATCGGTTAGCAAGGTGGAGAAAGCTTAAGAGGAGGGGCTTATTGGAGCGTGCCTTCGAGTTTGAAGACTACGCCGTTGGTGATTTTTACTGGGAGGAGAGATCAGATTTTTATGCCTTTTGTCTTTGTGTTTGCTTTGACGGTGATTTGTTTCATATTATCGGTATAGCCGTAAAGGTCGCCGTTGGCACCGATTTCGTTTATCATCATTGTTCTGATTTTCCCGATTTCCTGTTGGTTATTTTCGGTCGAGATTTGGTAGAGGAGCTTGTTGAGGCGGGATCGTCTCTCGTGTTTGACGGAATAAGGGATATCGTCCGGGTATTTTCTATCGGCGAAAGTGCCGGGGCGGTTGGAATAGATTCCCATATAAATCATATCAAAACGTCCATATTCGGTCAGTTTTAAGGTTTCTTGGAAATCTTGTTCGGTTTCTCAAGGGAAGCCGAGGATTATATCAGTTGTGATAGAGATTGGTCTGCTGAGGGATCTGATTTTATCTATAAAAGTATAGCACTGCTCTGCGTTATAGCCGCGGAACATTTTTTTCAAGACTGGAGTAGAGCCTGACTGGAATGGAATATGGATATGTGGGCAGAGCTTTGGTTCGTTTTGGTGGAGTGTAAGCAACTCGTCAGAATAGTAGGTCGGGTAAGGAGAAGTGTATCTGAGCCATTCTAAGCCCTCTAGTTTCAAAAGCTCTTTTACAATAGTCAAAAAATCTGGGTGTTTGTTGACGATTTGTCCGAGGAGTGAGATTTCTTTTACGCCGTGAGCGAGGTGGGTTTGGGCTTCGTGGATGATTTGCTCTACCGGGAACCATTTCTCTAGTCCACGCGCATATGGCACAATACAGTAAGCACAAAACTGGTTGCAGCCGCTCGAAATAGGGATGTAGGCGGTTTTGTCGTGGGCGTTCATACTGGAATTGATGTTTGCTGGGATGATAGTGGAGTATTCATTGGTCAATTCTTGATCATAGTGGATGTCGTAGCCGAGTTTTTGGAGCATAAGAGGGAGGAAACCGGTATCATCAATACGGAAAAAGAGTTCAATATTCGGTCGTTTTTGGGAGAGGGAATGAAAAAGAGGATTAAAAGCATGATTGATCCCTACGATGTTTGCAGTATCGGGTTTTTTGAGGGTATTGATCTCTTCGGAGGTGAGTCCTAGGATTGTAGGCTCGGTGGTGAGAACCGCTCCAGAGAAATTTCAGGTTTTGAGCTGGTCTGGAAGTTTGGCAGCGGTGCTGACTTTTTGGTTTCTCATGGTATGCTGGATCATACAGCCGGTGATTCGCACTTTTTTGGTAAGCGGGATTTCCTTGAGTTTACCTGTGACTTTGTCTTCGGACTTTTGGCGGACGGAGCAAGTATCAAAAATAACGATATCTGCCTCAGCGATCGTTTCTACAGGATCAAAACCACAATTTTTGAGAACAGATTTGATTCTGGCGGTGTCGGAATAGTTCATTTGGCAACCCAAGGTAATCACGTGGAATTTCATTCAGTATTTTTTCTAATAAAAGCAATGTGCATCTTATGGATTTGCTCTCAAAAATCAAAAAGAAGGTCATCGGTTGACCTCCTATTTGTGTGCATTTGGTTATTCTTGTCTGAGAGTACGTTTGGTAAAGAGGACTGTGGCTCAGCCCTTGGAGAATGCTGAGACTCAGATCAAGTGTTTTGTTCGTCTCTTGAGGACGGTTTTGTTGAAGCCGGCTTGGATGAGTTGAGTTTTTGTGGATGTTTTCATTGTGAAGCTTGGTAGAAGATAAAATGATTTTTCGTTTTATAATTATCTCCCTATTGTGAAAGGTTTTGTTATTTTTTTATGAGCTCTTCGAGGAGAAGATCATTGCTTTTTTTTCTGAGGTTCTCGACTTGGAGTGATTTATTTTTGAGGAATTTTTCTAGATCGAGTCCAAATTCTTCCAGCATAATAGAAGTATGATCAGCTCCGATATAGTGCGGCATAATGACGTAATCTGCGCCTTTTTCATAGAGGGTGATCGCTTCGTGAATGTGATTTGCGATACAAATGACGATGAGATCAGCTTTTTTTTCTTTTAAACAGCTTAAAATTGCGAAGTTGGCGTCCACGTTTCTGATCGTTGAGATCACCATTTTGGTGCCTGAAACATTAATGTCATTCAAAAACTCTAAATCGAGAGCATCTCCATAGAGGCAATTGATTTCGTGCGTGTTGAGGTGGTTGATAATAGCAGGATGCTCGTCAATGATTAGAAAAGAATACTTCTTTTTTTGAAAATGCTCATAAAGACTGCTTCCGAGTTTACCGAAGCCGAAGAGGACGATATCATTTGGGCTTCCAAGAGTTTCCTTTGATTTTCTGGAGACTGAACCCGGGATGTATTTTTGCCGTTTCCCGAGTTTTTTGAAGAGGATATGATTGTATGCTGTGGCGTATCCAGAGATCAGAATACTTGTAATTCCGATAATCGTGATCATCACGAGGAGACTCTGATCTTTAATCGCTCCAGAAGAGATTCCCATTGAGATCAGGATAAAGGAAAACTCACTCATTGGGATAAGGGTAAGTCCTGTTAGGAAGTTGTTTTTTTTAACATGGCCCATGAGTTTCATCAGCCACATTGTGATTCGTGGTTTGAAAAAGATGACGGCAGCCAATCCTGCTCCGATGAATGGTCGATTAAGGTTGCCATCAAAGGAAATCTGACTTCCCAAGAGCACGAAATATACCACGATGAAAAAGTCTTTGAGCACCTTCATTCTGCTGGCGATTTCGAATCTGTAGGGAGAAGTGGAAAGGGTGATTCCTCCCATCAAGGCTCAGATTTCCATTCCGAATCCTAAAGTTTGGAAGATCGCTGAGGTGATGAAGCACCATCCTATTGAGAAAAGGAGGAGAAATTCTTGGGATTCGGCAATTTTTCTGGTAAAATAAGGGAGGAGATATTTTGAAAAGATAAAAAGTCAGATTCCGATTCCGAGGATCTTGAGAATTAGGATTCCAGCAACGTGCAAGCTATCTCCGTCGCCCATCGCTGTAAATGCAGCAACAATTGACATGAAAAGCATGACTGAAATGTCCTGAGAAACTGAGGTTCAGATCGAAAGTCTTCCGTATGTGGTATCGATATCATCTTTATCTCCCAAGAGTTTGAGGATTACGATGGTACTACTTAGCGCGATTGCTGTTCCGATGTAGAGGGAGGTCATAATATCAAATTTAAAAGCTAACCCAATCCCAAATCCTAAGATACTACTTCCGATCACTTGCAATACTCAGACTGCAACTGTTTTTCCTCAAATTTTGTGGATAAGTGAAGGATTGAGTTCGGTTCAGATGATGAAGAGCAGAAATGTGATTCCTACCTGCGAAAGCTGAGTAAAGGTTTCTGATTCTGCGAAAACTCCAGGAAAAAGAAAAGAGATTACGATCCCCGCGAGAATATACCCGATAATCATTGGTTGCTTAAGGATTTTCATTGCTCCTAGCGAGAGGAGGACGATTCCTAGAATTACTGCGAATGAGAGAAAAAACTGATCCATACTTTTATTTTGTTACTATTGCTGAGATAAAAGATAGTGTAAGTATAATTGAAAGAGATTTTTTTCGCAAGAGTCTGCTTTTCTTTTGCTCTTTTTCGCTTGACATTTTTTTGTAGGAGGCATTTTGGGAGAAGAAAGGATTGCTATTTTTCTTGGTATCTATATAGTGATGCTGTTTTTTTACATTTATATATCGTATTGTATGACTAAGAAATCAGAAAAGAAAGCGTTTCCTCTTTGGGCTAAGGTAGTGATTGGGGTCTGTGGGCTAGGAATCGTTTCGGTAGGAGTGCTATTTGCTCTCAATTATATGAAGGAGGGAAGGAGTTCAACTCCTGAGACGTCAATTACTGGGCAACAAGAACAACAACCTTCAGATTTATCTTCTAATGAACCTTTAAACATGAATGTAGAAGCGGCGATTAAAGGCTATTTAACACAGGCAAATCAGGATATTAAAGCTGATCAAGTGGTGGCAAGCGGTGCTACTATCACGGTGGACTATATTGGTAGGCTGAATGATAAGGAAGTTTTTGATACGAGCGTAAAAAGTGTAGCTGAAGCTGCCGGAACGTATTCTCCTCAGAGAAATTATGATGAAGGACTAAGTTTTACGGTAGGAGCTGGTCAAATGATCAAGGGATTTGATGAAGCTGTCGTAGGTATGAAGGTTGGAGAGACAAAAACTGTACATATCCCTGCTGAGAAAGCATATGGAAAGAGAGATGAGAACTTGATTCTTCGTGTGCCTTTGGAGCAGGCGGGAGATACTTCAGGAGCTCAAGTAGGAATGAAAGTGCTTGTTTCAGGACAATATCCTGCGACAATTGCTGAAATTACCGATAAGGAAATTGTTTTTGATATGAATCATGAATTGGCAGGTAAGGATCTGATTTTTGATATTACGATTAAGGCTCTTAACTAAGAGATGATTTTATCTTCCTTGAGTATTAGCAGATGGCCACTTTGAAAGTCTATAATGGAGAGCTTTTTGAAAGAGGAAAGCGATGGTATGTCGGTTTTGCTGGCGTTATTTTGACGATTCTTGGGCTTTCTCTTTTTTACAAGACAGGACAAGGAGTGCAGAACATCGTAGGAAGCGTAATTATGCTGATGATTGTCGGAGGCTACCTTTTCTTTCAGTCGAAAACGTGGTCAACGATTCAGCTTACGCTTAGTTCAGAAGGAGTTTTTGCAGGAGAGAGGTTGATCCCTTTTGCTGTGCTTAAATGATTTGTTGTAGAGATGGAGAAAAAGACTGGGAAACTCAGAAATATCGTGTTCGTCTTTGACAAATCGGTTGAAATCTTTACACTGAACGATACTCCTGAGCATCAAAAACTTTTTTTTGCAGAGCTAGCGAAGGTAGTGCCTTTCTTGGAATCTTATGAGCAGGGGTTCGTGGAGAAATTAATTAGAAAGATAAAGCTTTAATTCTGAATATTTTATAGTTGTTTGGTAGGAAGGATCTCTGAAGAGGAGATTCTTTTTTT
>ERZ773054.1534-NODE-1534-length-13750-cov-26.630449_pt1 | contig 13750 bp, 6 predicted proteins | sample MGYA00580630_ERZ773054 | MGnify/ENA primary metagenome ERZ773054 (study PRJEB29015, sample SAMEA2737994) | human oral metagenome | biome: human oral; feature: human-associated habitat; material: dental | place: China | collected 2115 ... | reverse complement strand
GAGAGATAACTTTGCTGGACGCCAAAACGTTCGACAGCCTGAAGATCACCCTGGCCACCGGCGACGACATCGCCGAGTGGAGCCACGGTGAGGTTAAGAAGCCGGAGACCATCAACTACCGTACGCTCAAGCCCGAGCGCGACGGCCTGTTCGGTGAGCAGATCTTCGGCCCCACCCGCGACTGGGAGTGCGCGTGTGGCAAGTACAAGCGCGTGCGCTACAAGGGCATCGTCTGCGAGAAGTGCGGTGTCGAGGTCACTCGCTCGCGCGTTCGTCGTGAGCGCATGGGTCACATCGACCTGGCCGCCCCCGTTACGCACATCTGGTACTTCAAGGGTGTTCCCTCGCGCCTGGGCTACGTGCTCAACCTCGCGCCCAAGGACCTCGAGAAGGTCATCTACTTCGCTGCCTACATGATCACCGAGGTCGACGAAAAGGGTCGCCACGAGGATCTGGCTGAACTGCGCGCCGAACTTGAGGTGCAGAAGAAGCAGATGGAGAACAACCGCGACGCGACGATCAACGACTTCGCGGAGCAGCTTGAGTCCGACATGGCCGCCCTGGAAAAGGACGGCGCCTCGCAGGCCGAGCGCGAGCGCGCCCGCAAGCAGGGCGAACGCGAGATGGCCAAGATTCGCCGCCGCTTCGACGGGGATATCGAAGGCCTCGAGGCCGTGTGGGAGCGCTTCAAGGACCTTAAGGTTGGCGACCTTGAGGGCGACGAGCGCCTCTACCGTGCGATGGTGGCCCGTTACGGCACCTACTTCAAGGGTGACATGGGCGCTGCCGCTATCCAGAAGCGCCTGGAGACCTTCGACCTGGAGGCCGAGGTCGCCGCGCTGCGTCAGACCATCGGCTCTGACTCCGGCCCGCGTAAGGCCCGCGCCATCAAGCGTCTGAAGGTCATCAACGCCTTCGTCGCGACCGGCAACTCGCCGGCTTCGATGGTCCTCACCAAGATCCCCGTGATCCCGCCGGACCTGCGCCCGATGGTTCAGCTGGACGGCGGCCGTTTCGCGACCTCCGACCTCAACGACCTGTACCGTCGCGTCATCAACCGCAACACCCGACTCAAGCGTCTGCTCGAGCTGGGCGCCCCCGAGATCATCGTCAACAACGAGAAGCGCATGCTTCAGGAGTCCGTTGACGCTCTCTTCGACAACGGCCGCCGTGGTCGCCCCGTCGCGGGCCCGGGCAACCGTCCGCTGAAGTCGATCTCGGACATGCTCAAGGGTAAGCAGGGGCGTTTCCGTCAGAACCTGCTCGGTAAGCGCGTCGACTACTCGGGTCGTTCCGTTATCGTCGTCGGCCCGCAGCTGCAGCTGCACCAGTGTGGTCTGCCCAAGCAGATGGCCCTGGAGCTGTTCAAGCCCTTCGTCATGAAGCGTCTGGTTGAGAAGAACTACGCGCAGAACGTCAAGGCCGCCAAGCGCAAGGTTGAGCGTCAGCGCCCCGAGGTGTGGGACGTCCTCGACGACGTCATCCGCGAGCACCCCGTGCTGCTGAACCGTGCACCTACGCTGCACCGCCTCGGCATCCAGGCGTTCGAGCCCCAGCTGATTGAGGGTAAGGCTATCCAGCTGCACCCCCTCGCCTGTGGCGCCTTCAACGCCGACTTTGACGGCGACCAGATGGCTGTCCACCTGCCGCTGGGCGCTGAGGCGCAGGCCGAGGCCCGCATCCTCATGCTGTCGACGAACAACATCCTCAAGCCCTCCGACGGTCGCCCCGTGGCCATGCCGTCGCAGGACATGATCATCGGTCTGTTCCACCTGACCTCGACGCCCGACCCGTCGGTGCCCGTCGAGAAGGACGAAGACGGAAACCCCGTGATTCCGTACTTCTCCAGCCAGGCGGAAGCCCAGATGGCGTACGACGCCGGCAACCTGCACCTGAACGCGACCGCGCGCATCCGCTTCGCCGACGGCACCGTGCCGCCCGAGGGCTGGGAAGCCCCCGAGGGCTGGGAGCCCGGCGACGAGCTGATCCTCGAGACCAGCCTCGGCCGCGCGATCTTCAATGAGCAGCTGCCCACCGACTACCCGTTCATCAACGAGGTCGTCGGCAAGAAGCAGCTCGGTAACATCGTGAACACGCTGACCCAGCGTTACCCGAACGTGCTCGTGGCGGACTGCCTCGACGCGCTGAAATCGGCCGGCTTCCACTGGTCGACCTGGTCGGGCATCACGATTGCGTTCTCCGACATTCAGGCCTCGCCGCGTAAGCGCGAGATCCTGGCCCGCTACGAGGCCAAGGCCGCCGAGATCGTTGAGCAGTTCGAGACGGGTATCATCCTCGAGGAGACCCGTTACGAGGAGCTCGTGAAGCTGTGGCTGCAGTGCACCGAAGAGGTCGCCGACGACATGCGCGCGAACTTCGACGAGCGCAACACCGTGTACCGCATGGTGAACTCCGGCGCCCGTGGTAACTGGTCTCAGGTTCAGCAGATCGCCGGTATGCGTGGCCTCGTGTCCGACCCGAAGCAGAAGCTGATCGAGCAGCCCATTAAGGCGAACTACCGCGAGGGCCTGACGGTTCTCGAGTACTTCATCGCCACGCACGGCGCCCGAAAGGGCCTGGTCGATACGGCTCTGCGTACCGCCGAGTCGGGCTACCTGACCCGTCGTCTGGTCGACGTCTCGCAGGACGTTATCGTCCGCGAGGGCGACTGTGGCACCCGCGCCGGCCTGAAGATCGACATCGCTCACAAGAACGAGTTCGGTGAGTGGGAGGCGTCCGAGACCATCGAGACGACCGCCTACGCCCGTAACCTTGCCCGTGACGCGGTGAACGAGGCCGGAGAGGTCGTCATGCCCGCGGGTACCGACCTGGGTGACGACCAGCTCGCCGAGCTCGTCGCAGCCGGCGTCGAGCAGATCGTCTGCCGTTCCGTCCTCACCTGTGAGTCGCAGGTCGGCACGTGTGCGGCCTGCTACGGTCGCTCGCTGGCCACCGGCAAGCAGGTCGATATCGGCGAGGCCGTCGGCATTATCGCCGCTCAGTCGATTGGCGAGCCCGGCACGCAGCTGACGATGCGTACGTTCCACACCGGTGGCGCCGCCTCCGCTGCGGATATTACGCAGGGTCTACCCCGTGTCCAGGAACTCTTCGAGGCCCGCAGCCCGAAGGTCGAGGCGAAGATGAACGAGGCCGCCGGCCGCGTCCACATCGACGACGAAGACCCGAGCGCGCGTAAGGTCGTCATCACCCGTGACGACGGCAAGGAAGACCTGGTCATCGAGGTCTCGCGTCGCCAGAAGCTCCTCGTCTCCGAGGGCCAGCACATCGAGGCCGGCACCCCGCTGACGGAGGGCCAGCTGGATCCCAAGGAAATCCTGCGCATCATGGGCCGCAACGTGTCCCAGAAGATGCTCGTGGACGAAGTCCAGAAGGTGTACCGCGACCAGGGCGTGGGCATTCACGCCAAGCACATCGAGGTTATCGTCCGTCAGATGCTGCGCCGCGTCACCATCCTGGAGCCCGGCGACACGACGTTCATGCCCGGCGAGCTCGTCGATCGCATGGCGTACCTGACGCAGAACCGTCGCGTCGCAGCCGAGGGCGGACAGCCCGCCTCCGGCCGCCAGATGTTGATGGGCATCACGAAGGCGTCGCTGGCCACGGATTCGTGGCTGTCGGCTGCGTCCTTCCAGGAGACCACCAAGGTCCTGACCGAGGCCGCCATGAACGGCAAGTCGGACTCCCTGGTGGGCCTCAAGGAGAACGTCATCCTCGGTAAGCTCATCCCGGCCGGCACCGGCCTGTCGCGCTACAACGACGTTATCGTCGAGCCGACGGCTGAAGCCATGGCGAACTCGAACTACACTGAGGCTGACTTTGGTGACGGGTCCGTGTCCGAGGACTTCCTCGACGCGCTGGGCGCCATCGACTTCGGCATGAACTTCCGCGAGTAATCGGGTTTGTGACCGCTTGGGGCCCCGGCCTCGTCCGTGAGAACGCGACGAGGCCGGGGCCTTTTTGCGTGCCCGGGAGCGGTTGGCACGTGAGGTGGGGGAGTGTGGCTGGTGCCTGGGGAGGCGAAGGCTTGCTTTCAGTTGTTCCAACAGGGGATCCCCGGACTCGTCGTGGCGCGCGTTGACCCACTGATGCGCACGTTAACCCCTCGATATGCGCGTGGGCCTCTTTATTCGCACGTTAACCCCTAGATATGCGCGTGGGCGACCCTGCCCATGTGCAGGTTATCGGGTTTGCGTGCGTATGAAGGGGCTGCCGTGCAGGTTATCGGGTTTGCGTGCGTTAGGAACCTACTCGTCATGAAACGAACCAAGCCACAATGCCATTCTGGAAGTGGATGAGTTGCTGCCTGCACAGGAATGCTCGTACTACGCGCGACAGGGTGAATCGTCCCGTGGCATCGATGTTGGGCGTCTACCGACAGACACATATCAGTACGGAACGGCTACTACCTGTGAGTTCTTTGTTTGCTGCGGGGTGCATGCGGTTGTCGAGGCTCTGCCCACAGGCGAAGTGACTGCTGTGTCATCGGCAGGTGCTCGATCCTCAGCTGTGCCGCGATTCCTGTTCGGAAGGCGACAAGATTCTCCGTATCCTGCCAGCGGACACGCACGACCCTCCATCCAGCGTTCGTCAGATCGTGTTGACGAGCGAGCCACTTGCCGGTGCTGTCGCGTACTTCCTGCTCGTTGTCGCCGAACTTCGTGCGGCCGTCAGGTTCGATGATGACCTTCAGATCCGGAAGAACAATATCCCCGAAATAGGTGTGGTCTTCGATGGTGATCGGGAACTGTGTGAGTACGCGACCCGAGTACAGGCTCTTGACGATCCACAGTACCGTGGCCTCGAAAACATTCTCGCAACCTCCATCTGCTGCTTCGACGACTGCCTGAGCACGCAGGTAACCGTGGTGGCTGGAGAAACGCAAGAGTTCATCGAGTATCGTTCTCCGAGTCTCCTCACACCTTTGTCGCGAGTCTTTGAGATTAAATCTGTCGAAATGTGCGAGGGAGCGCATCACCATGCATGCAGCAATGAATGCGTCACGAGGTTGCTCGTTGAGGGCGAGACGAACACTGGCATCAATGGGAGATTCTGCTTCGAGGCCGCCAATCTGGATGATGCTACGCGGTGGCATGCTCCGACTGATGACCGCAGTGCCCGGGACAACCGTTTGTTGGTGGTGTACTGCGGGGAACGGGCGAAGATGGAGAACCGTCTTGCTCGGCCATGCCTCGACGCAGGAATTCGTTGACCATGTTGGGATTCCGTGAAGCAATAGAGCGCTATGTCCCGTGAAAACCACGCGCTGTGTGCACTGGTAATCGAGCGCGTAGAGCCGAGCGATGTTGATGCTCCGCCAGATTTCCCACGGTTGAGCATTGCGATCACCGTGCAGACGTACGCGGTAGCCACGACGAATCACCAGGATGTCCGGGTTATCGACGATGCTGGGACGACTGTGCCGGTGAGTTCTGAAGGTCTCGATAGTGATCATGTGCCCGGTGTATATCTCAGCAGAAGTAGAGTGCAAGCAGATTGTGGTTGCCTGTGGATAACCGTTGCGGTGCCACGTTGCCTGTGTACAGACGGTTTCACTGAATGACTCGGAGACCGTTGAAGATTCTATGTTCGCAATTGACACCCTGAGAACCGCACGTTAACCCCTGGATATGCGCGTGGGCCTCTTAATTCGCACGTTAACCCCGAGGTATGCGCGTGGGCGACCCTGCCCATGTGCAGGTTATCGGGTTTGCGTGCGTATGAAGGGGTTTGCGTGCGAGAAATCAGGTTTGCGTGCGAGTCGAAGTGATGCCTGGGTACGGCGCGAGTGCTTGCTGCGTGTTGGGCCATTGACGAGGCTGGGGTTCTTCAAGTGCGAACACTCGCCTCTGCGCATGAGACGTTGGTCTTCAACAGTGCTGGAGCAATGTGGTGGACCCGGTCGTGGGTGTTGTGAGCTCATGGACCGAGCATGCCTCAATCCGAGCGATGTTTTGCCTGACGTGATGTGCTCGCAGCAACTGTGGCATCTGCCGGTGCACGTCCAGGTCACCGAAGAATGAAGGCGGGCAGTGCCACGCCGTTGGCCCGACCCACCTCGCGACAGATTGTGCGCGCAATCCGACAGAACACACGAGGTCCCACCTCCAGGTGCCGACCGTACGGTTGAATAGGTGGTGGCGGTTCCCATCTGCCCTCTGGTCTGTGGTGACCTACGTCTATGGAGATACAAACGGGGATGGAAAGGGAGCTGATCTGGCTCTGGGATGCAGGGTTTCGGAACTGAAAGAGGACATCAACAATGCTTTCCATCAACTGGTCTGATGTGTGGAAGATGGTTGAGTCGATCAAGGTCCCCTTGATCGTCATCGGCGTGGCACTGGCGCTCGCCATCATCGTCTCCCTCGCTGTTTTCAAGATGGGCAAGCCTGCCCGTAAGCTCACGCGCTCGACGGCCTGGGTCGCGGCGCTCATCGCCGTTGTTGTTGCGGTCGTGTCGATGATGTACGGCGGTTTCAAGACGGTGCTCGACCTGGCAGCCGGCACCGGCGCCCTCACGGACGCGTCGAAGGCCCAGGTTGAGGACCTGGGCAACGACATTTCTGACGAGGGCATGGTCCTCCTGAAGAACCAAGGAGGCGCCCTGCCTCTCGCTAAGGGCTCCGCGATCAACGTGTGAGGTTGGGGCTCGACGAACCCGATCTACGGCGGCACCGGCTCCGGCTCGCTGTCGAAGGACAACCCGACGACGTCGCTCCTTGACGGCCTGCACAACGCCGGCTTCACCACGAACGATGAGCTGACGAATCTGTACACCTCCTACCGTGCTGAGCGCCCCGAGGTCGGCATGTTCAAGGCCGACTGGTCGCTGCCTGAGCCCACGCAGGATAAGTACTCTGACGACCTGCTCTCCAACGCCACCGCCTTCGGTGACACCGCAGTCGTGACGATCGCCCGCTCGGGTGGAGAGGGCTTCGACCTGCCCCGCTACGTCAACCGGGAGATGGCTGACAACCCGTACTTCAGCTACACGAACAACTCCGAGGAGTACACTGACTTCGAAGATGGCCAGGGCTACCTTGAGCTGACGCGTCCCGAGAAGGACATGATCGAGCTGGCGAAGAAGACGTCGACGAAGACGATCGTCGTTATCAACGCTGCCAACGTCTTCCAGCTCGGTGACCTTCAGGACGACCCGGAGATCGACGCGATCGTGTGGGCGATCCCCGGCGGCCAGGTTGGATTCAACGCGCTGGGCCGCATCCTGGACGGCGAGGTCAACCCCTCGGCGAAGACCCCCGACACGTTCCCGCGTGTCATCAAGGCGGGCCCCGCGGCCAACAACTTCGGCGACTTCCAGTACACGAACATGACGGAGTTCGCCCAGGACGACCCCTTCAACAAGGGCACCCAGACGCAGCCGTCCTTCGTCAACTACACCGACTCGATCTACGTCGGCTATCGCTGGTACGAGACGGCCGCCGCTGAGGGCGTCATCGACTACGGTAACGAGATCGTCTACCCCTTCGGCTACGGCCTGTCCTACACGACGTTCTCCCAGTCGATGAGCGACATCTCGGTTGACGAGGCCACGGGGGCCATGTCCGCGGACGTCACCGTCACGAACACGGGCCAGGTCGCTGGTAAGGACATCGTCCAGATCTACGACAACCCGCCCTACACGGACGGCGGCATCGAAAAGGCTGCCGCGAACCTGCTGTCGTACGGGAAGATGAAGCTGCTGGAGCCCGGTGAGTCCCAGACGCTGACGGTCACGTGGAACCGTGACGCGCTCGCCTCCTACGACTCGGTGAACGCGAAAGCCTACGTGCTCGAGGCCGGCGACTACAAGATCTCCGCGCGCACCAACTCGCACGACGTCATCGACGAGAAGACCTACACGGTGGATGCGACGCAGACCTTCAACACTGCCGACAACACGCACGACGGTGACAAGGTCGTGGCCACCAACCAGTTCGACGACGCGAAGGGTGATGTCACCTACCTGTCGCGTGCGGGGCGCTTCGCCAACCTGGCTGAGGCTACCGCGGCTCCGACGAACTTCGAGATGAGCGAGGCCAACAAGGCGGAGTTCCTCGCGACGTCGAACTACGACGCGGCAGCCGCCGACGCTGACAGCAGCGCGACGATGCCCACCACGGGCGCGAAGAACGGACTCGTCCTGGGTGACCTCGCGGGCCTCGATTACGATGACCCGAAGTGGGATCAGCTCCTCGACCAGCTCACCGTCAAGGAGATGAACACCCTTATCTCCAAGGGCGGCTACGGCTCCCCGGCGATCTCCTCGATCGGCAAGCTGCGCGTCTCCGATGTGGATGGCCCCGCCTCGCTGAACAACAACTTCACGGGCGTCGGCTCGATCGGCCTGCCCTCCGCGGTGTCCGTGGCGGCAACCTTCAACAAGGAGCTCGCCCGTTCCTTCGGTGACGCGATCGGCACGATGGCGCACGACATGCAGGTGTCCGGCTGGTACGCGCCGGCCACGAACACGCACCGCTACGCCTACGCGGGCCGTAACTTCGAGTACTTCTCGGAGGATCCGGTCCTGGCCGGCTCGCAGGTCGCCGAGGAGATCAAGGGGGCCCAGGCGAAGGGCGTGTACGCCTTCCTCAAGCACTTTGCCCTCAACGATCAGGAAACCAACCGCACGCACATGCTGGCGACCTGGACGAACGAGCAGGCAATGCGCGAAATCTACCTGCGTTCCTTCGAGATCGGCGTCAAGGACGGCGGCGCACACGCGATCATGAGCGCGTTCAACTACATTGGCCCCAAGTACGCGGGTGCCAGTTCGGCGCTGCTCAATAACGTCCTGCGCGACGAGTGGGGCTTCCGCGGCATGGTCCTCACGGACTACTTCGCGGGCTACGGATACCAGAATGCCGACCAGATCACGCGTAACGGCGGTGACCTGATGCTCGCGACGATCGACATGCCGATCTCCACGGTCAACGTGCAGGATGCCGCGGGTGTGGCCGCGCTGCGCGGTGCGTCGCACAACATCCTCACGGTCGCTAACTCGTGGACGTACGAGAATGGCCAGCCCGAGGTCACGCGCAACGCGTGGGAGTACATCACGTGGGCCGTGGCAGGAATCCTGATCCTGTCGCTGCTCGGCCTTGAGGTGCTCGCGATCCGTCGGTACCGCAGCCGCAAGGCACAGGCAGTGATCACCGTCGAGCCCAACGCTTCGATCGACGAGGCCGGTGCTGAGACGGCGGAAGAATAACCAATCCGGGACCAATCGGAGGCGTAACCCTCGGGGAGCGCTCAGCATCGTTCACCCGTGGGGGAGGGGCCCGCAGGCAAGCGCCTGCGGGCCCCTCCCTACGCCGCAGGCCTGTCAACGGGAAGGCCCGAGACCAAAAGGAGCGTGCCCGTCAGCATACAAATGGGGAGGGTGAAGGAATGATCTGAGCGCTCCCGAGCCCCGGCCTCGTCGATGAGGGGGGAACCACAATGCACCCCCTTTGACGAACGGCGACGTTTCCCACTATCCTTGAGGGTGGTTCCCGCTTCTGTGGAACCTCTGTGCCCGGGAAACCGGGAGCGGGCTCCGTCCGTCGGAGCTCCGGGCGTCATTCTCTGACCCTCGTGGTTATCATGGCGCGCCGGCCCCCAGGCGGACACGTGTGCCCACGCGGGGGTGAAAACAGTCGCGGAAGACTGACAATCAGGGCCGCCCCTTAAAGCGAGGGGAGGCCGCCGACGGAAAGAAACTGGAGACCCAGTGCCTACCATTCAGCAGCTCGTCCGCAAGGGACGTGTCTCGAAGCGCGCGAAGGTGAAGACCCCCGCGCTGAAGGGCTCCCCCCAGCGTCGCGGCGTGTGCACCCGTGTGTACACCACCACGCCGAAGAAGCCGAACTCGGCTCTGCGAAAGGTCGCTCGTGTGCGCCTTTCGTCCGGCATCGAAGTCACCGCCTACATCCCCGGTGAGGGCCACAACCTGCAGGAGCACTCGATCGTGCTCGTGCGCGGTGGTCGTGTGAAGGACCTGCCCGGCGTGCGTTACCGCATCGTCCGCGGCTCGCTCGACACCCAGGGTGTCCGCGGCCGTCAGCAGGCTCGTTCCCGTTACGGCGCGAAGAAGGAGAAGAAGTAATGCCTCGTAAGGGCCCCGCTCCCCGTCGCCCCCTCGTCGACGACCCGGTTTACGGCTCCAAGGTCGTGACCCAGCTGGTCAACCGCGTTCTCCTCGACGGCAAGAAGACCGTCGCCGAGCGCATCGTCTACGGCGCACTTGAAACCGTTCGCGAGCGCACCGAGCAGGAGCCTGTCTCCGTGCTCAAGCGCGCTCTCGAGAACATTCGTCCGGCCCTCGAGGTCCGCTCCCGCCGCGTCGGCGGTGCGACCTACCAGGTCCCCGTCGAGGTTCGCCCCGCGCGCGCCACGACGCTGGCCCTGCGCTGGCTGGTTGACTTTTCGCGTCAGCGTCGCGAGAAGACCATGACCGAGCGTCTCGCCAACGAGATCCTCGACGCCTCCAACGGCCTCGGTGCCGCTGTGAAGCGCCGTGAGGACATGCACAAGATGGCTGAGTCCAACCGCGCCTTCGCGCACTACCGCTGGTGATGTAAAGACGAGGCCTGGGCAACCGGGCCTCGTCTCACGCAGCAAGAACACCCATTACTTCGAACGAAGGAACCACACTCGTGGCACTAGAGGTGCTGACGGATCTCAACAAGGTCCGCAACATTGGCATCATGGCTCACATCGATGCCGGCAAGACGACCGTGACGGAGCGAATCCTGTTCTACACGGGCATCAACTACAAGATCGGTGAGACGCACGACGGCGCCTCGACGACCGACTGGATGGAGCAGGAGAAGGAGCGCGGCATCACGATCACCTCTGCCGCTGTCACCTCCTTCTGGAACGGCAACCAGATCAACATCATCGACACCCCCGGCCACGTCGACTTCACGGTCGAGGTGGAGCGCTCCCTGCGCGTCCTGGACGGCGCCGTCGCGGTCTTCGACGGCAAGGAGGGCGTGGAGCCCCAGTCCGAGACCGTGTGGCGCCAGGCCGACAAGTACGAGGTCCCCCGCATCTGCTTCATCAACAAGATGGACAAGATGGGCGCCGACTTCTACTTCTCGGTCTCCACCATCAAGGACCGCCTCCACGCGACCCCCATCGTCATGCAGCTGCCCATGGGCGCCGAGTCCGATTTCGTCGGGAACATCGACCTCGTCACCATGGAGGCCCTGACCTACCCGGCCAAGGACGACAAGGGCAATGACACCCTCGGCGCCCTGGTCGTGCGCGGCCCGATCCCCGAGGAGTACCAGGAGAAGGCGGAGGAGTACCGCGAGGCGCTCGTCGAGGCCGCCGCCGAGGGCACTGACGAGCTCACCGAGCTCTACCTGGAGAACGGCGAGCTGACCGTCGAGCAGATCAAGGAGGGCATCCGCGCCCTGACGGTCGCCGGCCGGGCCTTCCCCGTCTACTGCGGCACGGCGCTGCGCAACATGGGCGTCCAGCCCGTGCTCGACGCGGTCATCGACTTCCTGCCGTCCCCGCTCGACATCGGCGAGGTCCGCGGCTTCAAGCCCGGAAGCGACACCGAGGAGGAGACGGAGTCCCGCAAGCCCTCCGAGTCCGAGCCCTTCGCGGCCCTGGCCTTCAAGATCGCGGCCCACCCGTTCTACGGCAAGCTCACCTTCGTGCGCGTCTACTCGGGCAAGGTCGACGCCGGCGCCCAGGTGATGAACTCGACGAAGGGCAAGAAGGAGCGCATCGGGAAGATCTTCCAGATGCACTCCAACAAGGAGAACCCCGTCGACCAGGCGCACGCCGGCCACATCTACGCCGTCATCGGCCTCAAGGACACGACGACCGGCGACACGCTGTGCGCCATGGACAAGCCGATCGTCCTGGAGTCCATGACCTTCCCGGCCCCCGTCATCCAGGTCGCCGTCGAGCCCAAGTCGAAGGCCGACCAGGAGAAGATGGGCGTGGCCATCCAGAAGCTCGCCGAGGAGGACCCGACCTTCACCGTCGAGCTGGACCCGGAGACCGGCCAGACCATCATCGGCGGCATGGGCGAGCTGCACCTCGACATCATCGTGGACCGCATGCGCCGCGAGTTCAAGGTCGAGGCGAACGTCGGCAACCCGATGGTCGCCTACCGCGAGACCATCCGCAAGAAGGTCGACAAGTACGAGTACACGCACAAGAAGCAGACCGGCGGCTCCGGTCAGTTCGCGCGCGTCATCATCGCGCTCGAGCCGCTTCCGGCGGGTTCCGAGGAGGAGTACGAGTTCGAGGACAAGGTCACCGGTGGCCGCGTCCCCCGCGAGTACATCCCGTCGGTCGACCACGGCATCCGCGACGCCATGCAGTCGGGCGTGCTCGCGGGCTACCCGATGGTGGACATCAAGGCCACGCTGCTCGACGGCGCCTACCACGAGGTCGACTCCTCTGAGATGGCGTTCAAGGTGGCCGGCTCCATGGCCCTGAAGGAGGCCGCCAAGAAGGCGAGCCCCACGCTGCTCGAGCCGATCATGGCCGTCGAGGTCCGCACGCCCGAGGAGTACATGGGCGACGTCATCGGCGACCTCAACTCCCGTCGCGGCATGATCCAGTCGATGGAGGACGCCGTCGGCGTCAAGGTCGTCAAGGCCGCCGTGCCGCTGTCGGAGATGTTCGGCTATGTCGGCGATCTGCGCTCCAAGACGCAGGGACGCGCCGTGTACTCGATGAGCTTCGACTCCTATGCCGAAGTTCCCAGGAACGTCGCGGACGAGATCATCGCCAAGGCAAAGGGCGAGTGATTTCCTCTTCCGGGGCCGGAGGCGATTCGCGTTCGGCCCCGGAGCCCCGGCACCGCGTCCGAGGCACCCCATTTCAGTAAGATTTCCAACAATCCATCCGTAGAGACTCTTTGCGTCACCACGGCTAGCATGGTCTTAGTCGAGTCACGACGAAGAGAACTACCCGAGTCCCAGGAGGACACCAGTGGCCAAGGCCAAGTTCGAGCGGACCAAGCCGCACGTCAACATCGGAACGATCGGTCACGTCGACCACGGCAAGACGACGCTGACCGCTGCGATCTCCAAGGTTCTGCACGACGAGTACCCCGAGCTGAACCCCTTCACCCCCTTCGACGAGATCGACAAGGCTCCCGAGGAGCGCCAGCGCGGTATCACGATCAATATCGCGCACGTCGAGTACGAGACCGAGAAGCGTCACTACGCTCACGTCGACGCCCCCGGCCACGCCGACTACATCAAGAACATGATCACCGGCGCGGCCCAGATGGACGGCGCCATCCTCGTGGTCGCGGCGACCGACGGCCCGATGGCCCAGACCCGCGAGCACGTGCTGCTCGCCCGCCAGGTGGGCGTGCCCGACCTCATCGTCGCCCTCAACAAGGCCGACATGGTCGAGGACGAGGAGCTCCTCGAGCTCGTCGAGATGGAGGTGCGCGATCTCCTCTCCTCCCAGGAGTACGACGGCGACAACATCCCCGTCATCCGCGTCTCCGCGCTCAAGGCGCTCGAGGGCGACGCCGAGTGGACGGCCGCCGTCGAGCAGCTCATCGATCAGATCGACACCTACTTCCCGGATCCGATCCGCGACCTCGACAGGCCGTTCCTCATGCCCATCGAGGACGTCTTCACGATCACCGGCCGCGGCACCGTCGTGACCGGCCGCGTCGAGCGCGGTCAGCTCAAGCTGAATGAGGAAGTCGAGATCCTCGGCATCCGCCCGACCCAGAAGACCACCGTCACCGGCATCGAGA
>ERZ773054.1530-NODE-1530-length-13771-cov-33.852216_pt1 | contig 13771 bp, 18 predicted proteins | sample MGYA00580630_ERZ773054 | MGnify/ENA primary metagenome ERZ773054 (study PRJEB29015, sample SAMEA2737994) | human oral metagenome | biome: human oral; feature: human-associated habitat; material: dental | place: China | collected 2115 ... | reverse complement strand
ATCCTATAATCTAACTCGTTTTGCATTGTGTAGTTTTCAGGGTACATCCCGCGCCGATCAAGACAAAAACAGTGCTCGCTAAGAGCACTTTCCCGCATCAGCGCGACTGTCATAATATAACATGCTCATATTCTTTCGTCAAGCTTTTTTCTTAAACTTTTCTCAATTTTTTTCGCATAACTCTCACATCATATGTGCAATCAGGACGACAATGACACCCGGAATGCCAAAGATGCCGACAATAAGCGCCTTGAAGAAGGTGATCTCAATGCCTCCGCCAAACAAATTGATGACCCACAGGATAACAGCACCAACGATGCTGTTTGTGATGAGCGCCCACAGGATACGGAACGGCAGAGCGATCACCTTCCCGAGAATTGCAAACAATACAATGCCGACAGCAAGAGCAACAATAATATCCATCTCAGATTTCCCTCCTATTTTCCATTGCACGCGAAAGAGTTACCTCGTCCGCGTATTCCAGATCTCCTCCGACGGGCAGGCCGTGTGCGATGCGTGTAACACGGACCCCCATGGGCTTTAGGAGCTTCGCAATGTACATTGCGGTCGCCTCGCCCTCGACGTTCGGATTCGTCGCTACAATAACTTCCTGCACATCCTCTGTGCCGACGCGCGTGACGAGTTCACGGATGCGGATATCATTCGGCCCCACGCCTTCAAGCGGCGAGAGCGCGCCATGCAGGACATGATACACGCCGTTATAGTCGTTCATGCGCTCCATCGCCGCCACGTCGGGCGGCTGCTCGACGACGCAGATGGTCGAGCGGTCGCGTTTCTCCGCAGTACAGATGGCGCAGGGATCGCTGTCCGTGAGGTTGAAGCAGGTCGAGCAAAAGCTGATCTTCTCCTTTGCCTCGATGATCGCAGAGGCAAGCCGCCGCGCCCGTTCCATGTCCATGTCGAGAACATGATAGGCAAGACGCGCCGCCGTCTTTGCTCCGATGCCGGGCAGCGCACGAAACTGCTCTATGAGCTGCGTAAGCGGTGCGATATGCTGCATCTCAGAGGAGTCCCGGCGGGAGTCCGAGTCCGCTCGTAAGTTTGCCCATCTCCTGTGCCATCATCTCATCAACCTTCTTCGTCGCTTCATTAAATGCAGCCGAGATCAGATCCTGGAGCATCTCAACATCCTCGGGATCGACCGCATCCGGGGCAATAACGAGATTCTGCACCTGCTTCTCGCCGTCCATGACGATCTTCACAGCGCCGCCGCCCGCAGAGACCTCGATGGTCTTGCGCTTGAGCTCATCCTGCATCTTCTTCATTTCGCTTTGCATCTTCTGGACTTTTTTCATCATGCCGGCCATGTTGCCGCCGCCGTTAAACATAGTAGCTCTCCTTTGTATTGTAGAAATCATATATCTAGCCTAACAAAAAGCACCCCCGCCGTCAAGCATCATCGTCCGGAAGCTCATCGCTGTCAAACATCTCTGCCTCCTCGTCCGGCGTCGGCTCATACGCCCCATACGATGCGTCTTCACGAGGCGCTGCAGCTTTCTCTGCGCGACGGGGGACAGGTGCTGTGACCTCCTCGACACGCGCCCCCTCGCCTGCGATTTTGAGCAGCTCCGTTACCTGCTCCGGATATTCCGGCCGCTTCTCGGCGGGGGGCGGAGCGGCCGACTCCTCCTCTCCGCCTGTGCAGACGACAACGACAGGATGTCCCGCTAGCTCCGTCATGACCTCCTCAAAAACGGCACGATGCCTCTTTCCGATGTAATCGCGCGCCATATCAGACGAGGGCCGGATGAAGAAATGTGTCTCCGTCATTCCCTCGTAGTCCGCTCCCGAGAGCAAAGAGGCGGCAAGCTTGTTTCGCTCCTTAAGACGTACTTGAAAACTCTTCCAGAGCGCCGCATCCAGCTGACGAGGCGCGTTGTCCGGAACCGGGGGCGCAGCTTTTGATGCTGCGGCACGCTTCGGCGCAGCCGTCTTCGTATCCTTCGTCCTCGTCGAACCGATCGGCAGTACTCCCGCTCCTGCAGCAGGCGAGATATTCCGACCGGCTGCATTCTTCGCCGCGCCGCCTGCTGCAAGGCGCGCCGTCAGCTGCGCTATCTGTGCCTCGAGCCGCGCAATACGCAGCGTGTCCGCACTGTTCGATGCCGCCGTCTGTTTTGCAGTCTGCGGCGCCGGTGCATCTGCTGCACGGCAAAGTGCAATGAACATCGTCTCGACTGCGATGCGCGGCTGCGGTGAGAAGCGCAGTTCCTGCATCGTCTCATTGAGCGTACGCAGGATCGTCATGATCTTTTCCTGTGTGAAGCGTTTGGCCTCCTCACGCAGAACATCCTCCTGCTCTGCACAGAACTCCGCTGCACTGACAGTTCCGCCCACACCGACGATCATCAGACTGCGGAAGTACTGAGCAAGTTCTCCGAGAATCTGCTTCAGCTCGCTCCCGTTCTGCAGGAGTTCACCCAGCTGGGCAATGAGCGCCGGAGCATCACAGTCCGCGATCTGCATTGCCATCTTCTCAATCCATGCATGCCCGACGAGACCGAGCGCCTCCTGTACGCACTCCGTTGTGAGCGGCCCCTCCGCGAGCGCAGTGCACTGGTCGAGGATGGAAAGCGCGTCACGCATCCCGCCGTCCGCCTGCAGCGCAATGAGCCCGAGTGCATCCTCCTCCGCCGCAATGCCGGACTCCCGGCAGACATACAGCAGGCGGTCGCGAATCTCCGTCACCGTAATGCGGTGGAAATCATAGCGCTGACAGCGAGACTGAATCGTCGCCGGCACCTTATGCGGCTCTGTCGTCGCGAGGATGAAGATCACGCGCTCAGGCGGCTCCTCAAGCGTCTTGAGGAGCGCGTTGAACGCCTCTGTCGTCAGCATGTGCACTTCGTCGATGATGTAGATTTTATAGCGCCCTGCTGTCGGTGCAAACTTCACCGACTCGCGCAGATCACGGATCTCATCGATGCCGCGGTTCGATGCCGCATCGATCTCGAACACATCCATCGATGAGCCGTCGCTGATGCTGCGGCAGGACTCACACACACCGCACGGCGTCAGCGTCGGCCCCTCGGCACAGTTGAGCGCACGCGCGAGGATCTTGGCCGTACTCGTCTTGCCCGTGCCGCGCGGCCCCGTGAAGAGATAGGCATGGCTCGTCTGCCCCGATGCAACCGCACGAGAAAGTGTACGGCTGATATGCTCCTGCCCCACGAGATCGGCAAAACTCTCCGGCCGCCAGCGGCGATACAGCGCAACGTAAGACATGGTCACTCCTCCCGAACAAAAAAGCAGCCCCCCGGGCTGCAACGATATTCCGATTTCTCCCACGGCAGGCCGCAGTTCCCAGGCGTCCTCGCGGCACATGGAACGATCCGCTTACCGCTGCTTCCTTCCGGACCTGACGGGGTTCACAGGGTTCCATTGCGCGAGACCAAGGCACTGCAGCCCGCCCTGAGAAAAATCAATAAAAATGGCGGAGAGTGAGAGATTCGAACTCTCGGTACGGTATCACCGCACACACGCTTTCCAGGCGTGCTCCTTCAACCACTCGGACAACTCTCCACGTGCTATCAAAAATAAAGCTATTCACTTCTGCAACGCTTGCTAGTCTAGCACGTTTTAAAGAATCTTGTCAAGAAAAAAAGAAAACGGCACAGCGGCAGATTTTACGTGTTCACATCATTCTTGACCGCCGCAAAAATATGCGAGAATTCGTTTGCCTTTCATCATGCGCCATAATCCTTCCCTTTCCATATTGTACTCTCCATAAATTTTGCATATTCCCTGCCTCGAGTTCCGTATCTTATTCTTGCTCCTGCTCCAGTTCTTGCCTTCGGAGGCTTTCTTCCAACGCCTCCGATATTTCATCCAGATCTTTGATGATATCCCGTCTCTGACTGTCCTTTGCTACCTCGAGCCCCCATTTTCTTCTATCTTCTCCTCGTCTCCTCAGCTCTAAAAAGATTCTTTTGTCTTCTATGGAGATATCATCCATATTTTCTATTAAGATCAAACTTGTCCCATACGCCCTCTGTAAATGTCTTAAATTACTTACTAACTTGGTTGCTATATCAGGTGATACTAGCGCATCGCTTGCATAGTTTTCAATTTTGATGATCTTTGTAAGGAGCGGGATCACACATATTTTCGTATATCCCGACTCTCCGTAAGCGTACAGATATGGAAATTTATATTCATGGGCGTAGCAATTCATCTCTAATGCAACATTTTCATAAGCATCACCTAAAACTAGATCATCAAAATACATTCGGTACCGAAACCCGGCTATATTTGTGGTCTCCGGCAAGCAGACGGGCGTGACATAGGAGTATGTAAGAAACCACACATAAAGGGCAAAACCGATCCCAATGATGAAGGTGAGTGTCTTTATGACAAAGTAGGATTTCATATGCCTCGGCTCCTCTTACTCATGAACCAGATCCGTTATCTGATGATGGCGTGCGTCCACTGCCATCGTCGGGGGGGGGATGCGCAGGACGGAAGGCTTCTTCAACTCAACCTTCCTCCTTTTTCTTGACTTCCTCAAACCATTCTTCGCAAATATGTAATCCTAATTTTGTTTCGGAATCTGTCCATAGATTCTCATAGTAGTAGTCTGCTTTGAGGCTATTCTTTTTTACGTCATATATCAGCTTCATTTCTGTCGGCATGTCTTTTCTGTATTCCGCGCAAAGTGCATGTATTTTTTTTATATCTTCTAAGATAATGTTTAGTAAAGCTTTTTGTCGCTCTTCAGATACATCATATTCAAAGCCCTTCCCGTCTGATTTTACATCATTGAGTTTATGCCTCTCTAATATTTTCCCGTGAATCTTAAAGAAGCAATCTCCATATATCATATTGTTCTCGTATGAGCAGTATATATATATAACATCTGCGTGCAAATCAACATACTCAAGACATATAGATACCATATCTGCTTGATGCTCTGTAAAATAATCTTCAAACGTCTTTTCCATAATGAATCTCCTATCTCATATTAAATGTTGGAGCATAGAGTACCATCTGGCATATATATGTCTTTTGAACCATGCCTTTCCTTTTGATCTTTCAGTAGTGTGGAGGGGAGAGGGTGCTTGCCGCCAAACGCAGCGGAATCATTTTTTGATTCTTTTGAGGCGCAAAATGTCAAAGATGCTGACGAGCTCGTTCAAAGCATCCGCTCTGTTATGGATGCACCGAGACATCCTGCATCAGATTCTCTCTTATGCGATGTTACCCAGCGCGATGGCTGCTGTTTGCATCGGGTATGGAGATGGTCGCCGTGAAATTTTCTATAATCAGGCATACTTGTTTGTGAAAAGAGTAGGGAACAAAGACGGATTATTGGATATCAAACTGGATGTGCTGTTTTTCTTTGGTTTTTAGATTTTCCACACTTATTTCTATTCCATATATAGAAATAATATCGATAAAATAATTTAGTGTAACTACGAGGTAATGATTCATTTTTCTGGCAGCATAAAGTTCTCCAGTGGTTTTTTTATTTCGTGAAAGTAATTGTCTTCATTTAATCTGAATAAAATATCCGTGAATGCAGATTCTCTATATTATTCCTGTTGCGCAGCGGATGCTCCTGCTGCGGCACTTCCTCCAGCTGCTTTCGCTGTAGCTGCACCGAGGAGATGGCGCTGACGATTTGCGCTGTGCTAGGTACTTTGCCGAGATATCCTGCGTCAGATTCTCTCTTATGTCGATGGTTCCCTCTGCAACGGCAGAGTTTATTATCTGATGCCTGTAAGAGCAGAAGATAGAACCGTAACCACCCTATACATGAGTTCATCTGTACTTTCCCAAACCTATAGTACTTCAATATCAGGATCATAGCGGGTGATGATATCAATCACTTCATCTGCTGTGAGAAGAGTAAATTGCTTTACTTGGAGATCATCACCTATACATGATTCTTCCTGTACCCATTTGATCAGAGCAGAATCCTGTACTTCAAACAGCGTCCATTTTGCATAAAAATCTTTTCCATATTTTTTATGTAAAAAACCAAGTGTTTTATATCGGTTCCCTTCGTCCGTACACTGATAAGAAATGATAGCGCCGGCACCTAAGATGATTTTTATACCTTGGCTGTCATCAGAAGTCTTTAATGTAATCTTCAACCCCTCGTCCCATGATCCGGATAAGCTCTCCATATACATCTTTCCAGGGAGATCCGGGATTGGCTTCCATTGACTCCATTTTCCATACATTGTTGTTTCCTCCAAATCGTTGTTCGTTTGCTCCCAAAATGAATGGTTTCTATTTTACTTCCTATCACAATCTTCTAGGATTTATGAAAGAATGGTCATTGGAATTATTTAGTTTTTCACTATGACCTTGTATATGTGGCGTACTTATATTTTCCCAGCCTGTATAATAAGACGTTTCCCTGACAGGTCATCTTCATGCGTAAATACGATTGTCCATCTTAATGCTTCGTCTGTGATATAAATATCCTCTGGGAAGAATTCTAGATGATCTAATAACAGATTGTAGTCGAGTTCCACTATATCCTTTTTGCCAAATTTCCAGTAATCTTTTATGAAAATCCTATCTCTGGAATTATTATCCCAAAAAACAAATACTTGCTTCAAAAAATTGCGATATTCTTCGATTTGTGTTTCTCCAATATAGGTTTCTGATTTTAAGAAATCCCATAAATATCCTTCATAACAAAAACCGTCGGAAAACTCGTGTAAACGCTCAATTCGTTCTTGATAACATTTAGCATGTGTATGCGGATCTATAAATTTTTCTATATATGAATCTCGATATTTTGCCGCTTCTTCTTTGCCTAATACACGGATATGTTTTTTAAATTTTTCTAGTTCCACGTTCTTGGATCATCTCCTGTATTCTTATCGCTCCCTTTTTCCCATCATGCGTAATCGCGCACGTTGAGAATATCTCCCTCATAGAAGGGAAAGAGAGTCTTCCGGTAGAACGCAGCCGCTCTTGCTAAAACGTACGGCCTTGATATAACCAATTTATATGCAATAACCATGTTCGTTGTTCGATCTAGTTTTTGTCAGTTATTTCTTCTAGAAAAGAAATAAAAGGAATAGCCCTATTGAAAGACTTCTCTACCAATCGTTTTACAGTATAACAGATTTTTTCTATCGAAAAATTGCTACGTCACAATTAAATATTTTTTCTCATGTGTTTTCAAAATCTCCACACAAATGTCGATATGCCCAGAAGTTATAACATCAATAAAATAGTCCAGTGTAACAATTAAATAATGGTGAAGCTCTTCTTGTTGATAGAGGGGCTGGGTCCTTTGGAAAATAAATTTTTGATAAGCACTATTTTCTATCCTGTATAGGATATCTTCATAATGCCTCTTTTGATAAAATGCATCTTCCTTTTTATCATATGGGGAAAAAAATACATTTCCTTCATCAATACAATGAAAAGCAATTGCCGCACCAAAATCCAGTGAGATTAAATAATCATCATCTTCTAGATAAATAATCAACCCTCGGCTTTCCCCGTGTTCGAGTTTGGTATAATATCGTCCTTTTGGAATAAAGCCATGATTTACGATATGCCATTTTTCCATTGCAATATCTTCCTTTCTAAAAGTTAATACCTAACTCTTGCTGTCAGACCTGCTTACCTCTGGTGTGATGATGGCGATGAGGAGATTTTTGTGTACTTCACCTTCCAAGGAATAGTGGCGGTCTCCGTAAAGAGCAGCAATTTTTCTTTTTTGACAGATCGTTTCTTTGTTGTCTGTCGGAAAGAGAGGATATTCGCCTTTGCGCATGTTTTGCTGCATACGGTCTTCCTGAGTTTCGTCAACTTTCACTCACCACTCGTGGATAGCTGCTTTAGAGGAGGCTGTATCTTCCGATACTGCCATTACAAAAGACAGTCTTCATTCCTGTTGACGCAGCACTCGCTCCTGCAGCGGCACTTTCATCGGCCGCCTTTGCAGCAGCTTCAAATCGCGCTGACGATTTGCACAGTGCCGGGATCTTTGCCCTTTAGGTTCTTAATGAGCGCTTCGTTGAGCCCTGTGCCGGATTTTCTCAGATATCGATGGTACCCGGTGCGATGGCAGACTTTGTCCTGCTGCTCGCGTCGCTCTTAACGGGCATGGAATAGGGGGGCAAATCTATAAAGATAGCATAGAGGAGGACTTAGCCGTGTAATGTTATTTAATCATTTCTACTTTGCTGATCAGAAAATCCATGATCTCATCGAATCTTTCATCAAACTCTTCTTCCGTTAGTGTAAATTCACAATTGGGAAGAGGTTCCATATAGGAACGTGTCTTTTCGTCTCTTCTGTTCATACTTATATAATAAATTTTCTTTTCCTTATTGTAGCGGACTGGTATATAATCATGGTATTTAAAAAACTTATTCCATGTTTTATATGGAGATGCTTTAAATGGATCGGTAACTTCGACTTCTTGTTGATAAGCAGATATACTATCTTCTAGGCATGAGAGGACATTGGTTTTTAATAATTCTCGATTTGTGGGAATTAAATAGCCCATAGATTGCCCATATCCAATTTTAGTAATATGTGCTTTTAATAAATAAATTTCCCTATCTATTTTATTAACAAAAATATCTACGTGAGCTCTCGCTTCTATACTCCTTTCATTTCTCCAGACCTGAGTCATCCACTCAGATCATACCATAGAGACTCCTCCCATGGGTACTGTAAGCATGACATCTGTCCTCTGTGATTAATTTGAGAGGGGAGACACTTAGTCTCTTTGATGCCCTGCTCGATATCGGGTATATTGAGGATATCTCTTTCGTGGAAACGAAAGAGATTCTTCCAGTAGAGCGCATCACTGCTCTCTGCGAAACGAACGGCGTTGATATAGCCGATCTGAAGAACGAAACAAAGTTCTCCCGACGAGAGATTCTGTTCCGGCACAACAATACGGCTCGTGGAGAAGCCACGAGCCATGAGAGACTGATTCATCGCATGGATGAGTTTATTGATATCGCTGAGAGACAGCTCCTCATCCACATAGGGACGAGCGATACGTTCGAGGAAGTGAACCCGCGCCACTTGGGGCGCAATCGTGATCTGAGAAATGTGGAATCGGACGTTTTTATATGTGGGAAGATTAACAGAAGGGGGCGGGGGAACGATTGCGCCCACACGTTCCTCACCGAGCCGCTCCTGCCGTTCCGCCTCCTGCGCCCGTGACTGATCGAACTGTTCCTGCTGTGCAGGAGCGGCGATAGCCGAGGTGGCAAAGAGGGAGAGTAGTAAAGAGGCGCAGTTGGGGGTTATCAAGTGGATTCACTATCCTATTTATGGCATTTTATTGTTTTTCCATAGATCATATTTATCCGTAAAAAGCAAGTCTTTTATGGTGAATTGTTCATCTCCATCTTCCGAGGTATACGCAGCTACATTCATAACATTTGATGGTAGTTTTATATAATCTCGTTGATTTAAATATTGTTCGATCTCTATATGAAATTGAGTTACGTTAATTCCTTGTGCAGTATAATAATCATAGCCAGAATAATCTTCCAGCATATCTGTGAGGCGCTCCTCATCAAAGTTTTTTAAACGAAAGCGATGTGCAATGAAAAATAGCGGCTGAATCTTTGATATGCTAAGTATAGATGTGAGTTCGGTGTAAAAACTATCTGTACTGATTACAGGAAATGTAATATGCCATGACCTGCACGGGTAATTGTTAGTGTTACTCATCTCAGTATACTGTCCCCATTTTGAAAGTATTTCTTCTAAAGACTTATCAATATTGAGCCCCTTTATACATAGTTTTCTGTATAAGGTGTCATCGTCGACAGAAAAAATTTCTGGTAGAATGTTTTGCATTTGTTTTAGAAATTCTTTTTCCTCATCTTGATCTGTTATACGTTGTTCATAACTCATCATCTGCATATTCCCCCCAGTCATAAAATAGGCTTGTGAATAGTAACTCGGCCACCGTATAATATCCATGATTATGAACCATGCTATTGAACCATCCGGGATTCACGGCATATTCATTTTCTTCCTTTTCAGAAAGAACACGGTAGTCTTCTTGTAAAAAATATTCGACAATCTTTTTGTGAAAAATCTGTTGCTCTTTGCAGTAGGGATATGTTGAGGCACCTTCCAAACTATAATAGGAATATTTGTCCTTACCATGGTATATTACCTCAAATGAATGCTGGATGCTGACAGCCGGTATGAGCCTGGATATAGATAAATTTGATCTGTATTCGATATGAAAATCACCTCTGTTTTTCTCACGAAATGTTATATTAAAAAAATGAGCGGCACTTCCTTCCAACGGCGCATCAGAATATTTTACACTGTGATTTAAAATATCATAGAACTCTTGCCGAAAGATGACTTCTTTGTTGCATAGTTCCATGAATTGTTTGTAGTTTGGTTTTCCATAAAGGTCCTTAATACATGCAGCGATTTCATTAGTCATAATCTAAATACCTTTCTTAATCGCATTTTGCCCTATTTGTTTTATACTATCGCTTTAAGTTGTGACCGCCAGACTTATCTGGTGGATCTATAAGCTGCAAATCAATATTATATTGCCCCAAGTGTTGCCCTCTTCGATTCAATTTTTCTAATGTTCCATGCTGTGTATCAACACTATAGTAACACCCTTCTTTTTTATCTAAGTAGACTCTCCGGCTTTTATTAGAAAATACTTTAGCTCGTTCCCACCCCTTTTCTTTTGCCAAAGATTCCATTTCTATTAGTATTCGTGCTTGTTTCTCCCCAACGGGTAAGTCCTTTATTTCATCTCTGAATTTTTCGGCTCTTGATTTTTGTCCTTGGTCGAGAGCATTTTCTGCTTTTCCATGGGTATTGGGTAAACGAGATGGAACATTCTTTTCGGTTCTTGTGAGGCGCGAAATTCCTGGCACATCAGCAAGCTTCTTTGCAGCTTTAATATATTTTGCTCCGGGAATGATTGTTGCGGCAGATAGTATCGCAGCGCTATAATTTCCCTCTGCAAGATATAGGACCGTTTCTGCTGCTCCCGCTGCAGAACCAAAACCGGGAACATAGCCGGCCCAATCCAATCCTTCATGTGCAACAGCAGCAAACTCCTCGAAGGTTATATCTTTATGGGGGGTGACGACAGTATCAGGAAGTATATGGCCTGTTTCTCTCTCCAAGGAATAGTGTGAGTCTCCGTAAAGAGCGGCGAAATTCTTTTCTTTTTGATGGGTGACTTCTTCGCTGTCTGTTGAGCGGATAACATATTCGTCCTTGCGCATGTCTTGCCGCATACGGTCTTCCTGAGTTTTGTCAACTTCCGCCCATCGTTCGAGGATCGCCTTTTTTTCTTCTTCCGTAGCGGCTTTGGAGAGTTCTTCCTGCATTCTTCGATACTGCCATTCCAGAAGGTAGTTCCACTTTGTTCCTGCTGCCGCAGCAGATGCACCTGCAGCGGCACTTCCTCCGGCAACTTTTGCGGCAGCAGCACCAATGATGGCGCTGACGATCTGGGCGGTGCCGGGGTCTAGTCCTTTGAGGCTGTTGATCAGTGCTTCGTTCAGAGCTCCAGCTACGGCACCTGAGGCAAAGCCTGCTCCCGTGATCTGGCTCATGAGTCCGGCGATGGCGGCATGAACGATTATCTTTCATCCGCTCCCATCGTCCTTCATGTTGTGGGCGAGACGGAATGCCTCCTCACCAAAGACCGCGGCAAGTTCCTGCTGCTCCTCGATCTTCTTCTTGTCAAAGATTCTGCCGAGCTCATTGAGGGCATTCTCTGTGTTACGACTGAGCGCCGAGATATCCTGCGTCGGATTCTCCCTAATGTCGATGGTTCCCTCTGCAACGGCAGACGTTGTCCTGCTGCTCGCATTGCCTTTGACGGGCATGGAGATGTTCGGGGCAAGACCGATGGAGGTGTATTATTTACATAAAATCCTTATATGTAATTTTATTTACTATAATCCTTTCCACGCCATACCGTACTCGTCATAAAATATGTATTATTTTCTTCATCAGCTAATTTACTATCTAAACAAAACTCCCGAACACTTTCTATATCTCCCTCAGAAAGCATTTTTCCGACAATCTCAAGCTCATAATCCCATCCCATTGCTACCAGATATTCGTGATAGGCCTTTGCCAAAGCTTCATTCCAGATCCCATGATGGATCAGGCATTGGAATGAAGAAAAGACTGCAATATAGAGGCTGCCAGCAAAATATTTCCCCGAGTATATAAACTCTAAAATGTCCTGTATGTCCTCGTCACTGATATCTCCGTGAATATAATCAAGGAATTGCTTTATTTTTTTAGTTTTTATTTCGTTAGGCTCAAATACGATATAAATCGCATCTGAAAAAAATTTTGCTAGATTCATTTTATCCTCCTTATAATAAATACGTAAATACAGCTTCACTTGCAGCAATTTATTTTGATATTTGCATGGTTGGATAGAAATTTGAAATGTGTAATATATGTCCAATTTTTATCATTGAAATTTCCAAATTTACATATACACGTTTCCCATAGCTATCAACTAAAGAAATATTCTCATTAGCATAGAAGACCTTACCATTGTTTAGATCACCTTGTGCGTAATGAGCTAATGCAGAATTGATAACTTCTTCTAGAATTTCCTTTTTATCGGTATATCTAAAGCTTGGAATTGTGCCTCCTTTTTGTGTTTTATGATCCCTATAATAGGCATGACCTGTACTGATATGTAGTTCATCACCATCTCCCATGTATAAACGCATCCGCTCATTAGGTGTACCTTCATCAGATATTATCGCATTATTGAGTGCGTATTCTACATTATTTGCGTTTATCCAAACGAATTTCCATAACTTAAAATAGTAGAAGTCAGAGAATTTATTCCACTTCGTCCCACTTGCTGCTGCAATTGCACCTGCCGTAGCATTCCCTCCGGTTGCTTTCGCCGCAGCTGCTCCAATAAGAGCGCTGATTGCTTGGGCAAGGGTAGGATCGAGACCTTTTAGGTTATTGATCAGTGCCTCGTTGAGACCTGCACCTGTTGCCCCTGACGCAAAGCCCGCCCCTGAAAGCTGGCTGATGAGTCCACCGATAGCAGCATGAATGATCGTCTTTCGTCCACTTCCGTCGTCGGGGAGATTGTGCGCGAGACGGAAGGCTTCTTCGCGGAACACGTTTACGAGTTCCTTCTGTTCCTCGACACTCTTCTTGTCAAAGATTCTGCCAAGCTCGTTCAGTGCGTTCGCAGTATCTCTGCTGAGTGCAGAGATGTCCTGCGCCGGATTCTCGCGGATGTCGATGGTTCCCGGTGCGACGGCAGCTTTTGTTGTGCTGTCGGCACTTCCCTGTACTACGGTTGGAATTGAAGGAATGGAGTGCAATGCCTGCACTACTCTCAGTGTCTCTTTTTTGTTTCCTTCAGGATCCTCCGTTTTTGTCCAGCGAAGCGTCGGTTTTATCTGCGCAGAAGAGCCTGTGTCTTTTGCCCTGTAATCCGTCTCATTTTTGAGGTCGTTAAAGGTGAACGTTCCCGTTGATAAGAGGTCCTTGTCAGGGGATGCCTCACTTGTGATCAGTCCACCCTTGAGGTCGGTGTTTTCTCGGACGTAGATGTCGAAACCTTTACTCCCTGCGAAGAATCCTGCCTGCTCGCGTGCACTGCGATAGTGGGAGTCGATGGTTCCTTTGCTCAAATCCCTGCCAATGATCGGTTTAGAGAAGTGTTTAGTCAAAGGATTCATGCTCCAAGAGATGCCAAAGCCCGTGGAGGTATTCTGCTCCTCATAGGTCTCTTTCTCCTGGAGCGTCTCAATATTGAGGT
>ERZ773054.1526-NODE-1526-length-13813-cov-3.442433_pt1 | contig 13813 bp, 11 predicted proteins | sample MGYA00580630_ERZ773054 | MGnify/ENA primary metagenome ERZ773054 (study PRJEB29015, sample SAMEA2737994) | human oral metagenome | biome: human oral; feature: human-associated habitat; material: dental | place: China | collected 2115 ... | reverse complement strand
AGATACACGTCACCGATCCCCAGGAAGCAAACGCTAAGGCTCTGGACATCCTCAACAAGGGGGTGACCTCCCTAGGCTTCAAGCTCCGTCGTGATCAGGTCAACAAAGAGACGCTAGCCGTCCTGCTCAAGGGGATTATGCCCGAGGCGATCGAGCTCAACTTCTCCTGTTGCTACTCCGTGGCAGTACAGCTGGCTGAAGCTCTGACGGCTTACCTCACCGAAGCTGGAGCCAACGTAGCAGAATGCAAGGGCTCGATCAACTTCGACCCCTTCAAGAAGCAGCTGGTCAAGGGTATCTCTAACCCCCAGTGGGTCGCAGCATGCACCCGTCTTCTTGAGGCGATCCGTCCTCTGCCTGGCTTCCGTGTCCTGACGGTCAATGCACTCAATATCAATAACGCTGGGGCGTACATCTACCAGGAACTGGGCTATGCGCTCTCTTGGGGTGCTGAGCTCCTCGACAAGCTCACCGAAGCAGGCTTCTCCATCGAGGAGCTCACGAGCCGTATTAAGTTCGTCTTCGGGGTTGGGTCCAACTACTTCATGGAGCTGGCGAAGTTCCGTGCAGCACGTTGGCTCTGGGCTGAGATCGTCGGTGCTTACGGCGACCAGTACAAGGGCGACGCAGCGAAGATCTACATGCACGCTGTCACCTCTACTTGGAATAAGACCATTTACGATGCTCATGTGAACCTGCTCCGCACACAGACCGAAGCGATGTCCGCAACGCTCGGTGGGGTAGACTCGCTGACCGTACAGCCCTTCGACGTCACTTACCAGGAGTCGGACAACTTCTCCGAACGTATCGCACGCAACCAACAGCTCCTCCTCAAGGAAGAGTCGCACTTCGACAAGGTCATCGACCCTGCTGCTGGCTCCTACTATATCGAGCATCTGACCAACGCTCTTGCTGAGCAGGCTTGGAAGCTCTTCCTCGCTGTCGAAGAAGAAGGTGGCTTCGCTGCCGCTGTCGAAGCTGGTAGCGTACAGAAGGCCGTCAACGCTAGCAACGCTAAGCGTCACGCCGCTGTAGCTGCTCGTAAGGAGATCTTCCTCGGGACGAACCAGTTCCCTAACTTCACCGAGACCGCTGCCCAGAAGCTCCACGAAGAGGCTGAGGCAGCTACGCACAGCTGTGGCTGTGGTCAGCCTTCGATCGAAGCGCTGAACTTCGACCGTGGTGCTTCGGAGTTCGAAGCTCTTCGTCTCGCTACCGAACGCTCGGGCAAGGAGGTCAAGGTCTTCATGCTCACCATAGGTAACCTCGCCATGCGTCTGGCACGCTCTCAGTTCTCCAGTAACTTCTTCGCTTGCGCAGGCTACAAGATCCAGGACAACCTCGGCTTCGCTACCGTGCAGGAAGGGGTAGACGCAGGTCTTGCTGCTGGTGCTTCGATCATCGTACTCTGCTCGAGCGACGATGAGTATGCAGAGTTCGCCCCCGAAGCCTTCAAGTATCTCGCAGGTCGTGCAGAGTTCGTCGTAGCAGGTGCTCCTGCTTGCACTGATGATCTCAAGGCTGTCGGCATCGAGAACTTCATCAACGTGAAGAGCAACGTGCTGGAGACCCTCCGCCAGTTCAACCACAAGCTTGGTATTAACTAATCGGTAAGGAGACAGAAGAAATGAAACCACAATTCAAGAACATAGATATTAAGTCTGCGGGCTTCGCTCAGACTTGCCCCGTCGAATGGGCTTCGAAGCAGGACAACAGCTCCGTATGGCGTACCGCAGAGCAGATCCTGGTCAAGCCCGTCTATACGGCGCACGACCTCGAAGGGATGGAACACCTCGACTACGCTTCGGGGATCCCTCCTTATCTGCGTGGCCCTTATAGTGGTATGTATGCCATGCGTCCCTGGACGATCCGTCAGTACGCAGGCTTCTCCACGGCTGAAGAGTCCAATGCCTTCTACCGCCGTAACCTCGCTTCGGGTCAGAAGGGGCTTTCGGTTGCCTTCGACCTGGCTACCCACCGAGGGTACGACGCTGACCACCCCCGTGTAGTCGGTGACGTAGGTAAGGCTGGTGTATCGATCTGCTCGCTGGAGGATATGAAGGTGCTCTTCGACGGTATTCCTCTCAACAAGATGTCCGTCTCCATGACGATGAACGGTGCCGTACTGCCCGTCATGGCCTTCTACATCAACGCTGGTCTGGAGCAGGGCGCTAAGCTTGAGGAAATGGCAGGTACGATCCAGAACGACATCCTCAAGGAGTTCATGGTGCGTAATACCTACATCTACCCACCTGAATTCTCGATGCGCATCATCGCCGACATCTTCGAGTACACGTCGCAGAACATGCCTAAGTTCAACTCGATCTCCATCTCTGGCTACCACATGCAGGAGGCCGGTGCTACGGCAGACATCGAGATGGCTTATACGCTTGCTGACGGTCTGGAGTACCTCAAGGCGGGTATCGCTGCTGGTATCCCTGTCGACAAGTTCGCTCCTCGTCTCTCGTTCTTCTGGGCTATCGGTATGAACCACTTCATGGAGATCGCCAAGATGCGTGCTGCACGCTGTCTGTGGGCTAAGATCGTCCAGCAGTTCAACCCTGAGAACCCCAAGAGCCTTGCCCTGCGTACGCACAGCCAGACTTCTGGTTGGTCGCTCACTGAGCAGGACCCCTTCAACAACGTTGGCCGTACCTGTATCGAAGCTATGGGTGCAGCACTCGGTCACACGCAGTCGCTCCACACCAACGCTCTTGACGAAGCTATCGCACTGCCTACGGACTTCTCTGCTCGTATCGCTCGTAATACCCAGATCTACATCCAGGAAGAGACCCTCATATGTAAGGAGATCGACCCATGGGCTGGTTCGTACTACGTAGAGAGTCTGACGAACGAACTGATGCACAAGGCTTGGGGCCACATCAAGGAAGTCGAAAGCATGGGTGGTATGGCTAAGGCGATTGAGACAGGGCTGCCTAAGATGCGTATCGAAGAGGCTGCTGCTCGCACGCAGGCTCGTATCGACTCTCGTCAGCAGGTCATCGTCGGTATCAATAAGTACCGCCTCGAGAAGGAAGATCCTATCGATATCCTCGAGATCGACAATACTGCCGTCCGTCTCCAGCAGATCGAGCGTCTCAATGAGCTCCGCAAGAATCGTGATGAAGCCGCTGTCAAGGCTGCTCTCGAAGCGATCACCCACTGTGTAGAGACCAAGGAAGGTAACCTCCTTGACCTCGCTGTCAAGGCGGCCGCTCTGCGTGCTTCCCTCGGTGAGATCTCCGATGCCTGCGAAAAGGTCGTAGGCCGCTACAAGGCTATCATTCGTACTATCTCCGGCGTGTACTCATCAGAATCAGGCGAGGATAAGGACTTCATCCGCGCTAAGGCTCTTGCTAAGAAGTTCGCAGAGAAGGAAGGTCGTCAGCCCCGTATCATGATCGCTAAGATGGGTCAGGACGGACACGACCGTGGGGCTAAGGTCGTCGCTACCGGCTATGCTGACTGTGGCTTCGACGTAGACATGGGCCCGCTCTTCCAGACTCCAGAGGAAGCAGCTCGTCAGGCAGTCGAAAACGACGTCCACGTCATGGGTGTCTCTTCGCTCGCTGCTGGTCACAAGACGCTCATCCCTCAGGTCATCGAAGAACTGAAGAAGCTTGGTCGTCCTGACATCCTCATCACTGCTGGTGGTGTGATCCCTGCTCAGGACTACGAGTTCCTCTACAATGCAGGTGTCGCTGCTATCTTCGGTCCTGGTACGCCTGTAGCTTACTCCGCTGCGAAGGTCCTCGAGATCCTCCTCGGCGAAGAAGCTTAAGACTACGGAGCTTATCTAGCTTAACATAAGGACGGATGCCGTGTCCAAGCCCTTGGGTACGGCATCTGTCGTATAGGGCGGATCGTGCCCAGGGTATCGAGGCGCTAGCACCTCTCTTCGGGGAGGGCTAGCGCCTTTTGTCTTGTTCGGGGAAGGGCGTCGATCGGGAGGGAAGTGGGGCGTCTTTCCTTGGGAGGTGGAGCTATTCTGAGCAAGTAGAGTGTCTGCTTGTGAGGGGACGGTTTCTATTATCTAGAAGGAAGGGGAACTAGCGTGCGTCGGGCAAGGTAAAGACTATGTTGAGGGAGAGATTTATTCGGTCCCGGAGGAAGGTGTATTTCTGTTCTTCGGGCATGGCGATAGCCGTGGTGGAGGGATGCCTTCTACCCTAGATTGGGAAGGCGAATTATTGCGGGTCGACATTAGGATCTAAGGCGGGTCGGAATGAGGGGGTATATTGGGTGAAACGTGCTGTCTACATTGGGTCGAAAGAGAACCCTATCTAGGGGTGCCAAAAGGACCCTACGGTAGGTCGCCTGACCGACCTACAGTAGGTTTTTTCGGCGACCTACCGTAGGTCGTTTTTTGAGGCCTCAGCAGAGCCTGTACAGGAGGGCTGGAAGCCGCCTTGTTCCGTGAGCTGATGAGCGTCCTAAAAATGGGTGGCGGTGAGGCGATCGGAGGCTCGGGAAATTAGCCCCGGGCTATAAGAGGAAAATGAAAGCCTACATTCCGTAGCTGTGTCTCTGGATCGAGGGGGGTAGCGAGGGGCTAGGTCGGGGGGAAGCTCTTCTGTCAGTAAGGAGGAGGTCGGAGCTTAGACAGAGGCGGTGAGCTTCTGCTGGTAAGGTGCTGGCGGAAGCTTAGGCAGAAGGAAAATGCTTCTCTGTATCTAGCTGAGTAGGCTGGGGGAGACCGAGGCGAAAAGCCTCCCTCCCTCGCTGGTGTGGCAGGGGAGGGTAGCCTTCACTTGAGGGCATCGGTGATAAGGGAAAAGGAGCGTTCGCTTAGAAATAGCTACCTTTGCGCTACATGTGCACTTCTGCTTGTGCAGGGGTGCTCCTTTCACACCTATTATATCGCAAAAATTATGACGATAGCACCTAATAAGTTCGTCTCTGTAGAGTACGAACTCTATGTCGGCGACGAGAACGAACGTGTCCTGATGGAGCAGACGACTCCTGACCGCCCCCTAGAGTATATCCAGGGAATGGGCATGATGCTCCCCGAGTTTGAGAAGAAGCTCTTCGGCCTAAAGGCTGGGGACAAGTTTGACTTTGTCCTCAAGTGCGACGAAGCTTACGGTCAGCCCGTAGACGAAGCGATCCAGGAGCTTCCCCGTGAGATCTTCGTGGATGGCGAAGGCAAGCTCGATGCGCTGGTCGTCGAGGGCGCTACGCTACCTCTTCACACGCCCGACGGGCAGATCGTCCGTGGTAGCGTCGTAGAGATCAAGGAAGAGGTCGTCGTCATGGACTTCAATCATCCTCTGGCAGGCGAAGATCTTCACTTCATCGGCTCTGTCAAGGATGTACATGATGCTACGCCCGAGGAGATCGAGCAGTTCTTCGGCGGTCACGATAGTTGTGGCTGCGGCTGTGGCGAGGATCATGAGCACGAGCACGAAGGCTGCTGTGGCGGTGGCTGTAGTTGCCACTAATCGGTAGATATATCAGGGCACGGATGCCTCTAGGCTTGTAGAGTCTAGGGCATCCGTGCCTTTCTTTCTTTAGAGGCAATGAATACCTTCGGACGACAGCTACGCCTGACGACCTTCGGCGAATCCCATGGTCCCGCCCTCGGAGGTGTACTGGATGGACTCCCCTCGGGGCTGGTGATCGACCTTGAGGCTATTGAGCTAGCGCTCTCCCGTCGACGGGGGGGCGAGAGTCGTCTCGCTACGCCCCGTCGAGAGCCCGACCGCGTGCGCATCCTCTCGGGGATCTATGAGGGGAGGACGACGGGTGCCCCGCTGGCCTTCCTCGTGGAGAACGAGGACGTACGAAGCGGGGACTACGCTCGGCTTGCCGACATCTACCGTCCTGGTCATGCCGACTTCACCTACGAGGCGAAGTACGGGCACCGAGACCCACGGGGGGGAGGCAGAGCTTCTGCCCGAGAGACAGTAGTGCGTGTCATCGCCGGAGCTATCGCTATGCAGTGGCTCACGGCGCAGGGGGTACGAGTCTATGCGTACCTCTCCCGTGTCGGAGGTGTCAGCCTCAGCGACGAAGGCTGGACAGCGGTAGAGCTCTCCGAGCAGGAGCAGGCTCGCCTAGAGGGGCGCTACAGTCATATCGTCCCCACACTAGGGGAGGAGACAGCGGAGAAGATGGCTCGTGAAGTCTCTGAAGTACGTGAGGCAAAGGACAGCGTGGGAGGCGTGATCTCCTGCCGTGTCTACGGTCTTCCCGCAGGACTAGGCGAACCGCTCTACGACAAGCTCACCAGTCGCCTTGCCTCGGCGATGCTTGGGATCAATGCAGCTCGAGGCTTCGAGTTAGGCGAAGGCTTTGCCCTTGCCTCGATGCGGGGATCGGTAGCGAATGACCCCTTCCACCTCAGTGTTGAGGGGAGGGTAGCACAGGTGACCAACCGAGGTGGCGGCACGCTCGGCGGGATCGCGACAGGCGCACCGCTTACCTTCCGTGTGGCCTTCAAGCCTACCTCATCTATAGGTCTCCCTCAGGAGACTGTGCGCCGTGATCTCGAGGCCGTGCGCCTCGAGATCACCGGCAGGCATGACCCCTGCCTCGCCCTACGTGCCGTGCCTGTCGTTGAGGCGATGACAGCACTCACTCTAATGGATTTTTACCTCCTCCACGCTCGGAGCACCCAGCGTCAGGGAGGAGAGGACTAGATACGATGGCTAGCTTAGCAGCAAAGGAAAGCATCAGCGGTACCATAGTGACCTACATAGGGGTTGGGATAGGCTTCCTGACCACCTTCTTCATCTTAGCCAAGTTCCTTACCCCCGAAGAGATCGGCCTGACACGACTCTTGCCCGAGCTAGCTACCCAGCTCGCTGGGCTGGGGATGCTAGGGATGACCTATTCGATCAGTCGCTACTTCCCCTTCTTCAGAGACACGGAGTCGAACCCCTACCGAGCAGAGGACGGGCCTAACCACGGCTTCCTCTACTACGTGCTCGTCGTCGGTGCTGTCGGGACGGCAGTGATGACGCTCCTCTATGTCCTCTGCCAGGGGCCACTGATGGCGCTCTACAGTAAGAATAGCCCCCTGCTAGCGGACTTCTACTATGCCGTCATCCCGCTCACCCTCTTCACGATGGGCTGGACGATCTTCGAGCTCTACACCTACCAGCTCCTCCGTGTCGCCGTGCCCAAGGGGATCAAGGAGGTCCTACTGCGTGTCCTCCAGCTCGCCGTCTACCTGCTCTATGCCTTCGGGTATATCGACTTCACGACGATGGTATGGGGCTTCATCGGGAGCTTCGGTATCTGCATGCTCGCTAGCGGTGTCTACCTCGGGCGGATCACACCGCTCTCCCTTCGCCACAACCCCGACTACGTCTCTACCTCTATGCGTAGAGGCTTCTACCGATATACGGCGCTCTACACCCTGACCTCTGTGGGTATCACGCTGGCGGGACGCATGGATCTCTTCATGGTCGCCTTCATAGACCGGGGGGGACTCTCCTCTGCTGGTGTCTACACGATGGCCTTTTATATGGTATCGATCATAGAGATACCGATGCGAGCGATCCTCAATGTCGCTGCTCCCAAGATAGCCGAGGCGGCGAAGGACGGGGACACTCGGCGGGTGGAAGCGGTCTATAGGCTCGTCGCCTTCTATCAGCTCCTGTCGGGACTCCTGATCTTCGCTATGATCTGGGTGAACATCGACAATATCTTCGGTATCATGCCCAACGGGGACCAGTTCTCCGGGGGTAAGTGGGTCTTCTTCTTCCTTGGCCTTGCTAAGCTGGTGGAGCTGACCTTGACCTGCAGTCATACCGTCGTGAGCACATCACGCTACTACCACTGGAATGTCTACTATACCGTCAGTGTGCTCATCATGTCGTTCCTCTCGACGCTCTTCCTCATCCCCGAGTATGGGACGATGGGAGCAGCAATAGCGATGCTCCTGACGAACATCGTCAGCTACGGACTCCAGCAACTACTGCTGAGTGTGAAGATGCACGTCAGTCCCTTCACTCGGCGCATGCTCCTGCTCCTGCCCATTGCCTTAGTGGCCTGGGGAGCGGATACGCTTCTGCCTGTCCTGCCCTCGGTATGGCTCGACCTCTTCGTCCGCTCTGCCGTCGTAGGGCTGGTACTGCTCCTCGTCCTCCTTGCCCTCAGGATCACGCCCGAACTGATGGAGATGCTGGAGGGGAAGCTCCCCGCCCGCTTCCGTCGCTAATCACCGCTCTCCCCGATGCCTCATCCGACGAAGCTCCCTCACCGAGGGCAAGCGCCCCTCAAGGTCCTCCTCCTCTGCACCGCTGACCAAGGTGGCGGGGCGGCGGAGGCCTGTCGGCGCTTGCTCGACGCCCTCGGCGCTATCGGTGTGGAGGCACGCCTCTTGGTGCTCCATAGGGGGACGGACGACGCTCGTATCGCCACGGTAGCCCGCACGCCTCTCCAGCGTCTCTGGGGGCGTCTCGCCTTCGTAGGCGAGCGTCTAGAGATCTATCTACGGAATGGACGGGATAGGAGTCGCCTCTTCCGTGTCTCGACGGCACGCCTAGGCTTCGACCTCAGCGAGCACCCATGGGTCAGGGAGGCAGACGTGCTACATCTCCACTGGATCAATCAGGGCCTCCTCTCCCTCACTGCTCTTCGTCGCCTCTCGAAGCTGGGCAAACCGATCTTCTCCACCCTGCATGACCTCTGGGCGGCGACGGGTATCTGTCACCTGCCTCTAGAGTTCTCTCCTGAGGGCTCTAGCCTCTGTCCTCGCTATGAGGCAGGCTGTGGCCTCTGTCCCCTCCTCGGTGGAAAGAAGCTGGAGGATCTCTCACGCTCGGTATGGAGGCAGAAGGTCTTCCTCGCTGAGCCTCCCTTCAGCTATATCGCCGTGAGTCGCTCCGAAGCTCTCCTCTTCGAGCGAAGCCCCCTCATGCGCTCCTATGGTGCTCCCTCGGTCCTACCGAACCCGATCGACCTCGGCCTCTTCTCGCCTGAGACGGCCACGGGCATGCCGATACCCGCTTGGTGGCAGGAGGGGCGCATCTATCTGACTCTAGTTGCCGCTCGGCTGGATGATGACGTCAAGGGGCCTCACCTCCTCATGGCGATCGCTCGGGAGCTACAGGAGCGCTACCCCGAGCTAGCCTCTAGGATCACCCTCGTACTGGTAGGTGCGATCCGTCGGGAGGGCTACTTCGATGAGCTTGCCCTGCCCTATATAGCGCTGGGGAGCGTGCGGGATCACCGCCAGCTCGCTCGTATCTATGCCCTCTCTCGGGCGCTCCTGTCGACGAGCATCTATGAGACCTTCGGCCAGACGCTCGTCGAAGCGCTTGCCGTCGGCACGCCGGTAGTGAGCTTCCGCTGTGGTGGCCCTGAGGACATCATCCTGGACGGCACTAATGGCTACCTCGTCCCTGCCTTTGAGACGGCGACCTATGCCGACCGCCTCGCCCAGCTCCTCACCACGGAGGCCAAGGCTGGAGAAGCCTTCTCTCCCGAAGTCTGCCGAAGGAGCGCCGAGCGCTTCGGAGCAGAGGCCGTCGCTCGGGAGCTGTACGAGCGCTACCAAGCTAGCCTCACTGCTCCCTCCTCCCGCTCCTAACCCCTCCCTCACCCCCATATCTCTCGTCGCTATGCTCCCACGCATCACGATCATCACGATCTGCTACAACGCTGCCTCCACCATCTCCCGTACGCTTCGGAGCGTACAGGCGCAGACTTATCCCCATCTGGAGTACCTCGTCATCGACGGCGCCTCCCGTGACACTACCCTCGAGCTCGTGGAGGAGCTCGCTCCTCGGGCTCAGGTCTATAGCGAGCCCGATCGAGGTATTTATGATGCGATGAACAAGGGGCTAGCTCGTGCTACGGGGGACTATGTCTGGTACGTCAATGCTGGCGATGCTCTGGCTAAGGCCACTACGGTGGAGGATCTGGTCCGTGCTACCTGCTCGGGGGGACATCTCCCCGACGTGCTCTATGGAGATACCCGCCTGATCGATGCCGAGGATCGAGACTTGGGCCTGCGTCGTCTTCGCCCGCCTCATCGCCTCGATTGGAAGAGCTTCCGTGAGGGGATGCTCGTCTGTCATCAGGCCTTCGTAGCCAAGCGAAGTATAGCCCCGAGCTACGACCTGTCCTATCGCTTCTCCGCTGATGTCGACTGGTGCATACGCGTGCTACGGGAGGCCAAGGACACCGCCTTCTACCCCGAGGTCATCGCCCTCTACCTCAACGAAGGCACGACGACGGCCAACCATCGGGCCTCCCTGCTGGAGCGCTTCCATGTGATGCGTCGCCACTACGGCCTCCTCCCTACACTCTATCAGCATCTTCGCTTCCTCGTGGTGAGGAAGCGCTAAGAGCCTGCTCAGCGCCTCACCTTCTGCGCCCCTCTAGAGGCAACAGTAGTGCCCCTCTAGAGGCGCTACTGGTACCACCCTCCCAGCACTACTGCTACCTCTCTAGGTAGTGAGCGTAGTGCTCGGAGGGCGCTTTACTTTTTCCCCTCCGCCCTCGCCTAGAAGCGCTCCAGAGCCCCACTCGAGGGAAGTGGACTAAATGAAGTATCTTTGTGTGGAAGACGAGGGGAGGCTCCCCTTGCCCAGGAAACTGGTGATATTAGATCCGATCACTTATAGCTATGGCACTGTTTGATAAGTTTACGAAGAAGAACAACACATCCCTTGTACCCTCGTCCGTACTACCTACTATCCTCGAAGCTCTCGCTCAGGAAGGCTACCGCCCCGAGCGGGATAAGGATGTACGCATCGTATATAAGAACGAAGGCATCTACTGCTGCTTCTACTATCGGGAGGACGATCCTGAGTTCCTCATGGTACGAGCCACCTTCGAGCGTGCTGCCTTCGAGGATGTCCACGAGTCGTACCTGTATAAGGCTTGCTCGATGACGGACTTCGACCAGAAGGTCAGCAAGGCTTATATCGACGAAGATGGCGATGTCGTCTTCTCCGTCGAAGCCTTCATCATGGAGGGCACGCCCCTGGGTCGTCTTGCCCTACGTATGAGTGATGCTCTGGCCTCGACCGTCGCCTTCTTCCATCGTACACTCAAGCAACTCACCGAGGGGCAGGGCTCGGGCGTCGGAGGCTCTGATGCTAATGCCTCCCAGCTCCCACCCTCGGGTAGCCTGCCCAGCTAAGAGGTTTCCCCTCGAGGTATATTCCCCTATCGTCGCCCTCCCTTCTCCCAGCATGGTACTTTGCTACCAGCCTTGGAGAAGGGAGGGCGACGGTCTTTACTGCCCCGAGGATGTCATGAGCCTTCCCCGCAAGCCCACTCGCCATCCATGGGGAGAAAGGCTACCTTTGTAGAGTGGACGGGGAAGGCTAGTCCCTCCTCCCGCAGAGCTACGATACTTACCGCATGATTGATTAGCTATGGCACTCTTTGATAAGTTCACGAAGAAGACAGAGACCCCTTTTGATCCCTCCACCGTACTACCTGAGATCATGGAGATGCTCACTCGTGAGGGCTTCCATCCCGAGATTGATCGGGTGGTGCGAGTCAAGTACAAGGTAGATGGGCTTTACTGCTACTTCTGCTACTACGAAGATGATCCTGAGTTCCTGCTGGTACGAGCGACCTTCGATGGCAAGGACTATGAGCACCATGGTAAAGAGCTCCTGCTGAAAGCTTGTGCTCAGACGGACTACGACCAGAAGGTCGGTAAGGCTTACCTCGATGACGATGGTGATCTCGTCCTCTCGGTGGAAGCCTTCATCATGCCAGGGATGCCTATTGGACGCCTTGCCCTAAAAATGCATAAAGTCCTGCTCTCGATAGACGCCTACTATCATCGTGCGCTCAAGCAACTCACCGAGGCGCAGGGCTCGGGCGCCGGAGGCTCTGACGCTGGTGCCTCTCAGCTCCCACCCTCGGGTAGCCTACCCAGCTAGCTCTCTTCCCTCGAGGAATGTTCCCCTATCGTCGCCCTCCCTTCTCCCGTCTAGTCACTTCGGTGATCGTAGGGGAGAGGGGAGGGCGACTGCTCTAGGGGGAGCCCCGATGGGCTAGCCTCGCCCCGCTAGTGTGCGGGGAGGGAGTGGGCAAATGAAGTATCTTTGTATAGAAGGTGAGAGGCAGAGTCCCTCGCCTCAAGAGTCCATAATAACCCATTCAAGTAATTACTAGCGATGTCGCTTTTCGACAAGTTCACCAAGAAGGAGAATAAGACTTTTGCTCCCTCCTCCGTCCTTCCTGCGATCATCGAGACGCTTAATCAAGCAGGATACAAAGCTCAGCGTGATACCGATGTCTGTGTAGTCTATGACGATGACGGCCTCCACTGCTACTTCTGGTACAGCGAAAGAGATCCTGAGTTCCTGCTCGCACAGGTCTGCTTCCAGCGTGAAACCATCCCCACTGGTAGCGAACTACTACTTCATCAGGTCTGTGCGAAGGTGAATGCAAGCCAGAAGGCGGGTAAGGCTTATATCGATGAGAAAGGAGACCTAATGCTCACCGTGGAGGCCCTCATCCCCTCTGGTAGCCCTATCGATCGTCTTGCGCTACACATGGCGAAGGCGCTAGCTGCGGCGACTGCCTTCTTCTATCTCACTTACAGGGATCTTACTGGAGATAAGACGGAGTAACGGGAAGAGCCTTGAGATGCTTGCTACTCGGTCTCGGGTGATGGAAGGGATGGGCAACTGCCTACCGTCGTGTCGCTCGTAGAGCAGTTGCTTCTTGCTTTGAGATTCAACACAAGTATATCTGATTACCTATTGCCTATATCCCTCCTTGATAAGTTCCTGAAGAGGGGTGGAGCGACCTTCACTCCCTCCACAGTCCTTCCTACGATCCTCGAGGTCCTCGCTCAAGAAGGCTACTGCCCTCAGCGTGATGGCCAGGTGCGTATCATCTATAAGAATAAGGGCAATCCCTGCTACTTCTTCTATCGAGAGGATGATCCTGAGTTCTTGCTCGCACAAGCCTCCTTCAAGCCTGACGGCTATAGACATGTCGACGAGCTCCTCCTTCATCAGGTTTGCTCTCGTACGAATGCAACCCAGCAGGCGGGCAAGGCTTATATCGACGAAGAGGGAGGCATGACCTTTACGGTGGAGTCTTTTATCCTGTCGGGCACGCCTCTTGGTCCCCTCACTCTACACATGTGCAAGGCTCTAGGGGTGGCACTTGTATCCTTCTACCAAATACTCGAGGAACTCTCCGAGGGGAAGAAGGCAAAGTAGGCTCAGCAAACTACCTCTATATAGCGGAGGAGGAAGTTTGTCCCCGGACTCAATAGTTCATAATACCCCATTCAGATACTCATTTGTTATGTCATTCTTTGATAAGTTCAAGAAGCAGGGGAGTGCTGCCTTCGCTCCCTCGACGGTACTCCCTGCGGTCATGGAGGCGCTCACCGAGGCAGGCTTCAGCCCCGTGCGTGAGAGTGCTACGCTGGTGAAGTATGCAGAGGGTAGTATCCTCAGTTACTTCTGCTACCGAGAGGACGAGCCTGACTTCCTGATGGCGCAGGCGAACTTCGAGCGAGGCGCCTTCGGTACGGAGGAGGAGCTACTCCTGCTCCGAGCTTGCGCCAAGACCAATTGCCTCCAGAAGGCGGGTAAGGCCTACATCGACGAGCAAGGCGATCTCTCCTTCACGGTGGAGAACTTCCTCCCCTGGGGTACGCCTATTAGTCTCCTTACACTATATATGAGGAAGGCGCTTGCCTCGACCATTGCCTTCTTCCATGAGACGCTCCAGGGGCTCGCTGAGGAAGCGAAGGTAGGGTAGGGGAAATGCCTACCTTTGTTGAGTGGGTGGGAAGGGCTCAGTCCCTCCTCCCCTAGAGCTACGATACTTACCGCATGATTGATTAGCTATGGCACTCTTTGATAAGTTC
>ERZ773054.1525-NODE-1525-length-13826-cov-4.554063_pt1 | contig 13826 bp, 9 predicted proteins | sample MGYA00580630_ERZ773054 | MGnify/ENA primary metagenome ERZ773054 (study PRJEB29015, sample SAMEA2737994) | human oral metagenome | biome: human oral; feature: human-associated habitat; material: dental | place: China | collected 2115 ... | reverse complement strand
GCTTTCGGGCATTCATGATTTCGTGCAACAAGTTGCACGCTACAATTCACTAAAATAGTGATATGAAAATAAACACGGTTACCGGTTTTCACAAGCCCTTGAGGGGCTTGTGAAGTATAGGTCTTTATAGGGGAGCCTAAAAACCGCATGTTTTACGTGCGGATTGTTATTGGGCTAATTCTTCTGCAATTTCTTCCGCTTGTTTAATCACATAGCTCACGGCTTCTTCTTGTTTATCCGGAGGATATTTGTAGCGTTGCAAGGCGCGTTTCACAAGAATTCGCATTCTGGCACGAACCCCTTCCTTGTATTGCCAGTCGATGGTCACGGATTTTCTGAGCGTGTCGGTGATTTCTTTTGCGAGTTTACTCAATACTTCATCGCCCATCAGTTCTCTGGCGCTTTGGTTTTGGGCGAGGGCTTCGTAGAAGGCGAGTTCCTCTTTTTTCAGCCCGAGCTTTTCACCTAAAGCTAAGCGTTCTTGGAAATCTTGGCTCATTTTGAAGAGTTCATCCAAAATTTCGACGACGCTTAAATTGTGGTTGTGGTATTGGTTTAAGGCTTCTTTTAAACGCTGTTCAAAGTCTTTTTGCAAGGTGAGGTTTGCGCCTGATTTGGCTTTGATTTCGCTTGCCAAATAACGCTCCATCGCGCTGACCCATAAATTCTTCGTTGGGCTATTTTTGATGGTCTGTAAAAACTCTTCGGAAAGCAGGCTGATTTGTGGCTGCGGTTTTTCCAGCAGATCAAATAAATCAATCACACCTTCGGAATAGACGGTTTGATTGACCAATTTTTTCAATAAAATCTGTCTTTCATTAGAACCTGTACCATTTTGTTCGCGCTTAGTGAGAATCGCGCGTACGGCATCGTAAAAGGCGATTTCTTGGTTGTATGGCTCAACTTCCGCTAAGGCACCACACAGCATATAGCCTTTTTTCACCAAGCCTGCCGCTTTCAAAAAGGCTTTTTTGCGTGGCTCGGCTTCTTTTTTATCAAACCAATGTTGCTCGTGCGCTTTGCCATCAAAAGGTAATTGATCAAGACTTAAAATATGGTTGGCGGCAAAACGAATCGCCATCAGTAATTCATGTGGCTCGTCCTTCTCTAAGGCGGCTTGAACATCAAAGGTTTTCCCTTCAACCGGCGTTGCAAACAGGCTGCGCACAAATTCTAAATGCTCTTTCATTTTAAAGAACACATCAATCACGCTATCCGTCAGCTTGCCCTTGCCTTGTGAATTGGTGTATTGCCGGGTGGCTTTTTTGAGCTCGTCAGCAATACCGACATAATCCACAATCAAGCCGCCATTTTCTCGGCTTTTATTGCGGAATACACGGTTTACTCGGGCAATCGCCTGCATCAGGTTGTGCCCTTGCATCGGTTTGTCGATATACATCGTATTACAGCAAGGCGCATCAAAGCCCGTCAGCCACATATCGCGCACAATCACCACTTTCAGCGCATCGTTCGGGTCTTTAAAGCGGCGTTCCAGCGTTTGTTTTTCCTGTTTACTGTAAACGTGTTTCTGCATTTCCGGCGCATCGGAAGCAGAACCCGTCATGACAATTTTAATCGCCCCTTCATTGATATTGTCTGAATGCCATTCAGAACGTAGTTTGATGATTTCATTGTATAAGTCCACGCAAATCTGACGACTGGACACCACCATCATCGCTTTGCTATCGACCACTTCATTGCGTTTGGCAAAATGCTGCACAAAATCTGCGGCTAAATCGGCAAGGCGGGCCTGCGACCCCAGCAATTTTTCTTGCAAACGCAGGGCAGGGGATTGCTCCTCTTCCAGCAAATCATCAATTTCTTTGAATAGCTCATCGTGTTCTTTTTCGTTTAAGCGGATTTGGCGTGCTTCATACACAATCGGCACAGTTGCGCCATCTTCCACCGCATCTTGTAAATCATAAATCGACACATAGCGCCCGAACACATCTTGCGTGTCCTTATCTTCTAGGCTGATTGGCGTACCGGTAAAACCGATAAACGAAGCATTTGGCAGCGCATCACGCAAATGACGGGCGTAGCCTGCTTGAAATTTGCCGTTATGCAATTTTTGCGTAAAACCATATTGGCTGCGGTGTGCCTCATCGCTAATTACAATAATATTGCTGCGCTCATTTAAAACAGGGAAGCGGCTTTCTTCCTCATTTAAGGCGAATTTCTGAATCGTGGTAAAAAACACACCGCCTACTTCATTTTGCGCGAGCAGTTGGCGCAGTTGATCGCGATCTTCCACTTGTTGCGGTGTTTACTTGATTAAATCTTTGCCTGAAGAAAAGGTTTGGAAGAGCTGACCGTCCAAATCGTTGCGGTCGGTGACCACCACAATGGTGGGATTTTTCAATTCAGGCTGCGCAAGCAGTTTGCCAGCATAAAACAACATAGAAATCGACTTGCCCGAACCTTGCGTATGCCACATCACGCCAATGCGGCGGTCGCCTTTTTCCGAGGTCGCAAAAAGAGTGGAATCTACCGCTTCATTTACGCCGTAATATTGATGGTAGGCGGCGATTTTTTTAATGGTTTTACCGTTGGAATCCCGCTCAAATAAGACGAAATAGCGGATATAGTCGAGCAAATCTTTGGGCTGCATTAAGCCATTGAGCAGGCTTTGCAATTCGTCCTCAAAATATAACCGCGCGCTTTGATTTTTTTCATCGACCACTTTCCACGGCGTAAAGCGTTGGAAGTCTGCCGAAAGCGAGCCCAAACGTGCGGCAATGCCGTCTGAAATAATCAAGGTTTGGTTGTAAACAAACAGCTCGGCAATTTCATCTTTATACGTCAAAAATTGATTAAACGCCTGCAACAAATCCGCCGATTCACGCAGCGGATTTTTCAGCTCAAACACCACCAGCGGTAAGCCATTTACAAAGCCGATAATATCGGGAATCCGTTTGCCGCCTTTACGACTGCGGATTTCTAGCTGATTGACGGCAACAAAGCGGTTGTTCTCCCTATGCTCGAAATCCACCAAGCGCGCCATCTCGATTTTTTGCTCATCGTTTTGCGTATATTCCACCCGTACGCCATCACGCAACAGTTTATAAAACGCCTGATTACGCACCACTAAGTCGCCAATATCGCTTTTTGTCGCCGATTTCACCACAGAATCAACCGCACTTTCAGGCAGCTGCGGATTAAGTTTACGCACCGCCTCACGCAGTTGCTCAATAAAGACTACGCCGCTCAAATCGCCACGGGCAAATTCCCCCTCATGAACAGGCAAGTCTTTACCATAGCGATATTCCCAACCGAGGGATTGCAGGCGTTGAAGAGTGAGTTGTTCGATGTCGTTTTCGTTGAGCATGATGGGTTCCTTAGTGTGTGGTTTAAATCTCCCCTAACCCCTCTTTACGAAAGAGGGGAATGGTATTGAGCGTAATTTTAGTTTAGGTGTTTTTCATGAGTAATTTTGCTGTTAATCCGACCGCTTGCAGTCAACAAACCTCCCAAATAATCCCCCTCTTTAGCAAAGAGGGGATAGGGGAGATTTATTAGAAATGAACTAACCTAACCTTTTAATTCATTTAATTTATTTTCAATTTGAATATGCTCAGAAAATTTAGATTTAGCTATTGCTAAATTAATTTTCTTATCTAATTGATGTTGTTCTTTAGTTTTACTCAAAGAATGTTTATATTCTTTAAATAAAACACTAAATGATTTTTTTAGCTCTTCTCCTAATCGTGGTTCAAAATGAATTTTTTGGTAGCTAATTCGATGTAAGATCCTATTGTAAATATTCAATAATTTTAACTGATTGTTTAAGATCCGTCTTACTACTACAATCTTTTCATTGAAAAAGTCTTTTCTCTTTGATTTTCTATCTAAGTGTGCAATTTCTTTATTTCTTGTTAAGTCTAACTTTTTAGTTTTGGTTCTAAGGTATTTTATAATTTTGTCTATCTCTTTTTTCTCATCTTGTGTAGCATTAGAGAAAAGTTCTTCATTTAAATAGAGAAATGTTGCATTTTTATCTCTTCCACCTCTCATTTCAGCAGGTTCACAAAGTTTCATTATTTTCATTATGAAACTATATAAAAGAGAATTTTGTTGGTAATGAAAAAAAGTAATATGCTCATTATAGAAATTTATTCTTCTATAATTACTTTTCATTTTCAATAGATGACAATATATTCTGAACTCTACGTCAGCTTCTAGTAATGTTTCTTTAATTCTATTTAGATTATTTTGGATTTCGTTTAACGTAGTCATTTAACTCCTCCCGCTTAACAAGCTAGGCAGTAATAAATCTATTACTTTCTCAAGATTCTTATTTTCTTCAATATGAAGATTAATCTTTTCAAAAATAGGTGAAGTTTGTTTATAAAATACGTGCAATAATTCATTGCTTGGATTTATAAACTCAAAACTAGGCACTGCATCCTTTCCAAGATGTAAAACTGTTGTACCTGTGCAAAATGATTTAGTATGAGCCTGGAATGAATCAGTCATTGCAAGACAATATAGAAAATGCTTGTATACATCATTGAATGGTCTTACAACGCCAACATCAAGTGAAATAACTAGATGTTGATAGTTAGAATCTGACATTACCATAGCTGGCTTACCAATTACATCCGCTGCTTGTGTTACATCGGTATAAGCAATAATAAGCTCTCCAGAAAAAACTTCTTGCTCTGATTTATATTTACCCGTGTATTCTTTTAAACCATCTAATCGATATCCACCACCTCGATTAAAAGACTTTAGAGTGACTAGTGCAGTTTTTGATTTTTCAAGTTCGCTACTTTTATAAGATTTTCCCTTGATTATATTTGCAATTTCATCAATTCGCTTAACCTCCCACCCCTTCGGCACTTCAACCCCATCAACCTCCACCATCTCACACGGAAACGCTTTGGCGGTTTCGGCTAATTCGGCGTAGCGTTCAGGCTGTGTTTGTGAAAGTGCGGTCAGTTCTTCGGGTGTTTTTCCGCTGATTGCTTGCATGGCTGCCAGTTCCGCTTGTTCAAGGCTTAGGCCGTCTGAAAGGGCTTGAACTTTGGCACGCACGGGATCGAAATCGACAAACCAGCTTTTAAACAGGGCTTGGGAGATTTGTTCCAAGGTTTGGTTGATTTGGGTGTTGATTTCTATCTTTCCGTCTAATGGGATAATAATATCAAGGATTTTTTGTTGTGTTTCTTTATCTGGTATATTTAAAGATAAACTTGAAACCGAATCAAATGTGATCTGTGGAAATGTTCCAGATCTTGACTCTGCTATCATTTTAAAATATTCGGTTGTTTCATTGCTAATTAGTAGTAAAAACAGGAATTCTGGTAATACAATATTAGCATTAGGCTCAATTACCATAAATTTTGTAGAAACAACATAATTATCTAAATCATTATCTACAAATAAATATCGTCCATTACCTGGTCTTATTTCACTATATAGAATATCGCCTTTTTTTATGGCTTTCTTAGCTTGACCTGGTAAATCTTTGACGTTTGATATATCGCAATGTAGAAATTTATTATTTAATACATCCCCAGTGTTAATAAATACAACATTTGGGTATGCATTAAAGTCAAATCTTCTTGATATATTTCTTGATATATCACCCAGAGTATATTCTTTCCAATTACTCATACCCCAATCCCCCTAAATTCTTCTTAATCTCCGCTTCCAATTCCGCACTTTTCGCAAATTCTTCCTTTAAAAGAGCGGTCAGATTTTGCATTTTTTCTGCAAATGGTACGCCGTCGTCTTCTTGTTCTGCGGTGCCGACATAGCGCCCCGGTGTGAGGACGAAGTCGTTGCCCGCAATTTCTTCTAAAGTCGCGGATTTGCAGAAAGCGGCTTGGTCTTCATAGCCGTCTGATTTTTGCCAAGCGTGGAGGGTATCGGCAATTTTGGCGATGTCGTCAGCGGTGAAATCACGCAATACGCGGTCTTTCATGTAGCCGATTTGGCGGGCGTCGATAAACAATACTTCGCCTTTGCGCTTTTTGTTGCGGTTTAAAAACCAAATGCAGGCGGGGATTTGGGTGTTGGTGAAGAGCTGGCCGGGCAGGGCAACCATACATTCGACCAAGTCGGCATTGATGATGGCTTTGCGGATTTCGCCTTCGTTGTTGGTTTGGCTGCTCATGGAGCCGTTGGCAAGCAATAATGCCATTTTGCCGTTTGGCGAGAGGTGGTAAATCATGTGTTGCAGCCAAGCGAAGTTGGCGTTGCCTTTGGGCGGCGTGCCGTATGCCCAACGTGGATCATCAGCCAGGGATTCGCTCCACCAATCACTGATATTGAATGGTGGGTTTGCCATGATGAAATCCATCTTTTTGTCGATGTGTTGCGGCTGCGTGAAGCTGTCGGCGTTGTGCTTGCCGAAGTCGTAATCAATGCCGCGGATGGCCATGTTCATGGCGGCGAGTTTCCAAGTGGTGGGGTTGAATTCTTGCCCGTAGATGGAAACGTTGTTGATGTTGCCTTGATGGGCGGTGATAAAGCGTTCGGTTTGCACGAAAAAGCCGCCACTACCCATGGCCGGGTCATATACGCGGCCGGAGTATGGCTCGAGCATTTCGACAATCAGGGAAACGATGGATTTCGGCGTGAAATATTGTCCGCCGCGTTTGCCTTCGGCTTGGGCAAAACGACCGAGGAAGTATTCGTAAACGTGACCGAGAATGTCTTTTGCGCCTAAATGTACGGGCTCGCCGTTGTAAGTCGGACGGGTAAAGTTGGTATCGGAGAAGAGGATAATCAGCCCGCGCAGGGTGTCTTCGTTTACTGCATAGCCGCTGATGCGTTGGAGTACGCCTTTGAGTTTTTCGTTGTCTTTTTCGATGGCATCGAAGGCATCGTCAATCAGTTTGGCGACGCCTGAAAATTTCCCGCCCCAAGGCAGCTCTGCGCCGATGTTTAAGATGGAAACGGCTTTAATCTCGTCCCAACGGGCTTGCTGCGGCACCCAGAACACATTGTCGGCGGTGTAGTAGTCGCGGTTTTCCAGTTCGGCGGTTAAGGCTTCTTGATATTCTTCTTCGGTGTCGTAAAAAGTGCGATCAAGATAGAGTGGATTTTCGGGATCAGTCAGTTCAGCCTGAATTTTGGCTTGTTGATGGGTAAAACTGTCGGAAATGTATTTTAAGAAGATTAGACCAAGAACGATGTGTTTATAGTTGGCGGCGTCAAGCTGTTGACGCAATTTATCAGCAGATGACCAAAGTTTTTCGTCGAGATCATTTAAAAAGGCTTGTTGTAGGGCTGGGTTTTCATCGACAATCTTGGTCGTCTCGTCTCGCTTGCATAAATTATATCCTTTGTAAAGTGATTTTAAGAAAATGTGTGTAATTTTTGCGGTCGTTTGGCACACTTTTTTTAAAAAACGTTGTCTTTTTCGACCGCACTTTGTGATTATTTCTGTGCCAAATAACGTTCAACCGTATCCACGATAGCTTGTGTTTGCGGATCGATTTCAATATTGACTTTTTCACCCACCTCTTTTTTGCCAATTAGCGTACGATGAATGGTTTCCGGAATTAGGTTGACGCAGAAGCTTTGTTCGCGGACTTCACCGATGGTTAAACTAATGCCATCCACGGCAATAAAGCCTTTGGTTAACACATATTTCATCATGTCTTGATTCGGCAGTTGGAACCAAATTTGCAGGTTGTTTTCGGAAGGAATGCGTTCAACGATGTCTGCGGTGCAATACACATGGCCGGATAATATATGCCCGCCGATTTCTGTGCCCATTTGCATGGCGCGTTCGATATTGACGAAATCACCAGCTTTTAATGCGCCTAAGTTAGTGATTTTCAAGGTTTCTTGCATTAAGTCGAAACTCACCAAATTGCCTTTGATTTCCGTGACAGTTAAACACACGCCATTGTGCGCAACGGACGCACCGATTTGTAATCCTTTCAGCATTTCTTGTGGCATTTCCACCACGTGTGTTCTAAAATTAGCCGCTTCTGTAATAGCCTTAATTTGTGCGGTACCTTGCACAATGCCTGTAAACATAATGACCTCGAAATCTATTTATTTATGAATCTAAACTTCGTCAAAGAATATCATATTGAAGCCAAAAAATTAATTGCTATCGCCATTCCAATTTTGCTTGCGCAAATTGCGCAAAACTCCATGGGGATGGTGGATACCATTATGGCAGGGCGCGTGAGCGCAGCAGACATGGCAGCCATTTCCGTGGGTGCCTCCATTTGGTTGCCGTTGGTGTTATTCGGGCATGGGTTGTTACTCGCCTTGCCTCCGACCATTTCCTATTTGAATGGCTCCGGTCAGCGTAAACGGATTGCTCATCAGGTACGTCAAGGCATCTGGATTGTGTTCTTTAGCTGCATTCCCCTTGGTTTATTGATTTATCACAGCGACGTTGTCTTGCAAAACATGGATATGGAACCCCGTTTGGCGGAGATCACAAGCGGCTATTTACACGCTATGATTTGGGGCTTGCCGGGTTATTTATTAATGATTAATTTTCGTTGTTTAAATGACGGTATTGCCAAAACCAAGCCTGCCATGGTGATTACTTTCCTCGGTTTAATGCTCAACATTCCCCTTAACTATATTTTCATTTACGGCAAACTTGGCGTACCGGCATTCGGCGCGGTAGGTTGTGGCATTGCCACGGCAATCGTGAACTGGATGATGTGTCTTTTCATGTTGACCTATTGTATGCGCGCGAGAAATCAACGTGATTTAAAGGTCTTCGACAAGATTATCGAACGTCCGAATGTGCGTACATTGAGCAAGTTGCTGAAACTTGGGTTTCCTATCGCCATGGCGCTGTGTTGTGAAGTGGCGTTATTTGCATTGACTTCATTATTTCTATCGCCACTTGGTGCTGATGTCGTGGCGAGCCACCAAATTGCCTTAAACACCAGCTCGTTTGTCTTCATGTTGCCTATGTCGATTGGCATGGCTACGACGATCTTAGTCGGGCAACGTTTAGGCGAAAAATCGCCACATGGGGCAAAACTGGTGTCTTATTCTGCATTGGTTGTCGGATTATCAGTTGCGATAGTCACTGCATTTTTAACGGTAATTTTACGTGAGCATATTGCTGCCATTTTTGTGAAAGACGTTGAAGTGATTGCCATGGCTGGCACCTTATTATTAATTGCCGCGCTATACCAATTTTCCGACACAGTTCAAGTGATTATTGGTGGCGTGTTGCGTGGTTATAAAGACACCAAAGCCATTTTATACATCACGTTATTTTGCTATTGGGTTGTCGGTATGCCACTGGGTTACACGTTAGCGCGCACGAATCTTATCATTACCGGTGGTATTGCGGCGAAAGGGTTCTGGATTGCGTTTATTGTGAGTTTAACCTTAGCGGCCATTTTATTGATTTATCGTCTCCGAAAAATTCAGCGATTACCTGATGACGTGCTGCTAGCGCGCTTGGAAAAATTGAAATAAAGAGAAGCCTGTTACCGTTGTAGCAGGCTTTTTTCATTTAAAGTGCGGTTATTTTTTAAGATGTTTTTTAGTGTATTTAAAAGAGAATAATTCTCTTTTTCAGCTGAAACTTTTCAGCTATACTGTCGTCGTTTTTTGAATCGTAAAGGTAATGTTATGAAATTTAAATTAAGCCTGATTTCCACCGCACTTTTAACGGCGGTATCCATGTCTGCTTATGCGGAAGAAAAAGCGGAAAATCTTGAACAAATCACTGTTGAAGATACCGGCATTAAGCAAAACGGTTATCAAACCACCGGGACCTCTGTGGTCTCAAAAGCCGAAGTGCCTGTGTTGGATACACCGAACACGGTCAATATTCTTTCCACCCAATTATTAAAAGATCGCAAACCCGAATCCTTAATTGATGCGCTTTACAATGTGAGTGGCGTTAGTCAAGCCAATACCTTAGGCGGCATGTTCGATTCCATTCAAAAACGCGGTTTCGGCGGCAATCGTGATAATTCGATTATGCGTAACGGCTTGCAAGCCGGCCCTGCCAAGAACTTTAGTGCCACCACGGAAACCGTCGAAGTCTTAAAAGGCCCTGCCTCTGTGCTTTATGGCATTCAAGAACCGGGCGGTGTCGTCAATATCATTACCAAAAAACCGCAACAAACACCGAAATATGTAGTGGGCGGCACATTGGGAAATCATCGTTTGTGGGGAACACAAGTGGATTTCACCGGCGGCTTAGGCAACGGCTTTGCTTATCGTTTTATTTATGACAAACAAGAAAAGAATTATTGGCGTAACTTCGGCAAAATTAAAAATACCACTTATGCGCCTTCTCTTTCTTGGGAAAATGACACCTCCAAAGTCTTCGTGGCGTATGAGCATAAAGACATTCTTGAGCCCTTTGATCGTGGGACGAATTTATTAACGGCGACAAATTCTCTGCCGAATATTCCGGTCTCCCGTCGTTTAGACGAGCCGAATAATGAAACCACGGCAAAAACCGATAACATTGATTTTAAAGTTGAGCATAAACTTAACGATAACTGGAAGTTAAACGCCGGTTATAACTATGCCCGTTATGAATATTTCTATAATCAAGCGCGTATTTCGAATATTAATGTGGCAGATACACCGATCCCTGCGGTTAAAAATAAAAAGGGCGTGATCACCTCTCCTGAATTAAAAGCACGTCATGTACGCCGAGCCATTGAGCAACAACAAGGTGATCAACGCGTGCATAGCGGCACATTAAATATCGTGGGTGAATTCGGTATTGGTGAGATTGCTAACCGTTTTGTCGCCGGTGTGGATGTCATGCGTAATATTCGTGATATTGGTCCGATTTATAACCAAGGCATCATGGATTCCGATATTAATATTGATCATCCAAACTATACCAATCCTGTTGCGCAGAAGAAAAACGGCAATGGCAATGCCTATCAATATAACTATTTAAAAACTGTCGGCGTTTACGTTCAAGATACGGCTTATTTCACTGACCGCTTTATTATGACCGGCGGTTTGCGTTATGAATATTTTGACCAATTTGCCGGCCGCCATTGTTTAAATGCAGCAAATTGTGATGTATCAAAAGGACAAAGCGTAACGAAGACCGGTAATACGGATCAGCACGATGGTAAGTTGCTGTATCAATTAGGTGCGGTATATAAATTTACGCCTGATTTTGCCACCTTTGCCAATTACTCGGAATCCTTCCGCCCGCAAATGAGCGTTGCAACCCCTGTGAACAGCGATTTGAAACCGGAACAAGGTAAATCCATTGAAATGGGGGCGAAGTATGAAAATGCTGATTTTAACGCTATGGTGTCTTTATTTAATATTAATAAACGCAATGTGGCAGAAGCGGTGGGTAGCGGCGCTAATGCCGAATTAAATATCGTCGGCAAACAACGTTCCCGCGGTGTGGAATTTGACTTGAACGGTCAGCTTACCGAACAGTTGAGCGTGGCGGCGAACTATACTTACACCAAAGTGAAATCCTTAGAAAATGAAAGATACCCTGACGCAGTGAATCAACAGCTTTCCGGCGTACCGAAACATCAATCCTCTTTATTCTTGGCTTATAATGTGGGCGAATTTGATTTCGGCAATATCCGTGTTGGCGGTGGCGCCCGTTATTTGGGATCTTGGTATGCCTATACCAATAACTACGCGAAATCGTATAAAATTCCACACGCCGTAGTGTATGACGCCTTCATTGCCTACGACACCAAAATCTCCGGCAAGAAAGTATCATTCCAACTTAACGGTAAAAACTTAACGGATAAAACCTATTTCCCATCTACTTCAGGTAATGCAACAAACACGCTGATTCCGGTGGCGTTGGGTTATGGACGTGAGTTTATCTTTAATACCAAAGTGGAATTCTAATTAAACACTTTCATCCCTAAAGGGCGTTTAACGCCCTTTCTTTTTGGATATTCAAATGGATTGGCAAACAGAAGTTAATAATAGTTTATCTTGGATTTTGACCGCACTTTTGGGTGTGTCGGCGGTGTTGGCAGTATTGGCATTGGCGCTTAAACGAACAGACTTTGGGCAACGCTTTTGGCTGATTACACAACCCTGCGTGCAAACCTCATCGGCATACAAAATTATCGGTTTGCTTTTATTGTTGCTGACGTTGATTTTGCTGGAAGTGCGAATCAGCGTGCTGAATTCCTTTTTCTATAATGGGCTTTATACCTCGTTACAAGAACAAAAAGCCGATGCCTTTTGGTTTTTTGCCGGGCTGAATGCCTTGTTGGTGATGTTCAAAATCGTGCATTCCATTATCAATTATTTCGTACGCCAGCTGTTTGAAATTCGTTGGTTAGAAAAACTCAATAATGAAATGCTGGTGCGTTGGCTGCGCCATAAAAATTATTATCGTCTGAAATACGAAAAAGAATTGCCGGATAACATCGATCAACGTATCGAACAAGATGCCCGCGAATTTATTAGTGGCACGGTTACCATGTTGCAAGGCTTGATTAATTCCGTGATGTCCACCATTGAATTTACGATTATTCTGTGGGGCTTGTCAGGGATATTGGTGTTGCTCGGCGTGCCGATTCCGAAAGGCGTGGTGTTCTTTATTTATGTTTTTATCATCGTCGCCACCGCACTTTCCGTTTGGATTGGGCACCCGCTGATTAAATTGAATTTTGATAAAGAACGATTGAACGGGGATTACCGTTATTCCTTAATTCGCGTGCGTGATAACGCAGAAAGTATTGCGTTTTACGATGGTGAAATAAAAGAGCGGTCAAATTTACAAGCGAAATTTCACGCTATCATTCACAACCGTTGGGTGATTGTGCGCCGTATGTTGGGGTTGGACGGGTTTAATACCGGGGTGACGCAAATCGCCATGATTCTACCGCTCATGTTGCAAGCGCCGCGTTTCTTTGCCGGACAGGTGAAATTAGGCGATATGCACCAAACGGTGCAAGCCTTCAATCGGCTTATGCGGGCGTTGTCTTTCTTCCGCTTGTTCTATGAAGAATTCACGTTGTATCAAGCGCGTCTCAATCGTTTGTATGGTTTTTTTACCAAATTAGACGAATTGGACGGCACGGACATTCATCAACCGGTGGAATGTTCTCATCGGGTGTCATTGCATCATTTCGGGATTAAAGACGGCAACGGAAAAGTCTTGCTGAAGGATCTGAACGTGGATTTGCAAAATGGCGATGCTTTGTTAATTCAGGGTCCGTCAGGCGCAGGAAAAACCTCGTTACTTAAAGCCATTGCGGGGATTTATCCGTTTGATACGGAAGGTCGGGTAGAGCGTCCATGTAGCAACAGTCTGTTTTTGCCACAACGCCCGTATATGCCGCAAGGCACGTTACGCGAAGCGATTTGCTATCCGAATATCGAGCCTAAACGTGGCGAATTGGAGTTGGCAATGGAGCAGTGCCGTTTGAGTAAATATATTCCGTCTCTTAATGAATCCAACGACTGGCAGGCAATTTTGTCTCCGGGAGAATTGCAACGGGTGGCGTTTATTCGCATTCTTCTGATGCAACCCGATGTGATTTTTTTAGACGAAACCACATCGGCACTGGACGAACCAACGGAAGAATTGTTGTATAAAATCATCCGCAGCCGCTTCCCAAACATGATTATTCTCAGTGTCGGTCATCGTTGCACGTTGCAACAGTTTCATAATAAGCAGTTAGCACTGTAAAGGCGCTAAAAGTGCGGTGCTTTTTTAAGCCAAATGAATAAAACACAGAAGAAACAGGTTCCCTTTTTCGTCAGAGAAAGGGAAACGAAGAAAAATTAAGCATAAAAAAATCCCCCGCAAAAGCGAGGGATTGTGAATTTGGAGCGGGAAACGAGGCTCGAACTCGCGACCCCGACCTTGGCAAGGTCGTGCTCTACCAACTGAGCTATTCCCGCAT
>ERZ773054.1523-NODE-1523-length-13838-cov-38.078212_pt1 | contig 13838 bp, 11 predicted proteins | sample MGYA00580630_ERZ773054 | MGnify/ENA primary metagenome ERZ773054 (study PRJEB29015, sample SAMEA2737994) | human oral metagenome | biome: human oral; feature: human-associated habitat; material: dental | place: China | collected 2115 ... | reverse complement strand
CACGGCGCCCGGGGACGAGACCGCCGTCTCCGCCGTTGCCGCCGTGCAGTCGGACCGGCGGGACGATCGGGGATCCGCTGAGGTTCCGGCCGGCGCGAGCGCCGCTCGGCTCCCGTCCGTCATCCCCGCCGCCGAGACGGACGACCCGTCGGCGCTCGTGACCACGCGCGAGGAGTGGGGCGCGAACCCCGCCTACCTGAACTGGTGGCCGAACTACGCCCCCGCCGACCACGTCGTCGTCCACCACACCGCGGGCACCAACGACTACACCGCCGAGCAGTCCCCCTCGATCGTGCGGGGCATCTACTACTACCACGCCGTCATCCTGGGCTGGGGGGACATCGGCTACAACCTCCTGGTCGACAAGTACGGGCAGGTCTTCGAGGGGCGCTACGGCACCCTCGACTCCGACCCCGGCACCATGGTCGTCGGCGGGCACTCCTACGGCGCCAACACCGGCACCATGGGCATCGCCATGATGGGCAATTACAGCTTCGTCAGCCCCTCCTCGATCCAGATCGAGCGCGTCGGCCAGATGACCGGCTGGTTCCTCGCCCGGGCCGGCGTCACGGACGCCTACGGCTCCTCCCGCTTCACCTTCCGCGCGACCCAGAAGTACCGGAGGGGCCAGACCATCGACCTGGACACCATCTCCGCCCACCGTGACGTCGGCTACACCACCTGCCCGGGTGACGTCGGCTACTCGATGATGGACTGGATCCGCTCCGCCGCCCAGGAGCAGATCGACGACGGCGCCTGGTAGACCCGCGCGGGCCCGGCGCGGGCCGGAGGAGAGGCCGCCGTCACGGCCGTCAGGCCCCCGTCGTTCGCGAGGGTTCCGTCGGACGGTCCGCGTGACCTAGACGATCTGCGCCGTCGGCCCGGGACGGGCTATGGTTGGGTGGTTCCTGCTGGCGCCCATACCAGGGGGATGGACGCGTGACGGTCGGGGGCCGTCTCAAGCACCGCGACACGACCCGCTGCCTGTGAGTGAGGACCTAAATGACGAAAACGAGTGTGAGGCCCATTAGACCGGTCTGGCACGAGTGGGATCTCATCAGGGCATTCGGTCAGCGAGATCTGAAGTCCAAGTTCAACGGGACGCTGCTCGGCTGGCTGTGGTCCCTCGTCGTTCCGCTGGCCTCCCTGGGCATATACACCCTTATATTCGGCGGGCTGTTCAAGATGGTGCCCACCGAGATCGCCTCCCGGCACCAGGGGATCGGCATCTTCGCCGTCTGGCTTTTCGCCGGCCTGACCATCTGGGGGTTCTTCCAGAACTCCATCAACGCGGGCATCAACGGACTCATGGGGTCGGGCAGCCTGCTTCAGAAGGTCTACTTCCCCGCCTACTCGGCGGTCCTGGGCTCCTGCCTGGCCATCGGGGTGCAGTCGGCGGTCGAGGTGGGGCTGCTGCTCATCGTCCTGGCGCTGCTGGCGAACGTCTCGTGGACCTGGCTGCTCCTCGTGCCCTTCCTGGTGCTTCTCATAGTGTTCACGGGCGCCGTGAGCGTCATCGTGTCCATCTGGAACATCTACGTCCGCGACCTGGCCCACCTCGTCGGCGTCTTCCTCCAGCTGGCGTTCTACGCCACGCCGATCATCTACAACCCCGATATCGTCCCCGACACCGTGTGGGGGCTGCCCGCGCACGCCCTGGTCGAGGCCATGCCGATGGCCGAGTTCATCGAGTTGTTCCGTTCGCTGGTCTACTCCCTGCGGCCCGGGGACCCGGGCGACTGGCTGGCGTGCTGCGCCTGGTCGCTCGCGGCCTTCGCGGTGGCCGTGTGGGTGTTCCGCCGGTGGGGAGCGGATCTGGGAGAGAGGATTTGACCCGATGAGTGCCAGCAGCGCGGCCGTCGTGCACCTCGATGACGACGACGAGTACGCCATCGAGGTGGAGCACGTCTCCAAGGCCTTCACCATGCACGCGGACCGGCGGGACTCGCTCAAGGAGCGGTTCGTGCGCGGCTCCTCCCGGGACTCGCACGTGTTCCGCGCCCTGGACGACGTCAGCTTCCGGGTCAAGAAGGGCACGACCTTCGGCCTCATCGGGCACAACGGATCGGGCAAGTCGACCATGCTCAAGATCCTGGCCGGCGTGTACCGGCCCACGAGGGGGGAGGTCTCGGTCACGAGCAAGGTCGACGCGCTGCTGGAGGTGGGGGCGGGCTTCCACGGCGAGCTCACGGGCCGGGAGAACATCTACCTCAACGGCTCGATCCTCGGCCGGTCGAGGAGGCAGATCGACGAGTCGCTCGACTGGATCATCGAATTCGCGGACATCGGCGACTTCATCGATGAGCCGGTCAAGGTCTACTCCTCGGGCATGACCGTGCGCCTCGGCTTCGCCACGGCGGTCGCCATCAAGCCCACGATCCTCATCGTCGACGAGATCATCGCCGTCGGAGACGAGGAGTTCCAGCGCAAGTGCTTCGACCTCATGCGCGAACTGCGGGACAAGGGGACGACGATCGCGCTGGTGACCCACTCGCTGTCCCTGGCCACCGAGATGTGCGATGAGATCGTGTGGCTCGACCACGGGCGCGTCCAGATGGTCGGCTCCGCCGACAAGGTCGTCTCCGCCTACCTCACCGCGGTCAATGAGAAGGAGGCGCGCAAGCGCTCCGAGGAGGCCGGCGAGTTCCCCGAGGACGACCAGTACAAGATGAACCAGGGCACCGGCGAGTGCCGCATGACGAGGGTGGAGGTCCTGGACGACGACGGCGCCGCGCTGCCCTTCATCAGCTACGGGCGACCGGCGACGCTGCGCATCCACGTGCGGGCCAGGGAGGAGCTGCACGACGTCGAGCTCGGACTGGGGTTCACCACCGACGGCGGCGTCACCGTGGCCGGGCCGAATTCGCGCGCCGCCGGTACCCTGTACACGCTGGGCGTCGGCGATGCCTTCGTCGACTACCGCATCGACTCCGTCGTGTTCCAGCCGGGACGCCTGTGGCTGACGACCTGCTTCGTGCGCGACGGCCATATCTACGACCTGTCCGACCGGCGCACGGAGCTGATTGTGCGTGCGGACCAGACGATGGATGAACCCGGCCTCGTCACCCTCCCCCGGGGGACGTGGAGCGGGAGCCCGGGGGTATCCGTGATTGAGAGGCCAGAGAAGTGACACAGACGAATGACGCCGAGGCGAACGACGCCGAGGAGATCCGACAATTGAGGGCGGCCCTGCGCAAGACCCAGAGGGAGCTCGCCGAGCTCTCACTGGATAACGAGAGGCTGGCCAAGGAGCTCCGCCGGGCGCAGCGCACCGTCGACGGCGCCTGGGAGCAGATCGCGGTCATGCGCCACTCCTCCTCGTGGCGGATGACCGCACCGGTCCGCATGGCCAAGGCCCATCTCAGAAAGGCCCTTCGTTGAGGCGCCGCCGCGGTCCGCTCGTGTCGGAGGTCTCCCGCGGGCGCCTGCACATCGAGACCGGGAGACCGGAAACGGTCATCAATACCGACCGCGTGGCCATTGTGGCCCAGTTCTCGACCGGTCCCCGTCAGCCGCGCTCCTTGTCGGAGTACCTGCGCCGGCTCACGGACAACGGCTACACGACGATCGTGGTGTCCACGTGCGAGAGCCCGGAGCCGCTGGAGTTCCCCCACGGTCTTCCCGAGACCACCATGGTGCTGCGCCGGCCCAACCTGGGCTACGACTTCGGGTCGTGGGCGACGGCGCTCGGCTGCTTCCCCGAACTGCGCGGCATCGGCACCGTCCTGCTGACCAATGACTCGCTCCTCGGACCCTTCGAGCCCATCGACCACCTTCTGGAATGGGTCTCCGCACCCGGTCCCGACATTCGCGGGATGACGGCCTCCTACCAGTTCGCTCGCCACATCCAGAGCTATTTCCTGGCCTACCGGGGAGGCATCCTCCAGGACCAGCCGTGGCGGGACTTCTTCAACTCGATCCGGGTCGAGCCCGACAAGGACGACGTCGTCCTGGCCTACGAGCTCGGAGTGTCCAGGGTCTCCTTCTCCGAGTGCTACTCGACGGACGTCTGGGTGACCGGCCCCGAGCTCGGCGTCCCCTACTCGAACCCGACGGTCGACGGCTGGAAGAACCTCATCGAGTCGGGGTTCCCGTTCCTCAAGCGCACCATTATGACTCACCCGTCGACCATGGCCCAGGCCGCCGAGGCCGCGCAGTACATCAAGCGGCGCTTCGCGACCGATATCACCACGTGGTAAGGACTGACAAGATGAAGGCGACCAAGACCGGACTGACGCGACGAGCCAATTACTTCGCCGCCAGGGGGCGCAACGCCCTGGCCAACTTCATCGCCTCCGGGAGCATCCACGGCTTCCGCAGCGAGCACTGCGCGGACTTCAACGAGTACGTCGCCAGGCTGGGGGGCCGGCAGAACTCCGGCTTCCCGGACCACTGGCGGGTGGAGGACGGCCTGGTCAACGCCGATCCGGCGAGGGTCGCCGTCGTGATCCACTGCTTCTACCCCGAGCTGATGGACGAGCTCTTCGACGCCCTGACCGCCCTGCCCGTCGACTTCGACCTCTTCATCACCAATGCGAGCGGCGACCCCGTCGAGGTCCCCGCGCAGCGGCTGGAGCGACTCGGGCACGTGTCCGTCGTCGAGGTCGACAACCACGGGCGGGACATCTTCCCCACCGTGCAGCTGGTCAATGCCGGGCTCCTCGACCCCTACGAGGTCATCCTCAAGCTCCACACCAAGAAGAGCCCGTGGAGGGAGGAGCACTCGGAGCTGCCGGGCGACGGCGCCGGATGGAAGGACCAGTTCCTTCACGATCTCCTGGGCTCCGGCGAGCAGGTCGAGCGGATCCTGGACGCCTTCGCCGCGGACGCGTCGCTGGGCCTGGTCACCGCCGACGACACCATTGTCGGACCCGAGTTCTGGGGCGGCGACGAGCGCATCGTCTTCCAGCTCCTCAGGCGCCTGGAGATGTCCATGGACCGCAACAGCCTGCGCTTCGCCTCGGGATCGATGTACTGGGTCCGGGGCTTCGTGCTCCAGGGCCTGCGCGCGCTCAATCTCCAGGCGGCGGACTTCGACGAGGAGAACGGCCAGGTCGACGGCACCACCGCTCACGCCGTCGAGAGGATCCTCGGCGTCCTCACCGAGGAGGCCGGGCTCCGGCTCGCGGAGGCGTCCGAGACCCTCGCCGCGGGCGGCCCCGAGGACGCCGGCGCCCACCGACGCTTCGACCGCGCCGCGCCGCGCCGCGCCCGGGCGCAGGTCATCCCCTTCTACCTGCCGCAGTTCCACGACTCCCCGCAGAACAACAGGTGGTGGGGCGAGGGCTTCACCGAGTGGTCCAATGTCACGGCCGCCATCCCCGGCTACCGGGGGCACTACCAGCCGAAGCTGCCCACCGAGCTCGGATTCTACGACCTGGCCGACGACTCCGTGCGCGAGAAGCAGGCGGCCCTGGCCCGCGAGCACGGCGTGGCCGGCTTCATGTACTACTACTACTGGTTCTCCGGGGAGCGCCTGCTCCACCTCCCGCTGGAGATGCTGCACGCCTCCGACACCGATCAGCCCTTCTGCATCATGTGGGCGAATGAGAACTGGACCCGGCGCTGGGACGGCCGGGCCTCCGACGTCCTCATCGGTCAGGACTACTCGAAGGTGCCCGCCGAGGACTTCATCGACGACGTCATGGAGTTCCTGCTGGACCCCCGCTACATGCGCATCGACGGCAAGGCCATCCTCGCCGTCTACCGGCCGGGGCAGATGAAGAACTTCGCCGACGTCGTCCGCACCTGGCGCGAAAGGGCCCGCGAGGCGGGCGCGGGGGACCTGTACGTTCTCGCGGTCGCGGTCGCCGATGAATTCGACAGCATCGGCACCCTCGGCGAAGACACGGGGATTGACGGGACCCTCCAGTTCCCGCCCCATAACCTGCCCTGGGTCGCCGGCCCGGCGACCGAGGTCGTGCTCGATCACCGGTGGCGCGGCAACTTCATGAGCTACCAGGAGACGGTCAAGGCCTCGCTGGCGCTGTCCGGCTCCCTGAAGGACAACGAGTACCCCGGGGCCATGGTCGCCTTCGACAACACCGCCCGCCGTCAGTGGACGGCCGACACCTGGTACGGATCGAACCCCTACACCTTCCGCCGGTGGGTGGCGGGGCTGGTCGACTCGGTCATGCCCCGCGATCCCGAGCACCGCGTCGTCTTCATCAATGCGTGGAACGAGTGGGCCGAAAGCGCGGTGCTGGAGCCCACGACCCGTTTCGGCCGGACCTTCCTGCTTGCGCTGAGGGACGTCGTCTGGCAGTGATCCCCGCGAGCGGCCGGCCCGACGACGGCGGGCCGGCCGCCGCATTCACGTGCTCGACCCGATGGGGCCGAGACGGCTGAGGACGCCGTCGCGCAGTCCCCGGGCGATCAGACGCCGCCGTTCGGGTCCCCGACCGGCCATGAACGAGTTGAAAACGGCGTACTTCGCCGCCCAGTAGGTGTAGCGGATCCGCCACCGCACGGGGAATCCGTTCCATTTCACCAGAGCGATCGTGTTGCGGACGATGTAGTAATTCCTGATCGGCGAGTGGACGTGGATCGGCTGGGCCCGCCCGGGCAGCCGGACCACCTCGTCGCCGAGCGAGTGGTTGAGCCGGGCGGCGGGCACGGCGACCAGGCGCCATCCGGCCCGACGGGCCCGCACCCCCCACTCCAGGTCCACGTGGTCGATGAACAGGTCCTCCCGCATGGGGCCGATCTCCCGCAGGGCCCGCACCCGGATCAGGCAGCCCGAGGCGAGGAGGAAGGCGGCGTCGAGGCGAGGGCGGCTCAGCTCCTCCTTGGTGGCCCGTTTCGGGCTCCAGCCCCGGTCGATGTAGACGAGCTCGTCGGCGCCCTCACGATCCTCCGAGGGCAGCGGTCCCGTCGCGGCGATGCGCTCGTCCTCCTCGATCGCCTCGACGAGGAGCGCGGTCATGTTCTCGGCGGGAAGGGAATCCTGGTCCGACAGGAGGATGAAGTCGGGGGAGGAGGTCATCGCGCGGGCCACCCCGATGTTCTGCGCCTTGGCGATGCCGAGATTGGCGGGCATTGCCACGAGCTCGGCCCCGGTGGCCCGGCAGGAGGCGCGCAGTGCGGCCACCGCCGCGGAGTCCGAGCCGTTGTCCACCACGGTGACGGCGTCGCACTGACGGCTCAGCTCGGTGAGCAGGGCGGTGACGTCGGGCGGCTGGTAGGTGACGACGACGGCGTGGATCATGGCGCCACCGCGTCATCGGCGCACTCCGACCGGGGCCGCGCGCCGTCGCGCGGACGCGTGAGGGCCACGGCCGTTACGACGGCGATGAGATACGTCGTCGAGGCGACTTGCCACACCGTCATGGGGGATACGGGGACGTTCCACCACCAGCGCACAATGCTGTTGAGGTTGGAGAGCATGCTGAAGGACTGATCATCCATTCCGCGGGTGTAGCGCTGGATGACGATGTGGAGGGCCAGCGAGTGCACCGCGGCCGACAACCCGAGGAGCAGGGCGATCTGGGGGCGCGACGCGAAGGGTGGCCCATCGGCCACGACGAACCACAGGAGGAAGAACACCGCGAGGAGGGGCAGCATGTAGCGCGGCTGGTACTGGTACACGTAGGGCCAGAAGTTCTGCACCGCCGCGACGATGGGAATGCCGCTCATGGCGCCGAAGACGACGAGGGCCGCCAGCGCCTTGCGCCGCGTGAGCCTGCGAGCGCCCAGGAACAGGGCGGCCCCGGCCAGGGACACGGAGACAATGGCGACTGCCCCGTCGAAGGGGACGTCGAACCACCCCGCGCCCCAGCGGCGCCCGTAGAACCCGGCGAAGTAGTCCGGAAGGGTGGTGATATCAAGCTTGAGCCGATCTCCGAGCGACAGATCGGGGAAGGCGGGTTTCTGGTGCACGGCCCGGGACTGCCCCGTCATCGTCATGACCCACACGCCGATGGCGCTCGCGACCAGCGCGGTGAGCGCCTGGGGCGCGGTGATGCGGCGGCGCGGCGCCGTTATGAGCACCGCCAGGGAGACCACGAAGACGAAGAAGGCCGAATCGCCGCGCGAGGTGCAGCACAGGAGGGCGCCCACGGCGGCCAGGGCGAGCAGGACCCATCGCCGGGCCCCGGGGGCCGGATGATGGACGGAGCCGTACAGGCCCGCGGCGTAGGCCAGGACGCCGGTCAGGGCCCACGAGCTCGGATTGTTCGAGGTGATGAAGTAGACGCCCATGGGGATCCACGACACCATTATGGCCAGCGCGTACCCCCTTCTCATCGTTGTGGGCATGGCCGCCGCGATCCCGCCGAGGAGAGCGATCGCAATGGCGAGGTTGACCGCCCGCATGAGCAGGACCGAGCGGGTGACCGAGGGGCTCACGAGCAAGTGGTGGAACTGGTAGTAGCCGTAGGGGTAGTTCCCGTCGTCGTATCGCGACGTGAACTCCATGACGTCGTCGGACAGGTAGAAACGGCACGCGGCCGACGATCTGGGGTGGAAGGCGTAGCAGGGGGTGTTGTCGGCCACGGTCTCGGGCACGAGGACCTGGAGCACGCCGTCTTCGGAGACGCGCGTCCGGCATCCGGAGGACTCCAGCGGGCGCGGACACCAGATGCTGCCCAGGTGGTAGTCGTCATCCGGGGATCCGCCGACGGGGGAGGCGAAGATCCAACCGAGGCCGGTGATGACGAGCGCCAGGACCAGAACGACCCCGCCGACCCTGCGGCTCCGGGGGCCGCCGGTGCGGCGCAGCAGGGCGCGGAACCGACCGGAGAGGTCGGACGGGTTGGCGGCGGTCGCGACGCTCTCGGGCTCGGGGGGCGTCGGCGGCGCGGCGGGCGGGCGCTCGGTCCTGGTCCCGGGCGCGGGGGCGCCGTCGTCCTTCTCGGGGGAGGAGTCCGGGGCGTTAGAGCGAGGAGACATACCGCTCGAGCCGGGTCATCGAGTCCGCGGGCGTGAAACCGGCGGATTCGATCTTGCTCAGGTCCAGGGCGCTGCTGAGCGGACGCGGAGCGATGCCCTCCTGTCCGGCGTAGTACTCCTCGGTGGTGACCGGCGTCACCTCGTCCGGGCTGTGCCCGACCAATTCGTAGACGCGCTTGGCGACGTCGCACCAGGAGACCACCGGGCCCTCGCCCGAGAGGTTGTAGGTGCCGAACTCGGCCCGCGTCGTCAGCAGGTGGATGATCCCGGCGGCCAGGTCCGCGGTGAAGGTCAGGCGCCCCGTCTGGTCCGCCACGACCTTCGGGGCGATGCCGCGCCCGGCCAGCGAGGCCATGGTCCGCGCGAAGTTCCTGCCGTCGCCCACGACCCAGCTGGTGCGCACCAGGTAGTGCCTCGGGGCCGCCTGGACGGCCGCGTCCCCGCCGGCCTTGGACTGCCCGTAGACGCCCAGCGGGCTCGGCGGCTCATCCTCGGTGTGGACCGGGACGGTCCCGTCGAAGGTGTACTCGCTGGAGATGTGGACGAGTGTCAGACCGCGCGCGGCGCACTCGCGGGCGAGATTCGCCGGCCCGGTGGCGTTGGCCCTCCAGCTCTGGCGCCGCCCGTCGGGAGTCTCGGCGCCGTCGACATTCGTCCAGGCCGCGGCGTTGATGACGACGTCGTAGGCGGACCAGTCCACCTCCGCCATCTGCGCGGCGTCGGAGATGTCGAATTCGGGCAGGTCCACGCCGGTGGCCGTGAAACCGGCCCGCGGCAGCTGCGCCATGAGCTCGCGGCCGAGCTGGCCGAGCGCGCCCGTGACCAGGACGCGCCGGCCGGACGCGTCGGCCGCGGGGAAGGGGGCGACCTGCGCCATGCGGGGGTGGGCCCTGTCCTTGTCCGACAGGATCGCCCGCTCCAGGGGGATGGGCCACGGCACCGCGGCGGTCTCGTCGGCGAGGTTGAGGGAGGTGTACTGGGCCGACGGCGACCAGTGGTCGTTGACCAGGTAGGTGTAGGCCGTGTTCGGCTCGAGGGTCTGGTAGGCGTTGCCCACGCCCCGGGGCACGTAGACGGCCACCGAGGGGTCGATCTCGGTGGTGTAGACGGTGCCGAAGCTCGGCCCCTCGCGCAGGTCCACCCACGCTCCGAAGACCCGCCCCGTGGCCACGGAGACGAACTTGTCCCAGGGCTCGGCGTGGATGCCCCGGGTCACCCCGACCTCGTCATTGAAGGAGATGTTGTTCTGAACCGGGCCGAAGTCCGGCAGGCCGAGCGCGACCATCTTCTCGCGCTGCCAGTTCTCCTTGAACCAGCCGCGGTTGTCTCCGTGGACGGTGAGATCGATCCGCAGGAAGCCGGGGATCGGCGTGGTCTTGATGGCCAGTGGGGCGGCGGTGGCAGTCATGGAGTGGCGGATCCTCGTTCGTCAGGTGTGAGCCGATGGGGCGGGAGCGCGGCCCGGACGCGTCAGAGTCTAGATGATCGTTTTCGGGGACGGCGAGTTCGACGAGTGCGCACCGACGACCTCTTCGACGATCTGGATGTACTCCCCGATGCGCACGGGCCAGGTCCACTTGGTGATGAGCTCGGGCGAGGCGAGGGGGTCCGGCTCGTAGAGCGCGCCCGCGAGGGTCTCGATGAGGGACTCCTCGGTGCGGTCGGGGCAGACGCGCACGGGCGCCCCGGAGTCGCGCAGCAGGCGGGCGCCGGGCACGTCGAAGGTGACCACGCGCCCGGACTCGGCGATCGCCTCCAGCAGCGTCGTCTGAAACCCCTCCGACAGGATGGTGGGGTTGACCAGGGTCGCCCCTCGCAGGACCCGGCGGACCTCGTCCTGGCTGACGCGCCCGCGCACGGCGACCACGCCGTCGAGGCCGAGCCCGGTGACGCGGCGTCGGGCCTTGGCAAGATCGGCGCCGTCCCCCAGGAGCTCGCCCTCGACGTCCATCCCCCTGCTGCGCAGGGCGGCCACCGCGTTGAGGAAGATGCTCCAGCCCTTGCCCGCGACCACCCGTCCCACGAACACGAGGCGACCGGGGCGCTGGGGGATCTCGCCCGTGTACGTCGACGGGACGATCGCGTTGTAGAAGACGTCGGCGTCCACGCCCCCGAGCCGCTTGACGAAGGCGGCGGCCTGCGGGGATATGGCCAGGACCTTGTCGGCGTGACGCAGTATGTAGCGTCCGGCAGTGATGTCGACGACGCGCGACCCCAGGGCGATGACGGGCGAGGGCGTGGCCACGAACCCGCTGCCGTGCTCGGTGTGGATCACGGGCACGCCCGCCGCGTGAGCGGCCCGCAGGCCGATGAGGCTCATGGGGAAGAACCGCGTGTGGGTCGAGACCACATCGATGTCGTGGGCGCGCAGGAAACGGGTGATGCCGCGGCGGGCGCCCGGCGAGGGGAAGCTGATGACCTCCGCGACGGGCAGATGGGAGCGGCCCGTGAGGACTCGGACGCCGTCCTCGGTGCGCCGGCCGGGGGAGTCGGAGATGGTCAGGACCCAGACCTGGTTCCCCTGCTTCGCCAGACCGCGGGCGAGATTGTGGGCGTGGAACTCGAGTCCGCCGAGCCCAGGAGGGTAGTGGTTGACGATCATGGCGATCTTCATGGAGGTGCCTTCCTGGTAGCGACGAGCCTTTGTTCTGGGAGAGACTGGCCCGCGCAACGAGCCGATTCCGGTGCCTACGAACATCCCAGTTTACGGCCAGTCCCCACGGGGTGCAGGCGCGGGCAGTCGCGCATCCTGAGCCCCGAGAAGCAGTGTGAGTAATCACTCGCAGGCGGTTCGAGAGACGATGGCCACGCCGTTGGTGGCCCGATGATCATCGCCGTCGCGATGGACGACTGCGGCCGGACTCCGAGGGACTCAGCCGGGGCCGTCGCCTGACTGGTCGGCCGCGGATTGCGGGGCGCGAGCCACCGATCGGGCTTCGACGGCGCGCGGATCGGGGTACCGGGTCGGCCGCCCCGGTCTAGGGTCCCGGGTTCCAGGTGCTGCGCCGTGCTCAAGACGCTCCCGGTGTATCCGTCGTATCCGTCCATCGTCTGGGTCGGCCGGGTGTTCGCGCCGAAGCTGTTCGAGGAGCACGATGACGCGCGTAAGGAGTTGCCCTTCCGGCTGGGCGGTCGTGCGGTCCAGTCATGACCCAGTTGTTCGTGCGGTGATCGAGCACGGTATTCCGGGGGTCTGGAGCATCGCGCACAGCACGTCTATTCGGTTCGAGCTTTCAAGAAGAAGCGCCCTCGGAGTGGACCGTTCGTCCCGTTCGTCAACGGGGCGCCTGATCGTCTGCGCCGACAACGGTGTTGAACTTCTGAATCGGTAACGGGGCGTCTGATCGTCTGCGCCGACAACGGTGTTGAACTTCTGAATCGGTTGCCGTTCATGGGTATTGCGGCGGCTTGACGGGTTCGTCGAGAGCCTATAATCTACCACAATTGGAGTACCTGATTCGCTGGCGTTCCGGCCGCAGAGGTCATTCGCATGTTCACAAGGATGGAGAGATCTGTGCACGTTCCCAAGTCGGTCGAGTCCCCGCGGTCCTCTCAAGGCCCTGCGACGACGTCGACCGTTGTCCGTCTCGATTCATTGACGGGCATGCGCTGGTGGGCGGCGTTCTTCGTATTCGCCTACCATATGGGTAATCTGGCCCCATTCAAGGGGCAGTCGTTGATGAATTTCGGATATACCGGGGTCTCGTTCTTCTTCGTCCTGTCGGGATTCGTCCTGACCTGGTCGGCGCGGCCCCGGGTCGGAGCCAGACAATTCTGGTGGCGGCGGGTGGCGCGAATCTGGCCGTCTCATATGGTGGCGCTGGCGCTGGCGGTTCCGGTCTTCTACACTCTCGGGGAGCCCGATCCGTCGCAGAGCTGGGTCAAGCCCCTGTCCGCGGTGATCCTGTGGTCGGTGGTTCTCCTCCAGGGATTCTCCACCATTCCGGCAGTGATGTTCTCAGGGAATCCAGCCGCCTGGACGTTGTCCTGCGAGATGTTCTTCTACGCCCTGCATCCCCTCATTAACCCGCGGCGGCGCTCCACTCCCATCATCGCATGGGCTCTCCTGGCGCTGGGAGTTGCCGGGGGTCTGCTGTACTGTCTGGCCGACCTGACCCGGGTGCCCGCGCCGCTGACCAGGACATGGGAATTCCTGCTCGGAATGGGGGCGGCGCACCTGCTGCGTTCGGGGGTGCGCCTGCATGTGCCCGGTCCGATGGCCTATGCGGTGCTGGTTCTGGCTCCGACGTGGTACGTGCTGGCGAAGAATCCCCGCCTGGCCGTGGTCGCGGCGCACCTGGGGCCGCTTCCCCGATTGACCCCCTTGATCCTGTCGCTCCTGTATGTGACGGCTATTCTGATCGCGGCCTCTGCGGATGTCTTGCGCCGGTCGACCGGACTGAGCTCCCGGCTACTCGTATTCGGCGGAGAGATCTCCTACTGCTTCTACCTGGTCCACGCCACGCTGCTCTACGCGGTCGAGGCCAGGATCGGCGCCATGGCCTGGGACCCGGTGCGCACGCCCTTGACGTGGTGCGCCGTTTTCATTATGGGGGTGCTGCTCGCCATCGGGCTCCATCTGTGGGTGGAAAAGCCCCTGGAACGGCGGATGCGGGCCTGGGGCGATGCCCGTTTCGGTCGCCGGTGACGGGGGCTGAGGGCGGAGTCCTTGGCGTGATGGCGATTCTGTCGCCTGGGTCACTGGGAATGCTCCCACCGAGGCGAGTTCCTTAACGTGATGGCGATTCCCGCGGGGCTTCTGCCCGGGGTCGCGTCGGCGGCGCCGTCCGCCTGCGCGTCCCCGCTCTGAAGCCGACCGCGCCGGCCCGGGAATCGGCCGTGAGCAGGCCGGGATCGTCGCGGGCCCGGCCCGGGTCCCCGCCCCATCCCAGCCCGCCCCGGTCGGGTCCGCGAGATCGCCGGGTAACCGCCGGGAACGTACCTTGACC
>ERZ773054.1517-NODE-1517-length-13897-cov-47.222150_pt1 | contig 13897 bp, 11 predicted proteins | sample MGYA00580630_ERZ773054 | MGnify/ENA primary metagenome ERZ773054 (study PRJEB29015, sample SAMEA2737994) | human oral metagenome | biome: human oral; feature: human-associated habitat; material: dental | place: China | collected 2115 ... | reverse complement strand
GGTTTTCCAAGCCGCCGCAGTGTTGGATGAAGCGGTCGGCGAGGGTGGATTTGCCGTGGTCGATGTGGGCGATGATGGAGAAATTGCGGATGTTTTTCATTTGGTTCGATATGGGTTGGAGGCCGTCTGAAAACAGGTTTTCGGTCAAATTGTTTCTTTCAGACGGCCTTTGAAAATAGAAAAGACAAATAGCCGCGCATTTTAGCCGAAAAAGCCCGTTTCGGCTAATTGAGGCCGTCTGAAAAAATAACGGCGGGTCGGCAAAGCCCGGATGCGGTTTTGCAAGCATCCGCCAATGGACTATACTGCCCGCTTGTTTTCCCCGAACGCAGACCGCCATGCAGGAACCCGCCCCGCAAACCGCCCTCAATGCCGAACAACGCGCCATGTTGCAGGAAATCCTGCACGGCGCGCTGGACGGCATGACCCTGCTGACGGCGGAAAACGAACTGAAAGCCTACGAATGCGACGCGCTGACCGTTTTCACCCGCCCGCCGCTGGTCGTCGCCCTGCCGGAAACCGAAGCGCAGGTGCAGACTATCCTGCAAACCTGTTCGGGGCTGGGGATACCCGTTACCGTGCGCGGTGCGGGTACGGGTTTGACCGGCAGCGGCACGGCCACGCCCGACGGGCTTTTGCTGGCCATGGCGCGGTTTAACCGCATTTTGAAAATCGACCCGCAGGCGCGCACCGCCACGGTGGAACCCGGCGTGCGCAACCAGGCTGTTTCCGATGCCGCCGCGCCATACGGCCTTTTCTACGCCCCCGACCCGTCCAGCCAGCTTGCCTGCACCATAGGCGGCAACATCGCGCAAAACGCCGGCGGCCTGCACTGTTTGAAATACGGCCTGACCACCCACAATGTGTTGAAAATTCGCGCCGTACTGATGGACGGCGGCATCATCGAGCTGGGCGGCGAAGCGTATGACGCGCCGGGCTTGGATTTGCTGCCGCTGTTTATCGGCAGCGAAGGCATGTTTGCCGCCGTAACTGAAGTCGTATTGAAACTTCTGCCCAAGCCGCAAACCGCGCAAGTCATCCAAGCCTCGTTTGCCGATATGGGCAAAGCAGGGCGGGCGGTGGCCGATATTATTGCCGAAGGCATCATTCCGGCCGGACTGGAAATGATGGACGGTGCGTCCACCCGCGCCGTGGACGACTACCTGCATGCCGGTTTCGACCGCGAAGCCGAAGCATTGCTGCTGTGCGAATCCGACGGCATGGCCGAAGAGGTTGAAGCGGAAGTCGGTAAAATACGGCACATCCTGACCCGCGCAGGAGCAACCGGCCTGAAAGTGTCGCGCAACGAAATCGAACGCACCGCCATTTGGGCGGGCCGCAAATCCGTCTTCCCCGCCGCCGCCCGCCTTGCGCCCGATTCTTATTGCATGGACGGCACCATCCCGAGGCGGAAAATCGGCGAAATGCTGGATTTTACCGACGGGCTGTCGAAGAAATACCGCCTGCAGTGCATCAACGTTTTCCATGCGGGAGACGGCAATATGCACCCGCTCATCCTGTTCGACAATCAGGCGGGCGAATGGCCGCGCGCCGAGGCCTTCGGTGCGGAAATCCTGCGCCGCTGCGTGCAGCTCGGCGGCACTATTACAGGGGAACACGGGGTAGGGCTGGAAAAAATCGACGGCATGTGCGCCCAATTCGGCGAAGGGGAACGCGCCGCCTTTTGGGGCATCAAAGCCGCGTTCGACCCTGAAATGCTGCTCAACCGCGATAAAAAACTGCCGCTGAAAACGCGCTGCGCCGAATACGCCCGCACATTCGACGGCGGCAGCATTGCCGCCAAGTTTCCCGATTTGGAATATTTTTAAACATCCGTTTTTCAGACGGCCTGCCTTATGCTGGAGAGGCCGTCTGAAAAAGCAATCTTTCCACACCCTGAAGCAGGGTAAGCACCGAGAGGACCTATGATGAAACCCATTTCCCTATTTCCCGCCGCGCTGGCACTCCTGACCGCCGCACTGCCCGCCTCGGCAGCCGAACTGCCGCAAAGTGCGGAATTGCAATACAGCGGCTCTTACGGCATTCCGGCAACCATGACGTTCAGCCGCAGCGGCAACAGCTACCGCATCGTTTCCATCATCAAAGTGCCGATGTACAACTTCCGCTTCGAAAGCGGCGGCACCATCCACGGCAACAGCCTGCACCCGAGCTATTACAAAGACATCCGCAAAGGCAAAACCTATGCCGAAGCCAAATTCGGCGGCGGTAAAATCACCTACGGCAAAAGCGGCGAATTGCAAACCGAAAACGTCGCCGGACAAATCCTCGACCTGTTCGCATTGTCGTGGCAACTGGCCGCCACCGACGGCAAACTCCCTGCCGGCCTGAAAATCACCAACGGCAAGCGCGTCTATAATGTCAGCGGGCTAGTGAAAACCGGTTCGGCGCAATATGCGTTCAACGGCGGCAAAACCACCATCGACAACTACCGAGTCAAACGCGGCGACGACATCGTGAACTATTCCTTCGCGCCCGCGTTCGGCAACATTCCGGCCAAAATCACCTACACCGACAACGGCAAAACCTACGATTTGAAACTGACCGGCCTGAAAATCAACGGCCAAACGATTAAACCTTGAAGCTGTGTTGTCCTGAGATAAAAAGGCCGTCTGAAAAATGCGTTTGTAGGATTTTTCAGACGGCCTTATCTGGAATGACAAATAGGAAATCAATACAGCATTTATTTTCTATATTGGGGGATACCGTTCAAAAATAACTATCGGCCAATATAAATAAGGTGGTTAGTGCAGCCAGCCTCAGTGCATCCCGCCCCCAATACGAATGACTTATGCAATGTATCCAGCGTATTGGCCGCACAGTTTGCAATACCAGTTTTTGCACTGTTTCCGGTTGTTCCAACAGTTTGTCATGCCATAAAACCGACGCCTGTTTCAGCAAACCGTATTTTTTCAACAATAACGAAGTCGAATGCAGATAGCACAACCAATCCCGGCTTTGGCATTCCTCCAAGGTCAATACTTCGGACGGGTCGTCCTCAAAATCGAGGAAAGAGATTTTATCGCTGTCTATCATGCAGTTGCGGGCGAAAGCCTGACTTAGGAATTGCCCGCGCCGATGCACGTCTTCGATTGCCGACAATCCTGCTTCCCATGCGTCCAAGTGCCCCTCTCCGGCTTCTTGTTCGATTCGGACGTCAAGTGCGATACCGGTCAAATTACCCATCATCAGGGCGTTGTTCTGTACAGCCAGTAATTCTGGTACGCGGATACCGGCCTTATAAAGCGTACGTAGGCGGGTTGATTCAACTGCAATCGCTTTTTCTCCACCTAAGTTTGGTACAGGCTTCAGTACTCTTAAATGGAGCGGTTTGGTAATCATACCCAGTAGTGCGTAACGCCAGGCAGGATTATGCGGTTTAGCTTTACGTATCCAAACGGTCCTGCCGTCTGAAAGTGTATAGCGCGCGATATTGTTACTTTGCTGAGCGGCGAGCCGGGTAAGTTCGACGGCAAAGTTTGGGGCATTGGTATGGTTGGTGTCCGTATCTTTTTTATTTATCTGCATCTTAATCTAACACGTTGCGGATAATTTCTTTTACCGCTTCGGCCTGATTCGGTACGTTCTGCACCTTCTGCGGCAAATCTTCCAAACCCTGCAGTTTGGCCGGACGCGGGATGTCCACATCGCCGACCGCTTCGCGGATGGTATCGGCAAATTTTGCCGCCAGCGCGGTTTCCAGGCACACGACGGTTTCGCCTGCCTCGCGCAATTCGCGGGCGACTTTCACGCCGTCGGCGGTATGCGGGTCGATGAGTTCGCCGTCCTGCTCGTAAACCTGTTTGATGACGGCCAGGCGGTCGCGGTGCAGGCTTTTGCCGGAAACAAAGCCGTATTCATTGCGGACTTTGTCCAGCGCGAAGGCGAGGTTGAAGCCTTTGCATGCGCCGACTTCCGCCCACAGCGTTTCGATTTCCGCCGCATCCCGGCCGGTCAGGTCGAAAATGAAGCGTTCGAAGTTGGACGCTTTGGAAATGTCCATTGACGGGCTGGAGGTAACGTGGGTGTGCGCGGCGGTGCGCGGACGGTAGGAACCGGTTTTGAAAAACTCGTCCAATACGTCGTTTTCGTTGGTGGCGACCATCAGGCGGCGGATAGGCAGGCCCATTTGTTTGGCGATATGGCCGGCGCAGACGTTGCCGAAGTTGCCGCTGGGCACGCAGAAGCTGACAGTTTCGTCATTATTCGCCGTCGCTTTGAAATAGCCGGCGAAGTAGTAAACCACCTGTGCCATCACGCGTCCCCAGTTGATGCTGTTGACCGTGCCGATGCGGTATTTCTCTTTGAAGGCGGCATCGTTTTGAATGGCTTTTACAATGTCTTGGCAGTCGTCAAACATGCCGTCTACAGCGATGTTGTGGATGTTTTCGTCTTGCAGGCTGTACATCTGCGCGCGTTGGAACGCGCTCATTTTGCCTTCCGGCGACATCATGAACACATGGATGCCTTCCTTGCCGCGCAGGGCGTATTCGGCGGCCGAACCGGTGTCGCCGCTGGTGGCGCCGACGATATTCAGGGTTTGCCCTTCGCGTTTCAAAACATATTCGAAGGCGTTGCCCAAAAACTGCATGGCCATGTCTTTGAAGGCCAATGTGGGGCCGTTGGACAGGGCTTGGATTTTCAGGCCGTCTGAAAGGGTGCGCACGGGGGTAATTTCCGCATTGCCGAAGGCTTCGGCGGTGTAGGTGCGGTTGATGATGGCGCGCAGGTTGCCTTCGGGGATGTCGGTGGCAAACAGGCGCATGATTTCAAACGCCAAATCGGCATAGGCCAAACCGCGCCATTTGTCTAAGGTCGCACGGTCGATTTGCGGATAATGTTCCGGCAGCATCAGGCCGCCGTCGGGTGCCAGCCCCATAAGCAGGACTTCGCTGAAGGTTTTGCGGTCGGTTGCGCCGCGTGTGCTGATGTATTTCACTTTTTTCTCCGAATCATGTTTTCAGACGGCCTCAAAAGGCCGTCTGAAAAGGCTTAGGGTCTGTAAATACGTTTCACGCAGGATGTTACCGTGCGGGCGGTGATTTTCGCCACGGCCTGATTGCGGCTGTTGGTGTCCAGCATGGAAGTCAGGTCGGCCACGCTGACCTGGTTCAGTGCGTCTTCGCTCACGCAGCTGCAGATTCTGTCTTCCCACTGACGCTGGCGTTCCGCGCTCATGCTCAGTGCAATCATGCGCCATTCGTTACGGTTGTTCAGCTCGGTGCGGCATTGTCCGTCGATAACGGTTTTTAGTACCGAGCTGCCGATGCCGGCCATATTTTGGTTGCCGCCGCCGAAACCGCCGCCGCTGCCGAAACCGCCGCCCAAGCCGCCCAAAAGGCCCATGTTGCCATCGCCCGCACAGCCTCCGAGCAGGGCGGCTGCCGTTATCATTGCCAACAATTTCTTCATATTATTTCCTTTATTCGTCGAATTTGAAAAACCGCCGTTATGCGGTAGGGCAAAAGCCCGTATTGTACCCGAAAGCCGCTGCCGTGCCACCGATTGCGGGCAGCGGTATAATGAGGCCGTCTGAAAACCCCTCTTACACGGAATCCGCCATGTCCGACCTTTTTACCCGCCAACCCGATGCGCCGCTTGCCGAACGCCTGCGCCCGCATACGCTTGATGATGTTATCGGGCAGCAGCATTTAATCGGCGAAGGCAAGCCGCTGCGCGTGGCGGTGGAAGGCGGAAAGCCGCATTCCATGTTGCTGTGGGGGCCGCCGGGCGTGGGCAAGACGACGTTGGCGCGGATTTTGGCGCAGAGTTTCAATGCCCAGTTTCTGCCTGTATCCGCCGTGTTTTCCGGCGTGAAAGACATACGCGAGGCAATCGACAAGGCTGAAATCGCTTTGCAGCAGGGACGTGCGACGATTTTGTTTGTCGATGAAGTCCACCGCTTCAACAAGGCGCAGCAGGACGCGTTTTTGCCCCATGTTGAAAGCGGTTTACTGACCTTTATCGGCGCGACTACGGAAAATCCTTCGTTTGAAGTCAATCCCGCGCTGTTGAGCCGCGCGCAGGTGTATGTTTTGCAGTCCTTGTCTTCAGACGACCTCAAGAAACTGATTGCCAAAGTATTGGCTTTGCCCGAATACCGAGATTTCACGATTGAAGCCGATGCGCAGGAGCTGCTCGTCAATACCGCCGACGGCGATGCGCGCAGATTGTTGAATTTATTGGAACAACTTTTACGCGCCGCCGACACGCGTCGTCTGAAAACCTTAACCGCCGAATTTCTCGCCGACAGTCTCGGGGCGCAAATCCGTCGTTTCGACAAAGGCGGCGAGAGTTTCTACAACCAAATCTCCGCCCTGCACAAATCCGTGCGCGGCTCGCATCCGAATGCCGCGCTGTATTGGTTTTGCCGTATGCTCGACGGCGGCACCGACCCGCGCTACCTCGCCCGCCGCATCGTGCGCATGGCGTGGGAGGACATCGGGCTTGCCGACCCGCGCGCCTTCCAAATCGCCAACGATGCCGCCGCTACCTTCGAACGCTTAGGCTCGCCCGAAGGCGAACTCGCGCTGGCGCAAGCCGTGCTGTACCTTGCTGCCGCCGCCAAATCCAACGCGGGCTACAAGGCATACAACCAAATGCGCCGCTTCGTCAGAGAAAACGCCAGCGACGAAGTACCCGTCCACCTGCGCAATGCCCCGACGAAATTGATGAAAGAATTGGGCTACGGACGCGAATACCGCTACGCCCACGACGAACCGAACGCCTACGCCGCCGGAGAAAGCTATATGCCCGACGGCTTGGACGAACCCGATTTCTACCAACCAGTCCCGCGCGGGCTGGAAATCAAAATCGGCGAAAAGCTGGAATGGTTGAAATCGCTGGATGAAGAAGCGTTGCAGGCAATTCTAATGTCCATCCCGTGATTTTCCGGCATCGCGGTCCCGAGGCAAGCTTGTTACCGGCCTGTTGAGGCTTTTTCAATTCAGGGCATTTCAGCATTGTCATCATCGACCAGCGCAGTTGCGGACGTTCCAAACCCTATGCCTGTATTGAAGACAACACCACATGGGATTTTGTTGCCGATACTGAAAAAATCCGTCATATCTTCGCCATCATCGTCCAAGGCCGCTATAACCTATGCACCCCAATGCAAAGCGCGTGGGAACTGTCGCAATTCTTCGCTAAAGCAGAATTGAGAAATCGTCCAAGCAGGCCATTCCTCTTTTGATCCTTCGCTTTCCGAGGCTTTGGTGAAAGCGATGGAGGATATTAGAAGCAAGTTATAAAAGTTAATAAATGATAATGCTGTCTAAAAAAGTTTCGTACATTATTTTTTTATTTGCATATAAATTTAATATCATTACATCTATACTAATTTGATTTTTCTAGAATTTCAATATGAAATCATTAACTTACTACGCCCATTCTGCGCAAGACGAACTCGGTAAACTCTTACCTTACAAATATTGGCAAACCTTACAAAGCCATTCGATAAATGTTGGGGAAATGGAGGCGGAATTTGCTCGGATATTTGGTGCGCAGGAAATTGCCTGCCAGACGGGAAAGTTGCATGATTTAGGGAAATATTCAGAAGCCTTTAACCGCCGATTGCATGGCGGCCCTTCAGTTGATCATGCTACCGCCGGAGTGAAAATTGCAAAAAACGCTTGCTTTAGAGTGGAGGTCAAAGTATAACCTGTTGTTATCTTACTTAGGCTAGATAACTTTATTAATGAATTAAAAGGCAAAAATAATGGAAATCAAACAAACCAATTCAACCATCAAATCTCGTGCAGCGGTAGCATTCGCCCCAAATCAACCCTTACAAATTGTGGAAATCGATGTAGAAATGCCCCGCAAAGGCGAAGTGTTAATCCGTAATACCCACACGGGGGTGTGCCATACTGATGCATTTACATTATCAGGGAGCGATCCTGAAGGCGTATTCCCTGCGGTGCTTGGGCACGAAGGTGCGGGTGTGGTCGTTGCTGTGGGCGAAGGTGTGTCAAGCGTAAAACCGGGTGATCACGTCATTCCTCTTTACACCGCTGAATGTGGCGAATGTGAGTTTTGCCGTTCAGGTAAAACCAACTTATGCGTTGCGGTACGTGAGACGCAAGGTAAAGGCTTAATGCCGGACGGCACGACGCGTTTTTCTTATCAAGGTCAGCCGATCTATCACTATATGGGCTGTTCAACCTTCAGTGAATACTCAGTTGTTGCAGAAGTTTCACTGGCGAAAATCAACCCAGAAGCGAACCACGAACAGGTGTGTTTACTTGGCTGTGGCGTTACCACTGGTATTGGTGCGGTGCATAATACAGCAAAAGTACAAGAAGGCGACTCTGTTGCAGTGTTTGGCTTAGGGGCGATTGGTTTAGCTGTGGTGCAAGGTGCACGTCAAGCCAAAGCGGGTCGCATTATTGCCATTGATACTAATCCTGCAAAATTCGAGTTGGCAAAACAGTTTGGTGCAACGGATTGTTTAAACCCGAATGATTACGACAAGCCAATCAAAGATGTGTTACTCGACATCAACAAATGGGGTATTGATCATACCTTTGAATGTATCGGCAACGTAAATGTAATGCGTCAAGCGTTGGAAAGTGCGCACCGTGGCTGGGGACAATCCATTATCATCGGCGTAGCGGGGGCTGGACAAGAAATTTCAACTCGTCCGTTCCAGTTGGTCACTGGTCGTGTTTGGAAAGGCTCCGCATTTGGTGGCGTGAAAGGTCGTTCTGAACTGCCGAAAATGGTGGAAGATTCAATGAAAGGTGACATTCAGTTAGAACCGTTTGTGACTCACACAATGACACTCGATCAAATCAATGAAGCCTTTGAGTTAATGCATGAAGGTAAATCGATCCGCACAGTTATTCATTACTAAGGTACGCAATGAAACTGATTGAACAACATCAAATTTTTGGCGGTTCGCAACAAGTTTGGGCACATGATGCCCAAACGCTTCAATGCGAAATGAAATTTGCCGTCTATTTGCCAAATAATCCGGAGAATCGACCGCTTGGTGTGATTTATTGGCTTTCCGGCTTGACTTGTACTGAACAAAATTTCATTACCAAATCAGGCTTTCAGCGTTATGCAGCAGAACATCAAGTGATTGTGGTTGCCCCAGATACTAGCCCGCGTGGAGAGCAAGTGCCGAACGATGTAGCTTACGATTTAGGGCAAGGTGCGGGCTTTTATGTTAATGCGACCGAGCAGCCTTGGGCGACGAATTATCAGATGTATGATTATATCTTGAATGAATTGCCAGGTATGATTGAAGCAAATTTCCCTACCAACGGCAAACGTTCCATTATGGGACATTCAATGGGTGGACACGGCGCATTGGTATTAGCATTGCGAAACCAAGAACGTTATCAAAGTGTTTCTGCCTTTTCGCCTATTTTATCGCCAAGCCTCGTGCCTTGGGGAGAAAAAGCCTTTACTACTTATTTAGGGAAAGATCGTGAAAAATGGCAGCAATATGATGCCAGCTCGCTTATTCAACAAGGCTATAAAGTGCAAGGTATGCGTATTGATCAGGGCTTAGAAGATGAATTTTTGCCAACACAATTACGTACCGAAGATTTTATTGAAACCTGTCGTGCGGCAAATCAGCCGATCAATGTGCGCTTCCATAAAGGCTACGATCATAGCTATTACTTCATCGCCAGTTTTATTGGTGAGCATATTGCCTATCATGCGGCATTTTTGAAGTAAGTCGAAGAAGTGATTTGTGAATCGATCAAACGTTGGTATGAATGTTAATTTTTTATGTTAACGAAAATAAAAAGGCATCAGGTTGATGCCTTTTATTTTTATAAATAATAATAAAAGTATTATTAAAATGATCTCCTTCCTGGAATCAGCATGAGGGGGCTTTGCAAAACCTCCTTGCCCACTCTATTTAAATATCTCCCCATTCCAATCCGAATCGCTGTAAATATTTCCTCAATCGGTCGCTGTCATTGACTTTTGCCCTTTCTGTTCGGGAGATGTTGAACAATGCACGGCCGGCGGCGGCCATATTGGAATGTTTGCGGCATTCGTCGATGACGTGTTGCAGTTGTAGCTTGTCGAATAAATCCAATGTGTCCCAATCGATTTTATCGGGATAGTCTTGTGCTTTTTCAGACGGCCTTTTATGTAGGAGGCCGTCTGAAAAGGGTTCTTCTGACCATAACCATTTGAGGCGTTCGATTTCGGCTTGGACTTGTTCTACCTGTATCCTGCCTTGTGACGCGAGTGTGGCCAAGCGCATGATGCTGGCGGCGAGATCGCGGAAATTGCCGCGCCATGGTGCTTGGTTGGAGTGTGCGAAGGCGAGGTAGGCGGCCAGGGCTTCTTTGTTGAAGCGGGTGGTTCGGCCGAGTTCTTGCGAGGCTAGGGCGAGCTGGTGTTCGACGTTGGGCTCGATGTCTTCGCGACGGTCGGCGAGTGCGGGTAGTGGGTAATTCCAGATGTTGATGCGGGCGAACAGGTCTTCGCGGAAGCGTCCGGCACGAATTTCGTGGCGCAGGTCGCGATTGGTGCCGGCGATGAGTTGGAAGTCGCTTTTGACTTCGCTGTCGCTGCCGACGGGATAAAAGTGTTTTTCTTCAATGGCTTTGAGTAACATGGCTTGCTCGTCTAAGCCCAATTCTCCGATTTCATCTAAAAACAATACACCGCCGTCGGCGGTTTTCAAATAGCCTTCACGCTTTTCTGCAGCACTGGTAAAGGCGCCTTTTTTGTGGCCGAACAGGGCAGATGCTGCGCCGTCGCCGCGAAGGGTGGCACAGTTTACATCGACAAATGTGCCTTTAATCAGATGGCGCGCTTTTTTCAATTCAAAAATCCTGCGTGCCAGCATGGATTTGCCTGCGCCTGTCGGGCCGGAAAGCAGAATGGGGGAAGGGGAGTTGAGCGCGACTTGTTCGATTTCGGCAATCATGCGGTTGAAGGCGGCGTTTTGGGTGGAGATGCCGCTTTTCAGGTAGCGCACTGCGTCATCGCGTACGGCGGCAAGGCGTTCTGCCAGTACGTCGTAACGAGCCAAGTCTAAATCGATGATTTCATAACTGCCGACATTGCCGTCCTCCATGCTGCGTCTTTGATTTTTGGGCGGAGCGGTTTGTAACAGTACGCCGGGGATTTGACGCGATTCTACCAATAAGAACAGGCAGATTTGGGCAACGTGTGTACCTGTGGTGATGTGGGTGAGATAGGTTTCTTCTTCAATATTAAATGTATAGCCTGCTGCCCAGTCGTGCAGTTTGGTGTAAACCTCGGAGAAGTCCCACGGATTTGCCAGCTCCATAGGTACGAGATTGACGACTGTGTGCGGTGATACTTGCTGAATATCGGTTTTTACATGATCTGCCAGCTCGCGGTATTTTTCCGCATAAAACAGCTCCATGCGGTCAAGATGAAAATCTTGACGCTGATTCATGGCGACATTCGGCCGCCATTTCAACCAACGCCCTTGACCGAAACCTTTATCCAGCACTGTACCGAGAAAGCTGACGGCGACTTGTTTTTTGGGGGCAGTATTCATTTTTAGATGACCTCTAAACAATTTAAACAATTCTTTCCAGGACAAATGCGCCGTAATCATCGCCCAACGGCAGCTCGAAATCTGTATGCAGGATTTGGCGTTTTACTTGTACGGTTTCGTCAGTTTTCGGATTAAAACCTTCTTTTAAGGCCGTCTGAAAATACACACCGAAGCCATGTTTCTGCCACGCAGGCAGTTCGTTGAAATTGATATTGTTTTCAAATAACAAATCGTGCTTTTGCACGCGTTTTAGGCCGCTGACGGCATCTGTAGCGCGGGACACGCTTTCTCCTTTCTTGCGCAGCATCCAATAACAGTGGGCGTTGAGCGCGTTGCGGTATGAGTCTTCGTGTCGCCAACGGAAATAATCAACCACCAGTTTTTCGTTCGGTAAAATGCAAACTCTGGCATCAAAAGCGGAGGGCTGCCCGTGTGCCACAGAAAAGGCGGCGCTGGCCTCACCAGCCAATACCGAAATGATTTTGCGCGTTTTGCGTTTGAACGTATCGTCATCTCGACGCAGCAATAGTGAAATTTCATCGCTTTCCGAATAGCCGTACGCCACATTGAAGCCGCATTTCATCAAATGACGGACGGTGTGCGCCATCAGGTCGCGGAAACGAATGTCGAACGGGGCTTCAAACTGCCAAATTTCCTTGGTTAGTCGTGTAAAACCGCGCCCGTCTAAGCGGATAACAATAAAATTTTCCTGTGGTACGCAAAAATCATAAGCGGTTTCGTATTGTCGCAAGCGTTTGTCCAAATCATCGAATCTCATCAATATATCCTTTTATATTTTATTTTCTATATAACTATCTATAAATATATTTTTTAGTATTTTACGCTTCTTACTAATAAAAGCTACTTTAAAATATATTTCCTTTATATTCAATTAATTAAAAATTATTTTTATAAAAATTTTATTCTTGGCACGCTGTTGGCTATGTTGTGAATGTAACGATACAGCAGATGCTTCGGGAAATACAGTTACCGGAGAAAAATTTTCCGTAAATTTAGTTGCTGTGTGGTTACAGGGCGAATGCCAACAAGACTACATTTGGATTAACAGGTTCGAATCCTGTCTCGTCTGATAGACGTTGAACGTCTTGTTTATTTAGTCGCCCACCCTTTTCCAATATGGCAGGCAAATGCCTAGGGAAACTACAACATGGATATCCTTGTGTCGCAGGTTCGAGTCCTGCCTCTGTTATCCAAAATAACAGAGTAGCTCAGCTGGTAGAGCGAAGGCATGTTTCCCTGAAAAACTTGTTGCGTGCCATATTACTTTATACGGCAGTAGGCTGATGCTTGAAGAGAGCACATTAACCTTTCACGTTAAAACCGTTTCTCTTCATGTTTATCTGCTACGCTGCCCTCATTCGAGGCCGTCTGAAATATTCAGGCGGACCGATATAAAACCGTTTTTGGTGCATTCGGCAAATGCCGGAGGAATTACAGCCTGTAAAGCTCGAGGTCGCGGGTTCGAATCCCGCCTCTGCCGCCAACTATGGCAGAGTAGCTCAGAGGATAGAGCGCGTAAAAATTTCTCCACTCTTTGTTGCCCAATGTGCCACCCCTTATGGGCGAATGCCATTAGGATTACATTCCTTGCTTGCTACAAACCTGAATGATCCTAATTAAACTGGTCGCCCTACGGCAGTAGGCGGATGCCCGGAAGAGAATACATTAGCTTTCAGTTAAAAACGCTTCTCTTCATCTTTAGCCGCCACACTGCCACCCATTCAAGGCCGTCTGAAAACAAAGCTAAAACAAGTTCAGACGGCCTCAAACCAACAATATGAAAGAAAATGAAAATGGCTAATACTACCTTGTTTCAATCGATTAAAAACCGTTTTACTAAAACCGATGCCTATAATGAAGCTGGCGGCATCGCCTACACGCTGACACCCAAACAACAGCTCGCCCAGCTTGCCGCCACCGGCTGCCTGAACAGCACTTACTACGCCGATGCGCAAGACCAGCTTGAACAAGTATTGGAATTGGCAAAAAATCTGAATGCCGAGTTTATCGCCAAAACCGCCGTGTACGCCCGTCAAAAAGGTTTCATGAAAGACATGCCTGCGCTGTTGCTTGCCGTATTGGCGCAGAAAGATGTGAACATGCTTGCCCGCGTGTTCGACCAAGTAGTGGACAACGGTAAAATGTTGCGTAACTTCGCACAAATTATCCGCAGTGGCGCAGTCGGCAGAAAATCTTTCGGCAACCGTCCGAAAAAACTGATGCAGACCTGGCTTTTGACCGCCACCGAAAAACAACTGTTGAACGCAGCCGTCGGCAATGCCCCGTCGCTGGCGGACGTGGTCAAAATGGTGCATCCCAAACCGCGTGAAGCATGGCGCGCCGCATGGTTTG
>ERZ773054.1516-NODE-1516-length-13899-cov-19.756068_pt1 | contig 13899 bp, 7 predicted proteins | sample MGYA00580630_ERZ773054 | MGnify/ENA primary metagenome ERZ773054 (study PRJEB29015, sample SAMEA2737994) | human oral metagenome | biome: human oral; feature: human-associated habitat; material: dental | place: China | collected 2115 ... | reverse complement strand
CCGCTCCCGGGCCGGCGTCCGTCGTCGCCCAGCGCCTGGGCCACGCGTGCGCGGACCGTTTCGGCGATCTGCTCGCGCGGCGCCGTGGCGTCCACGGTGAACCAGCGTTCGGGTTCGGCTGCGGCGAATCGGAGGTAGGCCCTGCGGACGTCCTCGTGAAACCGCGCGCCCGCCGCCTCGATCCTGTCGAAAGAGCCGCCGAGCCGGGAGGCCAGTGCCTCGGCGGGAAGGTCGAGGAAGACGGTCAGGTCGGGCATGAGCCCTTCCGTGCCCCACAGCGACAGTCCGCGTACCTCGTCCTCGCCGAGCGTCCTTCCCGCGCCCTGGTAGGCGGCGGAGGAATCGATGTATCTGTCGGCGAGAACGATCGCGCCCCTTTCCAAGGCCGGGCGCACGACCGTCGCGACGTTGTGCGCCCTGTCCGCCGCGTACAGCAAGGCCTCTGCCCGCGGCGAGACGTCGCCGCCGTGCAAGAGCAGCTTTCGGATATGGCGCCCGAGCTCGGTTCCGCCGGGGTCTCTGGTTGTGACGACGTCGAAGCCGCGCCCGCGCAGCCATTCGGCGAGCAACTGCATCTGGGTGGTCTTGCCCGATCCGTCGCCGCCCTCGAAGGTGATGAACATCGGCTACTTCTTGCTCTTGGCGGCGGTCGCCGCAGACGGCCTGGCTGCAGATTTCTTAGCGGCGGTTTTCACGGCGCCGGATTTCGAAGCGGATGCTTTCGCGTCCGCGGACTTCGCCGAGGCCTTCCCTGGGCCCGCCGCCTTGCCGGAGGCGGCCTTCGACGCCGACTTTGACGCGGTTTTCGAGGCTGACTTTGACGCGGCCTTGGCCGAGGCCTTTTTCCTGGCAGGCTTCTTCGCCGGGCCCTTGGCTCGCCGGTCGGCGAGCAGCTCGTAGGCGCGCTCGGGCGTGATCGTCAGCGGGTCGTCCTCGCGGCGAAGGGAGGCGTTGGTCGTGCCGTCGGTGACGTACGGGCCGAAGCGGCCGTCCTTGAGCAGAACTGTGACGCCCGCGACGGGGTCGGTTCCCAGCTCGCGCAGGGGCTCCTTCGCGGTGGCGCCGCGCCGCTGCTTGGGCTGGGCAAACAGCTCTTTGGCCTGGTCGAGGGTGACCGTGAAAATCTCGTCCTCGCTGGCCAGCGACCGCGAATCCTTGCCGCGGGTCAGGTACGGCCCGTAGCGGCCGTTGTGGGCAAAGATCGTCTCGTCGCCGTCGTCGCCCACGGCGCGCGGAAGCGAAAGCAGCTTGAGCGCGTCCTCGAGCGTGACCGATTCGAGCGCCATCGAGGACAAAAGCGAGGCCGTGCGCGGTTTCGGCGGTTTCTTCGACGGGCGGCCGGTGGGCGTGAGCGCCACTTCGCCCTCTTTCGGCACGTCGGTGACGTACGGGCCGAAACGCCCCGCTTTGGCCAACACCTTGCGCCCGGTTTCGGGGTCCACTCCCAGCTCGCGCCCGTCGAAGCTGCTTTTGTCCAGCAGCTCGCGCGCCTTGGCCGGGGTCAGCTCGTCGGGGGCGATGGAATCGGGGACGGAGGCGTTGCGGGCTTCCGCGCCCTCGCGCTCCTCCTGGACGTACGGCCCGTAGCGGCCCACGCGCAGAACCACGCCCTCGCCGAGGTCGATCGAGTTGACGGCCTTCGCGTCGATGTCCCCCAGGCTCTCGACCTGGCCTTCGAGGCCGAGCCGCCCCTCCTGGCCCTTCCAAAAGCGCGTGAGATATTCGATCCGCCGCTCCTCGCCGGCTGCGATGCGGTCCAGCTCGGTTTCCATGTCGGCCGTGAAGTCGTAATCGACCAGCTCGGGAAGGTTCTCCTCCAGCAGGCGCACAACCGAAAAGGCCGTCCACGTGGGCACGAGCGCCTGGCCGCGGCGGTCGACGTACCCGCGGTCGGTGATGGTCGAGATCGTCGCGGCGTACGTGGACGGGCGCCCGATCCCCAGCTCCTCCATGCGCTTGACGAGCGAAGCCTCGGTGTAGCGCGGCGGCGGCAGTGTCTCGTGGCCGTCTGCGGCCGCCTCGAGCGTGCGCAGAGCCTCCCCCTCCTTGACCTCTGGAAGGCGCGCGTTCTCGCGGTCCTCGTACCGCTTCGCGTCGGCAGACTCCTGGTAGACGGCCATGAAGCCGGGGAAAGTGATGATCGTTCCCGACGCCGCAAACGTCGCCTCGCGCGCTCCGGCGGCCCCGGCGACGCCGACGGCGACGCGCACGGAGGCGGTCTGGCCGCGGGCGTCGGCCATCTGCGAGGCCACCGTGCGTTTCCAGATGAGCTCGTAGAGCGCGAACTGGCTGGCCGTCAGATCGCCCTTGACCTGGGCGGGCGTGCGGAAATGGTCGCCGGCGGGCCGGATCGCCTCATGGGCCTCCTGCGCGCCCTTGGACTTCGTCGCGTACAGCCTGGGCTTGTCCGGCAGCGACTCCTGCCCGTACATCTCCCGAATCTGGCTTCTGGCAGCCGAAACAGCCTGCTCGGAAAGGTTGGTCGAGTCGGTTCGCATGTAGGTGATGTAGCCGTTTTCGTAGAGCGACTGGGCCGTGCGCATGGCGTCGCGCGAGCTCATGCGGAGCTTGCGGGAGGCCTCCTGCTGGAGGGTCGACGTCGTGAACGGCGCGGCCGGCCGGCGGGTGTACGGCTTCGTCTCGACGGAGGCGACCGTCGCGTCCGCGCCTTCGAGTGCCGCGGCGAGCTGTTCGGCGTCGTCCTTGCCGAGGGCCCGCACGCCTTCCTTGGCGGCTTTGGCGGTGAGCTTTCCGGCGTCGTCGAAGTCCCTGCCCGCGGCGACGCGCACGGAGTCGAGGGCCACGAGCTTGGCCGAAAAGTCTTGCTTCTCTTTGGCGAAAACCGCCGTCACGTCCCAGTAGGAGGCGGCGACGAAGGCCATGCGCTCGCGCTCGCGCGAGACGACCAGCCGCGTGGCCACCGACTGCACTCGCCCGGCCGAGAGCCCGGGCGAGACCTTGCGCCACAGGAGGGGCGAGACCTCGTAGCCCACGAGGCGGTCGAGGATGCGGCGCGATTCCTGGGCGTCCACCAGCTGCGCATCGAGCTGGCGGGGATTGTCGAGCGCCCTGGCGATGGCCTCCGGCGTGATCTCATGGAACACCATGCGTTTGACCGGGACCTTCGGCTTGAGCACCTCGTTCAGATGCCAGGCGATGGCCTCGCCTTCGCGGTCCTCGTCGGTTGCGAGCAGCAGTTCGTCGGCCTCTTTGAGGAGTTTTTTCAGCTCGGCGACCTTCTTCTTCTTGTCGGGGTCGATCACGTAGTAGGGCTCGAAGCCCGCTTCAATGTCCACGGAGAACTTCGCGTAGGGGCCCTTTTTCATCGATGCAGGCAGCTCGGAGGGCTGGGGGAGGTCGCGAATATGGCCGACGGAGGCCTCTACGGAATAGTCCGATCCGAGATAGCCGCTGATGGTGCGAGCCTTCGCTGGAGACTCCACGATCACAAGTTTGCTCACGCTGTTTCCTTCAGGACGACGGAGGGGTTGCTGGCGCCACCATAACCCCATTTGCCGACACCCCGCCATTTGTGCCACGCCGTCAATGACGGGATACACTGTTGCCGCAGTTTGAGACACACATGAGGAGAGATCTCTTATATGCGCGAAAACTCGCCGAAATCCGGCGCGACGCACGAAGGCGTGATCGTCGTTGCCCTGGGGACGCCCACAGAGGCGAGCACCCGTGCGATCGCCGAGTTCTTGGGCGAGTTCCTTTCGGACAAGCGCGTTGTGGACCTGCCGGACTTCCTGTGGCAGCCGGTGCTGCGCGGCCCGATTCTCAAACGCCGCCCGGGCAAGGTGCTGGAACAGTATGAAGACATCTGGGCGGACGGCTCTCCCCTGCGGGTGATCACGGAAGGGCAGGTCGCGAGGCTCGCCGAGCTTCTGCCCGAATGCGAGGTGCGCGTGGGATACCAGTACGGCAGCCCGAGCTTCGTCGAGACGTTCGCCGAGATGGCCTCGCGCCTGGACGAGATCACGGTGCTTCCCACGTATCCGCAGTTTGCGCCGGCCACGGTGGGGTCGGTGGCGGACAGGCTCGACGCCGCGTTGAAGATTTCCCGCGAGCGTTTCGGGCGCGTGCCGCGGGTTCGCGCGGCGAGGTCGTGGCCGGAGCTGCCCGGGTACGTCGATTGGCACGTCACGCGCATAGCGAACGCTTTGGAGGAGGGCGACGCCGACATGCTCCTCTTCTCCTGGCACGGGCTGCCTGACAGGCGCCCCCACCAGCCCGCCCGATACGCCGCCGAATGCGACGCCACGGCCCGCGCGATCGCGGCGCGCCTCGCGGACCTCGGCGTGAACGTCCCGTGGCGCTCGACGTTCCAGTCGAAGTTCGGGCCCGACCGCTGGCTGCGGCCCGCGACTATCGACACGATGGCCCGCCTCCCGCGCGAGGGCGTGCGCCGCGTGGTCGTCGCCAATCCGGGCTTCATGGCCGACTGCCTGGAGACAATCTACGAGATGGACGTTCTCAACGCCGACGCCTTCTACAAGGCCGGAGGCCAGACTTTCCGCCGGATCGGATGCCCCGACGCCGACGCCGGCGCGGCCATTCTGGCCGAGCTGCGCGGGGCGCTGCGGCCCTTTGAGTGAGCGCCGTGCGGTTTAGGCGGGTCCCTTCATCTGAACGCAGTGCGATTTTGGCGATGCCCTTGTGTGATGGCTGCGCGGCTTGGGCGATGCCCTTGTGTGATGGCTGCGCGGCTCGGACGAGGCCCCTGTATGACGGCTGCGCGGCGGGAATCGCCGCAGACATGACGATTTAGAAGCCACGAAGTCGAGACTGCGATTCCGGGATCGCGACGTCGGGCTCTAGACCATGCGGCCGTCGAAGGCCTTCCAGAGATCAAAATCCCGTCAAACTCAGGATTCCGGGGCTGTCGGAGGCTCCGTCCCAACCCTGTCGAAGGCCTTATCCCACGGCTGTCGAAGACTCCATCCCAGCCCCGTCAAGGCCCTATCTCTGGGCCGTCAAAGGCTCTCCGGAAACCAAGATTCCGAGGCCGACAAGCTCGCGGACAGCGGGGAGCACCTCGGTGCGCACGTCTTCGACGGGCTCGCCGAGGAGTTGGGCGACGGCGTCGCACAGGGCGCCGAGGGTCAGTTCGCCGTCGCACGCGCCGACGACGCCGGCAACCGCGCTCGTCACTTGAACCTCGACCGCGAATCCGGCCACTTGGGCGAGTTTGAGCATGAACGGCTCAGGCTGCCCCGGCGCATGGAGGCGGTGTTCGACGCCGCGGCAGGAGAGACGGGCGGCGAGGAGCACGGAGTCGCCGGCGCACAGCAGGTCGCGGTGAGCCCAGACGCCCTCGACGTACCCGTGCAGGTCGATCGGCGCGGGGCCGGAAAGCTCTTCGAAGCGCCGCCACGGACGGCGCCTCGCCGAATCCGCCGCGTTCGAACAGGCCGCGTCCCAATCCCCCGCGTTCGAATCCCCCGATTCTCGCTCCGGCGCGCGCAGGGAAATGTATCCCATGCCGACGCCGACCACGCCCCTGCGCGCGAAGTCCTCAAGCCAGGCGGAGTAGGCCTCTTCGTAGCCGCGGTCGCGCGGCGTCTGGCCGCCGTCGCGCAGCCACATTTCCGCGTAGTCGGGCGGCACGAGGACCTCGCGCTGGATCACCCAAGCATCAAAGTCATCGCGAATCCAGGCCGCCGGGCCGCGAGCCCAATCGGGAACGGCGTCAAGCTGCCGATCCGGAGCCGCGTCGGATGCTTTGATCTCCCAGTTGCCCAGCATCCACGCTCGGCCTCCGGGCGCCAGCACGCGGCGGAGCTCGCCGACGAGTTCCGCAAGCAGCGAGTCGCCTTCGCGTCCGCCGTCGCGATATGTACGAACGCCGTCCGCGCGGGCGGCTTCCGGCGTGATGACGAACGGCGGATTCGAGACGACGACGTCGTACCGCTCGCGCGCCGCGCTCAAAGAATCCGCGGAATCCACGGCATCCGCAGAGTCAGACCTCGGACCGCGCACGGGCTCCAGCAGCGAACCGCGCCGGAAGTCGATCTCTGCCCCCGCGAGGGCCGCGTTGAATCGCGCGTAGCCGAGCGCGCGGGCGGAAACGTCAGTGGCTGTCACCCGTGCGCCGCACAGGGCGGCGAGAATGGCGTGGTATCCGCAGCCGGTTCCGACGTCGAGCACCCGCTCGTCCGCGCCGTAGGCCGCCAGCGCCGCGAGCGTCCGCGTGGCTCCCCCGACGGGCATGACGTGGTCCGGGCCCGGAATCGCGCCTGCCAGCTCGCCCCAGTCGGAGGCGATGAGGACGTCGTCGCGTCGCCGAGCGTCTACAGCAGCCGCGCGATGAAGCGAAGGCTGCGAAACCGGCTCCGGCGCAGGCGTACGGCCAAGCGAAGAAGCCGAAACAGACCCCTGCGCAGGCGTACGGCCGAGCGAAGTCTGCGAAACAGACTCCTGCGCAGACAAAGATTCGGGTGCCGACCCAGATTCTGCCGCAGATCTAAAGACTTGCAGATGCCCGGGAATCGGCGCGGGAACGATCTGAAAGAGAGCGCGCCCGCCTTTGACGATCGCGCCTACGCGTCCGCGCGCCCAAGTCGCGGGAAGGGCCGCCGCAATTTCCCCCTCGCCGAGCCGGTCGCCGAGCATGAAAAGCCTGGAGAGATTGGCGAGCCGGACGTCGTCCGCATTGACGGCGTTGCGGCCTTCAAACTCTGTCGCGCCGACAGCCTTCCAGCCTTCAAGACCGGCCATGTCGGCAGCCTTCCGGCCTTCAGAACCAGCGATGCCGGCAGCCTTTCGGCCTTCAAAGCCGACGACGCCGGCGGGCCTCCCGCCTTCCGCGATCGCCCGAGCTCGGGCCAATGCGGGAACGCGCTGTTCGCGACGCACGGCGGCGAGGGCCTCGGGGCCGAGCAGCTGCTCAACCGCGGCGAGGGTATACGCGCGCAGGTCTTTCCGCAGAGTCGCGGCGACGTCAAGGGGCGCGGCGGCAGCACCCTCGGAGGGCGCGGCGGCCCCGTCGAAGGCGGGGGAACTGACGGCATTGGCATCCATGCATCAAGCGTATGCGAGCCCTCCGACAGTTGTGCGAGGGCGAACCGGAAGCCCGCGAACGCGCGAAACGGCGCGCCGACGACGAGGCCGCGGCAGTCAGCGGATCGGCAGTTAACGGGCTCAGCGGTTAGCGGGCTCGGCAGTGGCCCGCGCACGCCTCGGTGACCAAGTTCCCACCGCAGACGGGCATGCACCGCCGTCGAACGGGCATATGCTTATACATCATGCCTTCAGAACCCCCTGTTTTACATGGGCGTGCCCGCGCGCGCCTTCTTTTCGTCCTCATCAGCGGATTGTTTCTCTCGCTCATCACGGTGAGCATCATCAATGTCGCCCTGCCGTCCATCAAAACGGCGCTGGACGCCTCGCCCAGCCAGATGCAGTGGGCTCTTTCGGGGTACTCGCTGGCCATCGGCGTCGTCCTGGTCGCGGCGGGGCGCGCGGGCGACATTCTGGGGCGCGGCCGCCTTTTCGCAGCGGGGGTGCTGATTTTCACGATCGCGTCGACGGCGGCGGCCTTGGCTGTGAACGCCTTTATGCTTGACGTCGCACGCGCCGTCATGGGCTTCGGCGCGGGGATTTACACGCCGCAGACGGGGGGCTTGATCCAGCAGCATTATCGCGGCAAGGAGAGGGCGAAGGCTTTCGGAATCTTCGGGGCGACGGTGGGCGTCGCGGTGGCGATCGGACCGACCGTGGGCGGGGTGTTCCTCGAACTGCTGCCGGAGTCTGTCGGCTGGCGGGCGACCCTCGGATTCAACGTGCCCGTGGCTGCGGCCGTGTTCCTGCTGGCGCTCAAGTGGATTCCCCGCGAGCCGATCGACGCCGCAAGCCGCGGCCGTCTGTGGCGCAGGCTCGACCCAGTCGGAGCGGTTTTGCTCGCGGTCGCGATCGTGGGGGTCATGCTGCCGTTCGTGACAGCGGCGACGATGCCGTGGGCGTGGTGGCTTCTGCCGGTCGGCTTCGCCTTGGTGGGCCTGTGGTGGCTGTGGGAGCACAGACTGCATGCGCGGGGCGGGGAGCCGATGGTGGACCCGCGGCTTCTGCGGATTCGCACGTTCACCTTGGGCACGGCAACGATTACGGCGTTTTTCGCGGGTTCGACGACGATGGGCGTGATCCTCGCCGACTTCGTGCAGCGCGGGATGGGCGAAACCGCCTTGGTTTCGGGCATGCTGGCCCTTCCGACGGCGGCGGCGCAGGTGGTTTCGGCGCCTTTGGCGGGGCGGCTCGTGTGGCGGTGGGGCCGCAGGATCGTGATCGTCGGCATCTTCCTGAACGTGGTGGGTCTTGCGGCGATCGCGGCGGCCGCGGTGTTCGTGAGCCGCGGGGCGAGTGTTTGGTGGTTCGCGATCGGCGCGGCGATCGTCGGTTTCGGCATCGGCTGGGTGACTTCGCCCAATCAAGCGCTTTCGCTGCGCGACGTGCCGGTGGAGAGCGGCGGGACGGCGTCGGGAATCATGCAGACGGGCCAGCGCATCGCCACGGCGATCGGGACCGCGGCGTGCACGGGCCTGTTCTACAGCCTTGCCGGGCAAAGCTACGTCACGGCGATGGTCGCCGGGTGCGCTTTGCTCGCGGCGTTCATCAGCGTGGCCCTCGCAATTGCCTACTGGGACGCGCGGCACCCGAGCGTGCAGACCTCGGCCCGCCAAAAGGAGGCGGTGCGCGAGGCGCTGGAGTCCACGCGGAAATAGGCTGGGCCTTCGAGCCACGGAACTCCGCCGTCATTCATGGGAACCAGCGGTCGATTACTCAATAGGGCGTGCGCCTCGAGTGTTTGAGGCGCACGCTCTTTTGTCCGACGTCGCAGAAGTCCGCCCGCGTTCCATCGGGCGGAGGCCAATACACCGTCTGGAGCTCCGCGCTTTCCAACTTTGCTCGTGGATCGTCGCCTTCGTTGCCTAAAAGCCGTCTCAATGCACCTTCTGGTGCTCAATGCTTTCCGACATGGCCTCAGAGCCCACACGCGCCTGTCTCAACGCGTCTCAATGCGCCTTCTGGTGCTCAGTGCTTTCCGACTGGAGTTGGTGATGCATGCCGTGTATGGGGTGCTCACGAAGTCTCAATGCACCTTCTGGCGCTTAATGCTTTCCGACGAGGAATGTGGATCGCAGATCGAGATCGAATTCTGGTCTCAATGCACCTTCTGGCGCTCAATGCTTTCCGACACAGGAAACGGACGTCATGGCCGCCGACGCGCGTCGACGCGGTCTCAATGCGCCTTCTGGTGCTCAATGCTTTCCAACTCTTACTTGGCTTGAGCGGCTGCCGCTGGTTGGCGTAGGTCTCAATGCACCTTCTGGCGCTCAGTACTTTCCGACTTTATGCAGTGGTTCGGCCCCCGCGCCAAAAATCTCCTGTCTCAATGCACCTTCTGGCGCTCAGTACTTTCCGACAGCCGACGGTGGCGATCATTTTCTCTTTCGGCATACGGTCTCAATGCACCTTCTGGTACTCAGTGCTTTCCGACGTAAAAGCCAGTTCGCCAAGTTCGAGATCGAACAGGTCTCAATACACCTTCTGGTGCTCAGTGCTTTCCGACCGGCGAACCGGAAGACCTTTGCGACAACAACTTCCAAGGTCTCAATGCACCTTCTGGTGCTCAGTGCTTTCCGACCGGTCATCGACGGTTTGGACGCGCTGGACTGCGGGTCTCAATGCACCTTCTGGTGCTCAGTGCTTTCCGACACGTCGAAGCAGGTGTGCGGACTATGGCCCTTTGCGACCGGTCTCAATGCGCCTTCTGGCGCTCAGTACTTTCCGACGTGGAGCGCGACTGACCATCGCATTCTTCTCGCTATTGTCTCAATGCACCTTCTGGTGCTCAGTGCTTTCCGACTCGAACAGTGTTTATTCGCGAGGACGGTGTTTCTATGTCTCAATGCACCTTCTGGTGCTCAGTGCTTTCCGACCGCCGCCCTCTCAGCAAAAGCGGAGTACGTCGACTGTCTCAATGCACCTTCTGGTGCTCAGTGCTTTCCGACCCGGAGGAGGATACGGGCCTGGTTGATGTGGATGAGTCTCAATGCACCTTCTGGTGCTCAGTGCTTTCCGACCGAAACGCCGGGTCAGGTGTGGGCGCTTATCCGGGAAGTCTCAATGCACCTTCTGGTGCTCAGTGCTTTCCGACAGCCCCTGTATGCGCGCGTACACTCGCACGCGCTGTCTCAATGCACCTTCTGGTGCTCAGTGCTTTCCGACGCCTACGAATACCTCAACAACCACAACCCCGTCTAGTCTCAATGCACCTTCTGGTGCTCAGTGCTTTCCGACTCGAGACGACTCCGTGGATCGCTCAAGGCATACAGAGTCTCAATGCACCTTCTGGTGCTCAGTGCTTTCCGACTGATCATCGCGTGGCGGTATCTCCGCTGGTGGGAGATCGTGTCTCAATGCACCTTCTGGTGCTCAGTGCTTTCCGACCTGGGACCCGGACCGCACCGGCGGCGGCGATTGCAGTGTCTCAATGCACCTTCTGGTGCTCAGTGCTTTCCGACCTTAAATCCATTGTCCCTGTTGTGGATCTTTATGACTGTCTCAATGCACCTTCTGGTGCTCAGTGCTTTCCGACTTTAACGACAGAGTTCGCGCCTACTTTCTCGGAAAGTCTCAATGCACCTTCTGGTGCTCAGTGCTTTCCGACTGGGAAGCGGGAGTACGTGCGGCGCTTTCAACGTTGGGTCTCAATGCACCTTCTGGTGCTCAGTGCTTTCCGACTATGGAAAATGCTGGAACTGTTGAAAAACCCAATCTAGGTCTCAATGCACCTTCTGGTGCTCAGTGCTTTCCGACTCAAGTGTTTCTCGCGATAAAACAGGGCGAAGGAATGTCTCAATGCACCTTCTGGTGCTCAGTGCTTTCCGACTCCGCCCCCAGAAAACCGCGCCACACCGCCGTTTACCGGAACGAAATCGCCGCCGACCTGGAAAGCACCACATCGAATCGGCCCGCACCTGTCCAATTAAACCACACAACCGCGAAAAACCGCCACAAACCACCCCAGCGCCGCCGACGCGCCCTACCCACTAGTACGCCACCGACTTTCAACGAACCCAAGCCAAAAAACCGACCCCTCACAACTACGTCACGGTAAACACCGCAACCAAGGCCACCGTCGATTGCCCCCGCGCAGACACGACGGACCGCTTCCCGCCGACCGCCTCACTCAGGCCGACCGCCATATCCCGCTGACCTCCCCGTCCCGTTGACCGTAGCATCCCGGTCGGCCGCCGCGCCCCGACCGTCCGCCGTTTTCATGTCAAACGTCGGCCGCCCTTGGCGCAGCCACGGTGGGCCGGTTAGAGCAGAAGTCGGCATAGCGGGTAGAACAGAAGCCTGCATACCGGGTAGAACAGAAGCATGCCGAGCACAGTGTTCATCCAGTTCGACTCCCCGGGGGCCGTCCATGCCACGCCACATCGGCTGCACGCCGCCGTCGGTCACATCTTCGACCTCCCGCCCGGGATTTCCGCCGAGCGCGCACGCCGCATTCCCGCCCTCGCCGCGCGGCCTGCGCACGACGTCGGCGGTCCAAAGCCGTATTCGCTCGGCGACATGACGCAGGCGCCGGGAAGATTCGGCATCGAACTGCGTTTGCTGGACGACAGGCTGCTCGACCCGCTCGACGCCTGGCTCGCCTGGGGCGGCGTGCTCTACGTAGGAAACGGAGGCGAGTCGACGGCCGCGCTTGCGGCGCTCGAAGCCCAGGTGCTCGAACGCGTCAGTTGGGAGGACATTGCCGCCGCCGACGCCGCCACAGCATGGGACGTGCACATCCTCACGCCGGTCGTCTTCACGTCGAAGGGGCGGCACGTCTCCGAGATCACAGCGGCGTCGCTGGCCACCAGCCTTCAAAACCGCTGGTGGGCATGGGGCCGCGCGACGGCGCCCGACCGCGTCGACCGGGCCGCCGTCGCCGAGGCCTTCGCCGTCGAAGACCGCACCCATATCGTCGGCATCGGCCTCGGCATGCCTTCCGGCGGCGGCCGCGGACGTCTGTCCGCGAGACGAATCGAGGCCTCCGAGGGGAGCCTCCGGATTCGCGCGCGCGACGACGCCGACGAATCCCAGGTGCGGCTGTTTTCGCGCCTCATGGCTCTGGCGCGATTCACCAACGTCGGCTCTCACACCGGGTTCGGCATGGGTGTGCTCAGGGTCGAGCCGACGGCGTGACGCTTTGCCGTTTTCGCCCGCTATTGCGGCGAAAGCCTTTGGCCGCCGAGCATTCCCCTCCCGGCGCTGCTTGCGCCCGCGAAGCGCCGCTTCACCCGCCGGATCGCCGCGAGCGCCTGCCCGGTGCCGACGCGTTTCCGCCGTCGTGTCACAAGCGTCTGTCCGAGCGTCGGGAGTCTCTTCGCGAACGCCTTTCTGATTTCCGCGCACCTCTTCGCGAGCGCCTGTCCGAGCGCCACGAACGCCTGCCCAGCCGCCGCACCGCAAGCAACCCGAAAACGATCGAGCCGAGCATGCCCGCGATGAAAATCGGCCACCACGGCCAGAAAGCTCGCTTCGCGGGATAGTTGTCCAAATCCCAGTTGATCCAAAGTTCGAGCACCGCCGTCATCGGCATTCCAATGAATGCGAGGCATCCCACCGCCCATTCCATGACGCGCGCCGAGCGCTGCTGCTCCCGCTCGATTTCTTGGTTCTGCTTCTCGATCTGACGTTCCTGGCGGTCCAGCAGGGTTTGCACGCTGTCGCGCAGCATCCGGGACTGCTCCACCACGCGATCGACGGCGCTGTCGAGCCGCCCGGCTTTCTGCGCCCATTCGAGCACTTTGTCCGTCTGAGTCCCGTATCCGACGTCGACGTTCGTCCACCATTCGGCGGCGAGGAAGGCGACCGCGTCGCTGTCGAGCGCTAGCGCCTCGACGATGAGACGTTCGAGCGCCTCCTCGGTTTCCGCCGAGTTTCCCGGTTTTTCGCCTCCCGAGCCAGGGGCGACGTCGGCCGACGCCGGGCGAACAGCGATCCCTTCTGCCGCATTTCCCCGGTCCGCAAAGAGGCCGTTGGTCGTCTCCTCCAGCTCTGCCGCGAGCGCCGCGAGCTTTTCGGAGAACGTCCGCACCCTGATGCGGTTGAAAAGCGTCAGAAGATAGACGTCCACGTGCCGCGTGCACATTCGCTGAAGCGCATAAAGCGAGAAATCGTCCTCGCGCCGCTGCAGGTAGGCCGCGCCGTGTCGGTACACGCTGACCGCCCAGCTTCTCGAAAGCCTGTGCAACGCGCGCTTGGCCTCATCCCAGATTTCTTCCCCGAGCTCGAAGCCTTCCGGCGAGGGCAGATACCCCCATTTCCAGCCCGACGCCGCAACCGCAGCCCGGCCGAGCGACACGTCGCTCGGCATCGCGCCGCTGGCTGCCTTCCTTGACGTCGCCTTTCCAGACGGACCCCTCAGCACGGCTCCTCCGCGAATTGCGGTTCTTTGCGACATCCCTTTAGGCGCCGTCTCTCCGGGTGCCGTCCGTCCGGGCGCTGTCCCTCCAGGCAAGCTCCGTCCGGATGCCGCCGACGTTTCACCGCGCGACGCACGTGCCTCTTCGGCCTCTTGCCGGATTTCCTCGAGAACCTCTTCAGCGACCGGCACGCACAAGCCGTGCTGCAGTTCCTCGATATCCTCGAGGAACAGGGCCTCCGCATCGCCCGCGTTCCCGACCGCGCCCGCGTCGCTCACATCGCCGGCTGTGCCCGGAACACCAGCACCGTCCTCACCGCCGGCATGTCGGTCGTCACTCGCACTGCGGCCAGCGTTAGCATCGCAGCCGCCCTGCCCGGCGACTTCGGCCGGCCGATCAGCGGGAAAGCCCAGCGCCACAGCCGCGCCGGCGGGGTCGCCCAGCAGCTCGGAAGCCGCGGCCGGAACGGCGGGGG
>ERZ773054.1515-NODE-1515-length-13903-cov-2.243645_pt1 | contig 13903 bp, 13 predicted proteins | sample MGYA00580630_ERZ773054 | MGnify/ENA primary metagenome ERZ773054 (study PRJEB29015, sample SAMEA2737994) | human oral metagenome | biome: human oral; feature: human-associated habitat; material: dental | place: China | collected 2115 ... | reverse complement strand
TGCTCCTCTCTCAGGGCCGCATCTCGCTCATTGGCAGAGTCCAGCAACTTGAAGAAGTCTGATACAAATGCCACAAGTAGCACGATGGAAACCCCGAGCCCTATCCAGTGGATACTCCCCGGCACGAAGTAATCGAGGCAGAATAGACTAGCTAGGATGATGCGCACCTCGGTAGGTCCGAGGAGACCTGAGTCTATGGAGTACTTGTCGGTTACCTTATAGCGGAGCTGGGAGATAATCATCTCTCCCCCATAGAGAGCGACGAAGATGAAGCCTATAAGCTTCCAACCTGGCTGTACATAGGCATAGTACCCTAGTCCGATAGCTACAATCCCTATCCAGTCCACTACAATATCAAGGCAGAAGCCAAACCACTTGCGGGGGCGATTGCGGTAGTAGGCCAATCGCCCGTCTAGCGAGTCACCAAACCAGTTGATTGCAAACCCCACAGGGGTAAGAAGAAGCCATGTACTATCATGATATAGAGCTCCCAGTAGCATCGCGAGAGCCACAAAGAGATTGCCACATAGCCCAAGGCTAGTGAGCATGTTCGAGGTCACCCAGCGAGGCATTCGCTCCACGAGGTAAGCGATCAGCGCAAGCTCCTTATTATGCAGGATGTTCGTCCGCTTACGATCTTGGCTTATCGCCTGTTTTGTGTCAGCCATTATCTATCTTAGCTAGAATGAGGGACTCATACATTGTCCCATCTATCCCACCACGAGGGCAGGTCTTACGAGAGACAACCCTCTGACATTGCTTGTCATCTAGGGCTTACTCTACTACAAAGGTAAAGAAATATTGTCTTCTCCCCCTGTATTTTTACTAGTCCATCGCTACTATCTCCTTGACCAAAGCCTCTATATTAGGCGTGAACATACCTCTATTCTCTCAACAGCATCCTTATATCCAAGCCTCAGACAGGTGGATAATCCTCAGACAGGTGGATAATAAAGTAGAGCCACAGAGGTAAAATACACCTCTGTGGCTCTGCCTATCACTCCTTAGGATGTGTGTAGTCACATACTTCGGAGGGGGATACTCTACCCTATTACCGCTTCACGATAAGAGCTGTAGCATAAGCCTCCATACCCTCACGATGACCGACAAAGCCCAATCGTTCCGTAGTAGTGGCTTTGATGGAGATCTCTCCTGATGTTAGTCCCATCACCTCTGCCATTATCATCTTCATCTGGGGGATATGAGGGTTAATCTTCGGGGCTTCTGCTGCTATTGTAGCATCTATATTCCCGATCTCATAGCCAGCGTGACGAATGAGTTCGCAGGTCTTCTTCAATAGGATCTTACTATCGATTCCCTTATAAGCCATATCCGTGGGAGGGAAGTGTACCCCTATATCCCCGAGTGCCGCAGCACCGAGTAGAGCATCACAGACGGCATGGAGGAGGACATCCGCATCCGAATGTCCTGCTAACCCCTTCTCATACGGTATCTTTATACCACCTAGCCAGAGGTCATAGCCCTCCTCTAGGCGGTGTACATCGTAGCCAAAACCAATACGGTAAGGTATCTGCATAGAGTGAATTACTTGAAAAGCTGACGAATGCCCTCCATATCGAAGGCAAGGGTGAAACGTAGCGTCTGGTCGAGAGGGTTATCAGAGATGGTTGAGACGAGGTATGATGCATCGATACGCAGAGCCTTCATACGGAAGCCCGCCCCTGCTGTAAATGCCTGGAGATTTCCCTTCGTAGGGTGTAGATAGCTGTAACCAGCACGCACGAAGAACTTATCATTACAGTTGTATTCTGCACCAAGGCTCCAGCGAATCTCTCTCCACTCTTCCTTGAATCCGCCAGGAGCATCCGTGAAGCTCTTGAAGATACCTGCGATTGCAGAGGTCTTGTTGTAGTCCTTAGCCTTTTGGGCATTACCGATCGTGGGCGTTGGCACGAGTAACTTGTTCGCCTCTATGTTAAGCGCGATGGAGTTCACCTCATCAATGGGGTAAAGCATCCCCGTACCAACACCAAGGTTAGTAGGGATAAAAGCCGAGTTTGTCCCCCCATCGAAGGAAATCTTCGTACCGATGTTGCGGACATTGAAGCCTAAGGTCCACAGAGCCTCGGCACTCCCCAACGTAACATACTTGTGTAAGTAACCTGCAATGTCTGCAGCAAAGGCATTCCCTGGACTATGCCCCCTGCCTGCATCTTGGTCAGAGTGGATGTATCGTAGGGCAACGGCCATCGAGAACTCATTGGAGAGCTTGCGTGAATAGCTGACATCGAAGGCAAACTCATTTGGATGAGCTTCGCCGAGGCTACGTCCTGAGGCATCCCACTTCGTGAGCTTGCCCATAGAGAAGTAGCGCAGGGAAGCACCGATAGCCTGTGTCCCCTCTTCGCCCCCGATCTTGTAGTCCCCCCCGACATGCATCAGGGCGATGTCCGAGACGAGGCGTGAGAGCCAAGGTGTGTAGCTGAGTGATAGCCCTGCCTCACTCTTGAGGAAGGCAAACTTTGCAGGATTCCAATACTGGGCATAGGGATCTGGTGTTGTGGAGGTACCAAGCTCACCCATAGCAGCAGCACGGGCATCAGGGGTAATCTGCAGAGAGGGGGTAGCCGTGAGTACGGGGTTGAATGTTTCCACGGTCTGTTGTGCCTCTAGGCCTACCATAGAGGCTAGGCAAAGGAGAGCAACAGAGACAAGCGTTTTGGTCTTACTTCGTTTCATACGGATATTTACATAAACCAGCGATGTGGGGTAGCCTCTCTGGGCATATCCCCACTGCTTAATACCTTATAATACTCATTATACGGGCAAAGATACATGATTTTTTGCTTGCTGAGGGCATCACTCTTTCCCTCGGAATGGTTCTCTTCCCCACCTGCTCTGATCCTCTATTTTGCCCACTCTAGGGAAGCTCTATCTAAAGGTATTCTGAGGGAGTAAAAAACACCATGATAGCGAATCTTAGTTCGCTATCATGGTGTTCCTCGGTTCACTATCATAGCTTTTTTTGCCTCTCCACATGGGCAAGCTAGCGGGGTGAGTGACTCCACGACCTTCCCCTCAGCCCTGTACACCTAAACCACACACGGCTCGAGGAAGATATGGAGTAAGGTGTGTGAGCCAAATTTTACATGTAATCGCCCGAAGGTCAAGGGGGCTATTGGGCATAAAGATAACTTTTATACCTTTGCCATGAAGGAGGTGCAGGCGAGCATCTCCGCATGTATTTTCCACTTAATTTTATTCATCAGTATGGCACTGAAATTCAAGATTGCCAAGCGTAAACTGTACGTTGGCAAGCGTAAAGGGCAGACCGTCTTTTACGCCATCCAAGAAGAACATCCCCGTACCACTTGGGAGCAGGTGGAGGGGCGTATCACCCGCACCACTGGGATCACGCGCGCAGACCTTCGGGCTGCCGTGATTGCACTCTACGACATCGTCGAGGAGGAGCTATCTGCAGGACGAGCAGTGGATCTTGCCGATTTAGGTTCGTTCAAGGCAATTGCCACGGGGAAGATGATGGATACCTTCGAGGCTGTCGATGCAACCTCCATCGCCCATCAGGTTGTACGCTTCTTCCCAAAGAAGAAAATGCGCTTGATTGCTAAAAACCTCTCCCTTGAGGTGCTAAAGGAAGAGCATAAACCTCGACCCAAGAAGAAGGCAAAGCCAAGTAAGCCAGCACCTAGTACCCCTGAGCAAGGTGAGGGAGGCTCAGCGATAGGCATCTAACCTTCTCCAGACACCCTTCGTATTAAAGAGAGGGGGCGCATCAGAAGAGCATTCTGGTCGCCCACTCTCTTTATCTATTTTCTCCTATATTTACAAGCAAAATAGGGGTAGGTATTGCACTGAACTCCGAAATAGATAGAGCTTGCAACTCAGACTAAAAAGGGATAAGATGAATATAAGATATGTCATGCGCTGGCTAAGTACTATTGTCCTAGGCTGCATTACTTTGGTGGGGGTTAATGCCCAGCAATCTGAACGGATTGATCCCGATCGTCCTGACCAAAGCGAGGGCGTGGGCATACTCCCCCCTCGTCACCTACAAGTCGAGTGGGGATTCGGTATCGCTTCGGGGACGAGACTAACGAGTGAGCTGATGCTACGCTACGGTTTAGTAAAAGACTGGGAGCTACGTTTGGAGGGTGCTACCAATCATGTACGTGGCGGACAATGGACATTTGATGATGTGACACTGAGCTCCAAGCTCGGTCTCTTCTCAGGGGAGCGTTGGATACCGAAGATGACCCTAGTCGGGTATCTGAATTACAGTTGGGCAGAGACGAAGAAATGGACACCAGACCTCTGTTTAGCTTTTGAAAATGAGTTGACCCGTGACATTGCCCTTGTGTACAATGTAGCCTCACACGATGGCTTTCGCTCAGCCCTACTTACGGCAGAGCTGTATTGCAACCTTATCGGGGACTTGAACGGATTCATTGAGTACTACGGCTCCTTCAAATCCTCTTCCTCCCCTATTCATGGCATGGACTTCGGGCTCAACTACATGATTAGTCACAAAGTGCAATTAGATGTCTCCTGCGGTCGTACATTCTTGCCTCAGGGAGCACTCTCCTATGCCGCTTTGGGTGCCTCTATTCAACTATAAAGAGGTAGGAAGGAAAGAAATTCCTCCCATTGATACACACTACGAATATGTTCGCTATCTTTGCTACTAAGAACTCCAACAAATAGCAGTTTAACTAACTTCATAAACCCAAAAGAGAAGAGCATGAACACTCCTCAAGAACTACGGTACACTAAAGACCACGAATGGGCACGCCTCGAAGGTGACGTTGTCTATGTTGGCATCACGGACTACGCTCAGGGAGAGCTAGGCGAAATCGTATTCGTTGATGTCCCCACTGAGGGTGAATCCCTAAGCGCCGAAGAAGTCTTTGGCTCAATAGAAGCCGTCAAGACCGTCTCCGACCTACTCCTACCTATCGAAGGAGAGGTCCTCGAGCTTAATCCTATACTAGAGGATCAGCCAGAACTAGTCAACAGCGACCCTTACGGCAAGGGCTGGATCATCAAGATTAAGCCTGCCAACGCAAGTGACCTCGATAGCCTACTCAGTGCAGCTGACTACACGAAGCTAATAGCAGGCTAGCGTGACTCCCCTAGTCAGTATCATCATGGGCAGTACCTCTGATCTGCCCATCATGGAGAAGGCAGCGAATCGGCTTGATGCATTAGGTATCCCTTTTGAGATACTAGCATTGTCCGCTCATCGCACACCCAAAGAAGTGGAAGCCTTCGCTACCACAGCGAAAGAGCGAGGAATAAAGGTAATCATCGGAGCTGCAGGTATGGCCGCGCACCTCTGTGGTGTCATTGCCTCGATGACCTCGATACCGGTGATTGGCGTACCGATTAAAGCCAGCCTAGAGGGTGTAGATGCCTTATACTCCATCGTACAGATGCCTCCGGGTATCCCTGTGGCTACTGTAGGAATCAATGCTGCTGAAAATGCTGCCCTTCTGGCCGTACAGATGATGGCCACCTCTGACGAGGAGCTATATCGTCGCCTAGAGGCTTATAAGGAATCACTCAAGGAGAAGGTCGTCAAGGCGAACCAAGAGCTATCACAGCTACAGTATAAGCATAAGACGAACTAATCCTACTACCACTTGTTGTAAGCCCAGAAGGTGATAATCTACCTTCTGGGCTTACTATTTCATACAGCTGATCCACCCCATGTCCGAAAGTCAAGCATCATCTACAGGTGCTCTTCCTTGTCGCTATCATAGACGTTCCTCCGTCGTTGTTCATATCGGAGACACTCCCCTTGGTACAGGCTACCCAGTACGCGTACAATCAATGGCTACAGCCTCTACCCTTGATACCGAGGCGGCAGTGGCACAGGCCGAGCGCATCATCTCTGCTGGAGCTGAATACCTTCGTTACACTGCACAAGACAAACGCGTAGCAACGAACCTCGGAGCCATCCATCAAGCCCTGCGAGCCAAAGGTATCACCACCCCACTCGTCGCTGACATACACTTCAATCCCACGGCAGCAGATACCGCACTTGAGCACGTTGAGAAAGTACGTATTAACCCAGGTAATTACGTAGACAACAAGGGGAACGTAGAGTGGAATGAGGAGATCTACAATGCGATGCATAAACAGGTATGCGAGCGGTTTGGTGCTTTCGTAGAACGTGCAAAGGAGCTGAAGCGTGCATTACGTATTGGGGTGAACCATGGTTCGCTCTCCGAACGTATGGTCATGCTCTATGGTGATACACCAGAAGGGATGGTACAGAGTTGCCTTGAATACCTCGATGTATGCCGTGAGCATAATTTCCACGACATCGTGATCTCGATGAAGTCCTCCAATACTGTCGTGATGACGGCAGCAGTACGCCTGCTCGTCCAGCGCCTCGATGAGCTAGGCTATCCAGCCTATCCCCTCCACCTCGGCGTGACAGAGGCAGGCGAAGGGGAGGGTGGTCGCATCAAGAGTGCCGTAGGTATAGGCTCGCTCCTAGCCGATGGTATAGGCGATACCATCCGAGTATCCCTCAGCGAAGAGCCTGAGTGTGAGATCCCCGTAGCCCGAGCCCTCGTAGACTATATCTCCCAGCGAGAGCATGCCCCTTCGCTAGGGGGAGAGCTCCCTTCTTGGGAAGAATACCGATCCCTCAGCCAAGAAGACCGCAAGCGAAGCACAGCCCTGGGCTCCTTCGTCGGTGGGGCGAACCTCCCCATCGTACTCTATCCCACCCATGGTCATGAAGACCTATCGTCACTAGCCCAGCGTCCCGATGCGGTACTCACGTCCGAGGGAGCGCTTCAGCTACCCAATGCCACGCCGATCATCGGTATCCCGGTATGCACCCTCACGACAGACGAGATCACTTCTGAGCGTGTAGCCCCCCTCCTTGACCAGCCACAGACGCTTATTCTCCTAGAGAGTAAGGGAGCGAATCCTGTAGCCGATTGGCGCTGGGGCTTCACTCAGCTTCGCCGTCTTGGGGTAAGTGCTCCTATCCTACTGAGACGCACCTATGAGACGACAGACCTAGATCTCTTCCGTCTCTATGCTGCAGCAGACTGTGGGAGCATCTTCCTCGATGGTTGGGGCAATGGGCTTGCCCTCGAAGCTCCTCATATCTCCCCCGAAGAGATCATCAAGACCGAGTTCGGTATCCTGCAGGCAGCTCGCCTGAGGATGAGTAAGACCGAGTTCATCAGTTGCCCGGGCTGTGGCCGTACCCTCTACGACCTGCAGAGCACCATCGCCGAGATTAAGGCAGCTACAGCACACCTCAAGGGGCTCAAGGTCGGTATCATGGGCTGTATCGTCAATGGTCCTGGAGAGATGGCCGATGCAGACTACGGCTATGTAGGTGCAGCTCCGGGGAAGATCGACCTCTACAAGGGGCAGGAGTGCATCAAGAAGGGTGTACCTCAAGCACAAGCCGTAGAGCACCTGATCCATCTCATCAAGGAGGGTGGCGACTGGAAGGATCCTGCCTAGTGGGCAAGCCCCGCCTCCATCTTTGCTCAGCACCTCCCCTACTCCTCACAGCACTATGTTTGTCAAGCTAATCAATAAGTCGCACCATCCTGCCCCGAGCTACGCTACTACGGGCTCTGCAGGCATGGATATACGAGCCAACCTCACGGAGCCCATCGTCCTTGAGTCCCTCAATCGAGTACTCATCCCCACGGGTCTCTTCATGGAGCTCCCCTTTGGCTACGAAGCTCAGATCCGGCCTCGTAGTGGGCTTGCCACGAAGCACGGCATCACCCTCCCTAATAGTCCAGGTACCATCGACTCGGACTACCGTGGCGAACTCATGATCCCTCTGATCAATCTCTCCCGAGAGCCCTTCACCATCCAGGACGGAGAGCGTATTGCGCAGATGGTGGTAGCACGCCATGAGCTGGTCGAGTGGGAGCTAGTGTCTGACCTAGAGGATAGCGATCGAGGCACTGGAGGCTTCGGTCATACGGGGAGAGAGTAAAGCCACCCGTAGAAAAGTAGTCTTCCCCAAGGAAGGAGCTTCACCCACCAAGCAGAGAGCCTGCACTTAGTACGCATGTACTAGGTGCAGGCTCTCTGCTATTATCGGGATGGGGGCGAACTAAGCCTCTTGGAGCTTCGCTGCCTGAAGGGTATTCAGCATGAGTGATATGATCGTCATCGGGCCGACACCACCAGGGACGGGCGTGATGTACGAGCTACGAGGAGCGACTTCATCGAAGGCGACGTCTCCCGTGAGCTTAAACCCGCTCTTGCGTGAAGCATCAGGGACGCGCGTCGTCCCTACGTCGATGATGACGGCTCCGGGACGCACCATATCCCCCTTCAAGAACTCTGGGACTCCAAGAGCAGCGATGATGATATCCGCCTGCAGACAGTGCTCCTTGATGTTCGTGGTACGACTATGGCATACCGTGACGGTGCAGTCACCAGGATAGCCTTTATGAAGGAGCAGTTGCGCCATGGGCTTCCCTACGATATTGCTACGCCCGAGGACGACGCAGTGCTTGCCACGTGTCTCGATCTTATAGCGGCTCAGTAGCTCCATAATCCCCTGAGGAGTCGCCGAGACAAAGCAGGGAAGACCGATGCTCATTCGCCCAACATTGATCGGGTGGAAGCCGTCCACGTCCTTCTTAGGGTCAACCGCTTCGATGATCTTCTGCTCATCGATGTGCTTAGGTAGGGGGAGCTGTACAATGAAGCCATGGACTTCGGGGTCTTCATTGAGGCGGTGGATCTCCTGAAGGAGGCGCTCCTCGGTCACATCATCCTCGAAGCGGACTAGCGTAGATCGGAAGCCTACCTCAGCGCAGGTCTTGATCTTAGAGGCCACATAGGTCTCACTGCCCCCATCATGCCCGACGAGGATGGCTACTAGGTGCGGAGCTGGCTTACCTGCAACCACACGAGCAGCTACCTCTGCTGCGATCTCGGTCTTGATCTGTGCGGAGGTTGCCTTCCCGTCAAGGAGCTTGTAGTTCTGTTCTTCCATCGTGTTGTGTAGTGTTATTAGGACTAATCGTATCGTCCGTGTGTGAAACGATATCCAAAGATAGAGAAAGCCCTATACATAGCCATAGGAGAGCAAAAGTAGTAGGCTAAGAGCTGATTACTATAGAGTGCCGAAGGGATATAAGGCAGATCCAATACCGTTCTCCTGATAAAGCGAAGTGGCTAGAGCATCCCGATGGATACTCTAGCCACTCATCTAGGGGCGAGAAGCCACAATAGACTCCTCTTAATATAGGGGATGCTACTCCTTACTTCTTCTTAGCGGGAAGGTGGATAGCAAGACCGAGGGCATCACCGATGGCTTCGTAGAGCGCTTCAGAATAGGTGGGGTGACCGTAGATCGTAGCGATCACTTCCTCTGCCGTAGCCTCCATCTCCATGATCAGCGAAGCCTGGCTGATCATTTCTGCAGCCATAGCACCGATGATGTGGATACCGAGGATCTCACCATACTTGTTGTCGAGGATGACCTTGACGAAGCCCTGCGTTTCACCAGAAGCAAGTGCACGGCCGTTTGCTACGAAGGCGAACTTACCGACACGGATATCTCCGTACTTCTCACGAGCCTGATCTTCGGTGAGACCTACGGTAGCTACCTCAGGACGAGTGTAGACGACCGAAGGAGCAGAGAGCATCTTGAGGGCACGTTCGTTGCCCTGCAGTGCATTCTCAGCTGCTACTTCACCCATGCGGAAGGCCGTATGAGCAAGCATCTTCAGACCATTGACGTCACCAGGAGCATAGATGCCCTTGACGCTGGTCTCCATGTACTTGTCGACCTTGATGCGACCACGCTCGATTTCGAATTCGATCTCACCGACGCCTTCGAGATCAGGCACACGACCGATCGAGAGAAGAGCCTTCTCACCTTCGATGACACGGCCATCCTTGAGGACTGCAGCGAGCTTGCCTGAGCGGTCTTCGATCTTCTCAATAGCTGCACCTGTGAGGATGGTGATACCACGCTTCTCGAGTTCTGAGCGAAGAGTCTGAGAGACTTCCTTGTCAAGAGCAGGGATGATGTAGTCAGCCATCTCGATGATCGTGACCTTAGTACCAAGCGATACCAGAGCTTCGGCCATCTCGACACCGATGACACCACCGCCGATGACGACGAGGCTCTCGGGGCGCTCCTGCAGGCTGAGGATATCATCGCTGGTCAGTACGGCAGGATGCTCGATACCAGGGATAGGCAGGCGACCGACCTTGGAGCCACCAGCGAGGACGATCTTGTCGGCCTTGATGATGTCCTTCCCATCGACTACGACGTCCTTGTCTCGGTTGATCTTACCGACACCACGGAAGACTTCGACACCATTGCTCTTGAGTAGCGAGTAGACACCACCGGTGAGCTTCTTGACGACGCTGTCCTTGTAGCTGACGAGCTTCTTCATATCTACAGAGAAGCTTATGTCTGCGAAGTTGATCCCACGAGCAGCAGCCTGCTCTACACCCTCGATAATCTCAGCATTGCGGAGGAATGTCTTGGTAGGGATACAGCCCTTATTGAGGCAAGTACCACCGAATTCAGCCTTTTCGACGATAGCTACCTTAGCACCGAGCTGAGCAGCACGGATAGCTGCCACGTACCCAGCAGGTCCACCACCGATGACGCAGAGGTGATAGGAGCCGTCGAGATGGATCAATGGCTTGGCAGCACCTTCGTGCTTGGGGCCGTCCTGCTTCTCAGGGATGATCTCATCCTTGGTACGGACGGTCTCGAGGCTTTCACCAGGTTCGCCGATGTAGCCGATGACTTCGGCGATGGGTACTGTTTCGCCAGCCTGATGAGTGATCTTGAGCAGGACACCTGAAGCTTCAGCTTCGAGCTCCATACTCGTCTTGTCCGTCATGATCTCAAGGAGGACTTCACCAGCCTGTACGGGGTCACCCTCGTTCTTACGCCAGCTGACGATCTCACCTTCTGTCATGTCTAGGCCCGTTTTGGGCATGATGATCTCTGTTGCCATATCTATATAGGATATCTTTTGTGTTTCGTATGAGGTGAATTAAACGAGGAGTGGTAGTGGCGACTCCAGGGTAGCCTTGAGCTCCTGCATGAACTTAGCAGCGGCAAGGCCGTTGATGACGCGGTGGTCGGAGGTCAAGCTCATCTTCATGATAGGGCGGATGACGACTTCGCCATTGCGTACGACGGGCATCTCCTTCGTACCAGCGATGGAGAGGATAGCGGAGTTAGGCTGATTGATGATCGAAGTGAAGGACTCGACACCATACATACCGAGGTTGGAGATGGTGAAGGTGCTCCCCTCCTGATCCGCAGGCGTGAGCTTCTTGCCGACAGCACGCTCGGTGATGTCCTTGAGGCGAAGCATCAGGTCTACCAGTCCGAGCTTCTCAGCTCCATGGACGACAGGTACCAGAAGGCCTTCGTCCATACCGACAGCCATAGCAAGGTTCACATAGTTGTGAAGCTCAATCTGTGAGCCATCAGCTGAAAGGGTGGCGTTGATATAGGGATGATTCATCAGCGTACGCACGACAGCGATGGAGATGATATCGGTGACGGTGAGCTTCTTGCCCGTCTTCTCCTTGATGGGTTCAAGGAGCTGCTTACGGAGCTTAGTAGCTTCGTACATGTCGACTTCGTAGTTCAGGACGAAGGTTGGTGCTGAGAAGTAGCTATCGGCCATACGCTTGGCGATGACACGACGCATCATATTCATAGGCACGATCTCGATATCGCCCTTAGGAGCTGCGGTTGCTGCGGGAGCTGCTTCCGACGAGGCAGGAGCAGAAGCCTTCGCAGCGGCAGAGCCAGCTGCAGGAGCTGAAGCTACAGCACCATCGGTATCCGTGAATGGATCGATGATGTCCTCGAGGTTAGGATAGTAGCGACCGCCCAGAGCTTTCGCTACGTCGGCACGTGTGATCTTGCCACGGAAGCCGGATCCCTGGATAGAAGACGTGTCGAGACCAAAGGCGTCGGCGATCTTCTTTGCCAAAGGAGTGATACCACCAGCCTTCTCGTAGCTGAACTCAGCCACATCCTCTGCATGGATACGTCCCTTGTAGCCCGATCCAGCGATCGCATTGAGGTCTACCCCCATGCGCTGAGCTAGAGAACGAGCCGCAGGTGTGGCTCTTAGTTTATCATTTCCCATATTTAGATTATTCTTATGGCGTATAGCCCTCTCCAGCGAATCAGTGGGAGGGCTATACGCATGAGTAGTGTCACTTGTGTGCGGGGACTAGCGCTTGTTGTAGAGGCGCTCTATGTACTCTAGGATGCGGTCGACATCGGGTAGCATCGCGATCTCGAGCGAGCGGTTGTAAGGCGTAGGAATATCCTCTGCAGCCAGACGCAGGATACGGCTATCAAGATAGTCGAATGCATCGCTCTCGATGATCGTCGCAGCGATCTCTCCGAGGAAACCACCCGTCTTGTGAGCATCGTTTACTAGGAGTACACGACCCGTCTTCTTTGCAGAGTTGATGATCGCTTCCTTGTCCAGAGGCATCAGGGTCATCAGGTCGACGACTTCGACTTCGATACCCTTCTCGAGTGCCTTGTCGGCAGCCTTCAGGACACGCTCCAGCATACGGCCGTAGGTGACGACAGTCACGTCCTTACCGGTACGCTTCAGATCAGCCTTACCAAGAGGTAGGACGAAGTCAGGAGAAGTAGGTACTTCACCCTTCATATTGTACTGAGCCTTGTACTCGAGGAAGATCACAGGGTTATTGTCACGGATAGCAGCCTTGAGGATACCCTTGACATCAGCAGGAGTACCTGGAGCTACGACCTTGAGACCAGGGATGTGGCAGAACCATGCTTCCAAGCTCTGTGAGTGCTGAGCTGCAGAGCAGAGCCCCGAACCAGCAGCACAGCGGAAGACTACGGGCACAGAACCCTTACCGCCGTACATATAGCGGGTCTTAGCTGCCTGATTGACGATGTTGTCCATCATATAGACGATGAAGTCCATGAAGGTCACGTCGACGATAGGACGCATACCCGTCAGAGCAGCACCGACAGCACAGCCCGAGATGGCATTCTCAGAGATAGGGGTATCACGTACACGTTCGCTCCCGAACTCTTCAAGCATACCAACGGAAGTACCGAAGTCACCTCCATAGACACCGACATCTTCACCGATGAGGAATACATTCTCATCCCGACGCATCTCTTCGCTCATCGCTTCGATGATCGCATCGCGTACGGACATCACCTTTGTTTCTTGTCCTTCTATCATAATAGTCTATTCGTTTAATAGGGTTAGTGAAGACCGAATAGCTTATTCGGTGAAGATATCTTCGAAGGCAGATTCGGGAGAGGGTTCAGGACCCTTGCGTCCGTACTCTACAGCAGCTTCGACGTCTGCGTGGCTTGCAGCCTCGATAGCATCAAGCTCTTCGGCCTTGGCCAGCTTCTTCTCGATCAGGTAATTACGGAACCTGAGGATGGGGTCCTTCTTCTTCCACTCGTCTACTTCTTCCTTTGTGCGGTACTTACCTGGGTCAGAAGTGGAGTGACCGAACCAGCGATAGGAGATAGCTTCTACGAGTACGGGCCCCTTGCCAGCACGTACATCCTTGATCACCTTGTCCATCGTCTCACGTACAGCTAGCAGATCATTGCCGTCCTCGATGAAGACTCCGGGGACGCCATAGGCTGCAGCACGCTCATAGACATGCTTGGGGCGCATGACGGAGCTAATAGGAGTAGAGATCCCGTAGCCGTTGTTGATACAGTAGAAGATCACTGGGAGATTCCAGATAGCAGCCATATTGAGCGTCTCGTGGAAGGTACCTTCATTGGTAGCTCCATCACCGAAGCAGCAGACTACGATCTTACCTGTGTTTTTCATCTTTTGAGTGAGGGCTGCACCGATAGCGACACCCATACCACCACCGACGATCCCGTTGGCACCGAGGTTAC
>ERZ773054.1513-NODE-1513-length-13916-cov-9.813506_pt1 | contig 13916 bp, 9 predicted proteins | sample MGYA00580630_ERZ773054 | MGnify/ENA primary metagenome ERZ773054 (study PRJEB29015, sample SAMEA2737994) | human oral metagenome | biome: human oral; feature: human-associated habitat; material: dental | place: China | collected 2115 ... | reverse complement strand
ATCCGCGAAGGCGGCCGCACGGTGGGCGCTGGCGTGGTGGCAAAAATTATTGAGTGATATTTGTTGCAGGGGTATAGCTCAACTGGCAGAGCGTCGGTCTCCAAAACCGAAGGTTGGGGGTTCGATTCCCTCTGCCCCTGCCATATTTAGGCGATTAAGAGCCCGCCCTCGTGGTGGGCTTGCGTGTCTGAAGAACACTCTTTCTGGCGCCTGGATGCGTCGTTTGTATGTCAAGCACTCAAGTCGAAACGGTTAGCTCTGGCGCAGACAAGATAAAGGCTGTCGCTGCTGTCTTGTTGGTAATGATAGGGCTGGCAGCCTATTATCTATTGGCTCCAAAAGGCGTAATGTTTCAATGGAGCGGCTTGGCTGGCTCCCTTGTCTTGGCTTTTGTCATCTTTTTGTGGTCGGAGTCTGGTCGGAGTCTGATTGGTTTTGGGCGGGATTCTTGGCGAGAGGTCAGAAAAGTTGTTTGGCCAACACGCAGGGAAGCGATACAGACGACCGTTTTCGTCTTTGTTTTCTCTGTGACGCTGGCTCTGTTTCTGTGGTTCACAGATAAGACCATCGAGTGGGTAATGTATGACTTGATCCTGGGCTGGAAAAAGTAATGACGAATATTCCAGAAAATGCTAATCCAGATCTAAAGTGGTACGTGGTCCATGCTTATTCCGGCATGGAAAAGGCTGTTGAGCGCAATATTGTTGAACGAGTACAACGCGCTGGCATGCAAGGTAAATTTGGACGCATTCTTGTTCCCACAGAAGAAGTAGTTGAGGTGAAGAATGGCGTCAAACGTACGACTGAGCGCAAATTCTTTCCGGGCTATGTGCTGGTTGAAATGGTCATGGATGATGATACTTGGCATTTAGTCAAGCACACGAGCAAGGTCACTGGATTTGTGGGTGGCGCACGTAATCGGCCCGCACCCATTTCAGAAGACGAGGTCATGAAAATCGTCAATCAAATGCAAGAGGGCTCTGATAGGCCCAAGCATAAGGTTGAATTTGATGTTGGAGAATACGTTCGTGTTAAAGAAGGGCCTTTTGCTGATTTCAATGGCACTGTCGAAGAGGTGAACTACGAAAAGAGCAAGTTGCGCGTATTGGTTACAATCTTTGGGCGCGCAACTCCTGTTGAGCTTGAGTTTGGTCAGGTGGAAAAGACCTGATTGTGTTTTGCGTTTTCGCACCCGGCGCAGTCATTAATAAAACGGGTCGTTTCGTTCGGGGAGTCTGCTCAGCAGACGTTGGTACCCGCTAGGAGAACCAGGCATGGCGAAAAAAATCGTCGGCTTTATTAAGTTGCAAGTTCCGGCTGGCAAAGCCAATCCTTCACCGCCTATTGGTCCTGCTTTGGGGCAGCGCGGTCTCAATATCATGGAGTTCTGCAAGGCGTTTAATGCCCAGACTCAAGGTGTTGAACCGGGCTTGCCACTTCCAGTGGTCATTACGGCGTTTGCTGATAAAAGCTTTACTTTCATTATTAAAACGCCTCCGGCGACGACCTTGATTAAAAAGGCTATTAAGTTGGATAAGGGTTCCAGTAAGCCTCATACGGATAAGGTGGGTAAGATTACGCGTGCCCAGCTTGAGGAAATCGCCAAAACCAAGTTGAAAGACATGACAGCGGCTGATCTGGATGCGGCTGTTCGCACAATTGCGGGTTCGGCTCGTTCCATGGGCGTGACGGTGGAGGGTGTGTAAATGGCCAAGCTGACCAAGAAACAAAAAGCCCTGCTGGGGAAGGTGGACTCTACCAAGCTGTATGCATTGACAGATGCATTGGCACTGGTAAAGGAATGTGCCATCGCGAAATTTGATGAATCCATTGATGTCGCTGTGCAGCTGGGCGTCGATGCCAAGAAATCGGATCAGGTTGTACGCGGTGCAGTCGTGCTGCCGAATGGCACGGGTAAGACCACGCGGGTAGCCGTGTTTGCGCAAGGCGCCAAAGCCGAAGAAGCCAAGGCGGCAGGCGCTGATGTTGTCGGCATGGATGATCTGGCGGCACGAGTCAAGACTGGCGATATGCCTTTTGATGTGGTGATTGCTGCGCCAGATGCTATGCGTGTGGTGGGCACGCTGGGTCAGATTCTCGGCCCTCGCGGTTTGATGCCGAACCCTAAGGTAGGCACCGTCACGCCTGATGTGGCGACGGCAGTCAAAAATGCTAAGGCAGGCCAGATTCAATTCCGCGTAGATAAGGCGGGGATTATTCATGGAACGATTGGCCGCCGTTCATTTGAAGCAGACAAGTTGGAAGGCAATCTGCTTGCGCTAATCGAGGCTCTGAATAAGGCCAAGCCTGCGACCAGCAAAGGGCAATATCTGCGCAAGGTGGCGGTGTCAAGCACGATGGGTATTGGTGTTCGCGTGGACACTCAAAGCCTGGCTGCTCGCTAAGGATGGTATGAGTTTCAGTCGCGCAGATGATTTTGCGTGACTGAGTGGTGGGCCGCTACTTTAGCCTTAGTTAAAGGTTAATAGGCGGGCCATCCAAGACCGCTGGTGCAGGACTTTTTCCTGCTTAATGAGTGCTTTTTTTGGGTGCAGCCAGCGTAGATGGCGATCCCGCTGCAAGGTTATGATTTGGATTATTTGGTTGTGTCCAGTCAATAACGAACAGTTGGTCGCTGCATGAAGAGTGCATTTGATGCGGCTTATATTTTGTAAGCTGCAAAAGATGCTATTAAAAGGAGTAGACCTTGAGTCTGAATCGCAGTGAGAAAGAAGCGGTCATTTCCGAAGTGACCGGCCTTGCCGCAAAAGCTCAAACGCTCGTGATGGCGGAATACCGTGGCGTTACGGTCGAAGGCATGAACAAACTGCGCTTCAGTGCACGCAGTGCAGGCGTAAATCTCAGTGTATTGAAAAATACGCTGGCTCGCCGTGCTGTAGCTGGAAGCGCATTTGAAGTGGCCGTTGACCAGATGACCGGACCGCTCATCTATGGCTTTTCCGAGGATGCTGTTGCCGCCGCCAAAGTGGTGGCTGATTTCGCCAAAACCAATGACAAACTTGTCATTCGCGGAGGCGTCTATGGAGGCAAGGTCCTGGATGCTGAAGGGGTGAAACAGCTGGCCAGCATTCCATCCAAGGAAGTGTTGCTGGCGCAGCTTTGCGGTTTGCTGATGTCGCCCATATCCCGTACCGCTGTTGTGCTGGGAGCCTTGGCTGCTCAAAAAGGCGAAGGCGAACCGGCGGCTGCCGAATAAAGCGGGCAGCTTTTCATATCAACCAACTTGTTTTAGGAAACCAAAATGGCATTTGATAAAGACGCATTTCTGACCGCACTGGATAGCATGACGGTCATGGAACTCAATGACTTGGTGAAAGCCATTGAAGAAAAATTCGGTGTGAGCGCGGCGGCGATGGCTGCGCCTGCTGCCGCGACTGGCGGCGCCGCTGGCGGTGCCGCTGCCGAAGAAAAGACCGAATTCAACCTGGTGCTGGCCGAAGCGGGTGGCAACAAAGTGGCCGTCATCAAGGCCGTGCGTGAAATTACGGGCTTGGGTCTTAAAGAAGCCAAGGACTTGGTGGATGGCGCTCCCAAGCCCATCAAGGAAGGCATGCCCAAGGCCGATGCCGAAGCCGCCAAGAAAAAGCTGGAAGAAGCTGGCGCCAAGGCCGAACTCAAGTGATCCACGCAGCTTCCGGCCCATGCAAAGCATGGCTTTCAAAGGGCCGGAAGCGAAATGGCAAGGCTGGTTTTGCGACCAGCCTTTTTGCGTTTCAGATTGCACTTGAAAGCTTCCGTGTTGAGCAGGAGCTTTCAAGTGTCTTCTGACTTCCGACTAAGAAGATCCTTGGTTCGGGCTGCGTGCAATGCGCAGCCGTCTGCCATTGGTTGGTAGAGGCCAGCCGCCAAGCTGCTGCTTGCGCAAACCAGCGTTCCACGTTGATTTGCGAAGCGGCGTGAACAGTCGCCAGACATCCTGCCCCGATCACCGCCCGGAGATTTCATGGCCTACACATTCACAGAGCGCAAACGCATTCGCAAGAGCTTTGGCACACGCGAAAGCGTACTAAAAATTCCTTATTTGCTGCAAATGCAAAAAGACGCCTATACGGCTTTTTTGCAGGCAGATACGCCCTCGAAGAAGCGCACGCATGAAGGCCTGCAGGCGGCATTCGAATCGGCTTTTCCCATCATCTCGCACAACGGCTTTGTCGAGATGAAATTCATTGAATACAACCTGGCCAAGCCCACGTTTGACGTGCGCGAATGCCAAACGCGTGGTCTGACCTACGCTTCCGCAGTGCGCGCGCGCGTGCAGCTCATTATTTACGACCGCGAGTCCTCGACCGCCCAGAACAAGGTAGTCAAGGAAGTCAAGGAGCAAGAGGTTTACATGGGCGAAGTGCCCCTGATGACCGACAAAGGCTCATTCATCGTCAATGGCACGGAACGCGTCATCGTTTCTCAGCTGCATCGCAGCCCCGGCGTATTTTTCGAGCACGACAAGGGCAAAACGCATAGTTCCGGCAAGCTGCTGTTTTCCGCCCGCATCATCCCTTATCGCGGTTCCTGGCTGGATTTTGAGTTCGATCCGAAAGATATTCTGTTTTTCCGGGTGGACCGCCGCCGCAAAATGCCTGTGACGATCCTGCTCAAGGCCATAGGCATGAGTCCGGAGCAGATCCTGGCGTATTTCTTCGTCAACGACAATTTCCGTCTGATGGACAGTGGCGCGCAAATGGAATTTGTGGCCAGCCGCTTCAAAGGCGAAGTGGCGCGGTTCGACATCACGGACAAGGCAGGCAAGGTCGTCGTTGCCAAGGACAAGCGCGTGACCGCCCGGCATGCGCGCGAGCTGGAGCAGTCTGGCACCACGCACATCAGCGTGCCGGAAGAATTCTTGCTGGGCCGCGTCCTGTCCAAGGATCTCGTGGATGGCGACACGGGCGAAGTCATTGCCAAGGCCAATGACGAGCTGACGGAAGCCTTGCTGGCCAAGCTGCGCGAGGCGGGCGTGCAGGACATCCAGTGCATTTACACCAACGAGCTGGATCAGGGCGCCTACATCTCGCAAACCCTGCGCACCGACGAAACGGCGGACGAGCTGGCCGCGCGCATTGCCATCTACCGCATGATGCGCCCCGGCGAGCCGCCAACCGAAGATGCGGTGCAGGCCCTGTTCCAGCGCCTCTTTTACAACCCCGACACCTACGATCTCTCCCGCGTGGGACGCATGAAGTTCAACGCCAAGGTCGGCCGCGAAGATTCCACCGGCCCCATGGTGCTGACCAATGAAGACATTCTGGATGTCGTGAAGATTCTGGTTGAGCTGCGCAATGGACGCGGCGAGGTGGACGATATCGATCACCTGGGCAACCGCCGCGTGCGCTGCGTGGGTGAATTGGCCGAAAACCAGTACCGCACGGGCTTGGCCCGTATCGAGAAGGCTGTGAAAGAGCGTCTCGGCCAGGCCGAGCAAGAGCCGCTGATGCCGCATGACCTCATCAACAGCAAGCCGATTTCGGCAGCGCTGAAAGAGTTCTTCGGCGCTTCGCAGCTGTCGCAGTTCATGGACCAGACGAACCCGCTGGCCGAAATCACGCACAAGCGCCGTGTTTCAGCTCTGGGGCCGGGCGGCCTGACGCGCGAGCGCGCGGGCTTCGAAGTGCGCGACGTGCACGTGACCCACTATGGCCGCGTGTGCCCGATCGAAACGCCAGAAGGCCCGAACATCGGCCTCATCAATTCGCTGGCCCTGTACGCGCGCCTGAACGAATACGGCTTCATCGAAACGCCCTACCGCCGTGTGGTGGATGGCAAGGTCACGAACGACATCGACTACCTCTCCGCCATTGAGGAAGGCAAATACGTCATTGCCCAGGCCAATGCCGCACTGGACGAAAAAGGCCGCCTGACTGATGAGCTGGTTTCCGCCCGCGAAAACGGCGATTCCGTGCTGGTGAACGCCGATCGCGTGCAGTACATGGACGTGTCGCCTGCGCAAATCGTTTCCGTGGCCGCTTCGCTGGTGCCCTTCCTGGAGCACGACGACGCCAACCGCGCCCTGATGGGCGCCAACATGTCGCGGCAGGCCGTGCCCGTGCTGCGGCCCGAAAAGCCGCTGGTGGGCACCGGCATCGAGCGTGTGGCCGCCGTGGACTCCGGCACCGTCGTCACGGCCCGCCGTGGCGGCGTGGTGGAGTACGTTGACGCCACCCGCATCGTCATCCGCGTGAACGATGCCGAAGCCGTGGCTGGCGAAGTGGGCGTGGACATCTATAACCTCATCAAGTACCAGCGCAGCAACCAGAACACCAACATCAGCCAGCGCCCTATCGTCAAGCGCGGCGACAAGCTGGCCAAGGGCGACGTGATCGCCGATGGCGCTTCCACCGACCTGGGCGAAATCGCCATCGGCCAGAACATGCTGATCGCCTTCATGCCCTGGAACGGCTACAACTACGAAGACTCGATCCTGATCTCCGAGAAAGTGGTGGCCGATGACCGCTACACCAGCATTCACATTGAAGAGCTGGTGGTCATGGCGCGCGACACCAAGCTGGGGCCGGAAGAAATCACGCGCGACATTCCCAACCTGAGCGAGCAGCAGCTGGGCCGCCTGGACGAGTCCGGCATCATCTATGTGGGCGCCGAAGTGCAGCCTGGCGACACGCTCGTCGGCAAGGTCACGCCCAAGGGCGAAACCACGCTCACGCCGGAAGAAAAACTGCTGCGCGCCATCTTCGGCGAGAAAGCCAGCGACGTGAAAGACACCTCGCTGCGCGTTGATCAAGGCTCCAGCGGCACCGTGATTGACGTGCAGGTCTTCACCCGCGAAGGCATCCAGCGCGACAAGCGCGCCCAGCAGATCATTGATGACGAACTCAAGCGCTACCGGCTGGATTTGAACGATCAGCTCCGCATCGTGGAAGCCGACGCGTTCGACCGCATCGAGAAACTGCTGAACGGCAAGATCGCCAACGGCGGCCCCAACCACATCGCCAAAGGCGCCAAGATCGACAAGGACTACCTCAAGTCAGTGGATAAATACCACTGGTTCGACATCCGTCCGGCCGATGACGATGTGGCCGCGCAGCTGGAAAGCATCAAGGCTTCCATTGAGCAGCAGCGCCACGTGTTTGACTTGGCCTTTGAAGAAAAGCGCAAGAAGCTCACCCAGGGCGACGAGCTGCCTCCTGGCGTGCTCAAAATGGTCAAGGTCTATCTGGCCGTCAAGCGCCATTTGCAGCCGGGCGACAAGATGGCCGGCCGCCACGGCAACAAGGGCGTGGTCTCCAAGATCACGCCGGTGGAAGACATGCCCTACATGGCCGACGGCACGCCCGTGGACATCGTGCTCAACCCGCTGGGCGTGCCCTCGCGCATGAACATCGGGCAGGTGCTGGAGGTTCATTTGGGCTGGGCGGGCAAGGGCATCGGCCAGCGCATTGGCGACATGCTCAAGCGCGAAGCCAATCTGGCCGAAATCCGCGCTTTCCTGGAGCAGGTCTACAACACCACGGGCCACAAGGAAGAGATCCACAAACTCTCCGACAAGGACGTGCGCGCCATGGCGCAGGAGCTGACTTCCGGCATGCCCTTCGCCACCCCCGTGTTCGACGGCGCCACGGAGCAGGAAATCCTGGACATGCTCAAGATCGCCTACCCCGACGACATCGCCCAGGCCAAGGGCCTGACGCCCACGCGCACCCAGGCGCAGCTGTATGACGGCCGCACGGGCGACCCCTTCGAGCGCAAGACCACCGTGGGCTACATGCACTACCTCAAGCTCCACCACCTGGTGGACGACAAGATGCACGCCCGCTCCACCGGCCCCTACTCGCTGGTCACGCAGCAGCCGCTGGGCGGCAAGGCGCAGTTTGGCGGCCAGCGCTTTGGCGAGATGGAAGTGTGGGCGCTGGAAGCCTATGGCGCTTCCTACACCCTGCAAGAGATGCTCACCGTCAAGTCTGACGACGTGCAGGGCCGCACCAAGGTGTACGAGTCCATCGTCAAGGGCGAGCACGCCATCGACGCCGGCATGCCCGAGTCCTTCAACGTGCTGGTCAAGGAAATCCGCTCGCTGGGTCTGGATATCGAACTGGAGCGCACCTGAAGCCGCGCCCGGCCCTGCCCGCCGCCGCATCCATGAAACGCCTTTCCATGCGCCACTGGCCGCAGTTTTCAGAGCCAAATCGGCCGCAAGTCCTAGTGGAATGGGCGCGGGCAGCTATCAAATTTGAAGCAATTGGGGAAACAGTCACATGAAATCCTTGCTCGATCTGTTCAAGCAATTCACGCCGGATGAGCACTTTGACGCCATCCGCATCGGCCTGGCCTCGCCCGAAAAGATCCGCTCCTGGTCTTTTGGCGAAGTCAAGAAGCCCGAAACCATCAACTACCGCACCTTCAAGCCGGAGCGCGACGGCCTGTTTTGCGCCAAGATCTTCGGCCCCATCAAGGACTACGAATGCCTGTGCGGCAAGTACAAGCGCCTCAAGCATCGCGGCGTCATCTGCGAAAAGTGCGGCGTGGAAGTCACGCAGACCAAGGTGCGCCGCGAGCGCATGGGCCACATTGACCTGGCCGCGCCCTGCGCCCACATCTGGTTCCTCAAGTCCCTGCCCAGCCGCCTGGGCATGGTGCTGGACATGACGCTGCGCGACATCGAGCGCGTGCTGTATTTCGAAGCCTACGTCGTCACCGACCCCGGCATGACCCCGCTGAAGAAGTACAGCATCCTCACCGAAGACGACTACGACGCCAAGTACAAGGAATACGGCGACGAGTTCACCGCCCGCATGGGCGCCGAGGGCATCAAGGAACTGCTGGAAAACATTGATCTGGAAGCCGAAATCGAGAAGCTGCGCGGTGACCTCACCGGCTCCGAAGTCAAGATCAAGAAAAACACCAAGCGCCTGAAAGTGCTGGAGGCTTTCCGCAAATCCGGCATCAAGCCCGAATGGATGGTGCTGGAAGTGCTGCCCGTGCTCCCGCCCGACCTGCGCCCGCTGGTGCCGCTGGATGGCGGCCGCTTCGCCACGAGCGACCTGAACGACCTCTACCGCCGCGTCATCAACCGCAACAGCCGCCTGCGCCGCCTGCTGGAGCTGAAAGCGCCTGAAATCATCGCCCGCAACGAAAAGCGCATGCTGCAAGAAGCCGTGGACAGCCTGCTGGACAACGGCCGCCGCGGCAAGGCCATGACCGGCGCCAACAAGCGCGCCCTGAAGTCGCTGGCCGACATGATCAAGGGCAAGAGCGGACGCTTCCGCCAGAACCTGCTGGGCAAGCGCGTGGACTACTCCGGCCGCTCGGTCATTACTGTCGGCCCCACGCTCAAGCTGCACCAGTGCGGCCTGCCCAAGCTGATGGCGCTCGAACTCTTCAAGCCCTTCATCTTCGCCCGGCTGGAACAGATGGGCATCGCCACCACCATCAAGGCCGCCAAGAAGGAAGTGGAAGCCGGCACCCCCGTGGTGTGGGACATTCTGGAAGAAGTCATCACCGAGCACCCCGTGCTGCTCAACCGCGCGCCCACGCTGCACCGGCTGGGCATCCAGGCGTTCGAGCCGATCCTGATTGAAGGCAAGGCCATCCAGCTGCACCCGCTGGTGTGCGCCGCCTTCAACGCCGACTTTGACGGCGACCAGATGGCCGTTCACGTGCCCTTGAGCGTGGAAGCGCAGATGGAAGCGCGCACGCTCATGCTGGCCTCCAACAACGTGCTCTTCCCCGCTTCCGGCGAGCCTTCCATCGTGCCCTCGCAGGACATGGTGCTGGGCCTGTACTACGCCACGCGCGAAAAAATCAACGGCAAGGGCGAAGGCCTGGTGTTCGCCGATATAGGCGAAGTGCAACGCGCGCTGGACGCGGGCGAAGTGGAGCTGACTTCCAAAGTCACCGTGCGCCTGACCGAATGGACCAAGAACAAGGCCACGGGCGACCTCGCCCCCTCCACCCGCCTGGTGGACACCACCGTGGGCCGCGCCCTGCTGTCGGAAATCCTGCCCAAGGGCCTGCCCTTCGCCCTGCTGAACAAGGCGCTGAAGAAAAAGGAAATCTCCCGCCTCATCAACGCCTCCTTCCGCAAATGCGGCCTCAAGGACACCGTCGTCATGGCCGACAAGCTCTTGCAAAACGGCTTCCGGCTGGCCACGCGCGCGGGCATCTCCATTGCCATTGAAGACATGCTCGTGCCCCCGCAAAAGCCCGAAATCATTGCCCGCGCCGAGGCCGAGGTGAAAGAAATCGCCGAGCAGTTCGACGCAGGCCTTGTCACCGCAGGCGAGCGCTACAACAAAGTGGTGGACATCTGGGGCAAGGCGGGTGATGAAATCTCCAAGGTCATGATGGGCCAGCTGGCCAAGCAGAAAGTGCAAGACCGCAACGGCCAGGAAGTCGATCAAGAGTCCTTCAATTCCATCTACATGATGGCCGACTCCGGCGCGCGTGGCTCCGCCGCCCAGATCCGCCAGCTGGCCGGCATGCGCGGCCTCATGGCCAAGCCAGACGGCTCCATCATCGAAACGCCCATCACCGCCAACTTCCGCGAGGGGTTGAACGTGTTGCAGTACTTCATCTCCACGCACGGCGCGCGCAAGGGCCTGGCCGACACGGCGCTGAAAACCGCCAACTCCGGCTACCTCACGCGCCGCCTGGTGGACGTGACGCAAGACCTTGTGGTCACTGAAGAAGACTGCGGCACGGCTGACGGCTCGCTCATGCGCGCCATCGTCGAAGGCGGCGAAGTCATCGAATCGCTGCGCGAGCGCATCCTGGGCCGTACCGCCGCCGAAGACCTCGTCAATCCTGAAACGCGTGAAGTCGTCGTCAAGGCCGGGCAAATGCTCGACGAAGACGCCATTGACGACCTTGAAGCCGCCGGCATCGACGAAGTGCGCGTGCGCACCGCCCTGACCTGCGCCACCCGCTTCGGCGTGTGCGCCAAGTGCTACGGGCGCGACCTGGGCCGCGGCGGCCTTGTGAACGTGGGCGAAGCCGTCGGCGTCATTGCCGCGCAGTCCATCGGCGAGCCGGGCACGCAGTTGACCATGCGCACCTTCCACATCGGCGGCGCGGCCTCGCGTGCGGCCGTGGCCTCCAGTGTCGAGGCGCACTCCAGCGGCGTCATTAGCTTCAACGCCGCCATGCGCTACGTCACCAACACCAAGGGCGAGCTGGTCGTCATCTCCCGCTCCGGCGAAATCATCGTCGTCGATGAATTCGGCCGCGAGCGCGAGCGCCACAAGGTGCCCTATGGCGCCACCCTCGCCGTCAAGGCCGACCAGCCCGTCAAGGCCGGCGCCATCCTTGCCAACTGGGACCCGCTCACGCGCCCCATCATCACCGAATACGCCGGCACGGTGAAGTTCGAAAACATGGAAGAAGGCGTGACCGTGGCCCGCTCGTCGGACGACATCACCGGCCTGTCCACCCTCACCGTCATCGACCCCAAGCGCGCCGGCTCCACCAAGATCGTGCGTCCGCTGGTCAAGCTCACCGACGCGCAAGGCCAGGAAGTCAAGATCCCCGGCACCGACCACCCCGTGGCCATCGGCTTTCAGGTCGGCGCGCTCATCCAGGTGCGCGACGGCCAGGAAGTCGGCCCTGGCGAAGTTCTCGCCCGCGTGCCGATGGAAGGCCAGAAAACCCGCGACATCACCGGCGGTCTGCCCCGCGTGGCCGAGCTGTTTGAAGCCCGCAGCCCCAAAGACAAGGGCGTGCTGGCCGAAATGACCGGCACCGTCTCCTTCGGCAAGGAAACCAAGGGCAAGATCCGCCTGCAAATCACCGACGCCGAAGGCAAGGTGTGGGAAGAACTCATCCCCAAGGAGAAAAACGTCCTCGTCCACGAAGGCCAGGTCGTCAACAAGGGCGAAAGCATCGTGGACGGCCCCGCCGACCCGCAGGACATCCTGCGCCTGCTGGGCATGGAAGAGCTGGCCCGCTACATCGTCGATGAAGTGCAGGACGTTTACCGCCTGCAAGGCGTGAAGATCAACGACAAGCACATCGAAGTCATCGTGCGCCAGATGCTGCGCCGCGTGGTCGTTGAAAACCCTGGCGACTCCGACTACATCACCGGCGAGCAGGTCGAGCGCAGCGAAATCCTCAACACCAACGACGCCCTGCGCGCCGAAGGCAAAACGCCCGCCACCTACGCCAACATCCTGCTGGGCATCACCAAGGCCAGCCTGTCCACCGACAGCTTCATCAGCGCCGCCTCCTTCCAGGAAACCACGCGCGTGCTCACCGAAGCGGCCATCATGGGCAAGCGCGACGACCTGCGCGGCCTGAAGGAAAACGTCATCGTCGGCCGCCTCATTCCTGCCGGCACCGGCCTGGCCTACCACCAGGCCCGCAAGGCCAAAGAAGCCATGGACGAAGCCGAGCGCCGCGCCATCGCTGAAGCAGAAGCGCAAGCCGAGGCCGACCTGGCTGAAGTCAGCGAAGAAGCTGCCAGCGCCGCCGATGTGGACGCCATCGCCCAGGCTTTCAAAGCCCTGGCTGGCGTGGCTGACAGCGCAGAAGCCGCCGACGGCGACGCCCCCGCCGCCGAATAAAGCCCGCCCGGCTCCTTGCGGCCCAGCGCCCCGGCCCTCGCGGCCCAGCGAGCGCCGGGGCGCCTTTTTTCCGCCTTTGGTCAGCCGCGCAAGGAGGGCGCCAGAGTTCGCGCGCAGCCTGGCGCGGGCAGGGGAGAAAGCTCTGGATTAGCTCCTTATTCAATAGCGTGAGGTCCTGGTGGAATGGGCGCAAGAGCCATTTTTATGGGCGTTAAATCGCTCCTGATTTTGAGTCGCTGGCATGCTCCATAACCAGCTTGCAATCTGCCAGCGAGGGGCGCAGACGGCGAGACGCGCCGAGCCGCAGACAGAGCCGCCCCTTGACATTCACAGGCAGTGCGCGGACAGGTTCTGGCGCTTTTCAGAACCTGCTCAGAGCTTGGCCGTGAGAGCCTGTTCAGAGCCTGGCCGCGAGGGGCGAAAGCTGGGGAATCGGGATGGACCGCAAGGCGCAGTCGGGCTTTGCGCCGCTTGCCGGCTTTGCGCCTTGGCCTATTCCGCCTCGCTTTTCCCGCCTGCGCGCTCAAACTTTTGCCAACCGCTTGGCGGGCTGCGCATGGCCTGCATGCGTTTCATCGAACGGGAGGAAAACGCCTCATGAAAAACGCCGATTGGCCCTCCCGGCTGTTTGATGCCGCCCTGGCCGCCTTTTTTGGCGTGCTGCCGGGGCTGCTGTGCTTCTGGCTTTATGGCTTGCGCATGTCTCACGCGCTGCCCTCGCGCGCGGTTGAAACGGGGCGTCTTGACGCCTTGTGGCACTGGGTGCTGGGCATGGCAGGGGACTTTGCCGTGCCGGGCCTGGTGCTGCCCTTGCGCGCGGCGGACTCTGTGGGCATGCTGATTTCGGCCCTGCGGGACATTGAGCGCCTGCGCCTGCCTGGCGGCCGGTCAGGTTTGGGGTGGACGCTGCTTGCGCTGGCCGTGTGGACCGGCGCGCTCTGGCTTGCCGCGCCAAGCTGAGGCAGGCTGCCCGAGGCCAGGCTTTTCGCGCCTGCGCGCAGATTTTGGGCAGGCGCTTAAAAAAAGAGGAGCGAATCCAGAAGATCAAAAACGGCTTTCGCGCCCTTTTCACTAGGACACACTGCTATTGTTTATGGAGCAAGAAAAGCCGGTCGATCGGTTGCCGCTTTTAGTTTCTCCCGGCCCCCTTGCCGCCTGGCCGGTTGCGGCGGTTGGTCAGCAATTGCAGCGGCGGGCGGCGTTTTTGCGTTTGGCGCGGCGCGGCGGCTTGCCGGCTTTGGGCGGCAAGACTTGCTCGGCCTGGGCAGGCTCTGCGGCGCGGGGCGCTTCAATGCGCTCTTTGCGTTCGATCACCTGCTGCGCTTGCTGCGGCTCGGGCGCAGGCTCTTCCTTCTTGGCGGGCGCTTGCGCGGCGTCTGCCTCCGGGGC
>ERZ773054.1512-NODE-1512-length-13919-cov-11.898298_pt1 | contig 13919 bp, 6 predicted proteins | sample MGYA00580630_ERZ773054 | MGnify/ENA primary metagenome ERZ773054 (study PRJEB29015, sample SAMEA2737994) | human oral metagenome | biome: human oral; feature: human-associated habitat; material: dental | place: China | collected 2115 ... | reverse complement strand
CGTCGCCGTCCTCGCGGGAGATAAATCCATATCCCTTATCCGCGCTGAACCATTTCACCTTGCCCGTCATGTCGGCTCTCCTTTCACTGATAGAGAAAGCACCGTGAGCAGACCATCTCCAGTCTCGCACGTATGCTTTTCTTCTTATTATAAGAGCCGTATGTATCACTGTCAATGGGATAACATGAAACGGTGTGAAAAAGAAGGTTCCACGATTGTTGACATTTGTCATAATGGGTTATAGATGCGGAAAGAATTTTTCAACGCGGCGGAGACGCTCGCGCTCAAGCTCCTCCCACCGCTCGAACAGTTCACGATACGCCGCGATATAGTCGTCCAAATGCTGCTCGAGCAGGCGATGCTCCGCCACATAGCGGTAGGCATTCTCCGCGAGCGTACGACGCAGATCTGCACGCTGAATGAGAAGGTCCAGCTTCTCGGCGAACTCCTTGGGGCTGTGATAGATCAGCCCCGTCTCCCCGTCGCGCACCGTCGTCTCATAGACCGTCGGTGACGCAAGCACCGCCGCACCGTGCCCTGCTGCCTCGATGAACTTCAGATCGGACTTGGCACGGTTGAACTCCGTATCACGGAGCGGCAGCAGTGCAATGTCCGAGGCGTGCAGAGCTGCCGTATAGCGCTCATACGGAGCAACAATGGAGGCATCACGCATCCCGCCCGCAAACTTCTTTGCCTCCGTTTCAAGTGCCTGATAGAAGCCGTGATCCGAGATCACGCGGAACTGCAGGCGATTGCCATAACGCCGAATCGCGTCATTGATCATCGGCATCAGCGGCTCCCAGTCCGGACGGCGATTCAGCGCACCAAAGAAGATCGTCACACACTCCTGCGGCACATCATATGTGCGTCGCTCGGGCAGCTCCGCCAGCTGATTCTCAAAAAGATAGATATGCGGGTTGAACTCCCGCAGGAAGTCCGCCAGATACGTGGTCGAGGTCTGTACGGCAGAAACGGCACGAAAGCAAAAATAATCATCCTCCTTGATCTGCTCCGTGATCAGCGGATGGTCGTCAATCTCCTGGAGCAAGATATTGCCATGTGCCGCATGCTTCGCCAGGAGATCACACATCCAAGCCGCAGGCCGGATCACTGCGCGATCCAATAGGATGATGCTGTCGTGCAGATCGCCGACCTCAGCCAACTTGATCTCTTTGTCCCCTCGCCGCACGCATCCGCTCACAGAGACAAGACCTTGCGAACGGAGGCACTGAAGCGGTGCATCCAGACGAATCGGCGCACATTCCTCCACGCGGTTCATCATGACGACGTGAATGTCTGGCCGCACTGCTTCATATTCCTTGCGCAGTGCGGGAGATACGCATGGGAGCAGAGCGGCGATCTCCGTGCGCTCTTCTTCCAATTTGCGCAGCGCCGCCCGATAGTCTACTTCTTTCGTCAAAAATACACGCTTTCGCCAGTACTCCTCAATCAGGCGCCGCCATTCAATGCGGCTGAGGACAATCGTATCCGGCTGCTGCCCCTCCTGTCCGTCATGTTGACGGAAGAGACTGAGCGGTCTGCTGAAAATGACTGCATCGCCCTTTTCGAGGAGCTCCAGCCACATGACGCAGTCCGAGATCGTCTGATACCCGCGCGATTCGGCACGCCAATAGTGGTGCGTCAGATCGCGCCGCCGAAAGAGCACGGCAGACGGTTCTCCCAAGAAATTGGCATGATCCATCAACACAGCATGACCGACGGCCTCGCCCGGAAAGCACCCATATACTCCATGTATTGGCGGTGCTTCCCCCCACACTCCCAGGAATCTCCCGTTCCCGTCAATGCAGCCGCGTGCAGATGTGACAAGAGCGGCCGTCGGCTCAGAGAGAAAGGCATCGACCATTTGCGTGATTTTATCCGGCAGGAGAAGATCATCGTCCATGCACCACTGCAGGTACTCCCCCCGTGCCAGATGCTCAAACGGCATAAAGTTCTCCGCCTTTGTCTTGGCGTCTTTATTCCGCACATAGCGTACGCGCATATCCCCCTGATATGTGCGCACCAACTCCTCTGTACGGTCATCTGTCGAGTTGTCACAGACAATGACCTCGATGTTCGGATAGGTCTGTGACAGAGCACTTTCAAGCGTTTCACGAAGGTACCGTGGCCGATTGTACGTTGGAATCATAATGCTGACGAGCGGTGCCGACAACATCGCACTGCGGCACGTTGCACGGACGAGTGATACGCCCTGCTGCCAATCAATCGCCATAAGGGCATCCATCCACAGCTCTTCCGGAACGCCGACATCAAGCCCCCAACGATTCAGCAGCAGCCCACGCGGAGCAGTGCGTTCCGTCGCGAACAGATCGTAGAGTTCTGCCCCTGCGTGGGGTACATAGACGGGGGTGCGCAGGAGATGATAGCCTGCACATTTCAGCCGAAACGAGAGATCGATATCCTCTCCACCCACCCCCATAAACTCCGCGGAAAACATCCCCACCTGCTCAAAAACACGGCGCCGCATGAGCAGCGCAACATTTTCAAGAAAGATGCTGTCCGTCGGGCCTGTGATGCGTCTGCCCAGCCATGCCGATGGATCTTCGCCGCCGCCCTCCTGCATATGTGCGCCGTTTAGATTCTGCCATGAGTAGACCGTACGATCGGTAAACGGCCCAACAGCACCGATGGAGGCATCGAGCGCAAGACTCTCGAGCAGCGTGCGCAGAGCAGCCTCATGGAGGAGAACTCCTTCCCGCAGAAATAAAATCACTTCACTGTCCAAGGACTCTGCTCCGCTGTTATAGAGCCGGGCCAGAGAATCGGTGTCTATCAACAGAATCCGTATCTCCGGCCAAGCAGCAAGCGCCTCTCGAACCGTCGATTCGACTGATGCAGGCGCAGCAACCGTAAGGCTGGTCTCAATGCCACAGACACGGAATGAAGCGATGGCCGCCTCTGCCGATTCCGCTAAGTAACGGCCATCCTCCGTTGCCGCCAGAATGATATGTAGAAATCGTCGCTGCATAATGCGAACTCCTCATTCCATTACAGATCGATAGCACTCTTCAAATGCCTTGCGTAGATGAGGCTCTACACTATACAAAGCAGGATCGTATTTCAGACACGCTTTCTTTATTAAGCCTAATCCAACATCATAATCTGCTTCCGTTAGAAAGCTGCTGTTTCTATATTTATCCATCAGCAGTTTCCATTCAATGATAGCAGAAACAAAACACGCCGGGTTCTGACTTTCTTGATTGGTATGTCGCCTAAGAAATCCCAATGCACGGGAGAATATAACACAATCCCCCTGGGTAAGCAGATGGAGCCACATGGCAACGTCTGCCAGTACATCATGGCCACATGCCACAACCATGTCCACGATGGGAACATCCCCTTCGTTTTTATAGAGTACAATGGACGGCTCTCCAATGAAGTTAGAGCACTCCGTCAGCAGCGCTTTCCCGATATCCGCACCAGAGAATACTCCATAGGAGCCGTAGAGGGGCATAGGTACATTCCATATCCCCATAAATGTACCTTCAGCATCAATCACCCCCCGCTGTGAGGTAACAAGCGTCACATGGGGATGCCGTAAAAACGCATCCACCATCAGTGTCAGCCGATCCGGCATCAGAAGATCATCATCCATCAGCCACTGGATATATTCTCCTTGAGCAAGCGGATGGAACATCTTATTGTGTTCTGTCCTCGGCGATACAGGTGCCCGTACATAGCGTATGCGATAATCTCCCAGATAGGCCTGCACAAGCTGTTCCGTCCGGTCATCTGTCCCAAAATCACCGACGATGATCTCGATATTTGGATAAATCTGTGCGAGCGCACTTTCCAGAGCCGCCCGAAAATATTCCGGTCGATTATAGGTCATGATAAATATACTGACGAGCGGAGCCCTTAGGAGTACACTGCGGCAAGTTGCATGAATAAGTGCGGGGTTCTGTCGCCAGTCAATTGCCATCAATGCATTCTGCCAGAGCACCTCCGGCAAGCCGATATCAAGACCCCACTCCCGCAACAGAATGGGACGTGCCTTGGTGCGTCCCATATCACAGATGGGGTAAACTCCTGCTCCCATATGCGGCAGATAGACGGGAACGCGCAGAAGTCTATATCCCATACACTTCAGACGGAAGGAAAGATCTATATCCTCTCCTCCAAATGCCGGAAAATCCGTACAGAACCCACCCACGCGGTCAAATATATTGCTTCGCACAAGAAGCGCAAAATTTTCCAAGAAGAGACTGTCTGCCGCTTCGAGCGCACTGTATTTTAGTTTCTCAGCAGGAACTTTTCCATCTGTCTCAATGCTCTCAGCATTCAGGTACTGCCATTCATAGACCGTATGATTCGTAAAGGGGCCAACGGCAGCAACCTCCTCGTTTTGGTCGAGCACATCCAACATGGTGCGCAGCCCTGCTGCATCGAGCAGAACCCCCTCGCGCACAAATAGGATACGGCTGCCTGCAGCAACGGCTCTACCATGATTGTTGAGCAGTGCCAGACTGTGTGTATCGACTGCATACATTTCAACATCTGTGATATGTCGAAGAGCTTCCTCAGCCTTTGGGATATGGGCGGTTGGCATCACAACAATCAGCTCTGCATCCTCACCGCAGCTTGTACAGGCAGAAATTGCGGCCTCTCTCGAGGAACGCAGATACTCTGCTTCCTCCGTAACCGTTAGGATGATGCTGAGGCTCTTCATGACTTCAGGACTCGCAGCAGGAGGAAGTCCGTCTGCTGCATCTTTGCCGCCATCTGGAGTGCCTTAGCCGCATCCCCCATATCATGCAGGAGGAGCGCTGCATTCTTCAGTGTCATATCACACCCAGGATCAAGGCGCAGCGCCGCCATAAGGAGCACCTTTGCACTCGCATAATCATTTGCAGCATATGCCGCGCCCGCAAAGGCATTGAGTGCTGCCACTTTTTCCACGGGACGGATTGCCTGTGCAAGAATCTCCTCAGCCTGTTTCTCGGCATCCACAGCCGCATGGACAGACTGTGCAGCGGGAGCTGTGGAAGCAGCCGGCTCCTGCATGGGTGCCGACGCAAGGCCCAAGAGTGCGGCGAGGTGCGGATACGCGGCACGCGTCTTATCCGGAGCAAGACGTGCATCAAGACCTGCAAGGCGGCTGATCTCCTTGCGCTGCTCATCGGAAAGAACATTGCCATGTACACGGAGGACGTTCTCGTAGAGCTTCAGGGCATCATCGGAACGCTTCTCACGCTGGCAGATGCGCGCCAAGAGGATGCGCACCTCCACATTCGCCGGATCCTTTGCGAGCGTATTTGTCACCCAGCTTGCCGCGCGCGTATAATCTCCGAGCTCAAAATAGGCACGTGCAAGATCCCCGAAGCACTCCTCGGGCGGATTTCCCTGCGCTAGCATATCGGCAAAGGCATTAATGACCCCTGCGTACTCCTTCTTCTCCATGTGCTTACGAATCTGCTCAACCGTTACAATCTTCTTCTCTGCCATTGTCATCGTCCCTTTCGCATGTCGTTTTTCTTCTCGCCGCACGCGCTTTCTGCGCGCGCGCTCGGCGCGGTTTTTCTTACGCTTCTTCATCGAGGTATCGCTCCCAGATCATCTCATATGCCGCCTCCATCGCGCGAACATAGCCCTGCCCATCCATCAGCGGGGATGCCCGCATCATGCGCGGAATCGCCGCATGCAGCGCCGCCAGCAGCGCCGGATCAGAGGCAATCCCCACGGCTCGTTCCACGTATGCCTCGGTGCTCTCTGCCACGAGTTCTCCGAGCCCTACATTGCAGAGAAGGCTCGCCCCAAAGCGTGCCCCATGCCGATTGCCCGCGAGCGTCACAACGGGTAGTCCCATAAAGAGTGCCTCGCAGGTCGTCCCACCGCCCTGATAAGGAAAGGTATCGAGAATAATATCCACATCCAGATAGTCATTCAGATAATCCTTCGAACCGGGACGCAGTTCAAGGCGTGCCGTGTCGATGCCTGCACGTTCCGCACGCAGACGCATCCTCTCCAATGCCTCTTTGCGTGGATGAACATTCTTGAGCAGAAGCCGTGCGGTTGGCACGGCCCGCAGAATCTCTCCCCAAAGTACCAGCATCTCATCCGTGATCTTCGCAAAGTTATTAAAACTCCCGAATACAAGAGGTTCATGCGGCATACGCTGTAGATTCGCATACGGCTGAAATCGCTCCGACGGTGTGAAGCAGAGATGCGTCTGCGGCAAGCGCAGGATGCGTTCCACAAACAGATCATCCATCTCAGGCGGATCGACGATGGGATCGCCAAGGAAGTAATCCATCGCTGGCAGCCCCGTTGTATCGAAGTACCCAATGCCCGAGATCTGCACGGGTGCCGGCCTATATGCCGCAATCTGCAAGGTCTTGCCGCCTGCCGAATGCCCCGCAAGATCAAAGAGGATATCCACCTCATCCGCATAGATACGCTCTGCCGTTTTTTCCGGCGTATATTTCGACAGATCGACATAGTGATCTACCATCTCCGCCACCCAATCTGTTACCTCGCTCTGCAGCTCTCCAATATCGTAGATATATAACTCAAACCGCGTCCGATCATAGGCAGCAAAGAGCTGTATGGCAAAGTTCAGTACGATGTGATCCGTGATATTCGGCGAGAGGTAGCCGATCCTAAGCTTTTTTCGCTGACGTTTTGTATGCGTGAACTGCGGCAACTCTCCGAGTAACCCTGCATATGCTGCATGGGCTTTCCACATCTCCTCATGAGAGATCCCTTCGACATAGTGAAGATACATCAGATAGTTGCTGAGCGATTCCACCCGTGCCACATGGTCCGAGCGCGGCAGCTCCCATGCCTTTCGCAGATGCGGCAGCGCCGCGTTAAGATCCGAGCACCAATAGAGCAACTGCCCCATAAGTTCATGCAGTTCATAACAGCGCTCTTCAGGAAACAGCGACTCCTGCTCCATTTTCTGCAAAACCTGAAAAGCCGCCTCCAACCGACCTGCCTTGATCACTCTTACCACTCGTTGAAATTCACATTCAAACAGATCCTTGCCGCGCTTCCCACTCTGCCCAGATCGCACGATAGCATTCCTCCATTTCACGAATATAGCGTTCCTGATCCATCACAGGTGAGGCCTTCATCCGAGGGCGCAACTCCCTGTGCAGAGCATCGAGCAGATCGATATCCGCTGCAAGTGCCACCGCAGTCTCGACATAGTCCGCCAGGCAGTCTGAGGCGAGCTCCGCGAGTCCCATATTGGCAAGCAGACTATACGTAAATCGAGTACTGTGGCGATTCGTATAGTACGACACAACAGGAACGCCCATGTAGAGGGCGTCGCAGGTCGTCCCCCCCCCCGTCCACGGGAAGGTATCAAGCGCGATATCTACATCAAGATAGCGCAGCATATAGTCCTTCGTCGCAGGTTCAAACATGACGCGGCTCATATCAAATCCGAGCTGCTGCAAGCGCTCATGTGCCATTCGAGCAACGCCTGGTCTCTCATAGGCCGAATTCTTCAGCAGAAGCCGAGACTGGGGGACACGTTCCATGATTGTGCGCCATGCTAGGAGAATCGAATCCCGTAGTTTACGGTACTGATTGAACGACGCAAACTGAATATATCCCTTTGTACGTGCAGGAGCACCCTCTGAGACGGGCAGACTTGTATATCCATTATAGCAGAATTGACTTGTTAAACGCAGTAATTTTTCAGCATATACGTTTTCGCTGCCGCTCCCCTCCGGGTCACAGTAATGATCCGTCACAAAATAGTCCACTGCCGACAGCCCGGTCGTCGCCATATATCCGAGCCCCGAGAGCTGAACAGGCGCGGGCTTCCATGCGAGTGCGGCAAGTCCGGAGTCCGCTGTATGCCCCGCAAGATCGAAGAGAATATCAACCTCGTCCGTATAGATCAGCTTTGCGATTTCCGCCATATCGCCGCTGCTGTTCGACAGATCACGCCACTGTGTCACAAGGGTTTGAAAGAATTTGGTATACTGATCCGCTTCGCCAAGGCTGTATACGTAGACCTCAAAAGAGTCCTGATCAAAATTCGCAAGGAAGGGCCAAACAAAATACTGCATCACATGCAAACAAAAATCGCCCGAGATATACCCAACACGTATCTTTTCTTTTTTTCGCCGTCCTGTATGAGAATACGGCTGTACTGAGGAAAAAAGCTCTCCATAGTGAAGACTCCTCTGATAGACCTCCTCGGCAGGAAGTTCCACCGCATTCAAGTGAAAAAGACTTGCACCATAATAAAAACGGCGATCGGCCACGCTATCTGTTTCAGTCGCGTACTGCCGTGCATATATCGCCGATTCTTCTGCTCCTTGGACATGGCACGCATAGTTCATATACGTTTTCAGGAGTGCTGCACGAACCTCCGGCACAGCGGGAAGCCCTGACTCAATGAGCGCCAGCCCATGACAGGCCCGTTCATATACCTCTCGCTCAGTCCCATGCGGCGGCTTGCTGATAACGGACAGATAGAGACGTGCCCCTTCGCGCTCTCGTGCAACTCCCTCTGCCGCTAGTGCCCACCAGCTTGCAAGATCCTCTTGATCGCAAAAGAAGTATGCCCATGCAAGGCTCATGCGCTGCTCCGGTTCCAGCCGTTCCAATCCATCCAAGAAGTGCGCCGCAGAGATAACTTCTGCCCAATCCTTGCGTGCAGCAGCATTGGAGAGTGCTTCTGCAAGTTCCGCGCACGTATGCTTCTGTCCCTGCACAAGAATGCGGGAATAGGCACGCTCCACGGAAAACATGATGACACCGGCATCAAAGAGATCAAAAAGATGCCAATGCAAAGATTCATGAAGCGCTGAGAGCCGCGGCAAATCAGAAGCAAGCCGGCAGATCTCTGCTGCAAGTCCCCCTCGATCGCGGACGGGCGGGAGCTGAAGCTTCTCCAACAGCATGGCGGCGCAATGCCCATGCACAAAATCCGATGCCGTTACGAGCGGCACCGAATGATCTGCCGCACGGCAGATATCCATAAAATCAACATCCACAGCGAACACGAGATCGAGTACGTCGTAGGAGAGCTCGTCCACAAATTCGAGACAGGATTGCTCAGATCCCGCCTCTGCAATCTGTGCAATATCGGTCTCTATGAGAGCTGCTGCTCGCGCGGGCAGGATTAGATGAATGGCAGGGATCTGATGCAGTATATCCACGAGCAGCTCGACCAACACCTCTGCAGTTCCCTGTGTGAGTGTTCCCGCAATGCCAACCGTCGGAACTCCGTCATCACGCAGTGGAGCACGATAGGTATAGCATCGCACCCGATGAAACGGCGTATAGCAATGTCCAAAGATTTCCGTCCCCTCGATCGTCGGCAGTGGTGCCGCAAGCTCCCGCGGACAGTCTGCAGCAAGCGAGACGATATGTCGTGCAGGATGCAGTTCCATAATGGCGCGGCTCTGCTCATTCGGTGTCCTAAGAGAGAGATCAACGAGCAGGTCGATTTCATCCATGCGAATGCGCTGTGCTGCCTCCTCGGGTGCAACAATACCAAGCTCCCGTAGCTTGACCTCCCTCATAAATGGAGTGGTGTCTCCACCCGTTCCCGTGTGGTACGCATAGACCTCGAAGCGATATCTATCGTAACCAAGGAAGAACATGGGCAGCAAATCCCGTGTGGGGCCGTCTCCAAAGTCCGAGGAGAGATAGCCGAGCCGAATTTTTTGATCATGCGGCTTCTGGTTTGCAGGACGTTTGTGTTTCATCTTTTTTTTCTTCATGATCTCTCCTCTGCATCCAAATGCAACACATCCTCATACGCCTGCTCCAACGCATGCATATACCCCGTCTGATCCATGATTGCCGACTGTTCCATCTTCCCGCGCAGCTCCTTATGCAGCTGGTCGAGCCTGTCCGTATCACGTGCAAAGGCAACCGCACACGCAGCATAGTCCTCCGTTGTCTGTACAGCATATTCATCCAGCCCCACATGCGTCAGCAGTGCATAGGAAAATCGCGTACTGCGCCGCGCAGCATACAGGGTCACCACGGGAACGCCCATATAGAGCGCATCGCACGTCGTGCCGCCGCCCGGCCACGGATAGGTGTCAAGCGCAATATCCACATCAAGATAACGCTCCATATAGTCCGTCGTCGCAGGTTCCAAAATCACGCGTGCAAGATCAAATCCGAGACGCATGAGCCGCAGCCGCGCCGCCTCCACCATCGCCGGCGCAAAGAAGATCTGAGACTTCAGCAGAAGCTGTGAACGCGGTACACGTTCCAGAATCTCCCGCCAGAGCAGGAGCATTTCATCGGTGAACTTGCGATACTGATTGAATACGCCGAAGAGGATATGTCCGCGCCGCTTTACAGGTGCTTCCATCGAAGCCGGAAGCCCCGCACGCGGCACATAGACGAACTGGCTCGGCAAACGGAGCAGTTTCTCCGTAAAATATGCCTCGCTCACGCCCCCTACCGGGTCACATACTGCATCCGTCAGGAAGTAATCCACGGTGCTCAGTCCCGATGTCGCCGTATAGCCGAGCCCCATCATCTGCACAGGTGCAGGCCGCCGTGCAAGTACAGGCAGTGCTCCGCCCGCCGCATGTCCCGCGAGATCAACGAGGATGTCGACCGCATCCGCATGAATGCATGCGGCGATATCTTCCGCAGCAGCCCCGCCCAGATCACGCCACACGGTCACATGGGGGCGTAGCGCCGCCGTCACCTCATCCGGTTCCTCTGCCGTACTATAGGCATAGACCTCGAAACGCGCACGATCATACCCTGTCAACAGCGGCTGCACAAAATGCTGCATGACATTGCGGCGAAAATCCGGCGAGATATAGCCGACACGGATCTTCTGATGCCGATAGGGAACAGGGTACGCATAGCGAGGGACATCCGCAAGGAGTGCATCGTATGCACAGTGCGCACGAAACAGCTCATCCGCGTCCACAATCTGCGCATTCTGTGCAAGCAGAAACGAGCTGTAGAGCCCTGTATCGGTCGGCTCCTCCACATAGGCGCGCTGATAGAACTCCGCCGCCCGCACATCTCCCATGCGATAGGCGACAGCGGCACGCAGCCGCATAAACGCATGACGAAGTTCGCTGCGCCCCGTCGCCAGATACTCCTCTGCCAGCCTCATAGCACATGGCAGATCACCCTGCCGCTCCACGGCATAGGTATGGAGATAGCACAGCATATCATCCTGCACGCCTGCAGCAAAAGCACGCTCCGCACATTTCTGCGCCTCGGCGTAATGCTCCGCTGCAAGCGCCGCAAAAATTCGGTCCTGCAGCGCCTTGGTGTCCATACTCATACTATCGTCATGAATCGAAGGAGACTTTAACTGCTCACCGCGCCTGGCATATGCATCCCAGACCTGCTCGTATGCCGCTCCAACGGCTGCTCCATAGCCCACGGCATTCATCACGGGCGAGTTCTCCATCATCTGCCGCAGCCCCGCATGCAGGGCATCGAGTAGGTCGGCATCGGTTGCCAGCGAGACCGCACGATCCACGTATTCCTCCAGCGTCCGCGCGACGAGTGCCCCCGCTCCGACGTTCTCCACAAGAGATGCGCCAAAGCGGCTGCCGAGGCTCTCCCCCGCAAGCGTCACAACGGGCACCCCCATATAGAGTGCGTCGCAGGTTGTGCCGCCTCCCGGGTATGGGAACGGGTCGAGCGCAATATCCACGTGATTGTACGCGGCGAGATAGTCCCGTGACGCGCCCTCCGTATCGACGCGCTCAAGCGGAATCCCAGCCGCCGCAAGGCGGCGCATCGCCTCCGCACGCGCATCCGCATAGGAAAAGACATCCGTCTTTAGAAAGAGACGGCTCTCCGGCACGCGGTGCAGGATCTCTGCCCATGCGGCAAGGACATCATCGCCCAGCTTGGTGAAGTTGTTAAAGCTGCCAAAAACAATGGGCCGCCCCGCAGTCGTCAGATGCTCGGGAACGGGACCTGTGTGCAGCGGCTGCCAGCAGAAATGTGTCTGAGGCAGAACGAGCAGTTCTTCCGTAAATCCATGCTCCGCATCCCCTGCCGCAAGAATGGGATCCGCAAGGAAATAATCCACCGCCCGCAGACCTGTCGAGGCAAAGTAGCCGATCCCCGAGATCTGCACCGGCGCAGGACGATAGGCGAGAATCGGCAGCGTCCTGCCCGCCGTATGCCCTGCGAGATCGACGAGGATATCGATGCCGTCTCGAAAGATCGTGTGCGCGGCTTCCTCCGTCGAGACGCGGGAAAGATTGCGGAAGTGATCGACGGATCGCTTCACGTTTTCGGTATAGGCATCCTCTGGATTCAGCGCATAAACCGTCACCTCAAAACGGGCCGAATCGAGTGCCGTCATCAGCGCATACGAAAAGGAGAGCACCACGTGCTCTCTGACATCGGGCGAGAGATACCCAATCCGCAGCCGTTCTCCCCTGCGGTGCGCACCATGGTCAAATGGGCGCACATCCGAAAAGAGCGCACCGTATTCCTCTGCCGCCCTCTTGTCCTCTGCACATGTGGACGGCAGATAGTGGCGGTTAAAGAGTACATTGCTCGCGTTGAGCGCACGCAGTGCGAGATCCGGCGCAGCGTCGCGCGCCCGCTCGTAGAAACGCACTGCATCTGCGGCTCGTCCGAGGAATCGTGCACACTGCCCCGCAAGATTGTATACCTTCTCGGCAATCGCAGGCGGCATCTCCGCATCAAGGAGCGGCGTGAGCAAATCCAGAGCGGCAGAGCGCTCGCCCGCCAGAAGGTGAATGCGCGCACGCAGAAAGATGGTATAGGGATCACGGGGCACGTATTTTGCGCATTCGCGCCATGCCGCAAGAGCCTCACGCACACGTCCCACCTCGATGTGAAGTGCGGTCAAAAGCCCCGCTGCCTCGATGGGCTCACGTCTACGCAGGCGTTTGATTCCCTTGCGTGCCCCCGTTTCATCCCCACGTGCAAGCGCCGCAAAGATCTCATCGCGCAGAGTCTCAAGTCTGTCCATCGTCATTCCATTCCTCGCGCAAGCCGCCCAATGCGGCGCAGCATACGCACTGCTTCGGGCGCGGCAGAGGCCTCCTTGCAGGAATTCGGCAAGAGGAGCGCAAGAGCACCCTGCTCGGCGGGCGCAAAATTCATACCAAATGCCGCCGCTACAGCCGCCGTACGTTCCATATCCTCAATCAGTGATGCCGCTGCAGAACACACATCCCCCGCGAGCAGGAATCGCCGCCGCTCGGAGAATTTCACCGTCGCACGCCGATCATAGTAGAGGGCAGCACGCGGAAAGATGCCCGCCAGTACAGATGCAAGAAATGCCGCGTCTGCAGTTTTACCGTAGTGTGCGTTCAGAGTCTCGATCACAGCCGCATCATCCGCCCCCTTCGCCCTGAGAAGCCGTGCGAATCGAGCAAGGGCAGGTGCGTAGTGCGGACGCTGCCGCAGCGCACGTTCATAAAGTGCCGCCGCCTCATCCGCATCTCCTGCGAGCTCTGCGGCTTCACCAAGGCGCATATAAGCACTCGGTGCAAGGATGCCGGAGTAATCCCCCTCCCGATAGTACTCCTCATGCAGACGAATTCCAACCGTATACGCTTCGCGTGCCCGTGCGTAATATCCTGCTTCCCACGCATAGGTGCCATAGATCAGGGGGAAGTCGGCTTTCTCCGGAAATGCCGCACACGCTGTCCGATACGTGTCTTCGATCTCCGCATCCTCTGCTCCCGCGAGGATAAGGGACTGGAGCAGAACCGCATGCGGGCGATCCTCGGAGCCTACCGGGCGGTCTGTGCTGTCCCGTGCCAGGTGCGCATAGTGCGCCGCCTGCGGATAGTCCTCGAGCGAATAGTAACAATCCATCAGATGGTATTCGTCGAGCTTCTTATGCTCTCCGCGCGCCCGTCGTGCAAGCAACATCTCCAGATCACGCCGCGACTTCTCTTTGATGATGCGCGGCGAATAGCCCGTATGATAGAGCACGAGCCCCG
>ERZ773054.1505-NODE-1505-length-13989-cov-11.412516_pt1 | contig 13989 bp, 12 predicted proteins | sample MGYA00580630_ERZ773054 | MGnify/ENA primary metagenome ERZ773054 (study PRJEB29015, sample SAMEA2737994) | human oral metagenome | biome: human oral; feature: human-associated habitat; material: dental | place: China | collected 2115 ... | reverse complement strand
CATCTATGAGCGTGTACATACAGCAGTCCTCGTGAAGGGAGAACACAGTGTCGACGACGCGAACGATCTGCTCGTCGATGGCAGCGGCGCACGCTGGTTCGAGGGGCGGCGCATCACGACTGCGAATACCCACGGGACGGGCTGCACCCTCTCGAGCGCAATCGCCTCCAATCTCGCGCGTGGCATGGACATCGACCGTGCCGTCGAACGTGCGAAGGCATACCTCTCGGGCGCGCTCGCGGCGGGGCTTGACCTCGGAAAGGGGAGCGGTCCCCTCGCGCACGGCTTTGATCTGAGGAGCGAATTTATCGCCTAAGTTTCAGCCTCCCTCGTCGCAACGGGGGGACCACTCGTCAGAGTGGTGGAAGGGGCGCTCTATCGTAAGGAGACTATTGTGCTTGATTCAAAAACCCATAAACTCACCCTTGCCGGCATCCTCGTCGCCGTCGCCGTCCTCGGTGGTGTATTCAGCTTCCCTGTGCTCGGGAGCCGTTGTGCACCCGTTCAGCATCTCGTCAACATCCTCGCCGCCGTATTCCTCGGGCCTCTTTGGGGCGTCGGTGTCGCGTTCGCCGCGAGCCTCCTCCGCAACATCGCAGGGCTTGGCAGCCTCATGGCATTCCCCGGCAGCATGATCGGCGCACTTTCGTGCGGGCTCGTCTACCACTACACGAAACGCCTCGAACTTACCTGTATCGCAGAAGCCTTGGGCACAGGCATCCTCGGCGCGCTCGCCGCCTATCCCGTCGCCGCCCTCCTCATGGGGCTCAGTCCTGCGGGGTACACCGTCTACATCGTCCCCTTCCTCCTCTCCACGGGTGCGGGCAGCATCCTCGCCTACGTCCTCCTGCGCTTTTTGCTGCCGAAACTGCGGCAGGATTGAAACACATATTTATATGTGCTGACCTATCAATTGCTATAATGTGGGGAGGAGGAATTGCGGGGCTGTCATATTGCTCTGTTCATCAAAATAAGGCAGTACCGTGCATGTTGCGGTACCGCCTTATTTGATGTGTTTCAGGGCATCGGTTCGGAGGGATGGTTCCGAAGTTTTTCGATGTATGCTGCGATGTCCTGTTCGAGCCGGCTGCTTTCCTGACCGGCTGTGATGACGGCGTGATTCGACCGGTTGCGTTCCTCGCGGATGTCGAAGTAGCCGCGCAGATAGTTCAGTGCCTGATCGAGCGGCAGGTCGCTGTGCATGGCGGGCGGCTTCCCGGTGAACATTCTGCGGTAATCCTTTTCGCGCCCCGCCCACTTCTTCGCACGCTGCTGCTTCATCGAGAGCTGCGGTTCGGGTGTTTTCGTAGGTTGGTCGAAATCCGTAACCGAGAGCTCGAAAATCTCCAAAACAATTTTCTCGGAAACCGCTCCGATACGCGCGGGAATCACCCGATAGGGAAAGGGGTTCTTTTGCCCTTGGTTCTGGAAATGGTCAATGGCTTTTCTCAGAAATCTGTTTTTCGTATGGATCGGTTGCAGCGATATGTCCCTGTCGGCGTATGTTTCGAGTTTGCTGCTGTGCGCCTGGAGGAAGCTGCACAGCACGTTCTGCATATTTTCCGGCAGCTCGGTGATGAGGTCTTTCCGGTCATGTTTCAAAATGAAACGGAACATATTACCTGCGTCGCCGTAGGGGACTTTGTCGTCGTCCTTTGCATCGGTTGTCGTTCCGTATTGAATAATGAATTCCTGCTGCCAGCTGCGCATGCCGTTCTTTGCTTTTTTTCGGCACACGCGCATGATGGCGATGTCCTCCGTATAGCAGATTCTCTTCTCCACGATGATCCGGGGGATCCACTCCGTGCAGAGCGTCATCGCCTGTTGGAGGAATTTCTTGCGCAGGCACCATGCAATGATGTTCAGGCGGCGTTCCTCGGCGCTACCGCTGCCGAGGACGGTGCCGTATTCGCGCTCAAGTACCTTGACGATGCGGCGGAAGAGTTCCTCCTGTATGGGGCCGCCGGTCTGCTCGCGGAACATCCGAATGTGTTCCCCGAGGCTTTCCAGTTCCTCCTCGATGATCGCGGTGCGACAGATGCGTATGGCATCGGAGAAGCTACGCATCGCGCCGAGAAGTCTGCGGAATGGCTCACTGTATGCGGCAACATCGCCGAAGTATTCGTCCAGCGCCTGTACGCTGCCGTATTTCTGGAATTCGTCCGCACCCGCGATGAGGTCGAACATGCGGTGAATGTCGTCGACAAACTGAATGCTTCCCTTTGGCTCGGACCATTTTTTCTCTGCGTAGATGACGTGACCGATGCGGATGCCCATGTATTTCGAGAGCTGCATGATGGCGAGCATCATCATCGAGGCATGGCGCAGACCGCCCGTCATGTCCGCGTGCAGGACAACCTCGTGCAGCCCTGCCTTCTCCGCCGCCTCCTGCTCATGCTGGATCAGTTTGCCGAGGGCGGCGATGTAGCGCATTTCCTCCTCGATGCCGGCGTCCTCATTAAAATCGCTTTTCACAAATTTATCTGCGAGTTCCGGATGCTTTGCCGTGACCTGTGCCTTCAGAAAGTCGATGGAGGACATGGCACTGCACCCATAGCCTGCAATGTGCGCATTCCAGGCATTCATCTGTTTCTCGTCCCGCAGGGATACGTCTGCGCCCGCACCGACGCTTTTCATCAGGATGATCTTGTCCAGCCCGTCAGCATCACCACGCAGGGTGTGCTGCATCTGATAGATGGCGGCCTCGTTGGTCTGCACACCCCAAAAAATAGTGCCGGCATCGTCTGCACTGCGATATTCCGTCTCTTCAAACCTTGTAAGCAGGCTCACAAACGAGAGCATGATGTTGTAGGTCGTCTTGGTCAAGGGGATCATCCTTTCTTTGCTGTGTTTGCATCCATGCACGGTGTAGTCGCTCCCACCTCCCCATGAGCTGTCGCCCACTGACGGACAGCAGGTCGTAGCAGCTGTAGGAAATAAGGCGCAGAAACGGGTGCAGCGTGTCGTAGTCGCAAATGAATTTGTTAAAGCCCGTCCTACCCATGCCCTCCCCCTTTCTTTCCCGTTATTATAGCATAGGTGTTGTACGCACGTGCGGAGTTTGTGAAAATCCTGAAAAATAGGAGCAGCTGCACGAAGCTAAAAACTTCGTACGGCTGCCCCGTTTGCTGTTTCATCCTCAGAGTCGGATGCGCTCGATATGTTCCATATCCACGGTGACGACCGCCATGTCGATCACGATCTCGTAGAGGATGAGATCGTCGCCGACGGTGTCGATGGCCTCCTGATAGCGTGGGATCTTCGCAGCAAAGAGTGCCGCGAGGTCGTAGACGGTGTGTGCGGACTTCACGGCTCTACCGCTCGCACGGACGTGTTCGTTCGTGTCGTTGTGCGGAACGGTGGTAAATGCGATGTTCGGATTCGCTGCGAGCTCGACGACCTTTTCGTTGTCCTTGAACGTGGCAAAGTAGACGCAGCGTTCCGCGGGCGCATAGTAGAAGTTCACGATGCGTACGTGCGGCAGTCCGTCCGTCGTCGTCGCGAGTGCGATCTCGCGGTGTTCGCGCATGATGCGCTCGAATTCATCCCTCATGTTCATCTTTTTCCCTCAATCCCTTTGTTGTTACTTCTCTGTCTGTACTCCTCGGATAACGGTGTGGCGCGGTGCGCCGCTCCCCGCATCGGCAGCGGCGATGCAGAGGTCGATCTCCGCTGTGCCGATCTCTGCAAACGGAATGCTGACGATCTGCTCATACCCGACGACCACGCGCAGATCATCCGTGAGCGGTGTGCGCGCGACTTCCCTGTAGTCCAGTATGCGCCCTGTCTCCGATCCACTCCGATAGGTCAGCAGGTTCCACGCGGGATAGCCGATAAAGCGCGTCTTGATAAAAAGATTCTCCCCACGGAACACCGTGCCCTCGGGCAGGCGGTTCGGATAGTCCGCCTCTGCAGAAACTGCCTCTGTCGCCTCCGACCAGAGTGCGATGGGCTCAATACGCGTGAGTGCGGGCGCGGGCCCTGCACTCACCGTGGACAGTGCACAGCAGAGAAGGGCAAGCACGGCGAGGAGTGTGCGAAAAAGTTGCTGCATAAGACCTCCATTTTCCTTGTGTTTTGTGTCCTTTGCAGTAGCGTAGACACAAGATGGTTCTGTGAGGATATTGTAACACAGAATACGTCTGCTTTGCAGATTTTCATGCCTCGATTCCGAGCTCTCGCCGCAGTGCATTTTGCAGTGTCTTTGAGAAGTTGATGCTTCGCGCCACGGCAAGGTCGTTCATCCATCGCGGAATGGACAGCGTTTTCTTTACGGATTTGTTGAAATGTGTACGTGCATAGCTCTCTACGTCGACGGAGACGAGCGAGACAAAGCGACCGCGCTCATCGGAATAATCTCCGCCTTCATCGTCCTCTGCGGTTAGATCGACCTGTTCCAGTGGGGTAGGGGCGGGAAGCTTCGCGTGCTCCGTTTTCATTGTGTGAATATAGCCTGCGAGGCAGTCCGTTGCCATTGCCATTGCCTCCTCCAGATTCTCGCCCTCGGTTGCAAGGTGGTTCAGGTCGGGAAAGACAACGCTGTAGCTATTGTCGTTTTGATGGTAAAAGATGGCGGGATAAATGTGAAGCATTGCAGTTCTCCTCTCTAATATGTGTGTAGCAATTATTTCAGCCCTGCCTGTTTCAGAATCGAATTCAGTGTTCTTCTGTTTAGATCTTTTGGCTTTGTATGAAAGGGGATTGTAACCTTGCCGGGCTTTGTCGGATGCGTGTACTGGTGGTGTGACCCTTGAATTTCCTGTAACTGCCAGCCGTCGGCCAGAATGATTTTTTCTGCCTCTCGTGGTGTCATCCGAACACCTCCCTTTGTTCGTATTATACAATAGAATACGTATAAAATAAATACGTAAAAAGCACGCCGACATTTCTGCCAGCGTGCTTCACGTTGTATGGAGTTACGCGGATTTCTTCCCGCTCAGAACGACCTTGCTGAAGAGACCAAGGATGCCGAGGAAGACGAGGAGGCCGAGCATCTCGGCGGTGTCGGCAAAGCCCTCGGGGGCGATGGCGAGCGGTGCCTCACCGCCGCCGTTCGAGACGGAGACGACGATGACCCCTGCGAGCAGAACGCCGACGATGGACTCACCGACGATGAGCCCCGAGGCAAAGAGCGTGCCGCGCCGGAGACCTGTCGCCTCGGCATTCGAGCCACCCGTATTCCGCAGGTGGCGGTTGAGGAAGTAGCCGAGGATCGCGCCGACAACGAGCGGCGTCTGGATGACGGGCGGGAGATAGATGCCCATGCCGACGGCGAGTGGCGGCAGACAGAGATTGCGTGTCGTACGCTTGAGGAAGAGGTCGATCAGGACGAGCACCACGCCGAGCCCGATGCCGATGTAGATGTACTCCCATGCGAGTTTGCTGGAGAAGATGCCCTGTGCGATGGTGGTCATGAGCACCGCCTGCGGTGCGGAGAGTGCCTGTGCGGGATCCATGCCTGCGCGCGGCATCGCACCGGGGAAGCCGTACGCCTCGTAGAGGAGGTTCAGCACGGGGGCAATGACGAGTGCGCCGACAAGGCAGCCGATGAGGAGCGCGACCTGCTGGCGCCACGGGGTCGCTCCGACGAGCCAGCCCGTCTTGAGATCCTGCATGTTGTCGTTCGAGATACACGCAATCGCGAGGATGATCGAGGTGGTAAAGATGGCGGTCGCCGTCGCGAACTTCTCGCCGCCGGGCAGTTCAAAGATGCCGAATGAAGCGCACAGCGCATACATGACGAGCGAGGAGACAATGATGCCGAGGATGCCGATGCCCGAGATCGGGCTTGCGGATGTACCGACGAGACCTGCCATGTAGGCGCAGGCGGCCGCAACGAAGAAGCCCATGAGAACGGCGACGCCGACACCGACAATGGTGAAGATGAGTTTCTGGCTCGGCGGGATGTGCTCCGGCGAGACAAAGAGGTAGAAGATTGCAAGAAGACCGATGACTGTCACGCCGAAGATGAGCAAGATGCTCTTCATTGTCATGTCGACGTCCATGCGGTGCAGGCCTTTTTCTGCGTCATCCATGCGCGTGCCCGCGATGGATTCTTTCACACCGTCGATGACGGGGCGTGCGAGTGTGATGAGTGTCCAGATCGCCGCAACGCCCATTGCACCCGCGCCGATGAGACGTACCTTCTGCTGGTAGACCGTACCTGCGAATTTCTGCATGGTCATGCCGTCGGGCAGCACCTCTGTCATGGTGAAGTAGGGAACGAATCCCGCCCATGCGATGGCGATTCCCGTCAGCATGGCAAGTCCGCTCGCAATGCCGATGAGGTAGCCCGCACCCACGAGCGCGGTGGAGTAACCGAGCGGCAGCTGCGTCATGCCGCGTCCGACGTGGAACCACGCCGAGAGGGAACTGCCGAGAACCTGCAGACCGTTCGTGAGGAACGCGATGACACCCGCGACTACGCTGCCTGAGAGGATTTCCTTGATGCCGGAGTCGGACTTGCCGTCGTCCTTCGTGTGGCTGCCGACCTTCAGAATCTCTGCGGCGGCAACGCCCTCTGGGTAGGCGAGATCGCTGTGCACAACCATCGCGCGGCGCAGCGGGATGGTGAAGAGCACGCCGAGACAGCCGCCGCACGCCGAGACGACAAGCGTCTGCCAGAACTCAAAGCCCTGCCAGTAGCCGATCATGAGCATACCGGGGATGATGAAGATGATCGCGGACAGCGTACCTGCTGCCGATGCCTGCGTCTGCACCATGTTGTTCTCAAGGATGTTCGCGTCCTTCGCCATCTTGAGCACCGCCATCGAGATGACCGCCGCCGGGATTGCCGACGAGAATGTCAGTCCAACCTTGAGCCCAAGGTAGACGTTCGAGGCCGTGAAGACGATCGTGAGGATCGCGCCGAGCAGCATGCCGCGCACGGTGAGCTCGGGAAGTCTCAGCTCGTGCTGCATGAACTCGTTCTGCGAATCTTTCATGCGATAACCACCTATCCTTTTCTTCGGTAAATTGAAAAAATAACAAAGATATTATAACATAAAACGGAAGAATATCAAATTCCATGAAGGTATGTTAAACTGCGATGCGGCTTTGTCATGGTGCAGGGAAGCTGCGCCGCGTTTGGTCTGCCGTCTCTTTCAGCCATGCGTCTCTTTCATCGGCAGAACTGTCAGCGACAATGCGGAACATGAACCGATCGACGTCTGTTACGCCGCAGAAGCCAAAGATGCAGTCTCGCCAGAGACGCTGCAGAGGATCGCCGAATACGTCGTTTTCCCGCGCGGCAGCTGTGTTGGAGGTGTTGAAGACAAGCGCTCTTTTCGCACGCAGCAGACCAAGGGGGAGTCCACCGCCGCTGTCGCCGACGGGAAAGGCATAGGCGACATTCTCGCGCAGAACGCGATCGACCCAGCCTTTGAGGACGGCAGGCGGTTGTCCCCACCAGTTCGGATGGATGATGACAATGCCGTCCGCCGTACGAATCTCCTCTTGGTGGAGGCGCACCAGCGGATCGCGCGACTGATCTCCGACCAGCTCGTCCTCTGGGATTACGGGATCAAAATGCTCGCGGTACAGATCGTGGAAGCGTACAGCGTGGTCGAATTCATTTAAGGTCTTCACAACAACTGCAGCAATCGCGGCGTTAAAACTCTGCGCATAGGGATGCGCCAAGATCACGGATATATTCATTGCAACTCCTTTCCAGACAAAACAAAACCGCCGACAGGCTTTCTCGTCACCCGTCGGCGGTCTGAGGAAAATACGGGAAGTGATAGGTAACTCTCTTGCATCCAAACGATCTTCGCTTCGTTCCGTATCCCCGCTAGCATGAGCTACGGAACTTTCCTCCAAAACGCTGAGAAACTACCTTGACATATAGCCGAGCCCGATGCCACAAATCCGCTTGTGGAAGATTTCCGCTCATCTGCTTGATATATGCCCCTGCACCCGTCCTTCACGGGCTGCCGCATCCTCCTGCCGCACCCTTACGACACCCCTGTCCCGTCACGTGCCGGGACTTGATCCATCTGTGCAGCTACCCTGCGGCCACTCAATGACCCATCGGAATCTCCTCCCAGTCCGTTCGGGAACACCTGCCATGCGCCCTTCGCTCAGCCAGCGAAGCTGCATAGCCGACTCCCTCTCCAACAACCGTCGGTCAACACTGTGGAAACTCCGGAGAACTCTGCCCGTATGCTTACGGATCATACGGGGGGCTGCCTGTCCTGAATCAGGCTGCCGATGAATCCTCCTTAACTGTCTCTAGTATATACAAGTTTCAGAAGATTGTCAACACCATAGGAGGAAAAAGTTTCAATAATATTACATTGGATGGCAGAATGTCTGTTGTGTGGCTGTGGAAGGAGTTTTGACGTGTGTGTCGAATTTCTTCTAACGTTAGGAGACGATGAATTGCATAGAGAATACATGGATATTGAGAAGAAAATAGAGAATGGCGAGCGGCTCACACGGGAGGATGGGCTGCGGCTCTTTGCGTGCCGCGATATTGCATGGATTGGTGCGCTCGCCGACCGCGTGCGGCAGGAGAAGTGCGGCGACATCGTCTACTATAACGTGAACTGTCATGTGAACCTCACGAATATCTGCCTCGCACACTGCAAGTTCTGCGCGTTCGGGCGCGACGCAGAGGATGCGGGCGCGTACGAGATGAGTGTGGAGGAGGCAGTGGCGCACGTCGCGGATGCGATGCGCGATCCGCATCTGGCGGGGCTGCACGTGGTGAGCGGGCTGCATCCCTCGTGGTCATTTGAGGACTATTTGGGGCGGCTGAAAGCTCTGCACGAGGCATTCCCATCGCTCTATCTGAAGGGGTTTACGGGTGTTGAGATCACGCATTTTGCAAAGAGTTCGGGGCTTTCCGTACGTGAGGTGCTCCTGCGGCTGCGTGAGGCGGGGCTGCAGTCGATTGCGGGCGGCGGTGCGGAGATTCTGACCGACCGTGTGCGCGATGAACTCTGTCCGAACAAGGCGACGGCGGACGAGTGGCTCGCAACGCACCGAACGGCACACGAACTTGGGATCAAGACGAATGCGTCCATGCTCTATGGGCATATCGAGACCATCGAGGAGCGCGTTGAGCATCTCCTGCGTCTGCGCGAGCTGCAGGATGAGACGAGCGGCTTCCAGACGTTCATCCCGTTCCCGTTCCTGCCGTCGAATACGGAACTCGGGCGAACGGTGCGGCAGACGACGATGTGGGACGATCTGCGGACGATTGCAATCTCGCGTCTGATGCTCGACAACTTCCGCAACATCAAGGCGTACTGGGTGATGCTGACCGTGCCCGTGGCGCAGGTTGCACTCTGCTTCGGTGCGAATGACATCGACGGCACGGTGCACAAGGAGACGATTCTCCACGATGCGGGTGCGAAGAGCCCGCGTGCCCTCTCGGAGGATCACATCATCCGCGTGATCCGTGAGATTGGGCGAACGCCCGCCGCGTGCGACTCGAACTTTAATATCATCGAGACGTATTGAGGGGGCGCGGGTTCGCTTCGCGCCACATTGGCATCAAGGGCTATGCGAAGGAGGTGGGAACAATGTCCGACACGGCTTATGAGGAGCGCATTGTGCGCACGGTGGAGGCATTCCGCAGGAACCGCTACGATGTTTCGCGCTTCGCGGAGCGCACTGCGGCGGCGGACTACCTCGCCGCCGAGATTCGCGGCAAGCGTGTCGGCTTCGGCGACTCCGAGACGCTGCGGGCACTTTCGCTCTATGAGCGTCTGAGCGTGCATAACGAGGTAATCGACCCGCCGCGCGCGGGGCACGTCGGCGGCATCGAGGCTTTTCTCGCGGCAGGTCGTGAGGCACTGATGACAGACGTGTTCCTGCTTTCGGCGAACGCCATCACGGAAGAGGGGCAGATCCTCAACATGGACGGTGCGGGCAACCGTGTCGCGGGCTCGCTCTTCGGACACGAACAGACCTACTTCGTTGTCGGCATCAACAAGCTCGTTCCCGACATCGCGGCGGGGATCGAGCGCATTCACAACATCGCCGCCCCGCGCAACGCCCATCGCAAGGGCAAGAAAACGCCCTGCGCTGCGGCGGGGGATCGATGCTATGACTGCACGGCACTTGAGCGCATCTGCAACGCCCTCACCGTCCACTACAAGAAGATGAGCTACCGCCCAATGGAGCTTGTGCTGATCGAGGAGGAACTGGGGTTGTAAGGAATCGCGGATAAAATGAAGTCCGTCAGATTGGCATAGATTTTTTCGTCCGAACGAGGCGGAAAACCGGACGCAGAGTGGTGCTCTGTGGAGGATTTTCCGCCGAAGTGCGGACAAAAAAGATACGTCAAGATGGCGTGGCTGAATTTATCGGTGCTTCCGTAAATTTGGACACACAAAAAGGCGGTATCTGCCGCCTTTTTTTATATGCGAACGGTTACGTCTCACCATCATCCCTCGGATTCCCGTCCTCATCCAAGGGGATGTAGGCGCACTTCTCCTGCCACGGGTACTGGTATGCGAGCGTGACCTGATTGTCCAGCTCAAAATGCACTGCGGTGAGGGTGGCCGTGCCCGCCTCGTCCGTGCGCCTCAGCCAACCGCCGCCATCGAGGCGTTCCTTCTGCGTGCGCAGCCATGCGGGGCTGCGCTTCGACAGCCCTGCCTCGTTCATGTGGAAGACGAGCCGCACGGATGTATCGCCCACGGGATAGTCAAAGCTGCAATAGGGCGCATTCCTCTCGTAGTTCTTCGGATCGGGACGGAAGAGCTGGCGGAAATACGCAAGCCCTGCTTCGTTCACCGTCATGCAGGCGATGGCGCGCTGCTTTTCGTACATTTCTCCATCGGCATCCACACCGTCACGCAGCCCCAATGTTTCGCCTGTCGCAGCTGCCTCCTGCAGCTCCTCGTCAAACGTGGGATCAATCCAGTGGTAGGACATCTGCTCGATGGCCGCACCCTCCTCGATCTCACGCGCAAGCGTCAGGAATTCATGATCGTCCGGCACGAGCGCAAGCCCCTTCTGTACCGCCTCGCGCGCCCCGTCACGGTCGCCGAAATGGCTGCGGAGCTTTCCGAGCTGCAGATACGTCCACGGGTAGTCCGGCTCCTCACATACGCCCCTTTCTGCCGTGCACAGCGCATCGTCCAGTCGCCCGCAGTACATGAGGGCGACGGCGTAGCGATAGTAGTATGTCCCACAGCCATTTGCATTTGCCGCTGCCGCCGGCATCCACTGCGTTGTACGGTAGTAGTACTCGTAGGCATCGATATTGTTGCACGCGTACGCATACCACAGCGCGATATCGAGATTGGCGCGTGCCTCCTCGCGCGTGAAATTCCCCTTGATTGTTCCGTTCTTGATGTAGGACTCCAGATAGTGCAGCATCTTGTAGAAATAGCCTGTCGAGCCGTCGTCCATCGCCTCAAGCTTCTTGACCGCCGCAGAGGAGAGCAGAGGTTTTCGTGCGGCGTGGATGATGTACAGCCGCTTTTGGCAGGCATCGATCATCTGCATTGTGTCCGCATCGTCCGGGAGAGCGGCAAGTGCTGCCTCGAAGTAGGGGAGGGCGCAGTCCTCACGGTCGAGGTAGTAGTAGGCATAGCCCATGCGGAAGTTCCAGAGATGGTCACCTGTGAAATGGTCCGCGTGGGGCGTGAGGAGCCCGATTGCCTTTTCAAAATAGGCGCGATCCTCTACGCTCGCCGCATTGTTGTAGGCGCGCGCCAGTTCGCTGTCCAGTTCCGGCGTGCGCTCCTCGGCGGGGAGTGCCTCGATCTCTGTGATGATTTTCTGAAATTCGTTGTTCTCGTGCCAAATTTGGCACTGTTCGAGTAGTGTCATGAAAAAACCTCTGCTTAGTCCCACCAGAAATACCAGATGTTTGATTGCTTCAAATCGTGCGCGAGACGCGTGACGGTCATGCCGGGCGCACCCTGCTCGACGATGTCGGCGCAGAACGCATACTGCTCCTTCGCCAGATCCAAGGCGCGCTCCTGCGGCTCTATGGGCGCGGGAACGCTGTATTCGAGCGTGTCATAGGTGAGGACGGCAGGCACTGCGCCGTGCCGTTCGTGCCAGTATTTCGACACCGCCATCAGCGCGGCGGTGTTGGGGCAGTCGTTCCACCCGCCGAACGGAAGATACGCAAACACCGTCCACGGATACTGCACGGGGACCTTGGCGAGAATCATCGGCTGCGTTTTCTGCGTCTCGTAGTCCCAGTAGCTGATAAAACGGTTGGCGGGATGTTCCTCCTCATCGAATGTTTCCACGCGGTTCTGCTCAAAACGTTCGCCGAGCCGCTCCGTCAGAATCCACTTGCCGTCTCCGATGGGCTGTGCAAGGATTTTCTTGCGATATGCGTCAACCGCTTTGGCATCGAAGTCGTAGTCCTCAAAGTCCCCGCGCTCCGCTCCTGCATTCATCGTCAGGATCTCCCACAGGGTATCGCTCGGCACGATGAGCAGGGGAACATAGCCCTCGCGTACGCCGAGGCGACGGGCGTAGCTGTATGCCGCCGTGATCGGATCATCGTCTGCCATCGGCGGGAAATATGTGCAGTCACAGCCGAGATAGCGCATGAGTGCAGCTGTGCGCGCGTCCGGTTTTGCATTTTTACGCAGTGGGCGCTCTCCGTTCGTTTTGGGAGTGTTCCTCTTCCATGCGTCCCATCGCTGTGCGATGAGCTCTGCCATTGCCGCATAGTAGTCCTCGTCGAACGGGACAAAGAGGTATGCCTCCTGTTTGAACTCATTCGAGTGGTAACGCGAAGCCCCAAAGTAGGAGAGGGCATAATTGTCGATGTCCGAGGGGAAGGATGGTGTCTCGCCGTCGTAGTAATACTCCGCGAACGCCTTGCCCTCTGCGCTGAAAAAGCCGCGTCTGAGAACGCCGTGCAGTTCATCGCAGATAAAGGGGCGCAGGTCGGTATCTGCCGGATGCTCCCGCACGGCGCGGACAGTCGCCGCATACTGGCGGACGAACCAATCCGCCATCAGCTCGTGCTCGATGCACCAGCGCAGATAGATCGCGAGGTGGTTGTACGCCGTGATCTCGTCCACGGGCAGCTTCTTTTTGTGCAGACTATCGAGATGCCACGTTGCCTTGTCCATCACGCGATTGTCGAAGTCCTTGAGGGGGTAGCCGTTTTGCATCAGGGGGCTCCTTTTTCGTTATCCTTTGTTCCTGCTGCGCAGAAGTCTGTCCGGTATCGTCTTCGTGAGGAGACGTTTGACAGTGAATCTGGCTTTGATGATAGTATGAATGAAGGACTTCTTCAATAGGTCTTTCGGGCAAAGTTGGGCAACAAGACCTGCCTTGATGCGGGTCAAGGCAGGTCGCTCTACAGATATCCGTATTTCTTTCGTTTGTGCCAGAGTAGAAGGAAGGTGAGCGATGCGCCGAGGATGTCTGCGGCAGGCGTTGCCATAAAGACGCCGTCCACACCGAAGATGCGGGGCAGAAGGAGCAGAAAGCCGAGCAGACAGATGAGCGTGTCCCAGACGGAGAGCAGGGCGGAGGTGCGTCCGTCGCCGAGCGCGGTGAAGAACGATGCGCCGTACATGCTGAACCCGAGGAAGAGGAAGGCAATCGCGTGGATGCGGAAGCCGTGCACGGCGAGGTCATAGACGTGTGTGCCCTCGGCGGCGAAGATGCCCGTAATCGGCGCGGCGATGAGGATGCTGACCGCGGTGGTAAAGAGGGAGAACGCGGCGATGAGTGTGAGACTGCGGCGCAGGATTCCACGCAGGGCGTGCGTGTCGCGTTTGCCGTAGTTGAAGCTCGCGAGTGGTGCGACACCCTCGGCGTAGCCCATGTAGATGCCCGTGAGCAGCCCGGAGATGTACTCGGAGATGGCGATTGCTGCCACGCCGTCCGCACCCGCCAGATGCATCATTGTGTTGTTCATGACAATCATGACGAGGCTCATGGAGAGCTGCATCACCATCTCACTTGAGCCGTTGCCCATCGCCGAGAGGACGGCACGCAGCCGCCAGACGGGACGTACGAACCGCAGTGTGCCGCGCCGATGAACGGCAA
>ERZ773054.1503-NODE-1503-length-14006-cov-27.528779_pt1 | contig 14006 bp, 12 predicted proteins | sample MGYA00580630_ERZ773054 | MGnify/ENA primary metagenome ERZ773054 (study PRJEB29015, sample SAMEA2737994) | human oral metagenome | biome: human oral; feature: human-associated habitat; material: dental | place: China | collected 2115 ... | reverse complement strand
TCGGGCCCGCCCTTGCCGCCGGCCCCCGCCGACCAGACGACGGCGTCGGCCCCGGCGAATGCCTGGGCGAGCTCCTCGGTGCCGGCGTCCTCTACGGACAGGACCAGGGGTGTGGCGCCGGTGGCGGCGACGTCGTCGGCCTGGGCGGGATTGCGGATGACGGAGATGACCTCATGTCCGTCGGCCACGAGCAGCGGGGCGGCCAGAAGCGCGATCTTGCCGTGGCCGCCGATGATGACGATGCGGGACGTGCTGTGCGACATGCTGCGACCGTACTCCGTGCGGGCGGGGCCGGGCGAGCGCTTACAACGCTCATTTACCCCTTCCTGTACGGCCGTAAGGGGCGTAGCAAGGGGCAAACAGGCGTAGTAAGCTGCTGAGGCGTGGTCAATGGGGAGGCTGGTCGTATGTCGCCCGGACGGTTGGAGGCATTCAGCGATGGCGTGATCGCGATTGCCATTACGCTGCTGAGTCTGGAGATCAGACTTCCCGACGACGATGCGCTCACCAGCGGGTTGCTCTCCATATGGCCCAGCTATGTGGGCTTCGTGCTCAGCTTTTTGCTGATCGGGCAGGTCTGGCTCAATCATCACGCCATTTTCCAGAAGATCCGCTATGTCGATCAGTGGGTGCTTGTCTGCAATCTTCTCCTCCTGCTCGACGTCGCTTTTCTCCCCTTTGCCACCACCGTGCTCACCCGCGCTCTCAAGACGGGGGAGGACGCGCGGATCGGTGCTGTTTTCTACGGCATGGTCATGGTGGTCGGGGGTCTTTTCTTCAATGGGCTGTGGCGGGCCGCCATTAGGAATAGGCGCTGTCTGAAGCCGGAGGTTCCCGACGACGTCGTGCGGGCCATGACGCGGCGCTTCGCCATGGGGCCGCTGCTCTACGCCATCGCCGCAGCCGTGAGCGTGATCAGCGCCTGGCTGAGTGTGGCCACCTACCTCCTCCTCATCGTCCTCTACACGGTGGAAAGCAGTTGGCGTCGGAATGCGGGGGAAGGGGATGGCGAGGATCGGGAGCCGCGACTGCCTGCCGATGGCGAGCGGGTCTCGGAGTAGTCGGAGTAGTCGGAGTAGGCGGAGTAGGCGGAAGTAGATGGGCCGACTGCGCGGCCGGTAGTCGGGGAGTTCTTATGTATATTATTTTTATCTCTGTTTTCGTGCCGATTGTTCTCGCCGCGGTGGTGCCTGCGGTCATGCGGCGGGCGGGGCTCGCTGAGGAGCGCCGCTGGCGCTGGTGGCTGTACGCGGCGTGCATTCTTTTCTGGGTGTCGTGGTACTTGCCGTCACCGCTGATCGAGGGGCGGGATACCAGCTTCACGACTCATTTCGTGGGCGGCGGTATATTCACGGGATTGCTGTGGTACTACGTGAAGCAGTCTCTTGGGTGGCGCAGCCGCTGGATGGTCGAGCTGTTCTCCCTGTTCGCCCTGGTGTCGGCGCTCGGATGCATCAATGAGCTGGTCGAGCTCGGCGCGGTGAAGGCCGGTCTGTCGCGGCTGACTCTGGAGGACACGAACTGGGACATTCTGGCCAACTCATTGGGCGCGCTGGTGGCGTATGCCGGTTATCTGCTGGTCGGTCGCCGGATCGACCGGCCGAGGCGCTAGTCGGGCGCGCTCCACCGAAGCGCGGCATTGAGGGAAATTAAGGAAATAGCGCCGCTATACCGCTAGTGACGACTAGTGGCCCTCAGTGAACGATCTGCGGCCAGATTCTAGATGACCCCGCCGGTGTCCCGGTGAGGGTGTGAGAAAAGCACTCATCGCCCGGTCTCCCGGGTGCTCGTGATGAACGAGATCATCCGGTCCAGCCCGTGGGCCCAGAACAGGGTGAGGCCATCGGCCTGGGCGGAGGTGAGATTATGGGTCTTGAAAACGCCCGACAGGACCGCTGCGGGCACGCACGTCACCGTGCCGAACTCCTGAATCCAAGTCCGCGCCTTCACCGCCGCATCGTTGTTGAGGCGCTTGACCGAGTTGGTCGAGGAATTCGAGACCTTGCACTCGGTGGGCATGACCCGGCCGTCCCACAGGCGCACGATGAGGTCCGCCTTGCGGCTGCCGAAAAGGGCTTCGGCGCAGAACTCGCCGTGCGCGGGCAGGTGCGACATGTTCGTGACCGCTCGGGTCGGCACCTCGGTGAACCCGGCGGCGCGGAGCGCATCGGCGACAGCGCCTTCCTGGGTCTTCTTCGCCTCGTTGCGGCGACCCGTCTGCACCTTCTGCGTGGCGATCAGCGCTGCCGTGGATACGACGGCGGTCGCCCGCTCGCCCTCGGTGGGCTCGCGGCTCTCCGCCACCCAGGGGAAGCGCTCGCGGTCGAGCCCCATCAGGACCGTCTCAATGACGCGACGCGCCATGTCGGGATCGGCGTTGAGGCGCTTGGGGGTGAGCGCGGCGTCGGCGAGGACCTTCAGGTCGTCCTCGCTGATCGCGGGGGAGGCCAGGTACCGAATAGCCGTCAGCCGTTGAGGATTCGTCAGAAGCTCGACGGCCAGATTGCTCAGCCGCGTGAGATCAACGGTCTCTTCAATGAGAGTCTCGACCTGCCGGCGGTATTCCTCGACATAGTCGAGATAGGCCTCCAAGGGCTCATGCATGCGAGTCTCGCGGAAATGGAGGATGGCCTGGGCGGCCTCCCGCTCGAACTCCTCTGCGGTCCATCTCGGAGGATTGATTCCCACTTTGCTACGCCCCCTCGGTGAGCATGTCCGGGCCCGGCACCGGAATGCGCTCCATCTCCCGGGGCTCGAACTTCACCAGCCCGCCGGCATAGGTCCGCCCCTGGGCGAGCGTGACCGCTGCCCGCAGGTGGTCGGCGAGGCGATCCAGAACCGCGTCGGTCATCTCCTCGCGGGGATAGAGCCCGTGGGCGATGTTGATGTGCCGCGCACCGGCGTCGTTGCGGACGAAGGCCGGAGGACGGCGGGCCATGTACGTGGCCAGGATCGGTGCGGCCGCCCGCAGGCCGACGCTCCACCAGGCCCTGCGGTTCGAGGCGATGTAGCCCTCGGGCACGCCCCTGGCCCGGGCCTCGCGCAGGAACCGGTCGATCTGCCTGCGCTCGGCGGCGTCGAAGACGTCGAGATCCACCGGCAGGTCCACGACGCGGCGCAGGGCGTCGAGGCTTCCGAGCCGCGCACCGGCCCCGAACAGCTCGCGGGCCCTCGTGATGCTCGGGAAGAGCACCCGCTCGGGCAGGTCCGGATGCGCGTCGCGCCTGACCCACACGGCGTTCGCGCCGGTCACAGTCCCCCGGTGGACCCGGCACAGCTCCCCGAGCTCGACGTGACCCTCGGGGAGCGCCGGGGTCACGTGGGTCAGCACGGACCAGCGATTCGTCTCCGCGAGGCGCTGCCTGGAGACGCTGCGCCCCTTGGCCAGGCGGCCGAGGTCCGAGACCGACTCGACCCGGCGGACCTTCATCGCCGGGACCGTGTCGCCTATGCGGAAGCAGGTGATCGCCCCCGTCGTCGTCGCATCCGAGAACGGCTGCGCCTCGGGCGCGAGGACGTGGAGCGACTGGCCGCCCAGCTCGTCGAGCAGAAGCCGGCGCACGAGTGCGCCGTAGTTGACGTCCAGCCACTCCGAGGAGGTGATGAACGCGCCGAAATCGCCGCGGCGCCCGTACTCGGCGGTGGCGAGGAAGAAATGGACGTGCAGGCCCGCCAGGGCGCTCGCGTGCAGGCCGTGTCGGCGGGCGGTCTGCAGGAGCCAGGCCTTCCACTCCGGCGCGATCTGGTGGTGGCGCACGTAGGGCGGGTTGCCGATGAAGAGCGTCGGGCCCTCCGCCTCGGGAAGTGCCAATGCGCGGTAGTCGCCGAGGTGGATGCGGGCCCGGCCGGCCAGCCCCGCCGCCGCCAGGTTGGCGCGCAGCATGAGGGTGGCCAGCGGATCGACGTCGGAGCCGTGCAACTCCGCCTCGGGGAACCTTCTCCCCGCGGCGAGCAGGTAGCGCCCCGAGCCCGCACCGGGGTCGACCACGCGGGTGGGGGTCCCGTGGTCCGACGCCCAGCGCAGCATCGCCTCAATGATCGGATGCGGCGTGTACGTCTGGCCGAGCGGACGGCGCTCGCCGGGGGAGCGGATCGCGCAGTAGGCGTCACCCAGCGGATCCTCGCCCCGACGGATCAGAGACGAGGCTCTGAGGACGAGTTCCGCTGCCGGGGCTGCGTCCTGGTCCTGCTCGTCGAGCAAGCGCTGTTCGGCGGCGCTCAGATCGCCGGTCTCCTCGGCGCCGAGGGCGGCGGCCAGAGCCACCAAGGAGGGGATCGTCCTGATGTTCATGTCGTCCAGCGTCTCAGACGGCACCGACATGATCGCCCCTATCACTGGGCCGCAGCCGGAAGACTCCGCGCGAGACCCGCTCGAAGTAGCGCTCGTCCTGGAGTGCGCTGCGGTAGGAGGAATCCGGCGCGGTGCCCACTACGGGGCGGATCGCCTCCTTGATCTCCGCGATGGAGGCGTGACCGCCGTCGAGGGTCGCCAGGAAGGCCCGCATGGCGTTCTTCAGCTCATTGTGGGGACGGCGCGAGCGCTTGCTCATGTCACCTTCCTCGGGTCCTGCGACAAGTCGACGCTATTGCGTCGACTTTAGCACACCTGCTGGGTGGCGAGTTACGGCATTTGCTTCTCGAGATCGGTCGCACTCCGCACCGAGATCGGTCCGTTTCCGCCGCGAGATCGGTCCGTTTCCGCCGCGAGATCGGTACATCTCCGCGTCGAGATCGGTCCGGTTCCGGTTCGAGATCGGTCCGGTTCCGGTTGGAGTTTGTGGTGGGTTGGTTGTGTGGGGTGTGGTGTGCCTGGTGGGTGTGGTTGTCGTTGGTGTTGCACATGGGAAACCGGGGTCTTTGCGGGGCGGTAGCTGTTTTTTGTTGGAATGACGGGCTTTCCTGGTGATCGTGGTGTGTGGTGGTCGGGCTCCCATGTGCAATGAGGGGGGTCTACGCACATGGGAACCCGACCATGACCGCTACGGACAATGCTGTTCCTCATGATTCCGCGGTTCCCGCCGGTGTGGGGCGTGCGCGAGTGTGCAACATCAACTGTGGCGGCATGCGCGGATATGGGGATGGGGCCGGGAGGGGGCGGCGTGCCCCTCCGCGTGCCGCCTGCCTGGCACATGCAGGCATCAGTCAGAGCCGGCTCACGGCGGTGCGGCCCGACTCATCCGGCCTTCAGCCCCGAGAACCACCCCACCGAGGACCACGCCCGAAGCACTCACCCCTGTCTCAGATGTCCTGACACACCACAATCTCGACGCGGAACTGGACCGATCTCGAGGCGGATCTGGACCGATCTCGAGCCGGAAGCGGACCGATCTCGGCGTATGAGATCCTGGTCCTATGGCCACACCGACAGCTCACGCAGATGTTGACTCCTGGGCGCCCATAGGCTGGGAGCCCGGTGATCCGGGTATCGGTGAAGCCCCTTTCGGCTCCGTGCTGGGCGATCCACTCATGGGCTCACCGCTGTTCGACGTCTCGATACTCAATGAGTCTTATGAGTCTTCCGAGTCCTCCGACCATCGGGCGCAGGCGGGCGAATCCTCGCGCGGCTATGGGAAGAGTCCTGACGGCGGGGCGCAGTCCGATCCGACGGCTGCGCTGCGCGCCCGGGCGGAGGAGCAGTTGCGCGCCATGCGGCGCGGAACTCCTCGGAAGCCGCAGAAGGCCGCCTCGTCGTCGGGCTATGGGCGCTTCGCCGGTGGACAGCCGCAGGCCGGGTATGGGTCCGGGTACGGGTCCGGTCGACGTCAGCGGAGCTCCCGTATGCAGCAAGGCTCTCCCGCGCAGCCGCGCATGCCCTCGCCGCAGATGCCTTACGGAAGTGCCCCAGGTCGGCCGGCCGCCTACGGCCGCGGACCGCAATGGTCGGGTGCTCCCGCCTGGCCGGTGACGCCCGCGGGTGCCAACCCGTATGCGCCGGTGAGGTCATACGGTCAGGGTGTTCGGGGCGGCCAGGCCGGTGTTCGACCCCCGCAGTTCGCCAGACCTCCCGAGAAGAACAACTCCGGCTCCTACTTCGGGTGGCTCATCCTCCTCCTGTTCTTCATCATTTGGAGCTTCCTCAGGTAAGTCCGCGCCTGGCCTGTCGTGGCCTGTCGTGCGTCTGGCGCGCGCCTGGTGGGCCCATCTCGAGATCGACTTTTTGGGACGAGATCGACGGTGACACCGTCGATCTCGTCCCAAAAAGTCGATCTCGCCGAATGTTGATTTAGGGGGGTGCTAAATCAACACGGTTCTGCGATGTGGGCGGATCCGTGATGATTTCCGGTCGGCGGGCCCTGCACGTCTCATGCTCCTGCAAGCTGGTAGGAGGTGGCTCGACCCGAGCCGGTGCGATGCAGCTCCTGCTGATCGCTCATCGTCGTTAGGATCTTCTGCGCAGTGCCGCGCGAGACTCCCGTCAGCCGCATGAGGTCGCCGGTGCTGATCTTCTTGAAGGCGCGGCACCACAGGCGGATGGTTGCCCGGCACTCATCGGTATCTGTTGACGCGTACCCGACGACGTCGGCGAACCAGGGGGCCTTGCGGGCGGGCATGGCGATCCTGCGCGGCTCTTCCTCCAGAAGCCAGGCATCGGCGGTGTGCCTCTCGATGAGCGGGGCGTCCGCCACGGTGCACTGCGCAGTTGCCCGCAGTGCCGCATGCGCTCCCTCGACATCCGTCTGCAGGGCCATGGCGACAGCCTCCGGCGTGGTGAAGGGGGAGTGCAGGAGGAGATCGACGATGACGGCCACGCGCGTGTCCCGGCGTCGAGGCAGCGGACGGATCTGGTTGAACAGGTCTGCAATCGGCAGGATGGGGTCTCCGCCGACGAGCGTGCACGTCACGTGCGGGCCGGCCTCCTCGACAATGGTGGGCGGCCTGTGTCCGAGGGGAATCATGGCCGTGTACATGCGGTCGACTCCGAGCCCCTGCTTCTCGACCAGCGACAGGGCGCGGAAAAGATCCGCCAGTGCGGGGTAACGCGCATGCCGGTTGCTCAGGACGTTCGAGGCGCTGATCCCGCCGGTGAACCCGCCGGGACTGCGCACCACGAGCGTGGAGTCCATTGAGATCCAGCGGACCTCGGTCGGCTCGGACGAATTCCAGTCGCGGTGAATGACTCCGTTGAGGATCGCCTCGCGCACCGCCGTCTGCGGGACCAGGCGCTGCGGGGATAGGGCGAATCGGTCAGAGGGCTGTGTCGAGTAGGTGTTGAGCGCGGTCAGAGCTTGCTCGACGTCGTCGATCTGCTCGAGTAGCGACAGTGAGGGGGTGGGCTCGATCCGGTTGGTGACGGCGCCTCCGTGGACGTCCAGGACCGTGAGGTCGATGAGCGTTGCTCGTGCCGGTGTGAGGGTCAGACGCGCCGCCTGCGAGAGGTGGCCGTCCGAACGGAGTGCTGCGATCCGGCGCAGGATGTCCGCATTCGTCTCGGAATCGTCGGCCTGGAGGTCGGTGCGCACGAGGGCCATGGCGCCAGCGGTCACGGCGTCTGTGGTGAGGGTGGAGCGGTCCGCCATCGAGTCGTGCTCTCGTGCCTGCTCGCGGTGGAGCCACCACTCGGAGCGATCCACGGGCTTGCACGAGTCTCCGACGCGCCATCGCAGGCGGCCAGAGGTGTCCGGCACTGGTTCGCGGGACTCGGCCACGTACAGGATGAGGACGCGCTGACCTCCTACGCGCCGCTCCTCTATGTCCGGGGCGACATCGATCGCCTGGTTGATGCGCTGGCAGAGCCAGTCAATATTCAGCTCGGTTCCCAGGACCGCGCCGGTGCCGTCCTCGACGCCGTAGATGAGGGCGCCGCCTCCCGGCGAGTTCGCCATGCAGGCGACCTCGTTGGCGAGCTTGGTGGCGGCATGGGGGTTCTCCGTGCTTCCCGGCTCGAGATTCGGGCCGTTGCGCCGTCCGGCCTCCTCCTTGAAGTCGATGGAGGCGGTCTCATTGGTCCTCGTGATGGCGCCGTCCCGCTCTGAGGCGAGGATGGCGTCGACGGCGCTGCGCAGCTGGTCTCGTCGGTCCAGGCCGGTTGGGCGCATCTGATTCTCCCCGTGATCTTGCTGAATGTTGATTTAGGGTATCGCTAAATCAACACGGTTCTGCGATGTGGGCGGATCCGTGATGATTTCCGGTCGGCGGGTCCTGCGGCCCCGGTCCTGTGCCGAGCCCGTGTCGGGTGGTCGTATTCGTGCTGGACCGATCTCGATGCGGAAGCGGACCGATCTCGATGCGGAAGCGGACCGATCTCGAGCCGGAGTACGACCGATCTCGACGCGGGCCTCCGTCAGCCCTGGTACCAGCCCTGGTAGACGTAGGTGAAGGGGATGTTGCCTCGCATGCCGATGGAGGCGGAGACGACCTCCTTCGCCGTGATGGCGGCCTGCAGCGGCGTCGCGCCCTTCGCCAGCTCGGCGGTCACGGCGGCGGCGAGCGTGCAGCCTGCGCCGTGGACCCGCTTGGTCCCGACGGCCGGGACCTCGAGGACCTCGAGAACCTCGCCGTCGTAGAAGACGTCCAGTGCCGTGCCGGTTCCCAGACTCGGGCCCGCCTTGGCCAGGACATTGGGGACGCCGTGGTCGTGGATGCGCTTGGCGGCATCCTTGAGCTGGGCGACGCTCGTGATCTCCTCCATGCCCGCCAGTGTGGCCGACTCGAAGAGATTGGGGGTGGTCATGGTGGCGCGCGGCAGGATCTTGGAGCGCAGGGCGTTGTCCACCTCCAGTGCGGTGCCGAACTCCTGGCCCTTGCAGATGAGCACCGGGTCGAGGACCACGTTGGGGAACCGGTACTCCTCCAGGGCGGCATCGACGACGTCGATCGTGGCGGCGGTGCCGAGCATGCCGACCTTGACGGCGTCGATCGCTGTATGGACGGTCGCGCAGGCCTCGATCTGGTCGTGGATGACCTGCGGGTCCACCGGTACGAAGCGATGGTCCCACCCTGCCTTCGGGTCCATGGAGACGATGCAGGTCAGGGCCGTGCACCCGAAGACGCCCAACTGGTGGAAGGTCTTGAGGTCCGTCTGGGCGCCGGCGCCGCCGGAGGCCTCCGATCCGGCGATGGCCAGGGCGATGGGGGGAACGGCCCGCTCGGGGGCGTCGGTGATGTCGGTAGTGGCTGTCATGCCACTAGCGTGCCTCCGGCGGCGTCCTGCGGCCAATCGAGTGGTCCTGCCGCCTCCGCCTCCTCGCACGAGATCGACATTCCTGCACGAGATCGACGGTGTCACCGTCGATCTCGTGCGAAGAAGTCGACCTCGACGCGAGCGCGCTCAGGCGCTGGCGACAGTGAAGCGGACCCCTCGATGAGCGTCCTTCTCCGCCTCATCGATCAGGGCGAGGGCCATGTCGGCGGCGGAGAGCGTGTCGCCGACCGGTGAGTCCGAGCCGCTGACATAGGCACCGCTCGACTCCGGTACCGGGTAGCCCGGCGCGGGCGAGACCAGGGTCCACGCCACGGCATCGCCGGCGGCGCGGAAGAGCTCGAGGACGTCGGCGAAGGCCAGCGCCTCGCCGCGGTAGTCCTCGGGGAAGTCGGGGCTGTCGACCAGGCGGCGCCCATCGGCGTCGAGCAGCGATCCGGCCCCGCCGACGACGATGACACGACCTGCGGGCCGCGCGGCGATGAGCGCCTTGAAGGCGTCGATCACGGGCTGAGTGGAGCCGCCCGTGCGGTCGGGGGAGATGGCGATGATGGTGGCGTCGGAGTCGTTGATGAGCTCGATGACGGCGGCGTCGGCCAGCTCGGCGATGACGTCGGCGGCCGCGCCCTCGACGTGCCTGCCCGAGCGGGTGACCGAGGTGACGGTGTGGCCGCGGCGGGCGGCCTCGGCGACGGCGGCCGATCCGGTGGTGCCGCTTCCTCCGATGACGGTGATCCTCATGGGTTCTCCTGATTCTCCTGAGCGCGGTTGAGCGCGGGTCTGCGCGGGTGCGCGCGAGTGAGTGCGCGGGCAATCGCGAGGGCGATGGCCGGAGCGCCCGCAATACCGGGCACGGTATGTTTCATATACTAAGTACTTCAAAGTAACTAAGGAGAGCGGTATGTCACAGAACGTGCGGAGGCCGGACCGGGCCGGCGGGTACGACATCCTGTCTCCGGCCTGTCCCTCGCGCACGGTGCTGCGGCACGTCGTCGATCGGTGGACGCCCCTCGTCGTCGCCGTTCTGTCTCGCGGCTCCCACCGTTTCGGCGAGCTGCGCGCCGCCATCGGCGGCATCACTCCCAAGGTGCTCACCGACACCCTGCGGTCCATGGAGCGTGACGGACTTATCACCCGTGACCAGGCGCCCGGCGTCCCGCCCCGGGTCGACTACGCGCTCACCCCGCTCGGCTCGACCCTGGCCGAGCCCATGAATGCCTTGCGCATCTGGGCCGAAGGGCATGCCGAGGAGATCCTGGACAATCGCGTCCGGTACGACGCAGTCGCACTCGACAGTGCTCGGTGAGCCGACAGGATGTCGTGCAACTCCCTCCCCTCGTGTCGGTGGTAGTCGCTACTCTCGTACCGGTTAACGATTCGGCAACGGGTACGCGTCCCGAGCCGGCCGTATTCAGGATGAGGACAGGACGAGGAGGTGAGCGGTGGGAACCCGCAGAGTCGTTGCAGATGCGCTCAGGCTCACGCGACTGGTGCGCAAGGATCCTGGGCTGGCTCTTCTCCGGGCCGATCTGGGTCCGATGGCCGCAGCGATTCTCGCCGAGCACCTGGGAGGAGAGGTGCGTCGCCGTCCCGTCGCCGAGCTTCACGAGTTGGTCGACGAAGACCTCGCGGCGCTGCGCGATGCGGGCGTAGCGGCATCGCGCGCGGGTCGGGCCTACTGCGACCAGTGGCGCAGAGCCGGTGTCCTCGTGCGCGCCACGACGCCGGGATCCCGACGGGAGACCTACGAGCTGTCCGCTCCGGCCGAGGCCGCCATCCGCTTCCTGGTGCGCAGCGGGCGCCCTCGTCCCGTCGCCACGCAATCGCGTCTGGACACCATCTCCACGCAGGTCAGTCGCCTGGCCCGGGACTCGGATCCCACCGCCATGGGGCGTCTGGAGGCTCTGCGCGCCGAGCGCGACGCTCTCGACGCCGAGATCGCGCGGGTCGAGGCTGGCGACTTCGTCCCGCTCGACGGGCCGGAGGCCGCCGAGCGCCTCGCCGAGATCCTCGCCCTGGCCGAACAGGTCCCCGGGGACTTCACTCGAATCCGCAACGAGATCGCGGCGCTCAACCGCTCCCTGCGCGAGCATGTCGTCTCCTTGGACGCCACCCGTGGTGATGTGCTCGACGACATCTTCCGCGGGGTCGATCGCATCGAGAGCTCGGAGACCGGCCGCTCCTTCCTCGGTTTCCATGAGCTGCTCATGGACTCCGAGTCCTCCGCTCGCCTGGATGAGAACTTGGAGACGGTCCTCGCCCGCGCATTCGCCACCCGCCTGGAGGACGCCGAGCTGCGCTTCCTGCGCCGCTGGCGCTCCGCTGTCGCGCAGGAGTCGACCTCGGTGCGCAGCACCATGGACGATCTGTCCCGATCGTTGAGGCACTTCGTGAGGTCGCGCGCCTTCGAGGACCAGCGCCGGCTGGGCGCCGAGCTCGCAGAGGCCCAGCGTCTCGCCGCCCGTCTCGCCGCGCGCACGCCTCCGCAGACGCAGATGGACCTCGGTCTTGCACTCACCGGCGTCCACATGGCCTCCATCGGCTCCTGGCGCATGCGCAACCCCGCTGACGCGGTCGTCACCGAGAAGATCCACAGCCGCGAGGTCGCGCGCCTCGACCTGGAGGAGGTGCGCCGGGTCGTGCGCGCCAGCGAGATCGACCTGGTCGAGCTCATCGACGCCGTCGATGCGGTCCTGGAGGAGCGGGGAGCGGCGACTGTCGCCGAGGTCCTGGCCGCGCATCCTGCCACTCAGGGGCTGGCCAGCGTCGTGGGCCTGCTGCTCCTCGCTCGTCGTCGTGGCCAGGAGGTCCCCGGCGACGAGACCGTCACCTGGAGGACCGCCGGCGGAGCCGAGCGCTCGGCCCGCATACCGCGGTTCCTGTTCACCAACCGCACCGAGAAGTCAGGAGACGCATGAGCTCCCATGCCGCACCGGCTCAGGACGGACTGGATCACACCGGAGGCGCCAATCCCGGCGCGCTGTGGGACGGAGACCCGGGCTCGCTGCCCCGGGACACCCGGCGCACCCTCGTGCGCCTCCTTCAGGGGCCCTACCTCACCACCGAGCTCCACCCCGAGCTGTGGAATGCCCTGTTGAAGGACGAGGCCGACATTCGCCGCCGGCTGGGCGACCTCTTCCTCGAGCTCGTCATCGACCGCGCGGCGGGCCTGGCCTTCACCCGCAACGCCTCGGACCCCACCGGCGCGGCCCCCTCCGTCATGCGCGCCATGCGGCTGACCCTCGTCGACACCGTCCTCCTGCTCCATCTGCGCACCCTGCTGCTGCGCGCGAACACGCCGGGCGAGCGCGTCTTCGTCGATCGCAGCGAGATCGATGACCACCTGTCCGTCTACCGGCCGCACACCTCTACCGACCACACGGGGTTCATGCGCCGCGTGAGCTCCTCGGTCGACAAGCTCAAGCGGGCCGCCCTTCTGCGCGACACCGATGTGGCCGAACGCTACGAGGTCTCCCCGGTGCTCGCCCTGGTCTTCACCGCCGACGAGGTCGCCGCAGTCACCGCTGAGTACCGCCGTCTGCTCGGCGAGGACGACCGAGACAGTGAGCACAGTGAGGGCAACGAGGGCGGGCTTCTCGGCGGCGGGGCGCCTGCCGATGCCGCAAGGGGCGGGGCGCCTGCGGGGGCGCCTGTGGAGGAGCGGCCGGCCTCTTCGGAGGCGGCCAGTGATCCGGTGGCCAACTCATCGGAGGAGAGGGACGAGTCATGACCAGTTCGGCGACCGCGCCGCAGACCGCCTCCCAGCACCGCCTGGCCCGCATCCAGGTCTACAACTGGGGCACGTTCTCCGGTCACCACGACCTGCCGGTTCCGCGCAGCGGGCTCCTGCTCACCGGACCCTCGGGCTCGGGGAAGTCCTCACTGCTGGACGCCCTGTCCGCCGTCCTCGTGCCGGCCAAGAGCCTGCGCTTCAACGCGGCGGCCCAAGAATCATCCTCCACGGCCGACCGCTCCCGCTCCGTGCTGAGTTATGTGCGCGGCGCCTACCGGCGCAGCGCGGACGAAATCACCGGAGAGGTCGTCACCGACTACCTCCGTCCGCGCGCCACTCGCAGCGGCATCGCCCTGACCTTCACGCGCCTGCGCCCCGAGGAGACGATCACCCTCGTCACGCTCTATCACGCCAGGCAGGGCTCGACATCAGACGACTCCATCACCCAGACCCAGCTCCTCGTGGAGGGGGATATCGTCCTGACCGAGCTCATGGAGTATCTGGTCAACGGCATCGACAAGCGCGCCCTCAGCCGCGATCTGAAGGGGCGTGCCACCCGCTTCGAGCGCTACGAGGCCTTCGCCGCCCGCTTCCGACGGCGCCTCGGCCTGTCCGGAGAGGTTGCCCAGCGCCTGCTCCACCGGACCCAGTCCGCCAAGAACCTCACGAGCCTCGATACCCTCCTGCGCGACTTCATGCTCGATGAGCCGGATACCTTCGCTATGGCGGCGGCCGCCGTCGAGCAGTTCGCCGAACTGCGCGAGGCTCACTCCTCCGTCGTCGAGGCGCGTAATCAGGAGGCCCTGCTCTCCCCCCTGCGCCGCTTGGAGGAGCGCATCACCGCGGCCCGCCGTGACCAGGAGCGCACTGAACAGCTGCGCGCCGCCATCGACCCCTATCTCGAACAGCTCAAAACGACCCTTCACGAGCAGACCGCCGACACGGCCCGGCGTGCCCTAGACCGCCTCGCCGATGAGCTCGCAGCCGCCCGTCGGGTCGAGGAAGACGCTCGCCGGGAGCGGGAGGCCGCACGCCTGGCTCTGGCGGGCGGCATCGGTGAGAGCCTGCCCGCCCTCGACGCCCGCCTGGAGGCGGCCCGCCGGACCGCCGAGCGCATTGCGCGGGCGCGGGAAC
>ERZ773054.1501-NODE-1501-length-14012-cov-2.789353_pt1 | contig 14012 bp, 21 predicted proteins | sample MGYA00580630_ERZ773054 | MGnify/ENA primary metagenome ERZ773054 (study PRJEB29015, sample SAMEA2737994) | human oral metagenome | biome: human oral; feature: human-associated habitat; material: dental | place: China | collected 2115 ... | reverse complement strand
TGTATCACCTCAATTTTCCAACCTTCAATGGTGTTAAAGTACTTGGTCTCTCCTTGTGGGTTTGTCCATTCTCGCCCTCGGATATTGATATATACCTTTACATTTTGCCCCACTTGCAAGCTATCTAAGAGGTCACAGCGCTGCTGGGTAAATTGGATGATGATCGTTTGTGGGTATATATCCTCTGTTATGATTACCAAATCCCGCTTCTCAAAGCCGTTTTGTCCTATCATCTGAGAGGGGAATATCTGTTTTATTCGTCCTTGTATTTCCATTTTATTTTTCTTTATTACTTAATGCTACCAACAACGATAAATTGTAAAGGAGTTTTTGTATTGTGTTATTTTGTACGTTTAACGTAAGATAAATAGCTGCTAAAATGTCTTTTTCTGTCAAATCCTCTTCAATAAAACTATGAAGTGTTTCTTGTAGGTTTAATGCTGAATCTTTTACAAGTTTTTCAGAATCTTGCAGTATTTTTTTAGAATATTCTTCTTTTGTCAATTCCATTTTTTTTAATTTTACTTATAAAAACTTCTACTTTTATGCAGTTCTAATACTTCGCTGCTTTCCTTTCTGTTTGCTTCAATAAACGCCCTTGCTTGCTGTATGCTCAGGTGTGTATTGATGTTACCGTAAGCGTGGGTATATTCTCCGTTGGCTCTTGCTTCTTCAATTGCTTGCTGTATATACTCCTCGCAATAGTTATGCTCAATAGCATAAAGGTCGTAACCTTTAGCGGTGATACCCTCCAAATGTACCGTATCAGTAGCGTGGAATATCTTTTGTCCGTTGGGGAGGAAGATCCGCCAACCGAAATTAGGTACATCGTGGTACAGCTTTACAGGAGACACCTTGAACGCTCCGTAATCGTATATCTTACCCACTTGCAACACATCTATATTCTTGATACATGGCAACTCCTCTAAGAGGAAATTACCGCAAGTTACCCGCAATGTTGGTCTTTCAGCTTGTAACCGCTGCAAAGTGCGTATTTTCAAGTGATCGCTATGCTTGTGGGTAAGGAGTACTATTTTCAAAGAACGTTTGACTTCTTGTAAGGCTTTGAGAGAAACGCCGCAATCTACCATTATTGCATTGTTGTATATCACGGCGTTGCCCTCGCTACCTGAACTAATGACTTGTGCTATTCCCATTTGTTATCAGTTAGGTTATATACACCACGTGGGAAGTATCTCATTTCAGGGCGTTCATCGTATTCAAAAGCCCACTCTAAGCCAAAATACTCAACCATTACATCTCTTGGATTTTCGGCTGTTATCTTAATCACACAATCACGGTCTAAGGTTTGTCCATTAAGACGATATACGTGCGATTGTCCAAGGGTAAAATAACTTGTTCTCATGCTTACAAGGTTTTAAAATCAACTTGTTTAGGACTTTCTGAAGGAGCAGGTGCAGGGGCTACTGGCTCTTCTTGAGCACCAATCTCTGTAGGTTCGTTTTGTTCTACGATAACAGCATCTTGTACATACCTACCTCCTTGCGGGTTATCTATATAACGCCCCTCGCTATCTGCTTGGTCTTTCTCTATGGCGTTCTGCATTTCTACTGATAACACCCCGTAGCGATTAAGTAGGAGCTTGAGGACTGTTTTCTTTGCCATGGCATCAAATTCGTTTCTCCATACCCCTTTAAATTCTTTGGTGTTTTTGTCAATTCCACTTTGTGAGTACTTGCTTACATGCTCTTTAACCTGCTCAAGGCTCATATATAAGGACTGCTGAAAGCCATTTTGTAGCTCTATGTAAGCCAAATAGCCTATGACTTTGCCTTCAGGGTTTTCTCCAAGAAATTCAGTGTGTCCTGTGAATTTGTTACGCTTAATCTCACCTTCTCGCACCTCGCAGGTGTTAATGGTTCTGTATTGACCGCTTCGGATAGCCAACTGAATAAACCCTTTATATCCCATTTGAAATTGTGGGTGTACTTCTTGGGTCTTCCAATCTTTGTAAGCGATAACATACGCATACCCTAAATTCTTGTTAAGTGGTAGGTTTAGAGCTGTGGCATTCAATGCGCACTTCATCAGCTCGGTGTTATCACATTGTAACAGCTCTTTATTGCTATCTGAAAGGGCTAAGAGGTTTGACACAAATTCTGATTTTCTTGAACCTAAAGTCTTTGTTAGGAAATCGGCTGTGGCTTTTTGATTAAGGAAATTACCTAATGTTAAGCCCTTTTCTGTGGTGGTTACTGCTGTACTCATTTTGAATTGTATTTAATGTTATTCGTTTCTAAGAATTGTCGCAATGCTCTAAGTTGTGCCCTTGTACCTATTAGCTCAAGTGTAAAGTGTAGTATTTCTTCTTGAGGTGCTGGAGCAGGGACTTCTTGAGGAGGAGCGGGTACTTCTTGAATTGCTGGAGCAGGTACTTCTTCAGGTGCTTGCAAAGGAGCTGCTTCTTTTGCCCTTGCCTCGGCTGCCAACCTTGCTTGCTCTGCTGCTGCTTTTTGCGCTTCAAGCCTCTGTAACTCAGCTTCTCGTTGCTGCTTGCGATACTTTGCATTGTTAATAGACCTCATTACATCAAGGGTTTGCTTGTAATCTGCGAGGATCTCCGCCTTATATTCGTCTGGGTCTGTTAGGCTTTCAATAAATTCAAGGCTCTTAACCACGTTGTCAATATAGGTATTTACAAGGTCTTTCAAGCTCTTGTCAGTATCATTCAATCTTATATTCAAGCAAAGCCTTTCAAAAGGGAGGAAGTCTATATTATTTGCTTGGCATAACTCTGTAAAATAAGCCCTGATACGTGCTTCTTTGTCTGCCTTTAAGCGCCTATCGAACTCGTCAATTTTCACCTTTAGAATGCTATCGGCTTTCTCATATTTTACCTTGATAAAGGATTTATATGCCTTCTCAAAAGCCTCGTAAGGTGCTACTACTTGCTCTTTGATGCGTTTGCGTTGCTCTTCAAAGTTATCCAACTCTTTATTGAGCATTGCCCTTGTGTCCTTAACAGCTTTCTTGGTGTCCTCTGTTACGAGTTGCTTGTCCAAGTCAAGCGCTGCGATACGCTTGTCAATCTCTTGCCCCACGCTTTCCAATCGCTCATAGACGATCACGGGGAGTTGTTGTACTGTGATTAAATTCTCATTCATTTTGATATAATTTTACTTATTACTTATTCTTCATATTGGCTTAATCTATACCTGAACTCAGCCGCTATATTCTGCCTTGCTACATCTATATAGTTGATATAGTCGTTAATAGGTACTTCTCGACTTACCTTGCTATCAATAGGGAGGGCTAAAAAACCTATCACCCTATCACTATCAGCACCAAAGCACCATATATAGCGCTCGTCTATTCTGTCAATCTGTACGAGCCAATCGCCTATCTCATAGCATTTGCCTTTTTCTACGGATGTTTTCATTGCTTTTGTTTTTTATCGTTTTTAATTAGCTGGAGGACTTCACCATCGTACAGCCCATAGCAATCATTGCTGAACCTTACCTTGACTATCTCAAGCCCTTCGTTATTGACTATCTCTACTACCTCGCCAACCTTGCCTTTTTGATTTGCGGGATCCTTTGGGATAAAGGGACTAACCATTACTAAATCACCTACTTTCATATTTACCACATTTTAGAAGTTGCATAATCGGGATATAAGCCCTCTGTATCTTTAAACTGAAACTCTTTATTAGCTCGGTTGGTGAGTACTGTTGTTAATACGTTTTCTTGCATTTCGGTAACCTTAACCTCTTGGAAGTTGATGTATATATGCTGTATCTCCACACTGTGGGAGCTTTCATTATTATTGCCCTCGCAATGAGTGGTTACATCGTAATAGATAGCGCAATACCAATCATCTGGGTAATCGTCTTCTGTGATAAATTCACAACTGAAAGACCTTTGACTATCTTCTCGCAAGTCCAACAAGTCGCTGTAATAATAACATTGCTTGCGTTCTTCGTTGAGTACTCGCTCAAACTCGGTATTTGTCATTGTTCTCATCTCAATACGTATCTAAGTTGTGATTCTTTAAGGAGTTTTTCAAAAGCCAATTTATCGGCTTGAGGGATAAAGCAATCGTTATATTGCTCTTTCTGCTCGTAGTTGAGTTCGTTATAACGGCGCTTGTTGTAGCACAAATAGCCGTCAATCACTTGTAGTTGTTGGTCTTGCACTTTTTTTACCTTTTGCTTGCAAGAGAATAATTTTTGTAGTAATTTTGCCATGTTAAAAATTTTATTTGTTATCATTATGCCTCGCATGCCAGCGGGGCTTTTTTTGTTAGCTGTTTTGCCTTGCTTTCTCAAATTCGGCGTAAAATTGTGTTGCATACTTCGATATATCAACGGGTTCTTTCAGTTTAATTGAAGACTTGCCCCCTTCCACAAGGGCAAGTTCTTCGTTAAGGCTAACAATCTCGCTTGCCAAATCTCTAACAGCACCCTCTAAGGATAACTTAAGCAATGTTACTCGCTCTAATTTTCTTTTGAGGTGTCTTTTTAGCTCGGTATTATTCATGATTTATTCGTTTTTTACATCTTCAGTTGAGTATCCATAACTCTCATACAAAGGCATTAGTCTTACATTGAGTAATGTATCACTTCTACGCCTTGCAGAATTTTGTATAGCTATCTGTGTCTTATCCATTTCAAGGGCTATTTGAAGGCTTAACTTATTATTAGATAGTATCTCTTCTGCGATAGTCTCAGAGAGCTTGCCCGTAACTTTATGCTTTTTTTTTACTTTATTCATTTTATTCATTGTTGTTTGCATTTTTATTATTATCTTTGTATCGCAAAAATGTAGAATATTTGTTATTACATTTTGACGATGCAAAAGTATAACTATTTTAGTTATAAAACAAATTTTTAGATAACTATTTTAGTTATAAACAGTGTTAAAGTTTGTAAGTGGTTGATTTTTAAATAAATGCAGTAATGACTATTCAAGAATTAGAGCGTATAAACTCTTATGTGGGGCAAATAGAAGATTTTGATATAGACCAATATATTGTAGGTAATTTCCCTGAAACTCCTTTAGAAGCGGTTATGTTTGGTGATTACTATTCTTTCGAATTTAAGAAGATATACCAAACTGTTATTAATCGTTTTGAAGCATTAATAGGATCTAATATGGTGCTGATGTTACCTACTTCATATTTTCCGAATGGCTCTGGAAATAATATAGTTGCGGTATTAAGGGATTTAGTAAGTTCTATATCAGATAAAAATAATCAAGGCATTTTTAATGGTGTAAGATATATTTTTGAATATTGCATTCAGTTTGGGAACTGGGAGAGAGACATCACTTACAAGCCTAAAATATCACAAGAAAATATAGAAAGTCTTGCAGGAGAAATAAAACTTATTCAAACAAAATTAGAGCAGGAAAATAATAAGTTAATTCGTTTGATAGAAGAATTTTCTAAATCAAAGAGTGATTTAGAACATAAGATAATACAAGCGACTGAATTTTATGATACGATCAAGGATAAAGCTAAAAATGCTAATGAATATGATACATCTATTCGTTCCTATTTATCATCATCGGAGGCTAATAAAAACACGATAGAGACTTTAAAAACGAATATTGCCACCTTAGAACAAAAAATAACAGAAAATATAGAGGATAAGAAGCGGTTTGAAGATATTGTTACTCAAAATACACGTTCTTTGTCGCTGATTAGAGAAGCTGAAGATTTACAAAAGAAGATATTATCTCAAAAGCAAGAAGTTGAAAACCTAATAGGAGCTGCTGCCGATGGCTCATTAGGAACTCATTTTAGAGAGCGGAAAAACCAAATACAAATGAATGTTATTACTTTTATAGTTTTAGTAATAGCTTCATTAATAGCTACCGCTGCATGGGTATTTATAGTGTTTTATAGCTTTGATATTAATAATTCTGATTGGGTGCATTTCGTTATCAATATACTAAGAACATCTCCTGCTTGGTTTTTGGTATGGTGGCTCATTAGCAGGTATTCAAAAGAACGCAAATTGCAAGAGGAATATGCTTTTAAATCGGCAATAGCTATGACTATGCGGGAGCATTCAAAATTATTAAAAGCTACGGACAGTGGCGATGTGGATAAGCGAGACTCACAACAGATTATGTTACTCAAGGCATTGGATAATATATACAGCCCTCCTGATATAAAACAAAGTAAGGAAGGGGATAATATAAACCCTAAAAATGTGGAGGGATTTATATCCAAACTAACAGAATTGATAAAGGAATTTCGGATAAAGAGTTAGTCTTTTAGACTTACTTTGTCGCCGTTTTTTATGAAATTCATTTTGGTAACTATAAATTCATGTTCCTCTTTAGTGATTTTTGGCATAAATCTCGCAGTTCCTTCCCCTAAAACAAGTCTTTTGTAAAGATTAATGTCGTCTATGTCCCAATCTTTAATTTGATCATAGACATATATAAGATTACTTGCTATATGAGCTCTTTCCGCTAACCATATACGAAGTTCAAAGCGAGCTTGTTCTGATAATTTCATAATAACAAACAAATTTAAAATTAAAATATATGAAAGGTTTTATAGAAATATTAATTAAAGAAACTGATAGAGATACAAAGCTATTGGTAAATATCAATCATATTATTTCAGTAAAGGAACTAATAATAGGGAATTCTAATCTTTCTGAATTAAGAATAATAGGAAATATGAATACTTTTGACATTCAAGCGAAACAGTCTGCCCCTACAGTTTATTATGTAAATCAAGAGTTAGAAAATATAATAGTTTTTCACTCTTTTGAGGAAATAAAAACAATGATTGAAAATGCTCTTTAAACTCCTTTTACAAAGTTCATTTTTTCAATAGTGCTATTATGATTTCCGTCAAAAAGAGATTGATAAAGTTCTATATCTTTTCTATCCCAGTCCTTTATATTTTCATATATAGGCTGCGCTTTTAATACGGAACGGGTCTTGAGTATTAGCCATTTTCTTAACTCATACCCCTCAATAGTATTTTTTTTCAAACTCATAACAAACGAATTTTTAATTAAAGCACAAAGGTATGAAAAATAATTCAGATAACCAAAATGGTTATATAAACTTATATCTTAGGGAGGCTTTTTCTAAACTTGGAAAAGACCAGTCAGAAATAATAAAAGACTTAGGGGTGTCTCAGCCGTACGTGTCTAACTTAATGAATGGGAAAAAGTCTGTGGGGAAAAACATGGCTGAGAAATTAGTTAGTCTATATGGTTTTGATAAGGCAAAAATACTCACTGGTGAAGGCTCTATGCTCGCTCAGCAGGAATATGTTACACAAGATGAGGAGGAAGAAGACGATTTAGTACTATTCCTAAGAGATGAACGTAAAGGCTATGATATTACCCTGACTGATATTTATGAAAAAACACGTATCCCTGTAAAAACACTTAAAGAGGTACAACAAGGTATAACAGAACTATCCACAAAGCAAAAGAATGTTTTATCTAAGTACATAGAGGAAGCAAGGGAATACTTTCGAGAAGATGAGGTTTTAGGCACTCCTGAAGGAGAGCCAACAGGTTATTATTACCCTGAAGTGTATGCAAAAGCAGGATTTGACTTTTTATCACTCAGTAGTGAAGTCAATAAAATACCTGTCTATGTCCCTAACTTCGGAAGAGATGTACTATTTATAAATGTTTATGGGGATAGCATGTACCCCAAATATAAATCAGGCGATATTATAGGAATAAAGCCAGTGGATTATGTATATTTAGTATTTGGACACCCTTACGTGATTGTTTTTAACAATGACGATATAAATATCAAATATGTACGGAAAGGTTCGGACGATCAGCATGTGTTATTAGTTAGTGAGAATGAAAACTACGAACCTCGTGAGTACCCCCTTAGTATTATCCGTGCATTTTATGCTGTGAGAGGAAGTTTTAATAAAGAAAGAATGTAAATAATTATGACTATTCCTATAAACAAAGTATTGAAAATAGATGATGAAAACATTGTTTATTCTTCTGAAATCCCTGAAAGTATAAGTATGGGAGAACTTATTTTTGATAAAAAATATGAAGAAGCTATATCTTTAGGAAAGAAGCTATTACAAAAAGACCCAAAAGATTACGGGGTTCATGTTAACTTAATGGAGGCTTACTTCAAGGCAAGAAATAATAACTCTTCCTATTTTGATTTATCAACATTTCATGCAAAACAAGCTGTTATATATGGACACAATACGGGGCTTGCCCAACAAAGGTTAGCCATAAATTTGGAAAAGGGATTGAAAATACATCAAGCAATCCAACTATGTGATATTATACTTTCAGAGAAGTTTCATTTTACGTTACACGGATTTGGAAATAAGGAAGAATATGCTAATCGAAAAGTTAGACTTGTTAAAAAACTTGATAAGGCTATAGATACAGAGAATGATAGGCTTTTCACAAAAGAGGAAATAATATTGATATATGATAATTTAGGGTGATATATTGTTTCTGCGTGTAAATTTTGTTAAGTGGTAGCCACTGCGATCGTGGAGCGGATAGCGTATTAAAACTTAAACATTATGAATTATTCAGATTATATAGCCTTAGGAGGTTTGGTAATATCTATTTTTGTTGCTGTATGGTCTTATTGTATCAACAGAAAATTGAACCAACAGCAGGAAATTATTAACAAGTACCAAATAGACAGCTATTCAAAAGCTGATATAAAAATTGAAGTTAGTGATTTAGGTAAGGGCAAAAGAACGTTTGTAATAACAAACATAGGATACTCCCCCGCAAAAAATATTCGTATTGATTGGAACGGATTGGATAAAGAGGATAAAATATCTATAAACGAGCAGCATAAGTTGCCATACCCTATCCTTAACAATAGAGATAGTTTTAGCTTTTATGCGCTTCTTTATGGGTTAGAAAATAGATCTCCTGTTGTTTTTATCCTATGGGAAGATGATTATTCTAAAAACAATAGAAAGGAGGTTACTATTTCTCTTTGAGTTCATCAAGGATTTTCTTTATTTCCTCTCTAAGAGCCCAACACCAACCTTCAGGAATATCGCCCTCAATAAAAGGGTCTTTCCATTCTCTGTTTTTGAGTTGAATGGTAGCATGTACCACAAAGCGGTATATTTTTATACTTTCATCTCTGCAATCTATTAGCTCTTTGATTAAGTCATACATGCCTTTTTCATTATTACTTGCCATAGTAGTGTGTTTAGTATTAGGCACAAAGTTACAAAAAATAACAAAGCAAACAAGCTCGGATAAAACCATATGACTAAATTCTGAAATACACTAAAAAAGCATGGTAAGCCTATTTTAAAAATCTTTATAAGTAACTATAAACCAACAACCTACATCGTTTATTGCCGTCAAGGTAAAAAGCAGGAATATGCAGCATTTCCGCTAAAAGTTCATTTTTAAATTATTGATTTTAAAGAAGTTACAAAGTAAAGATTTTTGTCCTTTACGATTACGGCTCAGAAGGTTACAGGTTTGAATCCTGTCGAGGTCACAAAAATAACGCCCTGAGAGTCAGGGCGTTATTTTTTTGGTTTTGTGGTATTCTTTATTATTGGATAGGCTTTATCCCTAACTCTCTTGCGGCTCTGATGCCTATAAATTTTTGTTCCTGATCATTCTTGTCTCCAAAAACCCTCTCAAGATTTCCTGATCCTATTAAGGTTGTCTCTACATACTGTATATCACCTGAGGTGGGTTGTGTCTTTTCTGTTCTACTATAAGCCAAATACATGTGTCCTGGAATCGCTACTAAGAAACAGCGAATACCTATTTTCTCCAAAATACTAGCCATCAGCACACTTCCATCTACACAGTTAGCATTTTTTAGTGCCAGTGTTTCGTTGATAAAGCGTACATTTTGACTATATACTTTGGTAGCTGCATTGCTTGTATCAGTAATATTGCTATAATTCATGCCTTTTCGCATCAGATGTGCTACAATAGCTATTACTTGTAGATCTACATAATCAGCTCCTCCCTGGTAGCCCATCCAGCCACTTAGTTTTAGGTTAGGTTTATCTTTATACTTTTCATTATGTTCGTTGTGTACTTCACTTAGAAAAGCATCTATGAGCTTACTATCTTCATTTACATAAGAAGCAAAGAAAGCACGAAAATCGGCTACTTGGTTTCCATATTTCAAAGCGAAAACACATTCGCTTACACTTCGGTAAGGTACCTCCACATCGGTATTGGTGACCAATTTGCCTTCGCGATCAAGTAACTGAAAGCTAAAATGTGTGATACCAGGATGTTGGAATTTTATAAAATCATCATACTTCCACAATAGGTTCACTGAAACCTTATTCATCCCTTTACGAAAGTCCTTTTCAATAAGAGTTTCATGAATGAATTTGTCATTAGTTATCCTTATTTTCCCTTTAAAATCCGTTTCACTATTTATGGAAAGATCAAAATAGGTAAGCGTATTCTTATCAACTGTCTTTATCTGAGCCATACTATAAACAGCCGAGGGGTAGAGACTCCCATCAAGCACAGGGTCAAGCTGGGCGCTCATAGTAGCACTAAGATCTGATTTGGCTAGCTCGTCTTCACCTTTGGAACAACCTACCAGTGAAAGGGTGGTTGCTACTAATAATAAAACAATTTTTCTCATCTTAAAAATATTTAATTTACAATTCTAATTATCGTGGCAAAAATACATTTTTTCCTCGACCCAACAATAAATAATGCATTTTTTTAACACACAAATCAAAGCAACAAAAGTTGTTTTTTATTTTGTTATCCCAAAATTAAATCGTACCTTTGCAAAATCTTTTGAGCTTCACAAGGGAAAGATTATTTTTATGAATAATTATGTATCACTAAACTATGTGTCCGCGCTCCTCGCCCTTGGCCTATCACATAGCTAAATTTTATTAATCAGCAATGGCTGAAATTACAAAAGAACAACAAGAACAGTTGGACAACTTCAACTGGACTAAGTACGAACAAGGTATTGACCAAGTAGACCAAAACAAATTGGACGAATTTGAACGCCTTGTAAAAGAAAACTTCGTGGATACCCAAGCCGATGAGCTTGTAATCGGTACCGTAACTCACCTTACTGACCGTGAGGCAATCATTGACATCAACGCTAAGAGCGAAGGGGTAATCTCCCTCAATGAATTCCGCTACAACCCTAACCTAAAGGTAGGTGACAAAGTAGAGGTATTGGTAGATATCCGTGAGGACAAAACTGGCCAACTCGTTCTCTCTCACAAAAAAGCACGTACTATCAAAGCATGGGACAGAGTCAATGCTGCCTTTGAAAGCGGTGAAATCGTAAACGGTTTCGTAAAGTGCAGAACCAAAGGAGGTATGATTGTAGATGTATTCGGTATCGAAGCCTTCTTACCAGGTTCTCAGATAGACGTAAAACCTATCCGCGACTACGACCAATTTGTAAATAAGACTATGGAGTTCAAAGTGGTAAAAATCAACCACGAATTCAAGAACGTTGTAGTATCTCACAAAGCACTTATCGAAGCGGATATAGAAGAACAAAAACGCGAGATCATCGGTCAGCTCGAAAAAGGACAAGTACTCGAAGGAGTAGTGAAGAATATCACTTCTTACGGTGTATTCGTAGACCTTGGAGGGGTAGATGGTCTTATCCATATCACCGACCTTTCTTGGTCTCGTATCAACCATCCTACCGAAGTATTGGAACTTGACCAAAAGATCAATGTGGTTATCCTTGACTTCGATGACAACAAGTCTCGTATCCAATTAGGATTGAAACAACTTCAAAAACACCCATGGGAAGCCCTTTCTGATGACCTTAAAGTAGGTGACAAAGTAAAAGGTAAAGTAGTGGTAATCGCTGACTACGGTGCTTTCGTAGAAGTAGCTGACGGTGTAGAAGGTCTTATCCACGTTTCTGAAATGTCTTGGAGTACTCACTTGCGTTCTGCTCAGGACTTCGTTAATATAGGTGATGAAGTAGAAGCAGTAATCCTTACTTTGGACAGAGACGAGAGAAAGATGTCCTTGGGTATCAAACAACTTACTACCGATCCTTGGACAGACATCACTGCCAAATATCCTGTAGGTTCTAAGCACACAGGTACCGTACGTAACTTCACTAACTTCGGTGTATTCGTAGAATTGGAAGAAGGTATTGACGGATTGGTATACATCTCTGACCTTTCTTGGACTAAGAAAATCAAACATCCATCTGAATTCTGCTCCGTAGGAGACAAAATGGATGTAGTTGTCCTTGAATTGGATGTAAATACTCGTAAACTCGCTTTAGGTCACAAGCAATTGGAAGCCAATCCTTGGGACAAATACGAAAATGAGTTTGCCGTAGGTACTATCCACCAAGGTACTATCTCTAAAATCACTGACAAAGGAGCAACTGTTCCTTTCAATGATGATATCCTAGCTTTTGTTCCTTCTCGCCACTTAGAGACTGAGTCTGGCAAGAAATTAGGCAAAGGAGAAACTGCTGATTTCAAGATTATTGAGTTCAGCAAGGAATTCAAGCGTGTAGTTGCTTCTCACACTGCTATCTTCAGAGAAGAAGAAGAAAAGAACGTAAAAGAAGCTGCTGCTCAGCCTGCACAACAAGTAGAGAAATCTACTTTAGGAGACTTGGATGTACTCCAAGAACTCAAAGACAAGATGGAAAAAGAACAATAGTGGTTTAGTTTTTTTCATAATTTTTGTTTTAGGGTACTACTTTGTTCTAAAGTAGTACCTTTTTTTACTTTTTTAATCCCTTTTCTTATGAAGTCTGTTCGCATCAACGAATATTTGGTATTTTTATATCGTATTTTCCTTATTTATTTCTTCTATGCAATTGCGCGTGGCTTATTTATCTACTTCAATCATGATGTTATGAGTGATTATCGTAGCTTTGACCTATTTTATTATGGCTTAGCTTTTGATAATTCTGCTATTATGTATGTGAATTTGCTCTTTATACTCCTGAGCTTGCTCCCTCTGTGGTATAATAAGCATCCTAAGTTCCAAAAAATACTCTTTTGGATCTATTTTATCCCCAATATTATTGCTTATGCCACCAATTTTATTGATATGGCATACTATCCTTTTAGCAAATCGCGACTTACTACCGCTTCTTTTGCAGTCATAGAACACGAAAAGAACATAGCAAAACTGATTGTTCCTTTCTTAGGTGATTATTGGTACTTATTCCTTTGGTTTTTCTCCCTTATAGCTCTTTGGATTTACCTATATAAGCGTGTAAAAGTACAGCAAGTAATTGTCTCTAGTAAGAAAAGCTACTATTTCAGTTCTATATTTACCTTTTTCGGCTCTGTTATCCTTATTATAATGGCTATTCGCGGAGGAGGATTTACCTCTGATACACGCCCAATCAATATGCTTGATGCTAGCCGACATGTGAATATCTCTGCCCAAGCCGATGCTATTCTTAACACTCCCTTCTGTCTTATCCGCAGCTTAGGGAAGAATAAGGGCTTCAAGGAATACCACTTTGTTACAGAGGATTATATTAACGAGAATATCAAACCTATCAAGCAATACCACCGTGAGGTAAAAAGCAAGCCCAATGTAGTACTCTTTATCTTGGAAAGCTTCGGAAAGGAGTATTGGGGATGTATGAATACTAAGGGGGACATTCCAGATTTCAAGTCCTATACTCCGTTTTTGGATTCACTCTCCCAGCATTCCTTTGTCTTGGACAATGCCTATTGTACAGGGCGCCAGTCTATTCACGGCATGTCCTCCATGCTCGCTGGAATTCCTTCCTTCCAAGTGGCTTACACCTCCTCTCCGTATGTAAAACAGCCTACGGAATCCTTGGTTTCTATTGCCAAAGAAATGGGCTATGATACCTCTTTCTTCCACTCGGCTCCCAATGGTTCTATGGGCTTTTTAGGCTTTTCTAACCTATTAGGATTTGACCACTATTATGGAAAAACAGAATATAACAATGATGCCGATTTCGATGGCGTCTGGGGCATTTGGGACGAACCTTTCCTGCAATACTATTGCGCAAAGATGGGCGAAATGAAGCAACCGTTTATGACGGCTTTGTTTACAGTCT